>OJSD01000312.1_pt1 | contig 70044 bp, 56 predicted proteins | sample 1599391 | NCBI WGS metagenome assembly OJSD01 (sample SAMN04168656, study PRJEB22393) | human gut metagenome | biome: human gut microbiome; feature: stool | host: Homo sapiens | collected 2014-03-17 | reverse complement strand
AAAACTCTGATTTCCTATACTTATAACCTTTGCCATATGCACCCCTCCTGTTTATTTTCGCAATCCAAACTCAGCACTTAACACTATCCAATCAAGTAACTGAGAGGATTGCGAACATCCTCTTTATAAGCTATATATTAACATTGAAGCAGCTTGATGTAAAGCAGTCATTAGAGGCTCCTACACTGCTGCCAATGCCTGCTCTATATCCGCTATAAGGTCAGCTTTATCTTCAAGACCGCATGATATTCTTATAAGTCCTGCCGATATTCCTGCTTCTTTTAACTGCTCGTCATTCATCTGTCTGTGCGTTGATGTTGCAGGGTTAAGACAACAGGTTCTCGCATCGGCAACATGAGTTTCTATGGCTGCGAGTTTAAGATTTTTCATAAATCTCTCTGCTGCCGCTCTGCCGCCTTTTACCTCAAATGATACTACGCCACATCCTCCGTTTGGAAGATACTTCTTAGCAAGCTCATAATATTTATTTGAAGGAAGTGTTGGATAATTTACATATTCTACTTTATCATGCTTTTCAAGGAACTCAGCAACCGCCTGTCCATTTTCAACATGTCTTGGCATACGCACATGAAGTGATTCAAGACCGAGATTTAATATAAATGCACTCTGCGGTGACTGAATACAGCCTAAATCTCTCATAAGCTGTGCCGTACATTTCGTAATAAATGCACCTTCTTTTCCAAATTTCTCGGCATATGTGATTCCATGATATGACTCATCAGGTGTGCAAAGCCCCGGATATTTATCTGCGTGTGCCATCCAGTCAAATTTACCGCTGTCTACGATAGCACCTCCGACTGCCGCACCATGACCGTCCATATATTTTGTTGTGGAATGTGTCACTATGTCTGCTCCCCATTCGATAGGTCTTAAATTAACCGGAGTCGGAAAGGTATTATCAACGATAAGAGGTACTCCATGCTCGTGTGCAGCTTTTGCAAATTTCTCAATATCAAGCACTGTAAGTGCCGGATTTGCTATCGACTCTCCAAATACAACCCGTGTATTTTCCTTAAATGCGGCATTAAGCTCCTCATCGGTACAGTCCGGGTCAACAAATGTAACATCTATTCCCATTTTTTTCATCGTAACCGCAAGCAGATTAAATGTTCCGCCATATATAGAAGATGATGAAACAATATGACTTCCTGCTTCACATATATTAAACATCGCAAAGAAGTTTGCTGCCTGACCTGACGAAGTGAGCATACCTGCCGTGCCGCCCTCAAGTTTTGCTATCTTTGCTGCAACAAGGTCATTTGTAGGATTTTGAAGCCTTGAATAAAAATATCCCTCTGCTTCAAGGTCAAACAACTTACCCATATCTTCACTTGTATCATATTTAAATGTCGTTGACTGATAAATAGGTATCTGTCTTGGTTCTCCGTTTCCGGGTGTATATCCCGCCTGAACACAATTTGTATTAATTGTATAATCTTTCATAATCTTTTTTGCCGCATATATTTATCGACTCTGTCAATTTTTTCTTCGTAACTCTGAGCATGACTTTCTTACCTACGCAAGCCGCACCATATATAAAACAGTAATCATAAATCAACACGGCTCCTCCTGTCCTTTTAATATTCTATAAACACTACAGACTTAGTAGTATTTTAAGCTATTATATCACAAACTCAGAAAAAAGAGTAAAAAAATACATCACCACAATGAGATTTTTCATCCAATGTTAAATCGAACGAAACACATCTTAATTATGGTAATGTATTTTTAATTATTATGGTATGTTTAAAATATCTTTTAAATCAAACGATGTCATATGACGCATATTTCCGTTTCCTGTATCATGTTTTTATATGAATTTCACCTCAAAAGTGTACGGCTTGGTTACATCTTTAAATGAGGACAAAAAATTTTCAACAGCTTCTTTTGCATATCCATCTGATGTTTCTATCATTGTCTTTTCATCAACTTTTTTCCTGCAGTCCTCTTCAGCTCTTTTAAGTGCTTTTGTGGCTGCCTCCAAACTGTCAGACTTTATCCATGAAGTGTCATAAATCTGATAATCAGACCCAATATTTGGTTCTCCTACAACTGCATGAGGCAGTGAAACGCTTATTTTTCTTTTTTTATCATCAATCTTAATTTCTGCTTTTGACATATCTACATACGATTTCACATAACCGGTATATTTGATATAAAACTCTTTATTAAAAAATCCGCTCTTATCTTCCATCTTTACTACACCATCATATATAACTTTTGAAACCGCAAGTTCATTTAATTCATTAAGCTGTCCGCTTATAAAACTCTCAGTAACAACATCACTTAACTTATCCCTGTTGTCAATATTTATTTTTATATAAAGTATTATAAATGCAACACACATAACTGCAACTGTTATGGCTATCGTCCTGACTGTTATTCCATGGTGCCACAGACTGCCAGTCTTGACGGCATTGTTTTCTCTTTCATCATATGCGTTTCTTTTATTCATATTTCTTTCTTTTTTATCATGAACAGCTTTTTTTAACCTATCCATAATTTTCTTTACAGATTCCATAACTCACCAAATCCCATCTATATACTATTCTTTTGCATTTGTCATTCCTGATAATACAGTTTTAACAAATCTAAACACTACCTCAAAAAGTCACTCTTCACAATGCATCATTCCTGCCCACCATCTGAAACATTTACATTTATATACTCGTCACCGTCAACAGATACACTTACTTTATATGGTTTTCTACATTTTTTTGCCCCCTCAAACATATCCTCAACAAGCTTTTTAGCTCTCATATTAGCTTTTTTTACCATATCTGTCTTATCAATTTTTTCCCTACATTCACTTTCTGCCTGTTTAAGTCCCTGCATGACAAACTGCTTTCCCTCTAATTTATTCCACGAAACCTCATCCCATTTAATGCTGCTTTTTAATATGTTTATATCAACCGTATCTGCTGCCGTAAGTTTAATATCTATCGTCCTTTTATCATCATCAACCTTAACTTTCGCTTTAGAAAGGTCAACCCCGACTTTCACCTCAGCCTTATACTCCATTAGTGCAACCTCATCAAGGACATCTATAAACCACTTATTCCTCACCTCAGTAATACCACTATATGTCGTACTGAGCACTGCAAGTTCACTAATACCTTTCACCTTTTCAGAATATACATTAGAATAAGAAACTTTTGGTTCTGCCTTCTTTGCAAAATAAACTTTCAACAAAATCCCACCCGATACAAGAATGCAAATCAATACTATTACTATAATACATTTAATTCTTTTTCCAAATCCAAAAAAATATCTAAACAAAAACATAACATCCCCATTTCCAACAACCTCCCGTAATCAGAGAGTCTAAAAAAAACATTATATTGCACTCAACCATCACCAGAGCAGCCAACCTTAAATTAAAGTCAGTTACCACCGCTGACATAAATAATACCCCTATACTAACTTACCAAAAATATTTTGTCAAATTCATAAAAATTCCAATATTCCATAGGGATGAATCCTTAAAGATTTTATTTGACGCAATTTCCGATTAATTTATACTAAAACATTAATTCTGTAAAAATATGCATCTGCCTTTTATTTTTCAAACAAACAGCAGGAACAGATAAAAACTCATCTGTCCCTGCATCAATTAACCTCTTATCAAAAATTACAATCTCATTATCGCATCCTGAGCAAGTTCTGACCTCACACATTCATCTGCAGACATTGATATCTGCCAGCAAAGCGGACTTCCCTGCATATGCTTTGCCGCATAACTTAACACATTTGTCCTCTCATCAAGAAACGGTTTATCTATCTGGTCAGGATCTCCCAGAAGAATTATTTTTGTATTTTTGCCTGCTCTTGTTATTTCCCCCGGAAGATACACTATATCATCATCAAACTTTTTTCTATCCTGATTGTTCCTCCCTGCTCAAGTTTAACACCCGTAAGTAAATCCCCCTGAATTAAGCTGATTTCTAAACGAAAGTAATGACTGCGATATAGATGCTTTTGCCGATTTTCATTCCGCAAAGGTGCACCCACTTTCTTAAAAAATGAATAATACAATTTTTATTGCCCGTAATAATTAAGTCACAAAAGCTTAATCACTATACCTGTATTTCGTATATTCACAACAGCTCAAATCACTTGGCATAAGGAACGCTCTTTCCTATTTTCTTAACGCTCTCACGCTCTATTATCTTACCCTGTATTGAAAAAACTCCCGCTGAATACAATGCATTCTGCATTTTGTGGAGCATTATATGAACAGCCCTTTTTGCCATCTCTCCTATGTTTATCTCATATGTCGTAATGCCTATATCCGCCTCCTGGTCGTACTCAAAATTATCAAAACCAACAACCGAAACATCGCCTGGAACTGAATAACCGGCTTCTTCAAGTTTTCTTATAATAAGACTCGCCGCTTTATCACAGTTGCAAAAAAATGCCGTTGGAACTTCTTTTGGCAGAATAAACTGCCTATCATAATTCATCTTGCCATAAATATTATCTCTATCGTCAATGATCCAATCCGCACGGTACTTAATCCCTCTTTCCATAAGTGCCTTGAGATAACCGAAAAATCGATCATCAATACTCGGTGTCATAAGCCTTGTTCCCACAAAACCTATATTTTTATGTCCCCTGTCAAGAAGATAATTTGTCATATTATATCCTCCGTAAAGGTTATTGCTGACAACATAATCCCCAGCTTCATCACCGTCAGTCGTATCAAAATAAAGAACTGGAAAATTCTTTGTCCACCCCTTAACGGCATTCATATATTTCTTTCCAAAAGCACCCATAACGATTATCCCATCAACTTTATTTTCAGATAGTAACATCGGCATGATACAGTCATTTTCCTGTGAATAGTCAACTATCTCTATCATCGCAAAGCACTTTTTTTTAATGGCACGCTGCGATATTTCCTGATATATGTTCCAATAAAATGACTGTTTTTCCATTATATATCGCTCGGCAACGATAACACCGAGATTGTAACTTTTTCCTGCCTCTTTTTCTTTGTTCTGCACTCTCTTGACATATCCCATCTCATCAGCAAGTGCAACTATCCTGTCTCTTAATTCATCACTCATACCTTTCTGACCGGATAAAGCCTTTGAGACCGTAACCGTACTGACACCGATTTTTGCAGCAATATCAGATAACTTTACTGCCTTTGCCATTTCTTTTTCCTCCAATTGCTATGATTTTTCCTGTCCACACCATAAATGATGCGACCGGCAACTAAGATTTTGCCTTAAGTCCTTCCATAACACCTCCTCTGTAAGCACATGACCATATTAACTTTAGCTTAAAAAACACCATAATTTAAGCAAATTGTCAATCTACCACATTTCAATCACTGTACATGGCATGACAGTTGGTGTCATGCCTGCGAGTGAATGGTAATGATTATTAATCTCTGCATTTTTGCAAATGGATTATCTCTGCCTTAAAATCTCCCCACGGTCTTTTTATGATAAATCCGCCATTCATAAGTGCATCTGCGTCATAGACCTTTCCATCTGTCTCATATTTTGCCGAAAAATCAAGTCCTTTAAGTTTCACACATCTGCTGTGCATATTGGGCTGTGCGAGCACCTGAACAAACATAACTATCGCTTCACTTTTATCCTTTGAGACTATCTCATAGCAATCAAAATAATGGTTGCTCTGGTATGATGCTATACGGTAATAATCTCCCGTCTGTATAAGCGGACAATACTTTTTGTAAGTCTCTACCTGTGAAGCTATCATATTCCTGTCCTCTTCAGGTATCTTTGTCACATCAAGCTCATAGCCAAAAGTTCCCGCCATCGCAATAATACCTCTAGTCTCAAACGGTGTGACCCTGCCGACTGTATGATTAGGGCAGTCCGACACATGAGCACCTATAACTGAAAGCGGATACATAAGTGCCGTGCTCTCCTGAATGGCAAGTCTCTCTATCGCATCGGTATCATCCGAGCACCATATCTGAGGACTGAAATACAACATTCCCGGATCAAATCTCGCTCCACCGCTTGAACAGTTTTCGAGAAGAAGATATGGAAATTCTTTTAAGAGTCTTCCCTGAAGCTCATATACCGCAAGTGTGTGCCTATGCATTATCTCGCCCTGTCTGTCAGCGTCAAGTACATTACTTCCAACATCAGTAAACGGACGGTTCATATCCCATTTTACATACTCAATATTCGCTGAACGCAAAATCCTAGCAACAGACTCATATACATATTCAACAACTTCTCTGTTACTGAGGTCAAGTATAAGCTGGTTTCTGACCTGCCCCGGCTCTCTGCCCTCGATATGCACAGCCCAGTCAGGATGTTTTTTGTAAAGTTCTGACTCAGGAGAAATCATTTCAGGCTCAAACCATATTCCAAATTTCATACCAAGTGAATTTATATTGTTGACAAGTTTCCTTAAACCGCCTTTTAACTTATCTTCGTTTACAACCCAATCACCGAGACTTGTCCTGTCATCATTTCTTTTTCCAAACCAGCCGTCATCTAGAACAAGCATTTCTATTCCGTGCTTTGATGCTTCTTTTGCTATGTCGAATATCTTCTTTTCATCAAAATCGAAATATGTTCCCTCCCAGTTATTTATAAGTACAGGTCTTTCACTGTAGACCCATGACTTTCTGATAAGGTGTTCTCTATATAGGTCATGGAATGTCGATGTCATCTTGTCAAGACCTGCATCAGAATAGACGGTAACAACCTCAGGTGCGGCAAAACTTTCACCTGCTTCAAGTTTCCAGCAGAATCCGTTTGGATTTATACCCATTCCAAAACGCTGCGTTCCAAATTGTGCCTTTTCCACAAATGATACAAAGTTTCCTGAATACACAAAGTTCATTGCATATACATCACCTGTTTCCTGCGTTGACCCCTCTGATACAACAGCCATAAAAGGATGCTCCTGATGGCTTGATATACCGCGTGATGATTCAACACTGTGACAGCCAAATCCGACTCTCTGTCTGTCTATTCTCCTCTCCCTTGCCCATGAACCGTGAAGCGTTATGTAGTCATGCGGCTCATATCCAAGTTCAAGACACGCAGATAATACTTTTTCGATATATAACGGCTTATCACCATAATTTGTTATAACAGCACTTCTAATCACCGCATCGTTGCCCTCAAAGACAGAATATCTTAGTTCCACCTCAAGCTTTAACACATCATCTTTCAATGTGATGCAAAGCGTCTGTGCACCATCGCCAAATGTTGCCGGAAGTCCATCAAGTGCTGGCTTTCCGGCAATTATCTTATATGAGTCATAGAAAAGTTCAACACCTGTCTTTCCGATAATGTCAGCAGCTTCTATGCAGCTCTGCCTGAAATCTCCCATGCCCGCCGTCGGATATTCCATAGGAAGTCTGTCAAGGAATGATGATTTTTCTCCATAATTTATATGAATATCGTTGAGATACTCCTGATCCATATCGAGCAGATACGCAAGATGCGTGCCCGAAAGTTTCTTTCCATAATAGATATGTACAAGGTATTTTTCATCAATTATCCCCATCACATAACTGTTATTTTCAGTATCAATCTTAAATATATTTTCTTTCCCGTCAAAAACTATCATAACATTCTCCATTCTATATAAATTTACTTTCAGCTAAAAATGTCTTTTCTCTCAGTTTTTTATTCTCTTATCTTCAGTCAAAAAACGATTTTTTTTCAACTTAGTCTATATCAAATCTTCTTTTATGGCTTCAAGTTTTTTCTCGGCATCTTCGAGACTCTCACCCTTTACACCGTAGTAGAATTTAATCTTAGGCTCTGTTCCTGACGGACGAACACAGCACCATGCGTTGTTTTCAAGTTCATAATACAATACATTTGATTTTGGAAGTCCGGTCGTGCCTGTCTCACCTGTAACCATATCCTTAACTTCGTCACTCTGGTAGTCACGCATTTTAAGCACCTTAAATCCACCCATAACCGTTGCCGGATTTTCTCTCTTTTCACGCATCATGTTCTCAATCTGTTCCGCTCCGTCTATGCCTTTCTTGGTGATAGTAAAAAGTCCCTCTTTATAATAACCATATTCCTTATACATATCCTGCATTGCATCACAGAGTGTCATACCTTTAAGTTTGTAATATGCTGCAACTTCACAAAGCATCATAACAGCAACACAGGCATCCTTATCCCTTGCATATGTTCCTGCAAGACAACCGTAGCTTTCTTCCATTCCGAATATGTATTCGTATGAATTATTCTGCTCGAAAAGTTTTATCTGCTCGCCGATAAACTTAAATCCCGTAAGCACTTCCATAAGCTTTACACCGTATTTCTCAGCGACTGCCTTAAGCATATCTGTTGTAACGATAGTCTCAACTATGGCAGCATTTTCAGGGAGTTCTCCTTTTTCTTTCTTTTCCCTTAAGATATACTCCGCAATAAGCGAGCCGGACATATTTCCCGTAAAGCTTACATATTCGCCTGTCTTTTCATCCTTAGCATAAACGCCAAGTCTGTCTGCATCAGGGTCTGTCGCAAGAACAATGTCTGCATCTTTTTCTTTTGCAAGTTCAAGTGCGAGCATCCAAGCCTTGCTGTCCTCAGGATTCGGATAAGCAACAGTTGGAAAATTCCCGTCAGGCTTTTCCTGTTTTTCTACAACATAGACATCTGTCTTACCGTGTATATGTTCATTCTGTTTGTTCCTGCACCGATTACTCCTCTGAGTCCGCCCGTTCCAAACTCAAGCCTGCGATAAAATCTGTCCTTTATCTCTTCCTCATCATCCCTTATCGCAAGAAGTTCTTTCTTTGTCTCATCGTCAAAATATTCATCAGTACACCATTTTTCATATTCTTTTTTAAAGTCCATTTCTTCCCCCATTTCCGCAAAATATTGCATTGACATATTTCACTATTTAAATTTACTTAAATTTTCTCATATAATTACTTAAATGTCAAGTAAATTAAGTAATTATAGTCGCTTTAATTTTTCTTCTTATTAACTCATAAATTTATATGCCATCTGATTTATGAACCAGCCTGTATATGGCATTTGTCACCTTATCAATATCTATAGGCTTACTTATATGATCACTCATCTTTGCCTCGAAACATTTTTTTACATCTTCCGTAAAAGCGTTTGCCGTCATGGCAATTATAGGTATATTGTCTGTATAATCCATGCCCATTTCTCTGATTGCCATTGATGCTTCAAGACCATTCATCTCAGGCATCATTATATCCATAAGGATAACATCATATCTGCTATCCACTCCGTCTTCACAGGATTTTTTAATCTTCTCTACAGCTTCAAAACCATTATATGCCGTAGTAACGATTGCTTTTGCATCGTCAAGCAGAAATTTGGCTATTTCCATATTAAGTTCATTATCCTCAACGAGCAAAATATTTACACCGGTTATGTCTTTAGGAACACTTCTTTGTCTAAATACCGGCATTTCATCCTCGCAAACCTTAAATGGTATCTGGAATTTAAATGCAGAACCCTGACCGAGTGTACTTTCTACCTCTATAATTCCATCCATCAGTTCAACAAGTTCTTTAGTAATTGCCATTCCAAGACCAGTTCCATGATAATCCGTTCCCGCATCCGTATGTTCTCTTGAAAAAGGTTCAAAGATATGCTTTATGTAGTCCTCGCTCATACCTACTCCAGTATCTTTTACCGTAAAGCAATACATGGATTTTTCTTTATTCATAAATACTTCATCAAGCCACAATTCCGTTGTTCCATTCTTTTTATTATACTTAACTGAATTTGACAAAATATTAAGTAATATTCTTTGAATATGCAACGGACTCCCTACCACTTTTTTGTGCTTCACATTGAAATGCACTCCAACCATCACAACGTCATTTTCCGCTGCCATCGTGGATAGAGACTCATAACAATTTGTCATAAGACTGCATATATCAAACCTTTCTCTTGTAAGTTCAGTCTTCCCACTTTCAAGCCTGCTCATGTCGAGCACATCATTTATAAGTGCTTCAAGCTGTCTCCCCGAATCATTTATCTTTTCAAGTGCATATAATATCTTTTCTTTATTATCAATGCACTTTCCAGCTATTTTCGCCATTCCAAGAATACCGTTCATAGGAGTTCTTATATCATGTGACATTCTTGCAAGAAATTCCGTTTTTGCAACATTTGCCCTTTTTGCTTCCTCATATGCTTTTGCAAGTAATGTCTGTGACTCAAGTTCTTTTCTCTTTTCCTCATCTATCTTCTGAATACCTACGATTATCTGTTCAACTTTTCCGGAATTATCCCTGTTTATCGGAAGTGCCGTTATCCTGCACCATCCAAGTATCGTGTCAACAAACTCCTCTGATATACTTTTTTCTTTTTCGAGCTGCAGAGCAATCCTGTCAAGATTATAAAACTTCCTCATTATATCCTGATATTCTTTTGCTACACACCTGTCTATTACTATTTCTATTGTCTTTTTCGCATCATACCCGGCTTCATCTGCCGGTGTAAACAGTGCAGCATCCTGATTTATGACTCTGACAGTATTTTTCTTTATATCATATGCCCAAACAACACTGTAAATACTGCTAAAAGCGTCAATAACCGCATATTGCTCACTAAGTACCCTCTTATGTTTTTCCTCTTTTAACTGTATATCCGTTACATCCTGATGATAACCTTTTAGTTTTATGCCATTTTTAAAATTTTTGTCACAGACACCACCGCATCGTACATATCTCTTCCCTAATTTAGGATGATGCCACGCATATGTACATTCTGATTTGCCATTTTTGACCATACTATCAACAGACTTCATCACCTGCTCCAGATAATCACTGTCAATCCGGCTGCTCCATTCCTGATACCTATACTGAGGCGTATCTTCAATTTTTATATCTAAAAGCATATTCATGGTTTTGTCCGCATACATACATGGCTCACTGTCATCGTGCAGTTCTATCGACCATATACCAATTCCGGCATTATATAAGGTATCTTCTATATCACCATAATCCATAATATGCATATTTTCACAAATATCTTTTTTATTATCGGACATACTTTTTCTCCCCATATATACTTTTTGCGGTCAACAGGCTTTAAAACACTCTGACCGCAAAAATACAATTTAATAGTTTAACATTGTCAATTTTCTTAATGTATATTGTATTTATTTCTCATCCATAAGTGGTCTTATCACCGTTACAACAAGAATAAATCCTGCTACCGTCACTACTGCCGCTACCACAAATACCGCATTTACACCATTTTTTATCAATGTCGTATTTGTCGGATCTGATGCTGTGCAGGCATTATATGCAACAGCAAAAACTGCTGCAGAAATAGTCTGTGCAAGTGAATTGGCAAAATTCACAAGCGATGTGCCAACTCCCATGTCATGCGGCTCTAATGCAGACTGTGCCGATGGAGTAATTGAAACGGCCCTGAAACTCTCAGCAATACCTGTTATTGTAAGTGCTGCAAAATATAATATTATTGATGTAGATGGTGTCGTAAATGCCATCATAAGCATAGGTATTGCTACAAATACTGTTCCAACAACCATAGCTTTCCACGCATTTGCCGTCTTTTTTCCAACCCAGACTCCGGCTATCGTAGGAAGTATAATAGTAAGAATTGTTCTTGGCATTTGCAATGCACCTGTAAGGCTTGCAGATGCTTTCATAACTTGCAATGCTCCAACAGGTGCATAAACATTCATCGCATTCTGGTAAAAATAACATATAAATCCTATCACAAGTAAAACTGTATATTTCTTATTTTTAAACAAATACATGGGGATAAGCGGCTCATTCGTTTTATTTTCAATTTTCACAAACAATATCAATGCTATAACACCGATAACAAAACCTGTTATAATTGCAGGATGTGCAAATCCCATTGATGAGCCAAAGTTAAGCGAAAGTAATATACCGCACAATGCTATCACCAGCGTTATGATACCCGGTATATCAAGTGATACACTTCCCTCATTTTTCTGATTTGGAAGATTAAAACCTATAAGCATAACTCCTGCTATAAGAGGTATGGCAGGCATTATTATTGCTGCTTTAAGCATACCCATATCAGTGAGCACACCAGCTAAAATACAGCCGCCAAATCCTCCTACCGCAATCGATGTTGCAAGCATCCCCATTGCCTTTGGAACCTTTTTTCTTTCATTTATCAATCCGGTTATAATGTACGGTGCAGCAGTAAATGCCCCCTGTGCAAGACTTATCAGAAATCTTAATATCATAAGCGGAACAAGTGAACGGACAAATGCAAATGCTATGCCACATACAGCACAAATGATTCCCGGTATAACAACTATATTTCTTCTTCCTATTAAATCTCCCAGTTTTCCGCCTATCGGTGTCATTATTGAAAGACCAAGTGCGGAAAATATCGAAAACAATCCGACATATCCCATAGCATTTACGCTCTCTAATATCGGTGATGTCAAAGTTGCAAAAACAAGTCCGTACATTGCTACAGAAAGCATCATGCATATGCATCCTGCTTGAACAAATTTTCTCTTTTTTTCCGGAAGCGGTATCGCCACCTGTATATTCTGTGTATCTGCCATATTTTTTCTCCCCGTACTTCTGATTTTTAGAATATTATCATCCACTCTATATACGCTCATCATACTCATTAAGCATCTGTATGATGGCAGATGCAAAAAACATTCTGCCACAACTGATATCTCAAATTACTATTTTTATTTATGTTTTTTTAGCCACTCCACAGCACAGTGTGCGAGACAGGCACTTCCTATAGGACATACATCCTCGTTAAATCTCGCCTTTGGATGATGTGCCGGGAACTCTCCACGCTCGTCCATGTAACCTGCTGACAAATACATAAATGTACTTGGTATTTTCTCAGCTATGACAGCAAAATCCTCCGAAGCACTTGCCGATACATCAGGATACGGTGTAAGTCCCGGTATATCAAGTTCTTTCATAAAACCAACTATCTCGTTTGTCATATCAGTGTCACATATAAGCGGCGGTACCTCCGAGATCATTTCTATCTCTGCTGAACCGTTGTAAACCTCAGCAGTCTTTTGTGCAACTTCTTTCATTCTTCTGACAAGCTTTTCTCTTGCGGCATTGTCATTTGTGCGGATAGTCCCCTGCAAAATGGCCTCCTCCGGTATGATGTTTGCTGCCGTTCCCGCTTTAAACTGACCTATCGTGAGAACACAGGCTTTTGAAGGATCACTCTCTCTGGCGATAAGTTCTTGCAAAGCAAGATGAACATGGACACCAATGTTTATCGGATCGACTCCAACATGAGGATATGCACCATGAGAACCTTTTCCCTTTATGATTATTTTAAATCCATCTACCGAATACATCATTGTGTCTTTTGAGTTATACATAAATATTCCGACGGGCATCTTTCCCGGAGAAACATGGTATGCAAGTGCTGCATCAGGCTTCGGTGCTTCAAGTATGCCATTTTCTATCATATTTTTACTTCCCTCAAATGTCTCCTCCGCCGGCTGAAACATAAACTTGACCGTTCCCTCAAGTATATCTTCGTTTTCCTTTAACATCTTTGCCGCCGTAAGGAGCATTGCTGCGTGAAAATCATGACCGCAGGTGTGTGCTGCTTTTCCGGTAGGGCAGGCAAATTCCTCACCACTTTGCTCCGGCATCGGAAGTGCATCCATATCAGCACGAAGTAAAAGCACTTTTCCTCCGCCTTTTCCTAAAACTGCAGTAATACCATATCCACACTCTTTGGGCTCTATGCCATATTCTTTAAGTTTCTCTATAACAAATGTCTTTGTCACAGGTATATCAAGACCCGTCTCAGCATGTTCGTGTATATAACGCCTGTTTTTTATAGTCTCATCTTTAAGTTCAACTGCTCGTTTATAAAAATCCATCTGTAGTCCTCCTCTTAGGTCATTTCCGAATTTGACATACGGAATTTACTTTATTTAATATATTTTACCAAAGCAAATATAAAAATACAAGAAATCACAAAAAATTTATTATCAAACGGTAACAGTTCAGCCATAAAAATATAATCGGTAATATCTGAGCTTGCTCATTGTATTGACATCAACCGCAACAGTTTGGTCTGAAACAAAAAAATCCAATCTGCATCTTATTTGCAAATTGGATTTTTAATCGATATATTTATTGAAACTTACAATTATACTGTTTCGTTTGCATCATTTTCTGTACCGGAATTATATTTTTTTAGTTCTTCCACTGTTTCTTGCAATCCTCTTACACTTGCTGCGACTGAATCTAATTCTTTCATGTCATTTTCACTCATATTGCTTGCTTCCTGAGTACTTGCTGTTACTTCTTCACTTACAGCAGAAAGCTGTGTAATACTCTCTACAATTCGATTATTTGATTCAAAGAGTCTCTCTATCTCTCTTTCAAGATTATCTGCACTTCCTGATAACTCCTCTGACTGCCTGCTAAGTTCATCAAAACTCTTGACATTTTCTTCAATAAGATCTTTTTGACGATTTGTTGCGGTTTTTGATCTCTCAATAAGATTTGCAGTAAGATCTGCATTATTGTTTAACTCATTAACAATCTGTTCAATCTGTTCGGTAGACTTTTTGGTCTGATCTGAAAGATCTCTTATCTGATCTGCAACAACCGCAAAACCTTTGCCCGCCTCACCTGCTCTCGCACTTTCAATGGATGCATTTAATGCAAGAAGAGTCGTCTGGTCTGATATCGAAAATATGACCTTTGTTATCTCCGAAACTTCTTCTGCCTTTGCTTTAAGCTCATTCATCGCCATCTGTACATCTCTTTCTACAGATTCAATATCTTCTGATTGATTTCTAAGTATTTCCATTCTTTTTGAATTATTACTCATCTGCTCTGATGAATTTTGAGCTGCTTTAACAACCTCAATCGTATTTTCTTTTGCTACACTGACAGCTTTCTGAATTTCTCCTGTCATCTCTGACTGTTCCTGAATACTTTCTGCCGTACTTAATATTCCCTGTGCTATTTCATGTAATGACTGATTTACATGACTTGTAGAATCCTTTAATGACATCATCCTTTCTGATGTTTCTTCTACTTTACCTCTGGTTGTATCAGCAACACCCAAAATATCTTTCATCATGGCACTCTGTCGTTTTTGCTCATCTCTCATCGTATGTATTGCATCATGATCAAATTGTTTGAGAACCCTTGTTGACCACTGAAAAAACAACATTGCCATAACAGCAATCACTATCATCATAAATTCTGACTGATTGAAATTTCTAACTATTATAATATCTTTTATGGCACGTATTACAAGTATAGCTGTTGCAATTATAACTATACTTGTATTAAACTGCTTATGATAATAAAGCATACAGCAAAATAATGGAGGGATTATATAAAGAATAACAAATTGAGAACCGTTCATAAAATTAAGTATCGCATAGACAAGCAGAAATCCATACAATATGACATTTTTTAAAATAACAGACGAATGATCTCTTATATACAATACCCAGTCTGCTATAAGACCGAGTCCCAGCAAAACTGCCGGAATTCCAATAAATCCGGCTCCTTGTTTACCCAATAAAATCTGAGTTATAAAGCCAAGCAATAAAAAGCCTTTTATTATGGACATACATACTATAACCATCTGATTTGTCTTTTTCACACGTTCTGTTTTTTTGCTGTACTTTCTGTATTTTACAAGAATCTTTTCTTCAATTTTTTCCAGTTCATTTTTTTCATACAAACTCATATCGCTTCTCTCTTCCTGCATACCTGTACTCAGACTATCGTTGGCAAGTATGCAAGACCAACCTTAGCCCACACTTTCATATCATTTGTCTTTCGACTGTATAACTGTCAAAATTCCACTGTCAAACGATACATAAGCTTTATCAATGCCTTCAGCAAATTCGTTACTAACTGTTCTGCTGCTGCCTTTTATTACATCAACTCCTTCCAGTTCATACTTTAATCCTGATAATCGTAAATTTTTCACTTCATCCGTATAAGGATAAAATGAAATATATTTACTCCATATATCATCTTTATACAACTCTGTTTCCCCGTCTATAAGATAAATTTTATTGTAAGAATCAATGATATATGTTTCAACACCATTTTCCAATGCTTTTGATAATATTCCAATATTTGCGAGAAGATGATCAATCCTCCCTCCTGTTGCACCTATTATAATAATCTGTGACGGGTAATTTTCTAAAATATAATCAAGAACAAGCTCTGTATCTGTCGCATCTTTTTCCGCAGGATATCGTATAAACTGTGCATCTATTGAAGATTTTATCATTTTATTCATATATTTGTCAAGAATTCCAGGTGATACACTGTCAAAATCTCCCATAAAACAGTCAACTTTTACATCAAGTTTACACGCTGTTTCAAGTCCTGAATCAGCACATACCACCGTATCAAATTTATGTGATTTAAGGTATATACTCACAAAGTCTATGTCTGTTTTGCCTCCACTAAGAAGCAATGTTTTGCCAAATGTTTTATTATCAGTCATTTTCACTTATTTCTTCCTTTTCGGGCTTTGGAACTTCTCCTGTCTTTGTCTGATGGCTCTTTCGCAACTCTTTTTCCATATAATACATCTCTTTTTGACGCTTCAACGCTTCACGCTGAATATCATATATGTATTTTATAAGCCTTTTATCTGTCTGCAAAAATACACAGCCATATGAATATGAATACTTACTTCCCTTTGTCGTTATATCGCTTTTTCTTACGACCTGTGCCTTAGCTTTTAATTGGCCGAATTTTGATGGAATAATAAAAAATACCGCATCATCCGTCTTTAATTTTATGTTAAGACAGATATTTATTCCTGTTTCACTGACATCCTTGATAAATCCCTGCACAAACTCCGGAACCGGTGTCTTATATGCTGCAAATTCAGGGTCATCAACATCCGGATAAGGCATTTCTGAAACTTTAAGTCCTGTTTTCGCATCCATATAAAAACCAAACATAGTCTCTGTATCAAGATCTACCCTGTATGCATTACGTCTGTTAAAGGATTTCCCTTTATCCTTTATCTCAAAAAAATGAATAAGACTATTGTCTAGCTTTGCCATACCTGCCCGACATTCTTCCCATTTCCACATATTATCACTGTCTCTATAAACAACACTTATAGAATCCTCTGGATTAAACTTAAAAACCTTTCCTCTTGCAGCAATAAGTGTCACGCAGATCTTTTTTTTGTCAACATACTCTGCTTTACTGGTAAGTCTGTACCTATACCCCTCTCTATCAACAAATATTTCTACCGTTCTTCCTAAAGGTATATTTTCGAGAAGCAATTTAAAATTCCCCCTTTAATTTTCTTATATTTTCTTTAATATCACCGCCAAATACGGCAGTTCCGGCAACAATCCAATCAACTCCGTTTTCAGCTATTTCTTTTGCATTTTCAATATTTACTCCACCGTCTATTTCTATCAGAAAATCAAATTTACTTTCTTTTCTGATATTGTCAAGCTTTCTAACTTTTTCCAATGAATCTCTTATAAATTTCTGACCGCCAAATCCCGGATATACACTCATCACCAGTACAACATCAACAATGTCCAAAAGACCTTCTAATTTTGACACTTCCGTATCAGGACTTATCGCCACAGAACATTTCATGCCTGCTTCTTTAATCTTTTCCAAAGTTGCCCTTACATCTTTACAAGCCTCATAATGAACCGTCAGAAGATCAGCTCCACACTTAGCGAAATCCTCAACATATCTTACCGGTTCATTTACCATTAAATGCACATCAAAAAACATATCCGTTATTTTCCTGATTGATTTTATAACCGGCATACCGAAAGATATAGACGGAACAAACTCCCCATCCATTACATCAATATGCAGCAGCTCAATATCACATTCTTCAAGCTCATGTATCTGTTCCCCTAATTTGCAAAAATCTGCCGAAAGTATTGACGGTGCAAGTTTACTTATTTTTTCCTCCATTATATAGAGTTCCTCCTGTGCTTAATATTTTCTTTTATTGCTAATTTCATCAAAAAATTGTCTGTAGTTATCATATCGTCCCTTTGGAATCCTGCCCTCATCAAGTGCAATCTTTACACTGCACTGTGGCTCATGTATGTGAACACATCCCAAAAACTTACAGCTATTTTTATACTCCTCAAATTCCGGATAATAATCCCTGAGTTCCTCTTTTTCAAGATTTGGAAGTCCAAGAGAAGTAAATCCCGGTGTGTCCATAATATAAATTCCGTCACCAAGTGAAAAAAGTTCAGAATGTCTTGTTGTGTGCTTTCCTCTTTTAATTTTTTCACTTATCTCACCAATCTCCATCCCTGCTTCCGGAAACAGTCTGTTTATTATAGATGACTTTCCTACACCTGATGGTCCTGCAAGTACAGATGTTTTGTTTTTAAGACACTCTCCAAATTCTTTGATTCCTTCGCCTGTAAATGTGCTTGTCATAAATATCCGGCTGCCGCACCCACGATAATTATCCGCAAGTTCTGCCAGATATTTTTCATCTGCATCATCTTTTTTATTAAAGCAGATAACTGTTGCAATCCCCTGTGTCTGCATCATAAGCAGAAATCTATCCAGCAGATTAAGGTTTGGCTTTGGGACTGATGCCGAAAATATCACAACAGCCTGATCCACATTTGCAACGGCAGGTCTTATTATGGAATTTTTTCTCGGCAGTATCTTTTCAATGCTCCCTAGCATTTTTTCCCTGTCAAGTATCTTAACTTCTACATTATCTCCAACTAACGGCTTTACTTTTTTATTTCTGAATATTCCCTTTGCTTTACATTCCACAACTCCCGGCAAGTCTGTATCAACATAGTAAAAGCCGCCTATTCCTCTTATAATCTTTCCCTGCATTACTGCCTAACCTTTTTAAATTCAACATTGTATGAATTACCAGTTGCAACATCGCCTTTATACAATGTTACTGTACCATTGTTCTCACTCCAGCCCTTTATTGAAAATTTCTTCGGGAAATCATCATAGGAAAGTGTTCCCTTATATATAGTCTTAGTCTTTCCATCCTGCTCAAGAACAAGTTTGATAACAGCAGGTTCATCATCCTCATAATCAAACGGATTGCCGCTTACCGTAACACTGCCCTCATAACTATAATTATATACTGGCTTTGGTGTTGGTTTTGCTGTCGGCTTCGTGTCAGAGCTTTTTGTTCCCATGCTGACTGTATAATCCACAACTGTTCCGACCGGAACTTTTGTGCCGGCTTCAATAGTCTGACCTACAACGATTCCTTTTGCATACTTACTTGAGTAAATATAAGAAACATTTGATGAATTTCCCGTAAGACCTCTTGCCGTGAGCCTGTCAAGAGCAACCGCCTCTTTTATACCAACGATATTTGGCATTGTAACATTATCACTCTCAGGACCTTTACTTAAGATAAGTTTTACGGATGAGCCTGATTTTACACTTGAGCCCACAACAGGATCCGTGCCACACACAAGTCCCTTATCAACCGTATCACTGTATTCTTCTGATGTTGATGAAACGGAAAGTCCCAAAGCTTCAAGTTTCTTTGTAGCATCATCCTTTGTAAACTTTGTAAGCTCCGGTATCGTAACACCACTGCTTCCCTTACTATACTTAATGGTTACGCGTGAATATTCTTCAACGCTGCTTCCCTCATCAGGACTCTGCTCTAAGACCGTATTTGGTGTCTCATCTGACTCCACCGGTTCAAGTCTCCACTTAAGTTTCTTTTCTTCAAGTATCTCCTGTGCTTCTTCAAGTGTTTTGCCGCTTATATCAGGAACTTCTACCATGCCTGCCTTAGGTTCTTCTGTTGCCTCTGCTGTTGTTTCTGCCGGTGCCTCCGTTGTTATTGAAGTCACATCCTTATCGTCTTTTCCTGAGCCCTTGCCCCACCAGCCGCTCACTTTTCCGATTATCAGAAGAATCACTATAAGAATAATAACGGCAACAACCACACTGCATATTTTTAATATCTTTTCAAGCTTAGGGTCTATCGCTTCATCATCGCCGATTTCTTCCTCCTGCGGTTCTATGTTCTCCTCCTGAGCATATCTTCCTCTTGATGCATCTCTTACTTTGTTTACATCGTCACTTGAAAATTTGATTGTAGGCGAAAAATCATCCTCATCATCTACAATATTTACATATGCCCCATCCGGCTCTGACAAAGATCTCTTAAGATCAGAAATAAGTGCCGCAGAAGACATATAACGCATATCCGGTTTCTTCTGCATACATTTCTGCACAATTTTTGAAAGGCTTAACGGTATATTAGAATCAATCTGTTGAAGTGGAACCGCTTCATCCTGTATATGGGCGAGGGCAACCGTGACCGTACTCTCTCCCTCAAACGGCACTTTTCCTGAGAGCATCTCATATAAAGTCACACCAAGTGAATATATGTCACTCTTCTCATCACTGTAACCGCCTCTTGCCTGTTCAGGACTTATATAATGAACAGACCCCATAGCATTTGATGTGATTGTATTTGATGTTGCCGCTTTTGCAATTCCAAAATCCGTTACTTTTACTTTTCCTTCTTTTGAAATGATTATATTCTGTGGTTTAATATCCCTGTGTATAATATGGTTATTGTGGGCTGCTTCCATTCCCTGTGCTATCTGTATTCCGATGCCGACAGCCTCTTTCACATCAAGCTTGCCCTTTTTCTCGATAAACTTCTTTAATGTGATGCCCTCAACAAGTTCCATGACAATATAATGAAGTCCATTATCCTCTCCAACATCATACACATTAACTATATTCGGATGTGACAATCCTGCAACGGATTGTGCCTCTGCCCTGAATTTTGCAACAAATTTTGCGTCACTGCTGTATTCCTGTTTCAAAACTTTTATTGCAACATATCTATTCAAACGATGACATTTGGCCTTATAGACATCTGCCATTCCACCCGAACCCACTCTATCAATAATTTCATATCTGTCACTGATCATCATTCCGGGATTAATCATACTTTCCTCCATTCTGCCATCAGGCATAAATCTCATTTATAATCTTTTTTTCCGGATGTATCCATCCGGATCCGGCTATATGTATTTGGTCTATATTTCAACCAAAATAACTGTAATATTATCTTTTCCACCATTCTCATTAGCTTTTTCAACAAGACTGTCTACTGCTTTTTCTATAGAGCTGCTATGACGCACTATATACTCTATATCATCATCCTCAACCATGTTTGTAAGACCGTCACTACACATAAGTATCTTATCATCCGGCTTTACATCTACCTCAAAATAATCTGCATGAACTGTCTCGTCAATACCTAAAGCTCTCGTAATAATATTCTTCTGTGGGTGTATCCTCGCTTGACTTTCGGTGAATTCACCCTTTTTGACCATTTCCTCCACCCATGAATGATCATTTGTTATCTGTTTTATATCATCACTTATGATATACAGACGGGAATCCCCAATATTAGCGATATATAATGTATTATCCATAACAGTGCATGCTACCATAGTAGTTCCCATGCCATCATATTCAACATTTGCTTTTGCTTCTGCAAGAACAGAATTATTGGCAACCTTTACCGCCTCCTCCAATGTCGTTACCGGAGTTATACTTTCGCTGTTTTTTATGGATTCAGCCATTTTCTCAACACAAAGCTTTGACGCATAATCTCCTGCTTTATGTCCACCCATGCCATCTGCTACAATAAACAGATTTTGGAAACCACCAACTGAATTTTCATTGCAGTAAACGGAATCCTGATTCATGGCTCGTTTGCTCCCGATATCAGTCTTTGCATATGCTTTCATCGTCGTTTCCTCCTCGTTCTTTATTTCTAAGCTGACCGCAGGCGGCATCAATATCCCTGCCCATCTCTCTTCTTATAGTAACATTTGTGTGATTTTTTTCAAGTAGCAATTTAAAATTCTGTATGTCTGCTCCTTTAGAACGCTGTCCCATTCTTCCCTCAACCGGATTTAACGGTATGAGATTTATGTGGCAGTTAAGCCCTCTTACGAGTTCTACAAGCTGCATCGCACATTCCCTGCTGTCATTTTTTCCTTCTACCATACTGTATTCAAAGGTAATTCTTCTTCCTGTCATGTCAACATAATAGCGGCACGCATCAATTATCTCATGTATCGAATATCTGTTGGCTATAGGCATCATTTCACGTCTTAATTCATCATTAGGAGCATGAAGGGAAATAGCTATCGTTATAGTCAGTTTTTCATCGACAAGTTTTTTTAATCTGTCAACAAGACCGCAGGTAGATAAGGTGATGTTTCTCTGACTGATGTTAAGACCATTTTCATCAGATATCATCCTGATAAATTTAACAACATTATCATAGTTGTCAAGTGGTTCTCCTATCCCCATCAATATAATATTAGAAACTCTCTCTCCGGTTGTCCGCTGAATTTCATAAATCTGGTCAAGCATTTCAGAAGTCTTAAGGCTTCTTATAAGTCCCCCCACCGTAGATGCACAAAATCTGCATCCCATACGGCATCCGACCTGAGTTGAAATACATACACTGTTTCCATGCTTATATTTCATAAGAACGCTCTCAACCGTGTTTCCGTCTGAAAGTCTCATGAGAAATTTTGCTGTTCCGTCAGATGACACCTGTTTTTTTATTATTCTTGCACCTTCTATCGTACAGCTTTCATCAAGTTTTTTTCTCATATCCTTTGAGAGATTGGTCATTTCATCAAAACTTAAAACAAGTCTTTTATGAATCCATTCATATAATTGTTTTGCTCTAAACTTCTTCTCGCCCATCTCCTCTAAAAGTTTTTGCAATTCAGTAAAATTCAGGCTCTTAATGTCAATCTTATCTTCAGTCAATATATCACCATCCTATTGTTTTATAAATGCCGCTATAAAAAAACCGTCTGACTCTGTCATATCAGGTAATATCTGTATATATCCATCGTCTTTCATATAATTTCTGATTTTTTTTGGAACTCTTTTTCTTATATCCGCTTTCTTAAAAGGAAGATTTTCAAGCATCCACCTGACATTATCTTCATTCTCTTCCATTGCTATTGTACATGTACTGTAAAGAAGCTGTCCACCTTTTTTTAAATAACGGCTTACATTTTTTAATATTTCCCTCTGTATCTCTGACAATGCATTTATATCTTCTATCGAGGTCTTATATTTTATATCACATTTTTTTCCGATAACTCCAAGCCCTGAACAAGGCAGGTCAGCGATTACAATATCTGCCGTATCCTCCCACTCTTTTTTAAATACGAGTGCATCATTTTTAACAACGGAAACATTTTCAAAACCGTTTCTTTCGACATTTTCTTTTATAAGTGCCGTCTTTGCATCAGTAAGGTCACAGGAAATTATCTTTCCTCCGCCATTTAGTTTCCTGTCATTTAATCTGTCGGCAATATGAAGCGTCTTTCCTCCGGGTGCGGCACATATGTCAATGATATTTTCCCCGCCTTTTATCTCAGGGATATGGCCTGCAAGTATCGAGCTGAAATCCTGCACCTGTATATAACCTTTCTTAAGTGCCTCAACATCCTGCAGTCTGTCAAAATCATCTATCGAGAAAGCGTAATCAAAAAGTTCACTCTTTTTAACACTGATGCCCTGTTTTTTTAACATATCATACACTTCCTGCGGTTCTGCTTTTGAGACATTGCATCTTACACTCACGCCTCTGTCTGCTTTAAGAAATCCCTCAAAAATCCTTTCTGTCTCATCCTCGCCGTACTCCTCACACAAATAATTTACTATCCACTCAGGCATTGAGTATCTGACTGAGGCATAAGCACAAAATCCGTCCTTTTTGTCAGGAAATTTTATCTTATCTTTTTCTCTTGAAATATTTCTTAAAACACCATTTACAAAACCTTTGAGATTTGTAAATTTTCTTTTATTGGCAAGCTTTACCGCTTCGTTGCACACTGCACTGTCAGGAACACTATCCATATGCATTATCTGGTAAACTCCCATTCTTAGTATTTCTCTGATAACAGGTTTCATTTTTTTTACTTTTGTCTTTGAAAACATATTTATAATATAATCTGAGGAAACCGCATATTCTATGGTTCCCTGACAAAGTCTCGTAAAAAATGCTCTGTCTCTCTTTTCAAGTCCCGGATGTTTTTCAAGTGCAGCGTGTATAGCTTTGTCTGAATAAGCCCCCTTATCCATTACAGATACTATAACATCAAGTGCAAGATTTCTCAAATTTACTTCATCAGCCATTTAGAGTTTCCCCTTTTTCAACTTTATATCCACGAAGAAAAGCAGCTATATTCATTCGCTTTTTGCCCTCAAGCTGAAGCTCTTTCACATCAAGATAACCTTTTCCCGTGCTTATAAGCATCTTATTTTTGTCCACATATGCGATATTTCCGCAATCTGTCTTTGTAATATCAAATGCTTTAACTTCTTCATCGTCTAATACATCTGCCTCCCATATCTTCAACATTTTTCCATGAATATGGGTAAATGCACTAGGCCAAGGATTTAATCCTCTTATAAGTCTCTCTATCTCAACCGCTGTTTTTGAAAAATCAATCTCACCTGTCGCCTTGCTTAACATTTTTGCATAAGTCTGTTTTGACTCATCCTGTTTGACCGGATTTAATTTTCCCTCTTCTGCCTGTTTTAAGACTTCGAGTATCATGGGTCCTCCAAATGAAGCCAGCTTGTCAAAAAGACTTCCGCCTGTCTCTTTCCTGTCAAGCTTATATTTTTTTACAAGAAGCATATCTCCTGTGTCAAGTCCCTCATCCATCTGCATAATAGTAACACCGCTCTCCTCGTCTCCATCTATAACGGACCACTGGATTGGTGCTGCACCTCTGAGCTTCGGAAGTAATGACGCATGAACATTAATGCAGCCGTATTTTGGAAGTTCAAGTATCTCCTTTGGTAGTATCTGTCCGAATGCCACTACTACTATAACATCAGGATTTAATTTTTTTAATACTCCGATAAATTCCGCATCTTTTACTTTCTGCGGCTGATATACTTCAATACCGGCTTTGACTGCTGCCTCCTTCACGGGAGTAAACATCATTTTCCCACCGCGTCCTTTTGGCTTATCCGGCTGAGTTACTACAGCAGTCACATCATGCTCACTGTTTATAAGTGTTTCCAGAGTCCCTACCGCAAAATCCGGTGTTCCCATAAAAACTATATTCATACTTTTCCTCCTCTCGCATATTATGTACTCTCGGAATCTCCTGAACAAAAAATTTCGAGAGTACATTATTGTATTTTAGTTTAATATCTATCTTTGAATTGTAACAAACTGTATTTTACAACAGGCTTATACTTACTCTTCCCCGGCAGATGCATTCATAAGCTCGCCCTCTACCTTTGATACATAAAGTACACCTGATAAATGGTCTATCTCATGCTGGAGTGCTCTTGCCAAAAGTTCCTCGCCCTCTACCTCTATCTCTACCATATCCGCATTCAAGGCTCTTACCTTAGCATAATTTGCCCTTGTAACTATTCCTGCCTTGCCCGGCACACTAAGGCATCCCTCCTGTCCTGTCTGTGTACCTGACAGTTTTACTATCTGTGGATTGATAAGTACAATAGGCTGACTGCCATCCTCAGTCACATCAATAACAACAATCTGCTTTAACACACCGACCTGAGGTGCTGCAAGCCCTACCCCCTGTGCATCATACATTGTATCGAGCATATCCTCGATAAGTGTCTTTATCCTCGGTGTCATCTCCTTTACAGGTCTTGCATTCATTGTAAGTATTTCGTCACCGATTGTCCTGATATTTCTTATTGCCATAGTAATATTTCCTCCGTTTTTATTATGTGTTATATAAGATTAAATTCAAAATTAAGCCTGCAGTCCCTAAATGACTCCGTTTCATGCATAAATTCCTCGAAACTGTTTTTTATGGAGCACAGTATCCCATAATCTGCACACTTTCCATATATCATACGCCTGTAAACATCTTTCACCTTTGAAAGTGCCGCAGGTGCAGGTCCAAGCACCGTTACATCCTGATAGAGTTTCATCTTATCGGCGAGTATCTGTGCCAGATTATCCGCATTTCTTTCATTTTCTGAAAGCACCAACACTCCTAGTATATTTGAAATCGGCGGATATTGCAACATTTGTCTTGTAACAATTTCCTGTTCATAAAAATTTTTATAGTCATTTTTTGCTGCATATACGATACTGTAGTGCTCAGGCTGATATGTCTGTATAACAACTTCTCCGGGCTTATCTGCCCTGCCTGCACGACCACACGCCTGTGTTGTAAGCTGAAAAGTCTTTTCCGCTGCACGATAATCGCCTGAATTTAATGAAAGGTCTGCTGCAAGTATTCCCACAAGCGTAACATTTGCAAAATCATGTCCTTTTACTATCATCTGTGTTCCGATAAGTATGTCCGCACCACCTTTTGAATATTCTTTTAAAATATTTTCATGTGCATTTTTACCCGTTGTCGTATCAGCATCCATACGAAGTACATCTGCCTGTGGAAATCTTTTTTTAACCATCTGCTCAACCTGTTGTGTACCAATCCCGAAACTGCTTATGTAAAGTGAACCGCAGGATGGACATTTATCCGGCATCTGAATTTTGTAACCGCAGTAATGACACATCAGATAGGAAACTCTCCCATTTACAGAATGTGGTTTTAATGCAACCGAACAGTGTGGACAGCCAAGAACCTCGCCACATTGCCTGCACGAAACGAACCCCGCAAATCCTCTCCTGTTTAAGAAAAGCATTATCTGTTCTTTTTTCTCCAGTCTGTCACGCATAAGTTCATCAAGTCTTCTGCTGAATATTGAATAATTTTTTGCTTTTAATTCCTCCCTTAAATCTTCTATATACACTGACGGATAAACTGCATTGCCGGCTCTCTCGTTTAGTTCAAATAATCTGTATTCTCCCTGCATTGCCTTATAATACGAGTCAACCGATGGTGTTGCCGAGCCTAAAACAACGCTTGCACCGACCATTTTAGCCCTCTGTATCGCAACCTCTCTTGCATGGTACTTTGGCGGCATCTCACTCTGATAGCTTGAATCATGCTCCTCGTCGATAACGATAAGTCCGAGATTTTGAAACGGTGTAAAAAGTGCCGACCTCGGTCCTATCATAACATCTATCTCGCCGTTTTTTGCCCTTGTGTACTGGTCAAACCTCTCCCCCGCCGAAAGCCTTGAATGCATGACTGATATTCTGTTTCCAAATCTTTTATAAAAACGGTTTACCATCTGAAATGTGAGTGAGATTTCCGGTATAAGCACTATAGCCTGCTTTCCGAGGCAGATTACCTTTTCAACAATATTCATATACACTTCTGTCTTGCCGCTTCCTGTTATCCCGTGAATAAGGTATGTTCCTCTTACATCTCTTATATAATCATTTAATATCGAATCTACCGTGTGTTTCTGCTCTCTGTTTAAAACAGGACGCACCTCCGGTCTTTCATCAATATTTCCAATAGGATTTCTGTATTGCTGTATGGCATCGACCGTTATTATATCCAGTTTCCTAAGTCCCTCTATAACGCTCGCTGTAAGGCTTAGTTTCTTTGTGGCATAAGAATAATCAAGTCCCGCATTATAAGCCGTCTTATCCAGCTTAAGAAATTCATCGAGAAGTCTTACTCTTGCCTTATTATGCTTTTTTTCAAACTCGTCTCTTTTTTCCCTCATCTTATCCATGCTGACAGCAGGATATATAACTCTCTTTATCTGCTCTTTTATCTCCCTTTTAACAGGCATAACAGACTTTATGGCATCATTCATCGTTGAGCCGTAATTTTCCTTTATCCAATAAGCAAGGGAAAGCAGGTGTGATTCCACGACCACTCCCTGCTTTATTATTTCAAGTATGCTTTTCGTTTTTGATATATCAAACTTCGCTTCGCCCGAAAGACCAACGACATATCCTGTCATAGTTCGATTTCCCATGCCGAACGGGATTTTTACGACCGAACCTATATCAACATCAAACTCCATCTCCTCAGGAACTATATATTGAAATGGTCTGTCAAGACTCTTGACTGATATATCTATTATTACATCAGCAAATATCATTTCTTTCCCCTAATTTTTCTTTTTAATTTTTTATCGTCCAGGACTCCCATAAACTTTCAGCTTTAAAAATTTCCCGCCTTCAGCCTTTTGTATCTTCTTTAACTGCCATTTAGGAAGTCCTGCTCCTTTGGCTCAGTTATCTGATAAAATTACCATCTTTTACTACATCAGCGACAAGTTCTCTCTCGTCCATATGATATTTCCTTCCTTTTATCTCCTGGTAATCCTCATGTCCTTTTCCTGCGAGCACAATAACATCACCCTCTTTTGCGTTTTCAATGGCATATCTTATCGCATCTGCCCTGTCGATGATGGTTATAAATTTACCATCCGCTTTCTTTACACCTGTAACTATATCATCAATGATAGCCTGTGGTTCTTCATTTCTCGGATTGTCGGATGTAACAATCGTGAAGTCTGCAAGTTTTGAAGAAACCTCACCCATCTCAAAACGACGCTCTCTCGAACGGTTTCCACCACATCCAAACAGACATACCAGTCTTTTTGGCGAATACTCTTTAAGTGTCGTGAGCAGACTGTTAAGGCTCATTGCGTTGTGAGCGTAATCTATCATTATCGTAAACTTAGGTGATACGGGTATTATCTCAACCCTGCCTTTAACTCTGACTTTTGAAAGCGAGTCGAGTATAACTTCTTTCTTTACACCGAAGTGTCTGCATATTGAGATTGCGGTCATTGAATTGTAAACACTGAACTTGCCCGGTATGTCTATCTCAACATCCATATCCATAAGACCACTCATATGATATGCAACTCCGAGCGTTCCACCTTTATCCATAAGATGAACATCAGATGCCTTTATATCTGCATTTTCAGAAAAACCGTATGTCTCAACTTTACAGGTATGACCCTCAAGCATCTTTTCAAGATGGCTGTCATCCGCATTGAAGATACCCTGTTTGCATTGTCTGAAAAGCAGGCTCTTACAGTGGATATAATCATCAAGGTCCTTATGTTCATTTGGTCCGATGTGGTCCGGCTCAAGATTTGTAAATATTCCGTAATCAAATATAAAGCCGCCTACTCTGTTTAGCATAAGTGCCTGTGAAGAAACCTCCATGACAACACATTTACAGCCTGCATCAACCATCTTTCTGAAATACTGCTGAACTACATATGACTCAGGCGTGGTATTTGCAGATGGAATGACCTCGTCACCGATAATACTCTCGATAGTTCCGATAAGTCCTGTTTTGATGCCTGATTCCTCCAATATGGAACGAACCATATAAGTTGAAGTGGTTTTCCCCTTTGTTCCGGTAATTCCGATAGTTGTAAGTTCATTTGCAGGATTTCCAAAGTATGCCGCTGATGAAACAGCAAGACCGAGTCTTGTATCAGCAACTTTAATAACAGTCACATCGTCAGGCACATCTACATTCTTTTCAACGATAAGAGCCTTTGCTCCTGCCTTAACAACATCTTTTGCAAAATCGTGTCCGTCCCTTACCGCACCGCTTATACATACAAAAACACTTCCGTTTTCAACCTTTCGTGAATCATATACAAGTGTAGTAATATCAATGTCAGTGCTTCCCTGAACGCACTCAAAATCTAAATCTTTTATCAGTTCTAAAAGTTTCATTTATATTCTCCATTCCGTTTTTTATCAAAACAAATATAATAAATTTTTTAAGACGCTGTTACAAAGCAGTGCCATAAGTTTAATCTTTGTTATATCTCTATCGTTCCCTCAAATGCAATAGCTGCAGGTCCGGTCATCCAGACTGTATCGTTATCTCTGTCATATTTTACCAATATATCACCACCGAGCAGATGAACCGTTATCTCATCTTCGGTAAGACCGTTTAAAACGCAGGCAACGACTGTCGCACAAGTTCCCGTACCACAGGCAAGTGTCTCACCTGAGCCACGCTCCCAGACACGCATATTTACTTCATGTCTGTTTAACACCTGGACAAACTCCGTATTCACCCTGTCAGGGAACATAGGATGATTTTCAAACTTAGGACCTATCTTATCAAGTGGGAATTTATTTACATCCTCATCTATAAAAGTAACTGCATGAGGATTTCCCATTGAGACGCAGGTTACCTTATAGACTTTTCCGTCAACATTTATATCCGCATCTATACATTTATCCGTATCAACCGCAACGGGAATATCTTTTGACTTAAGGATAGGTGCTCCCATATTTACTTTTACGAGTGAAACCTTTCCATCCTCCACTGTAAGCTCAAGTTTTTTTATTCCGCTTTTTGTTTCGATAGAAAGATTTTTCTTGTCGGTAAGTCCTTTATCATAAACATATTTAGCAACACATCTGATACCGTTGCCACACATTGCTCCCTCTGAGCCGTCAGCATTATACATAGCCATTCTAAAATCTGCAACATCAGATGAACATATAAGTATCAGACCGTCAGAACCTATTCCAAAATGTCTGTGACTGACTTTTCTTGAAATCTCACCCGGATTTTCTATCATCCCCTTTGTGCAGTCAACATAGACATAATCATTGCCACAACCATGCATTTTTGTAAAATTCATAATTCCCTCCATTTCCATGTGCCATTTTGCATATGCCTTATTTCATATGCTTTTGACCCTTGCATTATTTTATATTTTTATATATTTTAATCGTATTTCCCCAACTGCCATATACTTTCTTTCCGTTTTTCTTAGTATATGCCCTCATCTGTATAAAATGTTTTTTCCTTGACTTCTTCAATCTAACCATAGTTTTCGTTGATTTGCAAGATACGGCTTTGCTGCTTAAGTCTTTATTATATTTTACGCTCGTCGAATATCTCACCTGATAACCCGATGCATTTTTTACTTTTCCAAAGTAAACAGTGACCTTATTTTTATTTATCTTCCACTTTTTTATCTTAACTTTTGCAGGCTTTGTCACCGGCTTTGCTGTCGGTGTCACTGTTGGTCTTGCAGTTGGAGCTTCTGTCTCCTCAGGCTCCTCATCCGGTTCTTCCGTCTCCTCAGGTTCCTCTGTGATTTCAGGCTCTTTTGTCGGCACTGCCGTCGGTGTTTCCGTTGGTGCTGCCGTCTGTGTCTCTGTAGGCTTTACCGTAGGTTTTGCTGTCACAGCCTGACCGTCTTCAAGACTAAAGAAATTAACCGTGTAACTTACATCACTGCCAAGACCTGTTATGTCTACATCAAACACATCACCTGCTGTATATTTTATACTGGTATCAGGTCTGAATATAATACATCCTTTCTGACCGTAACCTGCATTATTTACATTGAAATAACCGTCTGCTTCTTCACTTGAAAAGTTCCATACCTTGCCATCACTTTCCCTTGTAAGTTTTACCTTAACAGAAGTAATATCTACATTTTTTCCCATAGATACGGACCACGGAAAATCCGTACCAAAATATTCTACAGGCATATTCTGTGCCGGCCATGCAACTCCGTACTCTCTCGCTTTTGTATTTTTCATATCAAAAGAATACATCGCACTGTATGTTCCATTAGTTCCAGTCACTGCTCCAAAACCGGTATATTTCATATTTGGATTTAACACCCATCTTCTGTGCCCTAATCTGTCGATATTGTAATCATCTCCATCATCAAGCCAGCCGTTTACCAAACTCTGGTTCATACCGGCATTTTTCCATGAAGCCCATGCAATATTACTCTCTCCTGCTCCCTTTGCTCCAAGATTATATAAATCTTCGTCCATATCAGCAGGTTTTGACGGATAGTGGCTGAGTTCACCATTTACATAATTTACAAGTGCTGCCGTCTGTGTAAGGCTGTTGTATGTATCGTCTAATTGCACATCGTATGAAATCCCCGCTATATATCTCACCTGATTAAACATATTGATAGCACTGTTTAATGTCTTGTCAGATAGCTTTCCGGCAGAATAATCTCCACTGACAACAGGATTTTCTGCAAATGTAAGTGCATCATTTAAGCCCGCAGCATTTTCTGCACAAAATGCTCTTATCTCATCCTGTGTATGATATGCCACATTTATCCCCTGTGCCTCTGTATCCTCAGCCCGTACATAACTGCTTCCCAATGTCACACACAAAGCCAGCGTCATTACATAACAAATACTCTTTCTGTTCTTTCTCATCATAGATTCTTTCTCCTTTCCGTACTTATGTGCTCACGAAATCTTCTGAACGAAGAACTCATAGAGTACATACTTTGCAAACTGCCATTCACACCGCAGACATGAAATCAGCCTTTGCGATAACCGTTCACACCATAAGCGGGAGCGGCAATATTTTGTAACCCGGTTTTTCTTAATGTGAACTAATTATAATATATAGCACCTTTTAGGGCAAGTAAAAGTTACTGTTCACCCATCTGCATAAAACAGGCTGCAATCTTATAAAATTTACTTATCAACAACTGTTATCATTAGTGTAACAGTTCAGCCTTCCATCATTATTGAATTTTTTCTTTATGATATACAATCCACAAAATGTATGCTATAATTTTATATATTTATGCAGGAATGGAGAATGAAATGAGACATAAAATAGTGCTTATGACAGGCGGAACCGAAACCCTTGAATTTTTTTCATTGCAATTAAAAAAAGGCTTTGAAGCCTTAGGATACAAGACTTTTCTTTTCGACCAGACAACAGAAGAAGAAAGTGCAGAAAAACTTTACGATTTTGCAACAGCTTATGACACGATACTTGTCACTTTTAACTTTGACGGTATTCATTATGAGACTTCACTTTTTAACATGAATGGAGTCTCTATCTGGGATGAACGCAAAATCCCATGCGTCAACATAGCCGTTGACCATCCATATTTTTATCCCGAACTTTTCGATATACATCCAGATATTTTTTATGAAGTATCAATCGACAGATACCATGACAGATATATGAAAAGATTTTATCCGGAACTTATGAGCGGAACCTTTCTTCCACTAGGCGGCACTCCACTCTCCCCAAACGGAGATTACAAGAAGATGGCTGACAGAAAATATGACATATGTTTTACCGGTAATTACACACCACCAGAAGTCTTTGACGATGCAATAAACAGACTCGGTGACGAATATGCAATGTTTTATCTTGAGATAATACATGATCTTATCACCAATCCCGACAAACCGGATGATCTGACAATGGAAGAACACTTAAAAAAAGCTATTCCCGGAATCACACATGAGGAAGTAAAAACAGCTATTCCAAACATGATTTTCATTGATACATATGTCAGATGTTATTTCAGAGGTGAAGTGATTAAAACTCTTGCCGATGCCGGCTTTAAGATACATTGTGTCGGCAAAGGTTACGATAAACTCAGGTGTAAACATCCCGAAAATCTCGATATGAATCCTGATGAGCTTTCCTATGGATGTCTTGAAGCACTCGCCGACAGCAGACTTTCATTAAATGTCATGCCGTGGTTTAAAGATGGTGCCCATGACAGGATATTTAACTCTATGTGCAACGGAGCAGTCTGCATAACAGACCACAGCAAATACCTTGATGAGATACTCACACCTGATGAAAATATTATATTTTATGACCTCAAGCAGCTTGATAAACTGCCTGAGATATTTGAAAATGCATTAAATGATACTGATAAACTGGAGAGAATTCAGAAAAACGCATTTAACTTTGCAAATCGTGAACACACATGGTATGCGAGGGCAAAACAGCTTCACAATGAACTGTTAAAGTTTTTGTAAATATACAAATATACCTGCTTATTCCCTGTATAATCCCTCTTTTACATTAACCACTCCATGCTCCATCATAGCAGTATTTAGAGAAGATACATCACGATTTGCACTTTCACTTCCGAGAAATCTTTTAAGAGTAGCACAGCATGCCATATCACCTAACACATCTACCATAGTGACTATCATATCTGAAAGTGTGCTTATACTTATGAATATTCCCATAACACCTGCCGGGATGCCTGCTATCTGGATAAGTGCTGCAAATGATGCAACCTGACCGTTTGGAATACCCGGTGTACCTATTGACAAAAGCACATTTGCCAATACTATCACGACCATATTAAGCAAAGTAAGGTGAACCCCACAGGCATTTGCAAAAAATGTTATCATAACCGACATAAGTATTGATATTGCATCCATATTTACAGTTGCTCCAAGTGGAAGCACTATACTTGTTATCTCTTTTGATACACCCATTCCCTCCTCTGCACATCTCATGCTTATCGGAATAGTCGCAGAGCTTGAACAGGTACCAAATGCATTAAGTGCAGCAGGACTTACCGATTTTACAAATGTCTTTAAAGGCATTTTTGCTATAACTCCCACTATGATGCCATAGACCACCACGGCGTATATTATTATTATCGCATATGTCGTAAGAAGTGCCGTTCCTATTGAAACAACCGTATCTGCACCGGTAGTAGCAAGAACCGGCATTATCGTACAAAGAACACCAAGCGGAGTAAATTTCATAACCTCAAACAATATTTTCATTGAAACTTCATTGACGGATGTTATAAGATCCATCAAAGGCTGGGCTTTTTCCTGTAATGCGAGTATCGCAAAACCTATGATAACCGCAAATACCAGGATTGACAGCATATCACCGTTTACAAACGAGGCAAACGGATTTGACGGAATAAGGTTAGTTATTGTATCTAGTATGTTTGACACATTATTCACATCTACATCCGTACTTGCAAGCTGCAGCTTTGCATTTTTTCCGATACCGAGCATCTGCGGAACAAATATACCAAAGACACAGGCAAGACAGGTTGTCGATAAGAAGAATACCATCGCTCTGCCTGCTATCCTGCCCGTTGCTGACACGCTTCCCATGCTCCTTATTCCACATACAAGAGAACAGAATACCAAAGGATATATCATCATTTTCAAAGCATTCATATAAATCGTTCCTATAGTCTGCGATGCCTTGATAACTCCTGTCCAGCTTTTAGGAATTATAAATCCAAGTATCACACCAATTGCAAGCCCTATCATTATCTGTACTGTAAGATTTAATTTTTTCCATCGTTTTATCATATTAGCCCCCGTTTCTGCACACGTTTTTTGTGCATAGTGCAAAAGGTTTTGCCTTTCGCACATAAGTTTTGTGCCAAGTGTGCCCAGACACAAATCCTGCAAAAAAATAAGCGGCAAACATATTTTATGTTTTGTCGCCTTTGACACGCTATATACTATATTTATTTTTAGTCAGTCAGAAATTAGTAATCTTCTGTCTGTTTATAACACTATTACTTATGTACTATATCAAATTAATCTTTTATCAAATATTAAAATCATCCGAACTTTTTATTTATCATTTCAAGAAGCATATCGACAGTTCCGTCAACTCCCATTATACTGCTGTCGAACATTGCATCTTTTCCGTCATGCTCACCTCTCCTGTTTCCCGTGACATATTTATAATATGTATCACGCTTTTCATCCATCTGCCTTACAAGTCTCTTTGCCGAAAACATCGACATATCATATTTCTCCGCAATATGCTTAGTTCTTACATCAAACGGAGCATAGATATATATCTTCAGACAGTCATCCCTGTCTTTCAAAATATAATCAGCACATCTTCCCATTATGATGCACGACTCATTCTGTGCAACTCTCTCGATTATATCAGCCTGTGCATCAAGCACCTGGGTTGAGAGATAAAAATTGCCGACGCCGTATGTAGTTTTTAAACCCTCAATATCTTTTGCAGATACCTCATCTGCTTTCTGAACGGTATGCTCATCCATCTCAAGTTTCTTTGCAGCTTCCTCGACAAGCTGTCTGTCATAAAGTTTAACTCCAAGTTTTTCGGCAAGCTTTTCAGCAATATCACAGCCCTGAGCTCCAAACTCTCTTCCTATCGCAACAACAAAATGCCTCATATGCATCCCTCATTTCTTTTTATCTGCTTAAACAAAATACTTTAAATCAACTATGTCTTTAAAAACATCACTGTTACTGATTGTCACTTACAAAACAGATGAAATAAACATCATCTTTACACTACAACTTCATAATATAAATCTGCAAGGACAACTTTTTGTTTTGCACAGCTTTATAATACCATTATTTTAGATTTATCTGTATGTCCATAGTAAACATAAATGTCAAAAAGTGTTTGTCCACTACAGACAAACTATAAAAAATAAAACTTACACCGCCGACGATAGCAACGGGCATAGTGCTTATTATGGCGGCAAATTTAGGAACAAAGCTGAGCACGGCCGCATATACGGCGGCAGAAAACGCATTGAACGATTGCCCCCACTATCCTGATTATAAGTGTGAGCACAAGATATAAAAGACCTGCAACGACGATTCCTCCGTAGGCATATGGAAGTTTCTCTCCCATAGTCATGTTCTTAAAAATTCCAGTATCAAGTTTTGCAACCGTCTCAAACCCACCAAGAAATGCAAATGATGAGCCAAGAAAAGCAGGCACTTTTAACTTTGTGCAAAGATGAAAGAACAATGTTCCTATACCTGCCAAAAATAAAGTGACCTGAACCGACAATCCCTCTCCATTAAAATAATTATTAACCAGTATCGAAACGAGAATGGTGGCACCAAACATAGCAAACATATACTGCAAACCGAGCAAAAGCATCTTTGGCAAACCAAGAGTTCTCGCATCGCGAATAATTTTGTTATCTTTGTTCATAAAATCCTCTTTTCCGCACACATTTTTTATTCCTATCAAGTTTGTGTCAAGTGTGCGCAGACACAAACCTTGTGTATGAAAAATTTTATTTTTCAATCTATCCTCCCTATAAAAATTTTGACACTTGCACCATCATTAAGAAAAACAAGTGATATGGCAAGCATTTTTTATAGTGATTTTACAAATATTTTTTTCTTGACTTTATTTAAAAAATCAAGTATATTATTGCCGTTGCTGTAATGTGTTTATAAATAATGTATTCGCAAACATATATACATACAACATCTATAATTTGATATTTACGATGTAGAACAGTATTTCTGAAATTTATTTCTACATTTATATCATTTTTTTACTGAAAATTACAAGTGGATTTTTCCTGTACGATCATCTTTTCGCCACGCACTTATTTTAGTGCGTGTTTTTTTATATCTAAATTTGCAAGACAGTAACTTTTTTGATGCAGCAGATTTATCAGGCAGATATTTGAATACACTCTGCTAACTTGCTCATAATTAAGGAGATTCAAAATGAACAATAATGATTTTATGAAAACAAAACCTGTTTTACCGCTTATCCTGTCAATGTCGATGCCAATGGTAATCTCTATGCTTGTCAATTCTCTCTACAACATCGTTGACAGCTATTTTGTTGCCAAGATAAGTGAAAACGCAATGACTTCCCTATCACTTGTTTTTCCCGTACAGAATTTTATAAATTCAATTGCGGTCGGTTTCGGAGTAGGTATCAATGCGGTAATATCTTATTTTCTCGGTGCAAAGAAAAAAGAGCAGGCTGACAATGCCGCCTCAATAGGTATGCTCTTTTCCATTTTACATGGTATTTTAATGATATTTATATGCAACCTTATCATGCCATCATTTCTGGGTATGTTTACCTCTGACAAAGAAGTAATAGAGCTCGGTCTTAAATACTCAAGAATTGTTTTTTCTTTTTCAATATTTATCTGCGTAAGTCTTACCTTTGAAAAAGTATTTCAGGCAGTCGGAAAAATGACCTTTACAATGATAAGCCTTATGTCGGGATGTATAGTAAATATAATACTTGACCCTGTTCTTATATTCGGTCTTGGTCCTGTTAAAAGTCTTGGAATAAACGGTGCAGCCATAGCAACCGTAATAGGACAGCTTACAACATTTTTAATCTATGTATTCATTTATTTAAGAAAAGATGCAGGAATAAAATTTAAACTCAGAAATATCAGCTTTGACATTTCAATAATAAAAAAAGTGTACGCAGTTGGAATACCAGCAACACTAAACATGGCACTGCCATCCGTACTAACATCGGCTCTAAATGCCATATTAAGTTCATTTTCGGGAATGTATGTCGTAATACTCGGCATCTATTATAAATTGCAGACATTTCTCTATCTGCCCGCAAACGGACTTATCCAGGGTATGCGTCCGATAATCGGCTACAACTATGGTGCAGGCGAGAAAACAAGAGTAAAACAGATATATCACACTACACTTGCATTAAACAGCATAATAATGATATTCGGCACGATAATATGTCTTATAATCCCCGGCCAGCTTATGGGACTGTTTTCAACAAGCCCTAAGACAATACACGCCGGCAAGACAGCACTTCGCATAATCTGTCTTGGATTTATCATATCCACAATATCCGTCACCGCCTCCGGTGCATTAGAGGGACTTGGCATGGGACTAAAATCCCTCGTCATATCTCTTCTCAGATATGTGATAATAATAATCCCGTCAGCATTTATTCTAAGCAGCTTTGCAGGTGTTTACGGTGTATGGAACTCGTTTTGGATTGCAGAGGTGATAACTGCATCGTTTAGTTATATTATGGTTAGGAGGATGTTTAAAAGGATGCCATAATGGCATCCTTTGCAGGGGGATATATTTTAATTCAGGATTTTACCGTCCGTCTATTAACACCTCTTTACCTTTAAACGCAAAACCATAATGATATATGTTTTCCTCTTTCACACCTCTTTTGATAAGCTCTGCATCATAATCTTTTTCTTTTATCTGTCTTAATGCATTTTCTACCGTTTCCTCTAATGTATCTTCTTTCTTTTGGTTAAATACCTTAAACTCTATCACAATGCCAGGTAATTTTTCATTGTTTTTGTCTATCGGTTCGAGCATTATATCATATCTTCCGAAACCACTCTCCCTGTTTGAACTTAGAATGTAATTGTCTACCTGGTCAACCATCAGTCCTAATACCAAACCATGGTAGAAATGCGATGACTTTTCAGTCATCGCATACAAGTTTGAACAACAGTTCAAACTTGAGCCATTAGCTACTCCCCTACAGTCGTAGCATGAGGCTAACCTTTCCGGTTCTTCGTCAGATGGAGTTTTTCCTGTATCAAAATAACTTATCACTCCTCTTGTAACTCTGTTCATGTATTCGTTCATGCTTTCAATGTCACCATTGAGAAGTGATTTTACAAAATTATTGTATGCCGATAGGGATCTGTTAAACCATCCCTTAAACATCTTTAAAAACATACTTCTTACTTCCCTGTTTGTAATTCTCAGTGAATATATTGGAAAATCCAGACTCTCACCTGTTTCGTCCTCACTTTTAACATATTCCACCTTTAAATATCCGCTTGCGAGCAACAAACTCCATATTGCATTTTCATCCAGGTCAAGCTGTTCAAACACTATCTGCTCATCAATATATGTTTCTATACTTTCTCCCGAAATAAGACTTTCCATCTTTTCTTTTATTTCTCCGGGAGCCGTCCTTATTAATTTATTTACAAGTGCATTAGAACTTGAGTCAGCCCAATAAAGTTTATATTTTTTTTCATCCAAAAAATTGATTATCGACCACGGATTATAAATATCTTTCTTATCTCCAAATGTAAATCCGTCATACCACGCTTTCACTTTTTCTTTCTCACCTGAAAGTTCCTGCTCGTCAAGTGCAGCAAATACTTCTTCCTCAGTGAACCCAAATGCAGTATTGTACTGATTTGATGTTGTAGTAATAACTACGAGATTATTTAAATCCGAAAAGATACTTTCCTTAGACACTCTTGTAATTCCTGTCATTATCCCCCGTTCAAGATAAGGATTTGTCTTAAATGTTAAATTAAAAAGACTTCTGGTAAATGCTACAAGTTCATCCCAATATCCATTTACATATGCTTCCTGCATTGGTGTGTCGTATTCATCAAGAATAATTATCACTTTTTTTCCATAATAACGGCTTAAGTAGTTTGATAAATCATTTATTGCTTTCTGTGCTATTTCATCACTCATATCAGGACATACTGATTTAAATTGTATTTTTTCATTGTTATTATATAAATCACTTTTCATTATATAATCATATTTATTATAAATATCTGTTATCTCATTTTTTATCATGGTAACTGCTTTACTATACTCTGTCTGTTTAATCCCTGCAAAGCTCAAAAATATCACAGGATATGTCCCCTGCAACTTCCTATACTCCTCGTCTTTCCAAATATCAAGTCCATCAAACAGCTCTTTTCTGCCCTCATATTGATTTGAGAAAAAACATTTTAACATATCCATATTTAATGTTTTTCCAAAACGGCGCGGACGGGTGATAAGTGTCACATCATCAGCAGATTCCCACCAATCTTTTATAAAATCTGTCTTATCTATATAAAAACAATCTTTTTTTCTTATATCCTCAAAACTCTGCTTTCCTATCGCTACTCTTTTCATAAGCTCCCTCCAATACAACTCTAACACATTTTTATTTCTAATTCATGTTTATTTTTATTCACGAAACCACTCTAATGTAATTATGATAACATTACATTAAAACAAAGTAAAGACAGCAAATACAAAAGGCAACTATCACAACTGTTATGTTATTGCGATAATTGCCTTTTCCTGCACTATAATTTTTTTACATATTTTTCATCTACCCAGCCATATATTTTGCTTTTTGAGCCTATACCGATTAAATGATACTTATGTTTACCTTTGCGTTTTATCTTTGTAATCTTTGCTTTACCTGGTGCAACTTTATTTTTCTTTGTTTTTGAATTACTTGTCTTGTATTGCACAGAACCTGAAAAATATACTATAGTCCCTACTTTTAGTTTAGTCTTTTTTGTTTTTTTAGTATGCTTTTTTGCTGCTTTTAACTTGCCTTTCTTTCCTTTGTCAGAAGAATTTTTATTGTTTTTCTTTATCTCATTTGTATTTTCGGTATTGCTATCTGACATCTTCTTATTATCATAGTTACCATTATTAATAGAAAAAACATAAAAAGCTATCAGTATAATCACACAGGATATGAAAATAACTGACCTATTACGCCTAAAGAATGAAAGTTTCATTTTTTCTCTTTGTCTGACTCTTTTTATATATTCTTCTTTTTCTTCTTTACGAAGTTTATTTATTTTATCACAATACTTTTCCAAATCCGGTGGTGTATTTTTATTTTTAATTTCATACAACTCTCTAAATTTAATCATACAACTTCCTCGCTCAAAACTTCATCTATTATTTCTTCTGTAATTTTAAGTTTATTTTTACTACTAAAATTATTTTTATAAAACGATGCAGCAATAAGTCTTTCTGAATAATTTTTCAAATCTGCTCCGGATGGTCTATACAAATCAAAGTATTCATCCGCATACTCTTTAAGTTCCTCTAAGTCTCGCCCTGCCATAAGCCAGACTATTTTTTGACTGATGATATATTTTGTTCTTTTTATTTTTTTGCGTTTTTGTATATACTTATCATATGCCTCTTTCGCAACACTGTCATCAACAGCTTCAACTTTTGGATTATCTGCACAAAACTGCTTTAACATTTTTATACCATCATCCTCTGAAGGATCTTTCATTTCTACTTTGTCGTCTATTCTTCCTGCTCTAATCATTGCCTCATCTAATTTTTCATAAAAATTTGTTGCAGCCATAAATAATACTTTTGTCTTTGCATTTCTAAATGTGTCTGTATCATCCAACTGCGTAAGCATTGTTCCTCTAACTCTCGAATCCAAAAGCTCTTTTGAAGCTAAAGAATCAAATTCATCAAAGAATAATAAAACGCCCTTTATGTTCTCTCCGCACATTTCTGATAATTGTAACGCACTATTAAATATTTTTATTAATGTTTTATTTTGATCACTTAAACTTATTTTAGTAAAAGTGTCACTTGTAATCTTCATAAAATAAAGTTTATGTTCATTTGCTGCCGCCTTTGCAATCTGAGATTTTCCATTTCCCGGAGGTCCGTATAACAAAATTCCTCTCTTTATTTTAATTCCATATTCTTCGGCTTTTACTCTTTGCAAAGGATCAAAAATTGCAACCTGCTGATCAATGACTCTTTTTATATCATCACACCCTATAATATCTTTATATTTTATCTTATCATCAGGTCTGCTTATGGTTATCCCCAAACTGTCCTCAAGATTTCTTACCAAATCTTCTTCAAATAACTTTAAACATTTATAAAACAATTCTTTTGTTTCTGATTCTTCCTTATATTCTGACAAAACTTTTATATTTTTTTGAGATTCTTTTTCAAGATTATTAACAAAATCTTTTATATCTCTTCCCGACATATGATTTGTCTTATCAAGAAATTCATCAACAAACCCAAATGTTGCAAACGGCATACCCTTTTTTTCTAGAAGCTTAGTGAATAACTGTTTTCTTTCATTCTTATTAGGAAGCGGTATTTCTATTGGTTTCCCTAACCTGCTTTTTATAGCATTATCCAGCACTCCGACTCTGTTAGTTGCCGCCACTACAAAAACTTTACTTTTTCCTGCAAGCATTCCATCCATTTCAACAAGAAATTGATTAACCATATCCTTTGCAAAACTATCTGAATCATTTCCACCCTGATCTCTACTCGGAAATACAGTATCTGCTTCATCTATAAATAATATCGTTGGTGCATTTGCACGTGCTTTTTGAAAAATCCTTTTGATTTTAGGAGCAGATTGTCCAACATATTCAGCCTTTAAATCTGCCAATGAAGCACTCATAAAATAACAGTTTTTTTCATTTGCAAGTGCTTTTACAAGATAGGTCTTACCTGTTCCGGATGGTCCTGTCAAAATAAAACCTTTCGTAACTTCCGAAACATCTTCTGCATTTAAAAATTTATCAACTCTTGCAACTACCTCTTCCTTCGTTTCAGGTGCCAATACAACATCGTCTAAATATACTTTTTCTTCTATTATCTTATCTAATGAATCCGAAAAATCAGCATGATCTATCCTGCCGTTTTTCTCCACCATTACTTTTTCAAAAATACGCACAGCTTCTTTTAACGACTTGTCTCCTGATGCAATGGCTTCTGAAATCATTGATAATTCTTGGAAAAAATTATCGCCAAGCTCTTTACCTGCTTCTTTATAATTTCTAATATAAATTCTTAAAAATACCGAGAATACCTCTTCCGCCGATGGTGAACCTAACATAATTGTATTTTTACCATCAATTGAAAAATTATAGTTTTTCAACATCTGTATTTCTTCAATACTATATATTACATATGCATTTTTAAGTGACGATAATTTTTTTGCCTTTTCAATATATTCCAATTCAGTATCATTAGATGATCTATACATTCCCGCAGTCCATTCGTAATCTTCAAAGAAAAACAATACCATTTTATCCCTGTGCTCTTCACTGAATGTTATTGCCTTTTTAAAATTGACTTTTTCTTTTGAATCAGCAGTATTTTCAACTGCTTTTTCTCCGGCATCATCTTCATCTTCTTTCTTTGCCACTTTTTGTGCATTATCATTTTTTGTCCCTGCTGCATCGTTATTAACATTATTCAAAGATAACTTTTTACTTTTTGTTATACTTGTAGCTGCCTTTTTACCTTCAAATATCTTATCAGAACACTCTCTAATTTCTCCATTAACATATTCATATGCAGAAAAAACATCATTTTTACAATAAAAAAAATAGTCAATCATTCCTTTTTCAAAAAAAGAATATTTAAGCACATCTGCTATTTCACAAACACCTCTGTATAAGTCATATAAATACCAGTCATGAATATAATCACCATAAAAATAAAAAGTATTTTCACCTTTTGCTATCTCTTTATCTATACTCTCAAAAACTCTATTCTCCATTATTTATCCGCCTCATCCTTCGGTAATTTACTTATCACCTTTTCCAATTGTTTCATTGCAATATCAAATTCTTTATTTGAACCATTTTCATATTTTTTCAGTTCATCATTGTATGATTTTAATTTCCTGTCGTATTCAACTTTTTTTCTTTTTAATTCATTTGTTTTTTTCTGTATTTCACTCTTTTTCTTTTTTATTGCATCATCAGAATAATTATCTAATTCTGCTTTTAATCTTGAAACTTCCGTATCTAATTGAACAACACTATCCTTTACTTCCTTTCTTTCCTCTTTTATCTTTTGCAGTTTTTCTTTTTCCTCTTTTAATGCTTCTTTTCTTCTTTCCAGATCAGCTATACTCTCTTCTAAATCTGTCTTTTCTTCACTAAAATCTGCTGCATCTCCAAATAAAGTGGAAAACTTATTACACATTTTATACAAAACATCAGAAGTATCAAACCAATCAAGCATATTCCTTTTCATATCTGATACCTTGAATTCAGCAATTATTCTTTTCAAAATATTAGCTGAAAACGGATATAAGTCTATAAGACTTTTTATACAATTCATCCTCTGATCATCATCTATTTCCATTATCTTCTTTGACAATCCGCCTGAATTTTCATCTATTGAATAATAAATAAGATTCTGCATTAAATCTATGCTGTCGCTTAATTTTTCAATAGGTTCTTCTGACTCCAGTACATTTATAACATCTTCCGTTCTATATTCCATACTCATATCTAATATCTCCATTTTCCCGCTATCGTGATAAATTCTGTTTTACAGTTGACTCATTTTTATGTCCCTGTACGTCCATGTTAGCATCATGTATTGACTTGCCGTTTTTGGTAATATCCTCTATAAATAATTCGTTTTCGGCAAGTTTTTTTCTTATCTCATCCCAGGATGCAGCACAGGTTCCTTTTGTAGCTTCTTTGTGGTCTATTGTAATAATAACCCTGCCATCGTCTACAACTGAAACTTTATCAAAAGTAATACATTCATCTCCGGCACTACATTCTATACAATAGCCATCCTCTCCATTTGGATTTTCTGAAACATTAACATCATAATTTAATTCTAACATTGCCTTCTCAATCGTCAGCATATTATATATTGTTTTCATTTTATTCTCATGAAGATTTGCTGCATATTCAGACGCATCAGCTATCAATGCTTCAACACTTTTTAGTTCTTTCTCTGTTTCATCAAACTTGTCATCCCTTATCATTTTTTCTGATTTTTCTAATCTTTCTAAAATTTCAAAAGGATAATCTTCTTTGCTGAATTTTTTCAAAAATTCAATCAAAGAATTCATATTAGCATCATTTTCTGAAAATTCATCCTCAGGATCAGAAAAGACCTGTTTATTAACCCTTTTTTCTAAAGTAATCAGCTTAACTGTCAATTCCTCTTTTCTTCTTATATACTCTCCATATTTTTCATCTAATTTATTTCTAAATGATGAAATTTTTGAAACAATCTCTGTGCACTCTTTTACAGCCGAATCATCATCATATTTTTTAAACTTATCAACTATTTGTTTCAGCTCGCAATATTCCTCCTTCAGAAACTTGTCCGCAATCTGCTGTTCTATTTCATTAAAATCATCATTTACTCTGCTTTTCGCTTCAGATGCTTTTTTCCTCATATTTTTAACTGCCCGAGTCTTATCTTCTAAATCCTCTATTTCTTCTCTTAATTTTTCAGCCCGCTTCAATCTCATATCCAAATTACTTATATAGGCATTTGATGAAGTTTCAATTTTTGAACTATCTCTATTCAAATCAGAAACACGCTGCGACAATTTTCTGTAATTATCCTGAACTTTTTTAGCATCCGCATATTCACTGTCACAATACCACGGATCATTTCTTCCCTGTGAACTAATCTTTCTTTTAAGATTTTTTCTTACAACATCTGCAAACCCATCATTCTTCTTGTAATCTGCCATTATGTTGTCATATTCCAATGAATCAAACCTAGGTATTGTTGCACTTTTTTCATTTTTCAATTTTTTTACTTCTTCTTCTAACTCATTAGCAAGATTAGGAAATTCACATTTTGCATTATCCGATATTACAAAATCAATATTACTGATTTTAGTCTCACATTCTTCTTTTTTTCTTTTAGCTTTGTCCGTACTTTCTTTAGCATTTTTACATGAAGAATTTAATATATCAATCGATGCACATCTTGTCTTCTCTCCATTTCTCAATAATGAATTAACTTCTGATGCCTTCCTTCCACTCATTTTTAATCCCTCCAATCTTTGTTAAAAACTTTTCATAAAACTCTTTCGGTGGAATTCCTATGAAAAATACTTCACCATCATCCTTTATATCAAACGAAAATTCTCTGTTTTTATTTTTCAATATCTCATCCGAATAACTGCTATACTTATTAGTAAAAAAATAAATATGCTGGTTGTCAGATCCCCTGTATATGGAGTTATTGTTTCTCTCTTCTATGTACTCACCGTCAACAAAAATATCTACAAGTTTTAATAAATCCATACAATCCGGATACATTCTTTTTAATTCTTCTAATTCATACCCGGAAAAAAGCATAATATCTAAGTTACTCATCTCTTTTATTTTTCTTATCATATATGATAACTCTTCATATTGCAGAAACGGTTCTCCACCACTTATCGTTATACCTGTAATATCATCGTTTTCTAAAATTTTATCTGTTAATTTTCTTACATCTGTCTCATATCCTCCCTGTAAATCCTGTCCTTCAGGATTTATACATCCTTTACACCTTTTTGCACACCCCTGCATCCATATTGCAAATCTTTTTCCCGGTCCCAGACTTCTTGTTTTTGACAAATAGCTTATTCTCATTTATTCACCTTTTATCAATGCTTTCTTTTCAATATCTCCACCATTTTCCATATACAATGCCGGAACATATATTTCAACAGCAGAAACAAAATCATTTCCTCTCGGATTATTCATATCCCTCATTTTCTTTCTGTCAAAACTTACCTTTTCCTGAACATCTAAACCAAGACAATCTAATGCAACAAATTCCTCGTATTTTTTATCAATTTTTCTATAATAGTCATTTATAGCATTAATAAGTTTTATTTCATTTTCCGTTAAACACTCAATATGTTCTGATTTATAATCACTTAACTGTTCTACTACTTTGCGTGCAAAGGTAAATCCTTTACCAATATTATTTGCCAATGTTATTGCATCCTTAATTGATAATGATTCGTTAAGAGAAATTCCCATCTTTTCTGTAATCAATGTTTCCATTGAATCGCACTTTAACATACAATCAAATATCTTTTTATAATCTGCAATCGCTGAATTAAATTCCTCTTTTTTGTTTTCAGTATCTTCTGTTAAAGTTTTCAAACTATTCGCAATTTCTTCTTTATTTTGTTTTACAACATCTAATTCTTTTTTAAGATTATTGTTGATTTCCTGTTCTTCACTTAAGCTGTGTTCCAAGTCTTTGTTTACTTTCTGTTCTTTGCTTAAGCTTTGTTCAAGCTTCTTCTTTGCTTCCTGCTCTTCGCTTAAGTTCTGTTCAAGCTTCTCCTTTGCTTCCTGCTCTTCGCTTAAGTTCTGTTCAAGCTTCTCCTTTGCTTCCTGTTCTTCACTTAAGCTCTGTTCAACTTTCTCCTTTGCTTTTTGTTCTTTACTTAAACTTTGTTTCAAGTCTTCATTTGCTTTTTGTTCTTCACTTAAACTTTGTTTCAAGTCTTCATTTGCTTTTTGTTCTTCGCTTAAGCTCCGTTCAAGGTTCTCCTTTGCTTCCTGTTCTTCACTTAATCTATCTTCGAGTTCTTCTTTGACATTTTGCTCTGCTGTCAGTCTATCTTCGAGTTCTTCTCTAGTATTAGCCAGTCTATTTTCGAGTTCTTTTCTGGCATCTTGCTCTGCTGTCAGCTTCTGTTCCAGGTCTTCCTTTGCACTTCTTTCTATTTTTAATTCCTGCTCAAGATTCTCCATATTACCGTTATCAGGCTTTATAAATAAATCTCTATATCTGCATAACATTTCCCACTCTAACCGGTTACTTTCTGCTTTTTCTTTTCTTACAATCATTCCCAACAATTTTTTCAATTCAGACTTACAATCCAGCACAAACATTTCTTCAGCGTAATTATTTGTTTCAACATGCACAGCATCTATTGAATCAATTACATTTATATAATCTGAACGAACAAGATTATATACATCATCCATCCTTTCCATCATTGTCTGAACTGCACTCATTGTTTCATCCCAATTTTTCTTTATTTCCATCTGTTCTCTTCTCATGAAAATCGTATTTTCATATATCATCATCATTTTTTCATATGTATTTTTCTTATTCTCTCTAGACATATTTATCTCCTCCTATTCTATTTCAAAACCATACTTTCAAACACAACATCTTCCGGTATTTCGTCAGCACTGCCATAGTTTCCGGCACAGTAGTCAACGATTATATTGTCTCTTACTTTAACCCACAATACTTCTCCTTTATGTTCAGGCATACTTATTGGAAGCCTTTGAATTCTCGCTTTTTCTTTTTCCTCAGGAATATATGTAGAATAAAATATATCAACATCCTTATTTTTAATCTTTCTAAATTTTTTCCACTGACCGGTCTTATCCGAATTATCTACACATATTTTAAATTCACCTGTTCCCTCATTAAAGAATCCTAAATAATATTTGAAATAATCTGAATCACCCTGCACTTCAAAATTATTTAATCTTAGCTGTCCAAATGCAACTGCTGTTTTAGGTGTCAACGCATATCTTTTATTTTCTTCAGTGTTATCCTGTATCTGATCAACCAACTGTATATTTTTATTATTTGGAAATTCGACATTCATCTCCTCTTCAACATATTTACTTCTTGAGCTGTTACCTGCTTTAAAGATATATACTTCATCCTCTTTAAAACCATCTTCTTCCTTGAAAGCCTGTCTTAATTCACGGCCAAATGATTTAACCGTATCTTTAATTTTATTGTTCAGGTCGTCCTCTATATCATCAAACTGGACAGATAAGTTACAATCCGTCAGCTCGCCGCTTTTATTATACAATTCAATGTGATAGCTGGACTCTATATTATCATCACCCATCTCAAATATTTTTCTGGCAATTTTGGCACTTATAATATTCATATTAGCCTTAGCAAAGTCATTTCTGTTAAACATACTTTCTGGAATATCATCCGGATTATCCTCTCCATAAGGCTTAATTATAGGGATATCATTGTCAAGCATCTCATTTGTACTGTCACAGTATATCTTAAATGCTATTTTCTCTATCAGGATTTCACCACCAAAATTTTCACGACCGCCTACTTTTAATATTTTCAATGTAACATCGTCGTCCTCATTTAAGGCTGTACCAAATGAAAAGTCTAATGTACCTCCGCCAAAATCATATACAGCAAAAAACTTTTTTTCATTTTCTGCAATCTTAAAATATTGTGTTCCGCACAAAGCACCTATGTACGCTACCGGCTCCGTATGTTCCATAATTACATTAACTTTATTTCTCATGTTTTTAGGAACAGATCTTTTTATACCATACATAAGTGACTTTTTTAATGCATTTTTTATCTCATCTGTAAACATGACCGGACTTGTTATCTGAAAATCAGTAAATATTTTAGTATGTTTTGTCAAGTCATTAACTGTTTTTCCTATCAAATAGCCATAAAACGCTACAGGGTCGAAATGCTTTTCGTCACATCCTTCCGGATTGGCAACTACATCAACAAATAACTCTTTATCTTCATATGGGTTAAAATCAATCTGCTGCTTTTCCTGAATAATCTGATATGGAATCATTTTTATAAGACTTAATATTGCATTTAATTCTTTTCTGCTTGTAAATTCATCACCTAATATTTCTTTGACATTATATCCAAAATCAAAATCTATTCCCCCATTAATTTTCTTTAAATAATCATCTTTGCTTCCTTTCTTAGGCAACGGCATATCATCATTTATCTGTTTCCATTCTTCATACAGATTTTTCCATCTGTAGATCATAATATTAGTTGGATTTTCAAATATATTGTGAGAATTATTATCATCTGAATTTATATCATTTGAAGATAAACTCAATAGTTCTGTTTTTTCATCCCCCTCTATCGCCACACAAGTTGACGATGTTCCAAAGTCTACAGACGCTGGTGTATCACTGATTAAATCTCTGTCACAAACATCAGGATTAGTGTTTATAACCATAATTTCAATCGGATATTTATATATTGTTGTTCTGTTATTTCCAATTTCACATTTTACTTCAATATCTCCGCTAAACTTCAAACGCTGTTTATTTTGTAGTTCTCCTGAAAATGCTTTTCCTAATAAATCTGTATCAAGGTCAATAATGACATTTTTTTGCTGCATATTCACATCAAAATAATCTGATACAAAATTTTGAGTTGTACTGTCCTCTCCATTTATCCTTTTTAGATTAATTCTGGCAGAAGCTTTCCCTGTAAAGCATTTAACATCCGAAAACTCTATTTCAATTCTTCGGTTTCCATAGTCAGACCAAACTCCACGATTTTTATCATACAAATATTCCTTTGTTATCTTTTCACTTCCTAAAAGCAGATATTCAGTTATGTCCTGATATGTTATTTTGGGTATCACATATTCCGTCTGGATCTTTCCTATCACACCATCATCTATCAGTTGATTTAATGTTGCATTCACTTTTTCATTGTCATATACTTCTAAAGGCTGTTCCTCTCCGTCCAAAACATATGTCAAACACATCTTTTGTTTCCCTGTAAGATTTGGCATTGCAATATCCGGAAAACGCATATTTTTATTTGCTAAATACTCTATCACATATTTTTGTTCATCCACTATATTTTCAATTGTAATCTTAAATAACTTTTTTTCACTCATCTTCCTTGTTCCTCCATATAATATAAACATTTATCGTAATCTGTATCAGTCACTTCAAATAAATGTGTGAGATACTTTTTTATATCATTCTTTTTGCTATAACTATAATTTCCTATACAGCTTAAAACCATCAAATCGAGTAGCAAATCTTCCTTGTCATCAATATCTGTATATATATTTTTTTGTAAATCAACCAATTCATTTTTCTGACAACTATATATCAATTTAAATACTTCCAGAAGCTTTTTTGAAGCTATTTCAAATTTCTCAGCAATTCCTTTTAAAAATATTAATTGTTTTGCCGATACCCCTATATTCAAGGCACAAAATGAAATCAACATCTTTATATAAATTTCTCTTTGATAATAATCGGCTTTACTGCACGGATGAAAATCAATCTCTGTATTATCATCCCATATGATATTTTTCAAATCAGCTATCAAATCAATAAACTCATCTGTCAATATATATTTATCTTCACATATAGATGTAATATATGAACTTTGAATACTCTCCTGCTCTAACTTATAGGCTTTTTGTTCTATGATAATCATATTGTTGTATAATACTACAATATATCTTTTTCTCTTTTTTTCTATATACACAGCTAAAATAGCATCTTCAGATATATTATAGATTTCAGAATACTTTTTTTTAGTTTCCGAATCATTTTTTATATTTCCAGAGTTATGTTTCTTTTTCCACATATCTATTCCTGTTGAATACTTCTTTATTAATAAATCTTTTAAAAAAGAATTTTCACAAAAATTTGGTGCAAAGAAATACTCATCTCTGTCAAACAATTTATAATCAATCACTTGTCTCATAATCTGTTCCATTTATATTTTAATGATTATAAAATCATTTTCTCCTTCCTGTAATCTCTTTTACATTTCATCTGTCATACATATTTTTTCTTAACACATATTCTTCCTGCCATATATGCGTTATCTGTTGCTTATTCATCTCTTTAAGAGATATTATATGTCTCTAGAAGAGATATGTCAAACCATTATATAAAATAAAAAAGCAGCCATTACCGTAAATAACTGCTTTTCATTTTTACTTAATTTAATATCCCCTTATCCCTGCATCTTCAACTATCCGCTTTTTCTATCTGGTTAATTTTATCTGCTATAACCTTTTTCAATTCGTCATTATATAATTTAACCAGCCATTCAACAGCATCTTTTGCCTGTTTTTCTATCCTATCTGATGCATAACCGCATGATGTCAATAAATCTTTTGCTAATTCCTGAAATGCCGCTCTGATATTCTGGTAACAATACCTGTCTTTATATTTTGGATTTCCTCTCCAGTCACTTCCACATTCCACTTCCATATCATCCGTATCCCAATAACAGTCATACTGTGAAGCCGGGTAGTCAAATTCTGATTTCACACCTGAAATAAGTTCATCCGAAACAAGTTCGCCCTTTTTCAGCATTTTCCATGTTGTATCCCTGTTTGGAAATACATCAACATTTACAAAATCCTGCGGCAGCCTGTCCCCAAGTATTGTTTTTATTCCTTCCAGTATTTTGCTTACTCTTTCATTGCACTGTGCATATACACTTCCCTCTTCAGGATTTTCTGTATAATATGGCTTCAAATGAATTACTCTGTATTCAGTGATAATATTTAAAATTATACTGTCTACCTGTGAGTACATTGCTCTCTCGAACTCACGCAATGCTGCACTCTCAGCCGCTCCGTCACTTGAATAATCATATCTGTATTCTCCTGACGCTGCCGGTATCGGAATCGTATATTCATTTTTATCAAATTTAAGCTGCTTTTCGTTTGGATTTTCCAAACCTTTGTACTCTTTTAACTGCTTAATCAAATCACTTAATACTTTCTCTTCGTTATCTGTCTCATCTAATTCAAATGCTTTTACGGGACATATCTCACTTAAATTTCTAAATTCTTCGCTGACATCATCAAGAATCGTTCCGGATTTTACATTCAGATCTCCGTTTGATGATGTTTCCAAAAAATTATATCCAAGTCCCAAACAACTTCCACAACCGACACAATTGCTGTTAATTTTTAAGCTTCCTCTCATATTCATCCTCCTCTACTGTATCTGTTTTAACATATCTCTTCCCTGCTGTATTACTTTAATGGACTCTTTTTCAATATTTCCATTTTCATCTAATAATGGAGTATTTATTATTCTATAAATTAACTTTGTTAATGACAATGATACATTTAATGCATTAATATCATCTTCTGAATAATTTTCTGAATCCAAGCCATTATTTTTTAAAATAATACTTATATTTTTTATTGACTTCATATACAACATTCCAAGTTTTTCCAGCAATTCTGTAATTATCATAGTATGCTGTGTAATCCCCTCTAATGCTATACATATTGAATCAATTTGAGCAGTCACTGCACTTGCCATTGCTTTATTTTTAGAAGCGGTTTTTAAATTCATTTTAGACTCTTTTATCATTACGCCTCCAATTCCCATAAGTGCAAACGATATAGCATATTGCGATTTTTTCATTATCATTCCGCTTGTTACGGCCGGCAATTCAACATATTGTCTGATTTGATTTTGTATCACATCTAATTTTTCAATTTCTTCAATTCCTTTTCCCCTGCCAAACTGAATTTTTCTTATAATACTATATTGTTCCTGAAACATACTCAAATGGTATGTTATTAATCCATTTTTTCTTTTTGCATTTATTTGCAACTGATTTAAAAGGTCGCTTTGACATTTTTCCAGCCTGGCATTTGCATCTGCTATCTTTGTAAACGCTTTTATATTCTTCTTTGTCGCCTCTTTATCTAACTTAGCTGATTTGTTAATCTGTTGTGCGAACACTATTCCCAAAAGCACTTCACTCGTAATAATAATCCCCCCTATTCTAATATTATTGTTTCATCTGAACCTGAAAAAATATTGTCTTTAGTTATTAAATCCTTTTTAAAATCATTTTCTGTCATACCAAACTCATTTCCAATGCTTATTATTCCACCATAAATACTATCATAGGAATTATTTTTTATGCCGTCTAATATATCCTGCAAACCATCACTTACATTTTTTACAAGATTACCATTTTCCTTATTGATAATACACTTTAATGTATTTTGAGATGCTCTGATTTCATGTTCTGCTCTTTTATATAAAGCAATAACCTGCGAATTTCTTTTTTCAAATTCTTTAGAAAAACGAATTGTATCAATAAGGTTAGAACATATCAGTGTGGTAACAACTTCTCCTACATACTGACCTATATATGCACCTACAACAGGTATCGGAATCAGCACTTCTCCTATCGCACCACCAACACATTTACCTACATATCCGGCTGTTATATAGGCTGCTGTCTCCGCTGTTTTAGCAATAAATTCATCCGTTGTTATCTCCCCGCTTGCCAGAGACAGCACCTGCTTTGCTATTTGAACCGAACCATTTACTAAGATTGAAGCTTCTGTATGTTCTAATGCAATCTGCTTCATCAGGGCTCCTGTTGCATAACCTGCGGCTGCAGCTGTCACGGTGTCTTTAACAGTATCCTTAACCGCTTCCTTGCAATCTTTTTCTCCTTTTACAACTGAAACCGCATTTGTTGTCACTGACAATGCAGAAGCAAATATTGCCGAATTAACAGCTTCTTCTTTTCCTGCCTGATTTATTCCCTTAGCTTTCATTGCAAAATCTGTATCACTTATTTTATGCACAACATTTTCAGTGTACATTGCAGTTGCCTGCACACGCATTGCAATGCGGCTTTCCGCCTCTTTTTCCAGCATTTTGGCAGATGTTTTTAAACCGGGATTTTCACCTTTTAAAGTCTGCCGCATCAAATATTCATGGTTTTCAAGACCACCTTTGCTCCTATTGAGCTTAGAATTTGTAATCGCATAATTGTGTTCACTATTTGCAATAATTCTCTGCTGATCATCCGAAAGCCCTTTATACCGGCTTTGGACTACTTTTATCGGTGTAACATGATCTGTATCTGATATTTTATCAATTGGATGTTTTTTTATCGCTTTTTTAGTATTGCCACTAAAAACACGTTCACCGGTATAATCATCCTTTCGCGATTTTCTATCTCCATATTGGTTTTGCTTATATTTTTTTCTCTTAGCAATATCATCAATCTCTCTTGCCAATGTACCTCCCTCCATTCTTTAGGAGATATTATATATCTCCTAAAGCTAACTGTCAACTATCGGCAATGTTTATTGTTTTTATATAAGTAACAACAGGTTTTCGGTTTTGAAATTTACTTATTTACTTTTACGGATTTCTTTGAGCTCCATTTTCCATATACTTTTTTCTTTGAAATTTTATAACGGTATGCTCTCACCTGAATATAATATTTCTTCTTTTTCTTCAATGATGTTAAAGTATATTTTGTCTTAACAGTAGTCTTTGTTTTGCTTGAACCCATATTCGATTTCAGTGAATAACGCACCTGGTATCCCTTTGCTTTACTTACTTTTTTATATTTAATCTCAATCTTTCTGCCTTTAATATTTCTTACTTTTGATATAGTAACTTTTCCTACAGTTATTTTTTTAGCTGTATTATTATCTTCGTTGTCATCTACACCAAAAACATAATCACTGTCATCGTCTGCATCATCATTTGTATCATCGTTTGTATTATCATTGTTATTATTTGTATTGTCAGGTTTACTAATTACATTATCATTTTTCTTTGACATTATATTAAACGCTTTTTTTATTGAACCTTCATAATAACCGAGTCCGGATATTGTTATTTCAGCCGTTCCCACATTTATATTGTTAGAATATGAAACAGTATAATCTTCATCTTTATTTAATGTAACATTTCCGTCAGTAACTTTTATATCCTGTTCTATCGAATTTCCGGTATATGTTTTGTCCGCCACTCCTACAATATAAAAACTGCTCAGATTTTGTTTTACTGTTACCTGACACACTGCTTTTCCATTTCCTGCTTTTGCAGTTATTGTTGTTTCTCCCGGTGATACTGCCGTAATCACTCCTGAATCACCTACAGAAGCAATATTAGAATTTGAACTGCTCCAGACAACTTTATCTGTCGTATCTATCGGTGAAAGTTTTGTCCCTATCTCTTTCGTATCACCTTTATATAATGTAACCGATGACTCGTCAAGCATAAGCAATACACATGGTGCTGTTATAGCTAATTTATGAGCAGCACTTACTCCATTTGATGCTGTTGCCGTTATCGTCACTTCTCCCGTGGCAAGTGCCGTCACATTTCCGTCAGCATCTACTGTCGCTTTGCTCTCATCACTGCTGCTCCACTTTATACTGTTGTCAGTAGCATTTTCAGGAGCTACCGAAACGCTCAATTTCATCTGCGTTCCTTTTGGAATCGTGTTAATTCCTGTAATTGATACTGATGTAACAGCAATTTCCCCTGTTTTTATCTCAAATTCTGCTGTTTTGCCGCCATAATTGACCTTTAAAGTTTGTGTTCCAACAATCGACATATCATAACCTGAAAGCATATCTTTTGTAAGCAGTACCGTTGTATCATAACCACCCTCATATGTAATCTTTATACTTCCACCATCTGTATTTATATCCTCGCCCTGAGTATAATCTAATTTATTTGGCAATGATTCAATCGAAATCCCCTCCACACGCTGCTGGCGATTTCCTTTCAACTGGGGATATTTATAAGTAGAGTTAGGGTCAATCTCCCATGTATTTTCAAAATCAAAACCTGTAAACACCCCTGGCTTAGACATCTGAGCTTCCGTTAATTTGGTTGCATCCCCAGATTCATCAGTGGCACTTCCTTCCAGATAATAACAATTTTCGACATGGGTATAGATTACTACTCCTGAACCTGAGATTTTGCCTACATTATAGCATTGTTTTGCCTGCCTGTTATACTCACTATATCCTGCAATCCCTCCAATATAACCCCTATTATATTTACTATCAGCATTTGCACTATTGTCAATCTTAGATGTATTATAACATTCACTAATAGATGTACTATTATCACCACGAGGATAACCTTCTATATCCCCTGCTATTCCTCCTACATACATTCTATTATTATTATTCTTAGGACATACAATATTTCCGCTTGAATAACACTTTGATACCACGCCACGGATTATCTCTCCCGCAACAGTCCCAATATAACAACCTACATCTTTAATTTCATCTAAATCCCCAATCTTTACATCTGCCATTCCAAGATTATAAACTTTTCCACCCCAAATACTCTTAAACAGTCCTACATAATTTCCAGGATTTCCATAAATGTTCATCCCTTTAATTCGATACCCGTTTCCGTCAAATTCGCCACTAAACTCATTTATTGGTGTCCAGCCGTGTCCCGTATCCCATGAACCGCCTTTTGCAGTTTCCTCTGTCATGTCAATATCGTTCATCAGTCTGTAATTGCCACTGGTGTCGTTATTAATCGCATATAAATCTTCTATAGTTCTTATCTCTTTAAATTCCTTCTCTGTTTCCTCTTTTGCATTTGCCTTGAGTGGTGCCATCGTAAAACAAAGTGCCGCCACCAATATTATTGAAATAATTTTTTTAATCTTCATAATAATCCTCATTTCTGCACACGTTTTTTGTGCATAGTGCGAAAGGTTTTGCCTTTCGCACATAAGATTTGTGTCAAGTGTGCGCAGACACAAATCTTATGTGCAAAAAATCTTGCATATATGGATTTTTCACACTAATCTCTTTTCCTGCTCGTACCTGTTTTTCTCTTTTAGATATAGATAATATCCCTAAAAGCTAATCGTCAATAATTTAATCTCATTATATGATTATCTATGTATGTTTTAGTTACACTTGTCATAAAATAAAACTTTTATCATATGCTTTTTATAAAATCCTATCATATTACTAATCAAGGAGGACTACCCTATGGAAAAAGGCTGTCTTGGCAACGCAATAAGAAATGCCCGCCTAAAAGCAAATATCACACAGGAAGACCTGTCTGAAAAGCTCGGTATATCCGTTACCCATCTTAAACATATCGAGTCAGAACATCGTCTTCCATCAGTTCCATTGCTTATAAAAATAATGACTGTTCTTGGTATGTCATTTGATGATGTTGTTTTCGATGCCCCTAAAAATTCAAGACTTCTTAACAACACCATAAATCTCTTAAGACAATGCCCTGACCGTGATTTAAACATTATCAACGAAACGCTTCATGCCATGCGTAAATATGAATAAATTTCAGATTTACGCAGGCTATTTTTTCACTTTTTTATATGTGCCACTCATATCTGTGTACAACCCTTCCGTATTTCCTTTTTGTTTTATCACTATCTTGTTTTTATATACTTTAACCTTTATTTTAGCCTTACCCTTTTTTCCCTCATAACTGTTCTTTCCAACCTTGTAAAGATTTATATTTATATCACAAACAATTCTATCATCTCCGCCCATATACGAACTTTGTTTTGAAAGTCTTATCTTTCCTTTATAGGCACTTTTCTTTTTCATTGATATTACATATTCTTCTTCACGTACTTTTGTTTTTATATGTTTGTAATAATCACCCGTATAATTTATTGCCGCCTCTGCTTTCCTGCTTACTAATCCTTCACCACCTTCAATTACTAAAACTGCTGCTAATAAAAAACATAAAATCTTTTTAATCTTCATTGTTTTTCCTCCTGTTTATTCGTTTTTGATTTTATCAAATAACATTACTGCTATCTGATAAAACCATTTTGTAAAGCCTTTTACTCGTACTTCTTTATCAGTGCTATATTTTTCTTTTCATATTTATTTAACAAACTGTCGCTCCATTCTGACGGTTTGATTGATGGAATGTACCAGTTTTTGTCATTAAAATATTTATTTAAGTCTGCTGAATCAAATATGTAGCCATGTCTTGCAAATATTTCATTTCTTGCAAGTCTGAGTTTCTTTTTTGACATTTTGGATACTTCGGATTTTTTGACATATCTCGAATCACTTGAATCAAGAATATAATCATCATGCTCATCATATTCCAATTCTGCCGATAAATCTGGTTTGTCATCTGTCTTAGTTTCAGTGCTGCTCTTATCTGAATCATCCTCATCATTATTGCCGGCGTCGTCACTACCGGCATCCGAATCAGAATCACTCCAAAAATCAGATGCATCACTTTCATCTGTATCGCTGTTATCACTTGTTTCTCCTAAAGAACCATCGTCTTCTGATTCTTCGCCAATTATCTCAGGATCATTTTTAGTAAAAACAATCTCTGTAATTTCTGAATTTTGATATTTAATTCTTAAATAGTAATCATCACTTTTTGCGTATGTAATACCATTTCCTCCATCTTCAATTTCACTCACTTTATAATCTGATGAAATTTTTTTACTTATATCACTATAATTTCCACCATATTGTAATCCTAATATATTGTATTTATTTTCTGCTGAGACCGCTATCATATCTATGGAACCATCACCGTCTGCATCCGTAATATTCCAACATCCGTTTTTCAACATTTTTATTCCATCATCCTCATCAAATGTTTCATCAGATACCAGACAATAATCCATCCCTACCCTGTCAATATTTTTATTTATCAATGATGTAAGATCTCGTTTTGCCCCCTTTGTTATATAACTTGCAAAAACACTTTCCAGATATAAATTTATCTCATTCTTAGTTCCATCTTTCCCATCATGTCCAAAATACACACATTCTACCTTGTTACCCTGACACATAAATTGCAATACTATCTTTGCGTCTTTTCCCTGATATTCAGCCTTCGTTTCATACTCAACAATATTTTCATGTTTATCTGATTTAAAATATGACCACTTTTCCCCTTTACCATACAATTTAAATGCCATTTCGTATGTCACGCTGTTATATTTTGAGTAATGTGATTTTTTTACCTGTGTTATGTATTTTTTACTATTCCCCTTAATAAGCATCGCACACATTCCTGCTAATATTATCACCACCACCAAAACAATTCTTTTTGCCGGCTTAGACTTTTTGGTGCCATTCTTTGATTTTTCATTTACAGAAGAACTCACTAAATCACTTTTATCCGTTCCAACTTTCATTCCACATTTATCGCAAAACAACATACCTTCATTTAGTTTATTTCCGCAATTACTACAAAAATTTGATGTGGTTTTATTTGTACTATCCATATTTTTCACCTCACATTTTTTCTTTAAACTAAAATTTAAAAATACTCATAAGTAATGCCAACGGTATTATTGCCCATCCAAAAAAGATTGATATCAATAGCTTTTTAATATAAAAACCAAAAGTATCTGAAATAACATAAATGCGCCTTGAATACCATACATAATTAAGGCACTGATATGATGCAACAATATAAATTATTATCCATAATAACATAGTTGAATCCACTCCTTTTCTTCCGTTTTTCATTTCTGCTCAATTATACTACCCGTCCACGACACTATGTGTCGTCCGGAATATTATTTTTAATTTGTCAAATTTTTTGTCCCGAAATATTTAACACCACCTTTAATAAAATGTTTTATCCACATCACACTACTCCCCTTTTATCATATGTGCTCTAGGAATCTTCCAAACAAAGAATTTCTGTAGTACATTCATTTACATACCATCAATTTTCATCACATAGCTGTCTTTTTCCCTGTTATAGCTGATTGTTCTTCTTTTTCCGGTTTCAGTATTAAAATCTGCCAGAAATGCTCTTATATCAGCTATATCTCTCTGCACCGTCCTTTCATCTATCCCAAAATCTGCTGCCGTACCTGACAGACTTATGGTCTTTCTTTGTTCAAGCCATGTATAAAGCCTGAGCACCCTGTAACTCTTACTGTATCTCATAAAAAAATCCCCCTGTATCACTTGATGGTCATATGCTAACAAATTAGCTTTACGACTTTGTAATAGTGATTTCAGGGGGACTTTTCCCGGCTTTTTAGATTTAAGATTATCAACTTTTCTTACTTCCAGGACCCGTCATTTCTTATTTTTAAATTCAATCTTTTTATATTCGTATTCTTTGCTTACCTCTCTTATAAATGAATCACACTCCCTTTTTAAGTTTTCTTTCTGTTTGTATTCACTTTTATTTTTCTCCTCTTTTTTAGTTTCAGCAAAGTTTTCCCAGATGCCTTTTTGTTCTGTCATTTTATTTTTTATCGTTATCAGCAAATCTGTTATTTTTCCTTTAATCCTGCTGTCTTCGGCATCCTTTTCTTTTTCTATGCACCTTTTTCCTGCTTCGAGATATATTTCCATTGCACGAAGTTCTTCTTTTATCAGCACAAACATATCTCCCGCATTTATTATCTCATTTATTTTACGCCACGCTTTCGATTTCTTCTCATTTTCATATCCTGCCATAGCAGAACTTAAATATTTTCCGGCATACGATTTGATTTTATTATAGCTGTCATTACTTTCAATATGAGCCAAATATGAATCCATATATATTTTTTCTAATGTGTTACTTTCTTTCAATGAATCTTTCTGTACTAATCTTTCTGGCTGTTTATGGCTCTTTATCCATGCCATAACAAGCATTTCAAGAAGTTTCATATAATTATCGTCAGTCTTTTTCATCGTTCCATTATCACACATATCATTCATTATTTTATATGCATTTTCAAGACATATATATTCCATACCATATTTTTCTGCATCTTTGTAATCATCTGCTGCCTCCTGCCATATTTTTAATTCTTCTTCTGTGCTGTTTTTTCTATGCTTTAACAAATACCTTGCTATCATCATATAGTTACATTCTTTTCTAAGTGTTTCAATCCGTTCGTTATTTATTTCGTATTCTTCGCAGTCTATATCTATATCTGCAGATAATCTTACTTTTATTTCTACTTTGCAAATAATACTTCTGATATATTCATCACTTATACCTCCTGCATTGTATAAGTCTTTTGCTTTTTCTATATAATTCATTGCTTTTTTTACACTGGCATCATCATCTTTATAATCAGTTAAAGTTTCCGAGAGATTTACAAGCAGTATTATATGATACTTTACAAACGAATCATCCTGTTTATACTTTTGTATTATACAATTCACCAGCTTTTCTTTAAATTCTTCATTCTGCCAGTTATCTATCCTATCAATAGTTTTTATAATATCTTCATATGAAACAGCCTCTTTTTGTGCATATTCATATATAAAATCAAATACCTCCGGTTCTATTTCACTATCCCCCAGCATTTCATAATATTTTATACATTCTTCCCATAAATCGTCTGTTTCTTTTATATTTTCACTCTCTGCTCTATTTCGTGTTATCATTCCAGTGTTACTGTTTTTTTCTCTTCTACCGATATTTTCTGTAATGTTTTTTTCATCACCATATTTTATATATTCAGCAAAATAATTTTTTCTTTTGGTGTTCTTTTCAATAATATACATTTTATAATATGCTGCTATTACATAATTGATTGCATATGCATCTCTTTCTTTTTCTGCATCATTTTTTTCAAATAATATAAGCTCCATTGCATATTTTTCTGCCTCCGCTTCATTCCCTATTTTCATAAAAATATTGATAAGCTTAAGACATATATTGCACGAATAACCTATCAGACAATTCTTATTTTCTAAACGCTTTCTGTCGTTATCAAGCACGATTTTATATGCAGCTATAGCTTTATCATATTTACCTGTTTTTTTATACATTTCGGCTATATTATCCATAGCTGTTTCTAATAATTCCTCCCCATCTTCATATGCCTTTTTATAATACTTTTCTGCCTTTGCAAACTTTCCGTCTGTCTCTAGTTTTTTTGCATATTCCGTACAGGTTATATCATCAAACCACAACTTTGTTGTACCATTTTCATCGGTTATACTCATATCAGATGTATCTGTATCTTCATTTTTCCTAAGTTCAGTAAGTATTTTCTGATATTTATATGCCTTATCCATATCAGCATAATATTTATTTTTGTAAACTGATATAAAATCCGAGTCCGAATAAAAATCAAATATTTTTTTATAAAAAATTTCTTTTGCGGCAATATCATAATCTGTCTGTGACATTTTTTCTGCCGCTTCTTCAAACATCCAAACCACCAAATCATAAATTTCATCCAGTTCCCTGATTTTTCCTAATGCATTATTATTTTCTGCCATATCTGTTTTTTCAATTTCGTTATTCCGACCTATATAATCACCTTCTTTTATCTTATCAGTCCATCCTGACTGTCCCGCATCATACATTGCCGGCAAGTGTATATTTTCCTCTAATAAATGCCATATTTCACTCGCTGTATCTATATATTCTTTTACCATATAGCTACAGTCATTTGCCGCATAATTTTTTTCTACATTATATTTATTGATATAATATATAATCTGCTCCAGCATACTTTTTATGTCACATAATTTATTTTTAGCGGAATTATTTTCCATAAATTCCATACCACTGTTTATTAAAGTATTGTTTATCTTTTTTCTATATATCCTTTGAGTTATATCTGCCGCATTTTCATCATCATATTTATTGCAAATTTCCAGTGCCTTTTCAAGCTGCAGTTCTTTTCCATACTCAAGGCAGAGTTCTGCATATTTTTTATTTTCTCCCGTAAGCCTTTCCATAAATATCTTGAGCATATTGCGTCTGATAACTTTTTCACTATGACTCTTAGCTTTTCTACTTATATATTCAATCATTCCATCAACTATCACAGGGCATCTCTCAGCACTTGGCAGGATATTTTTATACAAAATATCCTGTATAACCTGATGGAGTGATATTTTTTTACTTTCTTCGTTATACTCTATCCATCCTCCTTTTATAAGCCTTTCTAAATCAGTTTTTACCGAATCTGATTTATATATTTTTTCATATTCTTCTTTTAAAATTCTCATTCCGGCAAATAATGACAGACTGCTTATAAGTTCTTTCTCATTATCATTAAAATCCGATATATCAAACAATATCTCAATATGACTGTTTATACTTTTAAATCTCAATCTCCGGTCTTTTCTCTGTTTTATACCTATGTCCTCGGTATTCGTCACACCTTCTTTTTCAAGAAATCTCTCGTACAGTGCTTTCGGCTCATCACAAATATTTTTAAGATATTTTGCTATTAACTCCACTGTCATTGTGTGTCTGTCAACATATTCTATCAGCTTTTCTATATAATCAGTTTCCCCCTCATTATATTCAGTATCATTATATGAATAAAATAATTCCCGTAAATCTTTTATATCGGACATTCTATCTATAGTTATCTGCTTATAATTATAATCCCTAAAATCCATTCTGGTCGTTATAATAAACTTTGCCGGACATTTAAATAAGTTTTCGAGTTCTTCGTCAAACTCCACATCGAAATTATCTATTATTATAAGGTCATCATCTGTTGCCGTCTTTTCAAGTATTTTAATTTTTCGTTTAAAATAATCATCCTCACTTTCTTTCTCATCACGCTCAACCTTATTCAAATTTATTTCATCATTTACAAGTGTTTTTATATCTTTCTCATAAATAGCAAATGTAACTGTATTATATTTGCCGTGATACCTTGCTGCATATTGTTTTGCGATTTCCGTTTTTCCTATACCACCTATTCCTGACAAAAAAACAAGCTGGTTATCAGAAAGTATTTTGTCAATATCTAAAATCTCATCTTCCCTGCCAACAAAATATGCTGAATTGTATTGAAATGAATCAAGCAGATATACACTATTTATATCAGACAATCTTATAAGTTCATTAAGTTTTTCTATGACCGGAGTTATCTCATGCCAGCGTGATGCAGTTGCCGTAGACAATGTATTTTTCAGAAAAACTGTTATTTCCCTGTATATTGCCGGCTGATATTTTTCACTTGCAAATTGCATTTTATCATAATCATATTTACTTGATATTCTGCAGTCACTTATTTCCGCAGTTCTTCCAAACATTTTATAAAAAAGCACCGCACCTATAGAATATATATCCGTATGAAATCCCATTTTCCTTATGTTTCCCTGAATCTGTTCAGGTGCAGAAAATCCCTTTGAAAATGACAACCCGTTTTGTCCACCATTCACAAGCTCATCTGCCACCATCAATGAATCAAAATCAAAAAGCAGAATATGCTCGGCACTCTCAGGAAGAATAAATATATTTTCCGGTTTTATATCAAGATGAAGATAACCTTGTTCGTGATATTTTTTAATTATTAATGCAAGACTTTTTATATGCGTAAATACCTCTTTTAAAGATTTATCATTATACTTTGCATAATCTTCACCCTCATCCAGTGTCATAAGAATATAAACTGTATTGTTTTTTCTTATTATCTCTGCCGGATTTACTGTTGAATTTATAAGTCCCAAAGTCTGTTTTATCTCCACATTTTTCCTGTATGACTGTATAAATTTTTCTTTTATACCTTCAAACTCATTTTCCTTTTCTACAGATATTGAAAGACTGTTGTCATCTGCCCTGCTTAAAAGAAAATATGCCGGATAACACTCTTTTAACCTTACATTGTGTTTTACTCCGATACTGTCATTATAAACAGCACCATAAACAATACAATTCGCTCCTCTACCCACCTCTGAAACTATTTCAATGTTTATATCATCCGACATTTTAATCACACTTCCAATATTTAATGCTTTTCTATTATCAGCCATACTTTTACCACTCCCATGATTATTTCAACTTCATACCAACTAAACTAGTGTACTGACCTGATGACTTTTAGTTAAATAACTTAGGATAAATTTTCAGTCTGCAAGACGGAAGAATGAGCCGTAGCGGGCTACGGCGATTGATGACAACGAAGCAGATGGGAATTTATACAAGTTATTTGGCAAAATATCAACAGGTCAGTACACTAGTTTAAGAAAGATTATAAAATTGCTAAGCGTCGAGGATTGGATATAGGTTGCTATGTTTATACCAGGTGCTGACAACTTTCGATTTTTGGAGGTATAAAGAATGATGAATTTAGTGGCACTTCCGTGCCTTTGTGTAGATGTTTTTGATGGAACGGATGAACTGCGTGCTGGTGGTGAAGCCCTCAATTTTGCAGTTCATGCATCAAAATTTGAGGAGTTCAATGTTTCAATATTGGGTGCGGTTGGGCAGGATTTCTACGCAAAATTTCTTATGGATTCTATTTCTGATAAGAGAATAGATGTAAGTCATGTAAGAGTTGAAAAGGATAAAGTAACTGCAAATAATCGTACATATCTTACAGTTGATGGTGACAGATATTACAAAGATGATTCATGGACGGGCGATATTGTTGATAAAATGATATTGAATCAAGATGAATTGGATTTTATCAAAAATTCAGATGTTGTATTTATACATTTTTGGGCAGGCTGTTTTGGACAAATTATAGATTTAAAAAAGAACAATAACTTCAGATTGGCAGTGGATTTTGTAGAATATCGTAATTTTAATGAGATGGAAAAATATGCACCATATATAGATTATTTCATGATTAGTGGAGAGGAATCAATTCTCCCGATATTTGAAGCGTTTTCAAAGAAGTATAAAGGACTATTTAATGTGTCTTTAGCTGATAAAGGAAGTGTTACATATTGTGATGGTGAAAAGTATTTTGTCAAAGCTAATGAAGTTAAAGAAGTGATTGATACTACAGGATGTGGGGATAGCTACCATGCAGGATTGGTATGCTCTCATTTGATAAAGGGGGATATTTACGAGGCTATGAGAGTTGGTACAGGATTTGCAACAGAGACGCTGTCTCATTATGGTGGATTTTAACAACTTTCGGTTTGACAAAAATATGTGTAAAGAACTAAAAATTAATTTGCAGGATACCGGATGGAAATATGATTATATTGACCGTGATAGGAATATTGCGAGAGCATATAAAAACAGCGGAGGAATATTATAATGTCAAAAGATGAATATTTAATCACAGATGTGCCTCTTAAAGCACTGACGTTTTTTGCACTGCCGATGATTCTTGGCAGTTTTTTTCAGCAAATATATAATATGGCCGACTCAGTTATCGTCGGCAGGTTTGTGGGTTCCTCAGCACTTGCAGCTGTTGGTGCTAGTGCGGCACTGACAAATGTATTTATTTGCGTGGCATTGGGGGGAGGTGTTGGTGCCGGTGTGTTTGTGAGCCGCTATTTCGGTGCCGGAGAGTACGGAAAAATGAAAACAGTCGTGTCAACATCCTTACTTAGTTTTTTGATTCTAAGTATAGTTCTTGGTGTTTTTGGCTTTTGTTTTTCCAACCCAATGATGAGGGCATTACAAACCCCTGCCGATATACTGGATGATGCAGTGTTGTATTTGCGAGTTTATTTTGTAGGATTTCCGTTTTTGTTTATGTACAATATCCTTTCAACGATGTTCAATTCCATAGGCGAATCAAAAATTCCGTTAGGACTCCTGATATTTTCATCAATCTTAAATATCGTTATGGATCTTTGGATGGTAGCTGGTCTGAGGCTTGGCGTGTTCGGTGCGGCACTTGCAACTTTGATTGCACAGGGCATTTCCGCCGTATTATCTCTTTTACTTTTTTTGAATCGGATGCGGCAATATGAGAGTAACTTTCAACTATTTGATTGGTGCGAGCTTCATTCTATGTTTAGAATAGCTGTTCCGTCAGTGCTCCAGCAGTCTACAGTGTCTATTGGTATGATGATTGTACAGGCAGTTGTAAATCCTTTTGGTACACAGGCACTTGCGGGTTATGCGGCGACGATGCGGGTAGAGAATGTTTTTTCTCTGATTTTTGTATCAATCGGCAATGCAGTTTCGCCGTATGTTTCCCAAAACCTTGGGGCAAACAAACCACGGCGAATCAAAAAAGGCTACAAAGCTGCATTGGTATTGGATATGTGCTTTGCAGCCATTGCTTTCATCGTCATTGAAACGCTGCACACGCAAATTTCCTCGCTATTTCTTGGCAAAGATGGAACAGCCTTGGCATATCAGGTATCCGGGGATTATATGAGATGGCTTGGATATTTTTTCATTTTTATGGGGATCAAAATGGCAACTGATGGAGTTCTTCGAGGTCTTGGAATCATGCGGCCATTCCTTATTGCAAACATGGTAAACCTGGCAATCCGCCTGTCAGTTGCATTGATTTTTGCACCGCGTTTTGGTATTGCTTTTGTCTGGCTTGCTGTACCGGCCGGTTGGTTTGCAAATTTTTTGATATCATATGCAGCTCTCAGAAACTCATGGCCGACTGATAAATTGGAAACATCCCGATAATCTAAATCAAATTATCGGAATAAATTTTCAGAATTGCTAAAGCACAGGATTATTATGGCAATTGATATTATAGGAACATGGTGTATTGGAGTGCCATTGTGTCTGATTGCTGCATATGTATTTAAGTGGGGGATTGCAGGTGTGTATAGGTTACTCACAACAGAAGAAATATTCAGGCTGATTGTGTCGCTGGTTATTTTTAAAAATAGAAAATGGATGATTAGTTTATCATAGCAGAAAGTGACGGATGAGAATTTTGATTTCGGTATTTAAATATGTGTTGAAGTATGGTAGTATATAAACAGACTATGAGGGATTAGGAGGTATATATATGGAGTTTGTTTTTGTTCTTTTAAATGCCGGCAACGGCTTTATGGGATTTTATGGTTTTCCGGGAATGTTTTACCGTATGGATCCTACTTATTCATTGGTTGTAATAGGTGCTGTTATATGTATGATAGCATCGGCTAATGTGAGCAGATCATTTAGTAAATACAGCAGATACGGATGCAAGAGAGGAACAACAGGTGCACAGGCGGCTGAAAAAATTCTTCACGATGCCGGTATATATGATGTGCAGATACGACATATTTCAGGTGACTTGACTGATAATTATAATCCTGGAAATAAAACACTTAATTTATCAGATAGTGTTTATGGTTCTTCGTCAATAGCAGCAGTCGGGGTTGCGGCACATGAATGTGGTCATGCAATACAACACAATGTAGGCTATATTCCTATTAAGATAAGAAATGCGATAGTTCCGGTTGTAAACTTAGGTTCAAAACTTTCATGGCCCATTATCATACTTGGTGTGATACTAGGCTCGTTTAATATGTTAAATATAGGCATTTTATTATTTGCCCTGACACTTGTGTTTCAGATAGTGACACTTCCGGTAGAATTTAATGCATCTTCCCGTGCATTAAAGATACTTGATAAAAGTGGAATGTTGTATAAAGATGAAGTGAGAGGTGCAAGGAAAGTTCTCACGGCAGCAGCAATGACATATATAACGGCAACGGTATCTACACTTCTTCAACTGTTAAGACTTATTCTGCTGTTTGGAAGAAGAGATGATGATTAATGTTTAGTGATTACAATACATTTGTGTTGTAATTGGAATATCTGTAGTGGGAAAAGTGATATATGTTTATATAAGCGGGAATATGTCATGAAAGTTGGTTGACATTTCAATCATATGACTGATAATATAATATTAAGTATGTGTATATGCAGAAATAAATAATATGATAAAGATAATAGTTTAAACTAAAAATACACATAGGATTATATATTATTTAATTATGGAGGATAAAATGGACGACTCAGCTTTAAAAGGTGAATTGATAAACGGGCTTGCAGAGGCATTTAATGAGAATCATTCACAGAAACCGGAAGGTTCAAGATTTAATAAGGCGACAGGTACACTTATGGCGTCAAATACATTTGTAAATCTTGCACTTAGTTTTGTGGATGGTGACGGTTACATTAAAGGAAAGGTATATAAGTGTAGTCATGTAGAGAATGATCATGTAAGGATAATAGGGGAAAACGGTAAAGAAATACAGATAAATATAAATGATCCTGATTTTTCATTTAAGATAAATCCGAGAAAAGTAGAAAAATAGTTTTAAAACTGAAATGTACTCTCGAAATCTTCCAAATGAAGAATTTTGAGATGGATTTTTAAAATCTGCCAAAATGATTCATTTTGAGAAGATACCGAGAGTATATCAGAATAAGAATGGAGAAAAAATGGCAGAAAACAGACATAGTATAGAAGAGAGAGTTGAACTCTCTCTTTTGTATGATTTTTATGGGGCATTGCTTAAGGAAAACCAGCGTCGTATGTTTGAAGCGAGTATTCTTGATGATTACAACCTTGCTGAGATAGCCGAAGATGAAAATATCACAAGACAGGGTGTACATGATGCGATAAAAAGAGCCTGTAAACAGTTGCGTGAATATGAACAAAAGCTTGGTCTTGTCGAGAAGTTTGAAAAGCAGAAAGAACTTGTAAAAAAACTTCATATCATTCTTAAAGGGATGAACATAGGTGACGAGGGTGAACTTGAGGAAGTCTATTCTATCATAGACGAGATACTCGACGAAGAATAAGAGTGTTGGCATAATTGTAACAGTTCAGCCTTTTATTTCTTACATTCATAAACCTGCCAGCGAGCTGTCAGTCGCTGCTTTGCAGCTTT
>OJSD01000240.1_pt1 | contig 77990 bp, 66 predicted proteins | sample 1599391 | NCBI WGS metagenome assembly OJSD01 (sample SAMN04168656, study PRJEB22393) | human gut metagenome | biome: human gut microbiome; feature: stool | host: Homo sapiens | collected 2014-03-17 | reverse complement strand
AGCTGCCGGAGCGGTGCTTAAGCCGCAAGGCGGGAATTGTGCGGTGTTGCCATAACGCCAAAAAAGGGAACGCACCTGATTCACAGGGCACGTTCCCTTTTTATTTCTTAACTTATCCCTTTATGCGTTTCACAGCGGTGCCAAGTCAAACCGGTACAGAGTGGTTGCGCTGTAGGGGCGGTCGGGCAGGACGGTGGTATCCGGGAAATCGGGATGGTTGGGGGCATCAGGGAAATCCTGGGTTTCCAGGCAGACGGCGGAATACTGGCCGTAAGATGCGCCATCCTTGCAGGCGGTGGCGGACTTGAGGAAGTTGGAAGTATACAGCTGCACGCCGGGCTGGGTGGTCAGGGTCTCCATGCGGATGCCCGTTTCGGGGCCGGTCAGCCATGCGGTGTGGCGCAGACCGCTGTCCGCAATAACATAGCAGTGGTCATAGCCGCCGCACTGCTTCAGGGCCGGGTAATCGGCGTTGATATCGCGGCCAATGGTCTTTTCCTCGGTAAAGTCCATCGGGGTGCCTGCCACAGCGATCTTGCGCCCGGTGGGGATGGAACCGGCATCCGTTTCCAGATAGGCCGGTGCATCCAGAGACAGACGGTGCCCCAGCACGCTGCCGGAAGCATGGCCGTTCAGGTTAAAGTAGCTGTGGTTGGTAATGTTTGCCACAGTGGGGGCATCGGTAGTCAGGGTGTACTGAATCATCAGGCCGGCGCCTGCCAGGCTGTAGCGCACTTCCAGCTCGGCGTTGCCGGGGAAGCCGTCGGTGCCGTCGGGGCTGGCTGCGGTCAGAACCAGGGTATCGTCCCCCTCAAAGCCCATGTCAAACACGGTCTTATCAAAGCCGTGCAGGCCGCTGTGCAGGCAGTTTTTGCCCTCGTTCGGGGTAACATGGTATTCTTCCTCATACAGGGTGAATTTGGAGCCGCCAATGCGGTTGGCGTAGCGGCCCACCACAGCGCCCAGAAAACAGGTGTTCAGCTCATAATCCTGCACGGTAGGGTAGCCCAGCACAACATCCACCTTGTTGCCCTTGCGGTCCGGCACAAGCAGCTGCTGGATGGTAGCGCCATAGCTTAAAATATGAACTTCGATGGTATCGTTCGTCAGAATACCGACCTTGACCGGCTGGCCTGCGGTGGTTTTGCCGAAATCTTTGATTTGAATGCTCATTCTGCGGTTCCTCCTTCAGAATTTTCGCCGTCCTGCTGTGCAGCAAGGTCATGGCGGACGCTTTCGGCCACAGCGCCGGTGCCATAGTTCAGCATCCGGTTCACCCGGCTGACCGTTGCGCTGGAAGCGCCCGTCAGCTGGCGGATTTCGCTGTACACCTTGCCTTGCAGCAGGCACCCTGCTACATCATAACGCTGTTCCATGGTGCGGAGCTCCGTTACAGCGCAGAGATCCTCAAAAAATCGAATACAATCGTCCAGATTATCCAGCCGCAGGATGGCTTCATACAAAGCAGTGCTGCGGGGCTGCCCGTTGGGGGTGGTTCCAGCGCGCATAGGCGCCTCCTTATATATTGCATCATCGTGCATATTTGCCCTGCCAAAACAACCCAAATGTGGCAGGCTATCACTTATCAATTTTAGCAACTGCACCAACACAAGTCAAGGCTTTAATGCGCTGAATTCCATATTTAATTTTTATGAGGTCTGCCAGTTCCGCCCCGCCGGGCCAAAAGTTTTTCTTGCGCTCCGGCAGGCCCCGCGGTATGATAAAGACATTGAGCACCGGCGCGTGTCCGCCGCCCAATGGTTTTAGGAATCTTTTTTAATCACCACGGCCCGCCGCCCCAGCTGGCGGTAAATTTTCATGAACTGGACACGCGGTACCACACGGTTAAAATCCAGCGGGTCTGCCACCACAAAGTTCTGGTCATCCATGCCGCACAGCACCATGCAGTGCAGGGTGTGCAGCACCTCGTGCCGCCGCCCACCGGGCAGGTCGTATTCACCGCAGGGGTCGTGCTGGATATCGCCAAAGTGCAGCGTTGCCCAAAAGATGACTGGGTTCCCGGCCTGCAGCTGGGATGCCAGTTCGGCTTCCTCGGCACCGGTCAGATCACAAGCGCGGCAGCTGCTGCCCTGCACAGCCAGGTAGGCGTTCGCCGCCTGCACAATCGGCCCAGCAAAGCAGTAATAGCCGGTTTCGGGGCTGCCATCGTCCAGGTGAGGATTGCCCATATAAACCTCGTCGGGGTCTGCGCCGTACCACTGGGCGCTGCGCGGCAGATAGTAGTCGGCCAGTTCGCACTTATCCGGGGCAAAGCCCAGGTAGTGCAGCACTTCGCAGCAGCTGGTAATTTCGCAGCCGTTGGGCAGCTCCGGGTTTTGCAAGATCTGGGGAACTGGCAGCAGGATGGATGCCATAAAAACGCCTCGCAATCATACGATTATTTCCGTTTTGATTGTACCAGATTTCACCGGGAAAGGAAAGCCGCAGTATCCGCTCAGTCTGTTATAATTTATAGATAAATACAAAATGTATACCATGGAGGGGATTTTATGAAAGTATGGGATATGCACTGTGATACCCTGGCCGAGCTGCGCTATGCCCAGCAGGCAGGCAAGCCCAAGAGCTTTTTGCACAATGATTTAATGATGGATCTGGAACGCATGAAACAGGGCGACTATCTGCTGCAGTGTATGGCTTGCTTTGTTCACCTGGAACCGGAACGGGAAAAAAGCCCCCTGCTGGCCTGCCTGGAAGAAATCGACATTTTCTACCGCCTGCTGGAACAGTATCCCGATGACCTGATGCAGGTGCGCACTGCGGCGGACATCCAGACGCTACTCACCTCCGGCAAGCGCGGCATGATGCTGACCGTTGAAGAAGGTGGTGCCTGCCTGGACAGCCTGGGTGCGTTGCGGGATCTGTACCGCCTTGGCGTGCGGATGATGACCCTGACCTGGAACTTCAAGAACGGCTTGGCCGAGCCCAACATTGTACCCGGCACCGATGCCATGTGGCCCCGCCCGGCCAACACCACCGGAGGCCTGACCGAAAAAGGCTTAGAATTTGTGGAGGAGATGCAGCGCCTGCATATGCTGGTGGATGTTTCTCACCTATCGGACGCCGGTATCTGGGATATTCTGCGGGTGGCAAAGCGGCCTTTTGTTGCCAGCCATTCCAACGCGCGCGCCTGCTGCCCCCATGTGCGCAACCTGACGGACGAGATGCTGACCGCCATGGGCGAAAAGGGCTGCCTGATTGGTCTGAACTACTGCGCTTCCTTCCTGGATACAAACCCCGACCGCAGCCAGGTCAGAAGCCGCATCACCGATATGGCCCGCCACGCCCGCTATATTATGGATAAGGCCGGTGAGGACTGCCTGGCCTTGGGCAGCGATTTTGACGGCATTGACGGCGACCTGGAAATTACCGGTGCGCAGGACATGCCCAAGCTGGCCGAGGGGCTGAAAAAAGAGGGTATCCCCGAGCGTGTGGTGGAAAAGATTTTTTACGGCAACGCCGTGCGCTTTTTCAGCGAGAACCTGTAACGCTACCAAAATAAAAGGAGAACCATTATGCCGCATCCTGAATTGACTTTGGAACGCCGCATTGATGCAGAGCTGTGCGGGCTGGACGCCAAAATGTGCGTATACGCAGATGACCTGCATGGCCATGTGGTGGAGCGTGGGGCTGATGATGAATTTGAATCGGCATCCACGATCAAGATTTATATTCTGGGCTGTCTGTACGCCCAGGCGGAAGCCGGTAAAGCCAGCCTGGATGCCGAACTGACCTATGAAGCCCGGCATTTTGTGGACGGCTCCGGCCTGATCCGGTCCTTAGGCGAAGGTGCCAGGCTGCGCGCCCGCGATGTTGCCACCCTGATGATCGTTGTCAGCGACAACATTGCCACCAACATGCTGATCGACTATCTGGGGTTGGATACCATCAATGCGTTTATCCGCAGCATTGGCTGCACCCACACCAAGCTGCACCGCAGCCTGCGCAGCGATAACTGGAGCGAAAAGCTGGGTACCATTACCCCGCGGGATATGGGCCGCTTTTTTGCCCTGTTGGCAAAGGGCGAGCTGGTCAGCCCCCAGGCCAGCGATGCCATGCGCAATGTGTTCCGCCAGCAGCACTACAACACCATGCTGGCGGGCAGCATCCCCCCGTATTACACCGACCCCGAAGAATCCCACGCGGATCCGGATCTGATCTATGTAGCCAGCAAAAGCGGCTCCATGGATGCCTGCCGCAATGACGGCGGCCTGATCCACACGCCTTACGGGGATTATGTTCTGGTAATGATGTGCACCGACTTTGCCAACAAGCTGGAAGTAAACGACCACCCCAGCGTGATTTACGGCAACCGTGTCAGCCGCATGCTGTTTGACCAGTACCTGGCGCTGGAGGGTAGTTTTGTAAAGTAAGTGGAGGGCGTATTTGAAAACGATTTTGACGTTCTTGGATACGGCTTGTACCAAGCAATATTATGGCCTATGCGGCAAAGTTGCGGAACGGTCGAGACCGTTCCCTACAGAGCATTTTGTTGTGCACGACCAACCCATAAACGCTCTGTAGGGCGCGATGCATCGTCCCGCACGCCGGGCCTTGCCCAATATTTCATTCAATCACCCGCCGCACACCCTGCGGGTGCATTTCACCCCAAAACCAAACCGACCGCAAAGGCGATGCTGCTCGCCCCTGCGGTCGGTTTTACTATTTATATTTGTATCTGATTTACCCCTTCACGCCGGTGGTTTCATCAAAATGGTAGGTGGAACCCTCAATGGTGTGCCAGCCTTTGTACATGGCGCCGGTGGTCAGGTCGTAATACCAGGTTTTACCGTCCTGGGTGTACCAGCCCTTGATCATGTGGCCGTTGGCATCGTACCGCACCCATTTGCCGCCGTTGGAATCCTGGTATACTTCCTTGCTGGTGGCCTTGGCACCCTGCTGTACGTTGTCCAGCCAGTACCAGGCACCGCTGGCGGGGTCGTAAATCTCCTTGCCGCGGTAATTGCTGCTGCCCGGCTGCCAGCCCTGGCGCACCCAGCTTTCATACCAGAAGCTCTTGCCGTTGCCGTCTGTGACCCAGAAGTTGGTCAAAGCACCGCTTTTCATTGTGCCGTAAACCGGGTCAAAGTAATACAGCGAGCCATTGATGGACACATTGCCGTACTGCATAATGCCGGTGGTCAGGTCATAGTAGACCTTGCGGCCATCCGGCAGGGTCCACGGGCCGTGGATCATGGCACCGGTGACAGGCTCAAAGTAATACCAGTTGCCGTTCTGGCAGTTTTCGCCTTTGATCATGTGGCCGTTTTCATCATAGCGCACCCACTTGCCGCCGTCCGATTCCTGGTAGACATCTTTGTTCACGGCTTTTGCGCCGCCGTCCACGGCATCCAGCCAGTACCAAGCATCGCTGGAGGCATCATAGATTTCTTTGCCGCGGCCGGTGGTGCCCTGCTTTACGCCGTTCTCGTACCAGTAATCGCGGCCGTTCTCGCTGCGCCAGCCGGTATAGCCGCCGGTGCTGCCGTTCTGGTACTTGGGCCAGAAGGTATCGCGCGCCAGCGTTCCGCGGGAATCGCAGCGGGTGGTATCAGAGGTGTTGCCGCCCAGTTCATACACGCGGCACCATTCGTACCCAGCATGATAAGCACCGTTGGCATCATTGCTGATACCATACATGTAAGAGCGCAGGCTGGAAAGGCTGTTCAGCTCATATTCCAAAAAGCGCATCTGGCCGTACAGGGTATGCCAGTCCAGGCCGTTGTTGTTGCAGTAGTTCTGCAAATTGGTCCAGCGGTCGCCGTACCACTGGCACAGGCCGTATGCGGTGCCGTAGTCATTGGTAATGTCCACATAAAAACGGGATTCGCGGTACATGTTGGCCATCACGCCGCTGGCGGCGGCGCTGTTCATGCCCATGGTGCCGGTCAGGTAGTTGTAAACATCCCGCTCGTTGGCGGCAACATCCTCATTGGTGTTATAAGAAGCGTCATACGTTGCGGCGTCTTCCTGGACGATATCGCCGGAGTATTCGGCAATGCCGGTGTCAGCGGTATCAAACATGGGCATCAGCGGGGTCAGGCTGCCGGCAGTTTCCGGCGTGGCGGCTTCGGCACCCGCCGAAAGCGCCAGCGCCATGGCGGCAGCCACGGCGGCGATCAGGGTCAAAAACTTACGTTTCAATGCTGCACCTCCTTAGAATAGTAAACAACCTTGATGATGAACGATCTGCGGGCCCGATACCAAAACAGCTCCCGACTGGAAGCAATCGGGAGCTGTAAAGCTCGGTGGAACCGCGGAGCGCTTAGTTGTAGCGGCGCTCCTTGATCTCGGTCACGATATTGTTGATGAAGGCATCCAGCTCCTGCGTGGTGGTTTCGCCCTTGCGATCACGCACACTGATGTTGCCAGCCTCGGCCTCCTTAGCGCCCAGCACCAGCATGTAGGGCACGCGGTCAACTTGCTGGGCTTCACGGATCTTGTAACCGATCTTCTCATTGGATTCATCCAGCACAACGCGCACACCGGCAGCGGTCAGCTTGTCGGCAACGGTGCGGGCGTAATCCAGCGTCTTTTCGCTGACGGGCAGAACCTTGACCTGGGTGGGAGCCAGCCAGGTGGGGAAGCGGCCCTTCGTCTCTTCGATCAGATAAGCCATGAAGCGGTCCAGAGAACCCAGGATGGCACGGTGCAGCACAACGGGGGTCTTCTCGCTGCCGTCCTTGTCGATGTAGGTCAGGTGGAACTTGGCAGGCAGGCAGAAGTCCAGCTGGCAGGTGGAGAGGGTGTACTCTGCACCGACAGCGGGCTTAACGTTGACGTCCAGCTTCGGGCCATAGAAAGCAGCTTCGCCGATCTCCTCGGTAAAGTTGATGCCCAGCTCGGTCAGAACTTCGCGCAGAGCGTTCTCGGCATGGTTCCACATGGCGTCGTCGTCATGGTACTTCTTCTTGTCGGCGGGGTCACGCAGGGACAGCACACAGCGGTAATCGGTGATGTTGAAATCCTTGTAGACGTCAAAGATCAGGCTGCAGACATTGGCAACTTCGCTCTTGATCTGCTCCGGGGTGCAGAACAGGTGGGCGTCGTTCTGGCAGAAATGACGGCCGCGCTCAATGCCTTTCAGGGTGCCGCTGGACTCATAACGGAAGTCGTGGGCAATTTCGCCAATGCGGATGGGCAGCTGGCGGTAGCTGTGCGGGCGGTTGGCGTAAATCATCATGTGGTGGGGGCAGTTCATCGGGCGCAGAACATAGCTTTCACCCTCCATCTCCATGGCGGGGAACATGTTCTCACGGTAATGATCCCAGTGGCCGGAAGTCTTGTACAGGTTCACGGTGCCGATGCAGGGGGTCATGACGTGCAGGTAGCCGCGCTCACGCTCCTTGCCCTTGATGTAATCCTCCAGCTGCTGCCAGACGGTGTAGCCGTTGGGCAGGAACATCGGCAGGCCGCGGCCGACAAGGTCGTCGGTCATGAACAGGCGCATCTCCTTGCCGATCTTGCGGTGGTCGCGCTCACGGGCCTCCTGCTGCTGCTTCTCCCAGGCGTCCAGCTCCTCCTGACTGTGGAAGGCAACGCCGTTGATGCGGGTCAGCATCTTGTTCTCTTTGTCGTTCTTCCAGTAAGCGCCGGACTGCTGGGTGATCTTGAACGCCTTCAGCGCTTTGGTGTAGCACAGGTGGGGTCCGATGCACATATCGACGTACTCGCCCTGCTGGTAGAAGCTGAACTCGGTCTCGTCGGCCAGGTCGGCGATATGCTCGATCTTGTAGTGCTCCTGACGCTCCTCCATCAGCTTGACGGCCTCGTCACGGGGCAGGATGAACGGCTTGATGGGAAGATTCTCCTTGCAGATCTTCTTCATCTCTTTTTCGATGGCGGCCAGGTCCTCGTCGGTCAGCTTGGTGTCGCCGAGGTCGACGTCATAGTAGAAGCCATTCTCGGTGGCAGGGCCGAAGGCAAAGTCCGCCTGCGGATAGAGGCGCTTGATGGCCTGCGCCATGATATGGGCAGCCGTGTGGCGCAGAACGTGCAGCTCTTCCTCCTGCGGGCACTCGGTGACGGTACCGTCCTTGTAGATGATCTTCATAATTGTACGCTCCTTTTGCAATTGCACAAAAATGCAAATAAAAAATGCTCCATCCCTCGCTTACAAAAGGGATGAAGCATATAGCTCCACGGTTCCACCCAAATTGCGCTTATATCTTATATAGTAAAAGGTAAGCGCCGCTCGTGTCGGCTGTAACGGGCCGTACCCGGCGGAGGTTCGCCCCCGCGCTCGGCAGTGGTAAGGCTGCGGGCCGCTGCAAAACCGCTTGCACCACGCGGCGTACCGCGGCGGTTCTCTCTTGTGCAGGACCTCGCATCCCGTTTGTCTGCCTCATGGCTTTGTACAGGATGAAGTTAAATTATTTATAGCACAAGTGGCCGGAGAAGTCAAGAGGGAATTTTTGGGAGGCATTGCCCCTCCCGCCAGTTTGCACAAAAAACTTTCCACTCCCCTGCCCTGCCCATGTAAAACGACGAAGTTACTAAATATACATTGACTTTACATATTTATGCAATTATACTGTGTGTATCAACTAAGTGAGGGCTTAGCTGCGTACTTATTTTATTTTATTTTACAAAGAATTAGAGGGAAAATCACATGAAAAAGCTCACTGCTCTGATGCTCAGCTCCGCTATGATGCTGAGCCTGGCCGCCTGCGGCGGTTCCGCTTCCACCGAGACTGTTTCCAGCGAGGCTGCTTCTTCCGAGGCCGCATCCTCCGAGGCCGTTTCCACCGAGGAGGCCGCTTCTGCTGACGCTGCCGCGCTGACCACCGTCAACGCCGGCAAGCTGACGATGTCCACCAACGCCGCCTTTCCCCCGTATGAGATGACCACCGACACTGGTGATTTCGAGGGCATCGACATTGAGGTTGCGGGTGCCATCGCCAAGAAGCTCGGCCTGGAGCTGCAGGTCGACGACATGGACTTTGACGCCGCCCTGCTGGCCGCCCAGAACGGCAAGAGCGACATGGTCATGGCCGGTGTCACCGTCACCGACGAGCGCCTGAAGGTCATGGACTTCTCCGACACCTACGCCGAGGGCATCCAGTCCATCATTGTGCCTGAGGACTCCGACATTGCCACCGCTGACGACCTGTCCGGTAAGACCATCGGCACCCAGCGCGGCACCACCGGCTACCTCTACTGCACCGATGACTTCGGTGAGGAAAATGTCATCGCCTATGATAACGGTCTGACCGCTGTGCAGGCCCTGAACAACGGCCAGGTCGATGCCGTCGTCATCGACAACGCCCCCGCCCAGGAGTTCGTTGCGGCCAACCCCGGCCTGAAGATCCTTGACACCGCTTACGCCCAGGAAGATTACGCCATCGGCGTTGCCAAGGGCAACACCCAGCTGCTGGACGCCATCAACGGCGCTCTGGAGGAGCTGCAGGACGACGGCACCCTGCAGGCCATCGTGGACAAGTACATCACCGCTGAATAAGCGCTTTGCAGCAAGCGGAAAGGCACGCCGGTACCCCGGCGCGCTTTTCTTTTATTTAGTGTGATTTTTCCCGGAAATATGATATAATACAAATATCGCGCTGTAGGGGCCGCATATATGCGCCCCGCAGCCTTCCCGCAGGCAAGAGTTTGCCGGAAAGCCGCGGGCCGGGCATGCCCGGCCCCCTACAGGTGTGCTGAATTCAAACAGAAAGAAAGGTTGTGTTGCGGATGGAAGCACAGTTTGAAGCGCTTTCGGAGCTGGTCAAGAACGGCCAGAAGCTGAACTTCGGGCAGGACTTCTTCGTAAAATTTTACCAGGCATTTCTCTACTCGGACCGCTGGCAGCAGTACATCAAGGGCGTGGGCACGACCCTGCTGGTCACGGCCATTGCACTGGTGCTGGGCGTTGTGCTGGGTGCCATCGTCGCTATGGTCCGCGTGGGCTACGCGCAGCAGAAGCCCCACCACCGCAACCCGATCCTGGGCATTTTCAACGCCGTAGCGCAGGTGTATGTCACAGTCATCCGCGGCACGCCTATGATGGTCCAGCTGCTCATCATGAGCATGGTCATCTTCGCCAGCAGCCGCAACTTCACGATGGTCGGTGCGCTGGCGCTGGGCATCAACTCGGGCGCCTATGTGTCGGAGATCATCCGCGGCGGCCTCATGGCCGTTGACCCGGGCCAGATGGAGGCGGGCCGCAGCCTCGGACTCAACTACATGACCACGATGTTCGAGATCATCATCCCCCAGGCCATCCGCTCCATCCTGCCTGCGCTGGGCAATGAGTTCATCATGCTGCTGAAGGATTCCTCGCTGATCACGGTCATCGGCGGCAAGGAGCTGCTGTATGCCGCGCAGGGCATCATGAACCGTACCTATGAGCCTATGTTCCCGCTGCTCGGCGTGGCCGCGACCTATCTGGTGCTGGTCATGCTGTTCAGCGCGCTGCTTGCAAAATTTGAGAGGAGGCTGGCGCAAAGTGATAGACGTTAAAGGACTGCAGAAGAACTACGGCGGCCTGCAGGTGCTCAAGGGCGTGGACCTGACCATCAACAAGGGCGACTGCGTTGTGCTGGTCGGCCCCTCGGGCTGCGGAAAATCCACGTTCCTGCGCTGCCTGAACCGTCTGGAGGAGCCGGACGGCGGCCATGTCATCTTCAACGGCAAGGAAGTCACCGACCACGACATTGACCATGTGCGCCAGAAGATGGGCATGGTGTTCCAGCATTTCAACCTGTTCCCCCACCTGACGGTGAAGAAGAACATCACGCTGGCCCCCGTGCGTCTGGGCCTGATGAAGCAGCCCGAGGCCGACAAGAAAGCCATGGAGCTGCTGGAGCGCATCGGTCTGGCCGACAAGGCCGACACCTACCCCAACATGCTGTCCGGCGGGCAGAAGCAGCGCATTGCGATTGTGCGCGCGCTGGCCATGAACCCCGACGTGCTGCTGTTTGACGAGCCGACCTCCGCCCTTGACCCCGAGATGGTCGGAGAGGTTTTGGAGCTGATGAAGGAGCTGGCCCGCGGCGGCATGACGATGGTCTGCGTCACCCACGAGATGGGCTTTGCCCGCGAGGTCGCAAACCGCATCATCTTCATCGATGAGGGCATCGTCAAGGTCGATAAGCCGCCGAAGGAGTTCTTCGCCAACCCCGAAAATGAGCGTTTGAAGGCATTTTTGTCAAAGGTGCTGTAAAATAGTGAATGTATAAAAGCGGTCTGCCGATGGATTTTCGGCAGGCCGCTTTCTTGCTGCCTGTAGAGGCCCGCACATGTGCGGCCCGCAGCCTTCCGTGAAACGCTCGTTTGCCTTTCACAACCGGGCCGGGCATGCCCGGCCCCTACCATAATTATAAACGCTGCAGCAAGTTGATTCTTTGCGCAAAATGTGGTAAAATAGCACTATTACTATGGATAACTATGCAACCACGATTTTACACATAAGGAACAGGTATTTTTATGGCTGAAAATCTGCAAACCACCCGCCCGGCTGACGAGGGCTGGACTACGGTCATCCGGCCCAAGACCGGCTGGTTCGACATCGACCTGCAGGAGCTCTGGCGCTACCGCGACTTAATTGTGATGTTCGTCAAGCGCAACTTTACCGTGCTGTACAAGCAGACGATCCTGGGCCCCGCGTGGATCATTCTGAACCCGCTCATCACCACCGTGATTTTCAACGTTGTGTTCGGCGGCATGGCCAACATGCCCACCGACGGCGTGCCCGGCTTTTTGTTCTACATGGCCGGCAATACGGTGTGGACCTTTTTTGCCAACTGCGTCAACAATACAGCCAATACGTTTGTGACAAACTCACAGGTTTTTGGCAAGGTGTACTTCCCGCGCCTGACGATGCCGGTCAGCCAGGTGCTGACAAGCCTAATCAACTTCGGCATTCAGGCGGTCATGTACCTGATCTTCTGGGTGTACTTCTTTGCCACGGGCAGCGGCGTCACCTTTACGCTGTGGGTGCTGGCTGTGCCGTTCGTCGTGCTGGAGGTCATGCTGCTGGGCCTCGGCGTCGGCATCATCGTGTCGTCCTTAACGACGAAGTACCGCGATCTGGCAATTGCCGTCGGCTTCGGCGTGCAGCTCTGGATGTACGCCTCCCCCGTCGTCTATCCGCTGTCGATGCTGGACAACTCCCCGCGCCTGCGGGTGCTCGTCCAGCTCAACCCTATGACGTCGCCGATTGAGATTTTCCGCATGGCTACCTTGGGCACCGGCACGGTCACGACGTTCGGCATTGTGTACAGCCTGATTTTTACCGCTGCGGCGCTGGTTTTGGGCGTCGTGCTGTTCAGCCGCATTGAAAAGACCTTCATGGATACCGTGTAAGAAAGGGGCGCGTAACTATGTCTGCAAATGAAAAACGCCCTGTCATCGAGGTCACGGGGCTGAAAAAGCAATACAAGCTCGGCCAGATCGGCGGCGGCACGCTGACCCACGACCTGCAAAGCTGGTGGGCCCGTGTGCGCGGCAAGGAGGATCCGAACACCGTCATCGGCACCGACCAGCGGCTGTTCGGCCAGACGTTTATGGCGCTGAACGGCGTTGACCTGACCGTCTATCAGGGTGAGGCACTGGGCATCATTGGCCGCAACGGCGCGGGCAAATCCACGCTGCTCAAGCTGCTCTCCCGCATCACCGCCCCCACCGAGGGCGAAATCAAGATCCGTGGCCGCGTGGCCTCGATGCTCGAGGTCGGCACCGGCTTCAACAATGAGATGACGGGCCGCGAGAACATTTATATGAACGGCGCGATTCTGGGCATGACCCGCGCCGAGATCGACGCAAAGCTGCCGCAGATCATTGAATTTTCCGAGTGCGGCGACTTCATCGACACACCCGTCAAGCGCTATTCCAGCGGCATGTTCGTCAAGCTGGCCTTCGCCGTGGCCGCGCATCTCGACAGCGAGATCATGGTCATGGATGAAGTTCTGGCCGTCGGCGATATGAAATTCCAGCAGAAATGCTTAGGGAAAATGAGCGACGTCGCCAATCAGGACGGGCGCACGGTGCTGTATGTCAGCCATAATATGTCGACTATTCGTCAGCTTTGCACCCGCTGCGTCGTGCTGGACAAGGGCAGGGTCATCTTTGACGGCGACGTGGAGCAGGCCATCGCGGTCTACATGGACACCACCGACGTCAACGTTGTCCACTACGACCTGGCCGACGTTGCCCGCATGACGGGCAGCGCGGGCAAGCGGTTCCGGCTGGAAACGCTGGATTTCGTCGGCAAGGAGTCGAGCGTGTTTGCCGATACCGAAAAGATGCGGGTGAAAATCACCTGGCGCGTTTCGGAGCCGTTCGCGGGCATCCACATGAAGATGAACCTCCACGCGCGGGATTCGACGCCCGTCGGCATCACCCATCCCGTCGACCTCGGCCCCGCCGAGCCGGGCAAAATCTACACCTCTGTGTTTGAATTTGACCCGAGTCTGCTGGGCGAGGGACAGTATTTCTTCTATCTCGACATTTTTGACGGCGCGCTGGCCCACGCGGTCTGCCTGGACAAGCCCGTGACCGAGTTCGCCTTTGAGGTGACGAACAGCGACCTGACGATGCCAGAGTGGGCGTCCGGCTGGGGCCGCATCCACTTCCCGCCCGTCAAGCTCGTGCAGGAGTAACGCATGAAACCGAATTTGTACATCTGCCACACCGCGTATCAGGTCTTGGTCGATCTGCTGCGGGCCGGGCGCTGCGCCGGCAAGCCCCACACAATGGTGCTCTCCGCCTCCGTGCCCGACACCGCCGCGCTGGCGGCACGTCTGGACGCGACGGGCGTGGTCAAGACTGTCCTCGTGGACGAGACGCACTGGCCCGGGACCGTGACGGGGCTGTTTGCCCACCGGCGCGCGGCCCGCACCTTTGAGAAGCTGTGCGGCTGGAAATTGAACCGTGCAGCGTTTGAAAATGTCTATATCCACAACGATTGGAGTGTGCTGGGCCGCTATTTGCAGGATTGCCGTGCCGGGTATATTCTGTGCGAGGACACGTTCGGCAGCACGCTCGGCCCTGACCAGCATCTTGTGACCGACCAGCGCGCCGCGGCGGATTTTGCCGCGAAGCAGCGCGGAAAAGGCTACCTGTACTGGGGCGACAGCCCGTGGTGCGTCCGCGTCGAGAGTGAGGACGCCGCGCGGTGTACGCTGTTTTCGGCGGACCGCATGGTGACGGACAGCAAGGCCAAACTGTTAGAGAGCCTGACCGACGACGAAAAAGCGATGGTGCGCCGCGTATTTTTGACGCAGCCCCTGCCCGAGAAGGCAGACGGCGCGACGCTTTTACTGCCCCGCAGCTTTGTGGCCGACGGGCTGATGACCCAAGCGGAGCAGGACGCGATGTTCAAAGCGGTGGCGGAAAAATACGCCGTTGGGCCGCTCTTTATCAAGACACACCCGCGGGACACGACGGATTACGCCGCCCTGTTCCCCGATGCAGTCATTTTGGAGCGCACGATGCCCAGCGAGGTGCTGAACTTCTGCCTCCCCTTCCATTTCGCCCGTGCTGTCACCGTGCAGAGCTTCGTCCTGCGCGGCTTCACCGCGGCGGATGAGAAGATCTTGCTGACGCTGGAGGAGGCGAGGAAACTGGTCTGATGCGCGGGGGAAACGGCATCCGGTCGGGAGGTTCTCTCCCCCACCGCCTGCGGGCGGAGCCCCCTCGCAGAGGGGGCCAAGGCGCCTTGCCTCCCTCTGCGAGGGAGGTGGCGCGGAGCGCCGGAGGGAGAGAACCTTCCCAAAGGCACCCGTGAAAGGATATGTGCAATGCTTTACTACAATCGAAAAAATGTACCGCTGGCAAAGCAGCTTCGCAGAGATATGACCCCATGGGAGCGTAAATTGTGGTATTGCTTTCTCAGAACCTTCACCCCGCGCTTCCAGCGCCAAAAGCCCATCGGCGGCTATATCGCTGATTTCTACTGCGCAAAAACAAGGCTTGTCATCGAGCTGGACGGGGCACAGCATTACACGCCCTTGCAACAGCAGACCGACAGTCTGCGCACAGAGTTTTTCGCACAGAACCATATCAGGGTTCTGCGGTTCACCAATTTGGACATAGACCGCCGCTTTGACGGCGTATGCCAAACGATAGAGGCGGCTGTTCAGGCCGCCGTGTAAGCGAGGTACACACATGAAAACAATCGCTGTGATCCCGGCGCGCTACGCCAGTACCCGGATGCCGGGCAAGCCGCTGGCCGATGTGCTGGGCAAACCGATGATCTACTGGGTCTACAAGGCCGCCAGGGCCTGCCCGAAGCTGGACGATGTGCTCATCGCCACCGACGACGAGCGCATTGCCGACGCCTGCAAAACCTACGATATGCGGTATATTATGACCAGCCCCGACCACGACACCCCCACCGGGCGCATCTGGGAGGTCAGCACCGTCGAGGACGCCGACCTCTACCTGCAGCTCATGGGCGACGAGCCGCTGGTCAACCCCGCGGCGTTCGACCTGATCCTGCCTGACACGCTGCCCGATGACCCCTATTACGTCGCGGTGCTGACGAACATTATGGAGCACCCCGCCGACGTCATCGACTTCTCGAACCAAAAGGTCGTGACGAACGCCGCACGGGAGATCCTGCTGATCTCCCGCAGCCCCATCCCCTACCCGAAGGGCACGCTGGATTTCGAGTACGAGAAGGTCACCGGCATTCAGCTGTACAGCAAGCAGGCACTGAAATTCTACCATGATACGCCGAAATCCATCCTTGAAAAGGCCGAGGAAAACGACATGATGCGCTTTATCGAGAATGGCCACAAGGTACACGCCATCGTCAGCCCGTACAAGACGGTCAGCGTGGACACGCCGAAGGATCTGGCGCTGGTCAATGAAATTTTGAAGGAGAAGCAGCATGGCTGATATTAAACTGCTGGACTGCACCCTGCGCGACGGCGGCTATGTGAACAACTGGCAGTGGGGCTTCGGCTCGGCGCGCCGCATCATCCAGACGCTGACCCGCGCTGGCGTGGACATCGTCGAGGTCGGCTTTCTGCGCAATGTGGACGGCTACGAACCCGACGTGACGGTCTGCAACACGATTGAGGAACTGAACCGCCTGCTGCCCGACGAGGGCCAGCGCGGCCACACGATGTACTCCGGCATGGCGATGCGCTCCAACTACGACATTGCCAAGCTGTCCCCCTACGACGGCCACGGCATTGAAATCATCCGTATCACCGCCCATGATTACGACATTAAGGACGGCATGGACTTTGCCCGCCGCATCAAAGAATTGGGCTACAAGGTCTCCATCAACCCCATCAACATCATGGGCTACAGCGACAAGGACCTGCTCTGGATCTTTGAGCAGGTCAACGAAATTCATCCGTGGCAGTTCTCCATTGTGGATACCTTCGGCAGCATGCGCCGCCGCGATCTGGAGCGCATCGTCAGCATGGCTGACCATAATTTAGCCCCGGACATCCGCCTGGCGCTGCATCTGCATGAGAACATGGCGCTGAGCTTTTGCCTGGCACAGGAATTTCTCGACAAGCATCTGCGCCGCGACCTGGCTGTGGACGGCAGCCTGATGGGCATGGGCCGCATCCCCGGCAACCTGCCGATTGAGCTGATCGCCGACTATATGAACGAGTACTTCGGCGGCCACTACAACATTGACGACCTCATGGACGCCATTCAGGATCACATTGCGCCCATCAAGGGCAACTGCGCGTGGGGCTACACCCCGGCGTACTTCCTGTCGGCCAAGTTCAATCTGCACCGCAACTATGCCGAGCATTACCTTGGCAAGGGCGATCTGACGAACCGCGACATCAACCATATTCTGGCGGTCATCGCGCCGAACAAAAAGACTGTGTTTGATGCCGCCTACGCCGACACGCTCTACACCGAGTACAAGAACCGCCGCATCGACGACGCAGGCGCACTAGCCGCCCTGCAGAAGGCCTTTGCGGGCAAGACCGTGCTGGTGCTGGCCCCCGGCGGCAGCCTGGCTGCCGAGGCTGGCCGTGCCGCTGTAGCAGCCGCGCAGGCCGACGTGATAGTCTCGGCCAACTTTGTGCCGGATTTTGTGACGCCCGACTATGCGTTTTTCACGAACGCAAAACGCTTTGACGTGGATGCCGCCTACCCCTGCCCGCTGATCCTGACCAGCAACCTGCGCGCCGACAAGGACGCGGCGGTGGTCAACTATGACCGGCTGTCCGCCACCGACGCGCAGGGCGGCAACAGCGTGCTGATGCTGCTGCGTCTGCTGCGCCAGTGCGGCGCGGCGCGGGTGCTGCTGGCCGGTGCCGACGGCTACAGGCCGGGCGCTGCCGCCTACGCGGACGAGGGCCTGCACACCCACACCGGGCGCGGTGCGGCCTACAATGCCCAGATGGCGGGGGCTATCCGCGCGGCGGGCCTGCCCGTGGAATTTATCACCCCCAGCGAGTACGAGAGGGCCTGACGATGATACGACTGCTGGTGCTGGACGTGGACGGCACGATGACCGACGGCGGCGTTTACTACGACGCCACCGGCAATGAGCTGAAGAAATTTGCCATCAAGGACGGCGCCGGGCTGGTGCTGGCGCGCACGGCGGGCATCCGCGTGATGATCTGCACCGGGCGCGAGTGCGAGGCCGTGCGCCGCCGCGCCGCAGATTTGAAAATCACCGACATCTACCAGAATGTTGGCAAAAAAGCCGCGTTCCTGCGTGATTTCATGGCTGAAAACGGCTACGCGCGGGACGATGTCGCCTACTGCGGCGACGACCTGAACGATCTGGCGGCCATGGCGCTGTGCGGCTTTGTGGCCTGCCCGGCGGATGCCGCGCCGGAGGTGCGGGCGCGCGCCGACTATATCTGCCCCCAGCGCGGCGGCGAGGGTGCCGTCCGCGGAGCGGTGGAGAAGATCCTGCGCGGGGACGGACGCTGGAACGACGCTGTGAAAAAGGCGTTTCAGGTGGAATTGTAACGCTAAACTTGCGGGCGGCTGTAAGGGTCGATGCTTGTATCGACCCGCGGGCGGATGCGGGCATCCGCCCCTACGGCCTAACGGAAGGAGATTTCATGAAAAACAAAAAACATACCCCCCTGCTGGCGGCACTGGCAACGCTTGTCGTGCTGCTGGCAGGTGTGGTGCTGATCTGGCTGGCGAAGGTCCGGCCCGATGTGGGCAAGGGCCGCAGTGAGATCGTCACCGACTTCCTGCGGGCCGAGCTTTTGCAGGACGGCCAGACCGCAACGCAGGTCTTTACCTACGACAAGGATATTTTGACGATAGGTCTTGAATTTTACCTGCCGGGTGACCAGCCCTGCGGTGCGCTGGACGTTGTGCTCTACGACGCCGACACCGGTGAGGAGCTGTCCCGCTCCGTCGGCACGATGGACTACATCGTGCCCGACCAGTACACGACCCTGGGGATGGACCCCGCCGTGACCGGGCGGGAGGGCCGCCGCTACAAGCTGGCCGTCACGCCGCATTACGCGACGGACGCGATTTTGGCTATCGGCCACAGCGACGGTGTCGCGCTCTGGAAGGAGCAGATGGCCGTGGATGACCGTGTGATCGACGGCACGATGGCGATGCAGATCACCTACCAGCGCATCGGCGGCTACCTGACGCGGTTCTTCCTGCTTGTGGGCGGGCTGGCCGCCGTGCTGGCAGCGCTGGCCGTGTGGGCGGTGCTTAGCAAAAAACTGGCACTGCACCGTCTTGTTTTTGTGCTGGTGCTCGGCTTTGGACTGCTGTACAGCTTTGTGCTGCCGCCTTATGCTGCGCCCGACGAGAAATACCACATCAACCAGAGCTTTACGCTGGCCTGCCGCTGGGCCAACGACCTGTCCCACGACGAGTGGCGGATGGGTAAGGTGCCCACGACGACGAGCTTCCGCCGCGTCGGTGACGAGGACGCCGACCTGCAAAACGAGAACACGACGGTCTTTACGTGGGAGGCGTTCACCTCCCATCTGTTCACCACCACAGACCAGCCCTTTGACAGCCATCAGGAATATAATGAATTGCAGACCGACCAGAACCCGCTTCTGTACGTCGTCAGTGCGGCGGCAGTATTTCTGGCCTATGTGCTGCATTTTGGCTTTGCGCCCGCGCTGTTTTTGGGGCGGCTTGCAAATCTTGTGCTCTTTGCGGCGCTGGCGGCGCTGGCGGTCAAGACCGCGCCGTTCGGCAAGCGGGTCTTTACCGTGGCCGCGCTGCTGCCCATGACGCTGCACCTGGCGGCCAGCTTCAGCCGGGACGCGCCGCTGCTGGGGCTGTGCTTTGTGTTCACGGCGCTGCTGATGGACGCGGCGTTCGGCCCGAATCAGAAAAAGGCGCTCTCCCCCGCCCGGCTGACGGCGCTGCTGTTCTGCGGCGTGCTGCTGGCCCCGGGCAAACTCGTCTATCTGCCGCTGGCGGCACTGCTGCTGCTGGTGCCCGCCGCGCGGCTGGGGCACCACGCCAGGGCAAAGAAGTGCGCCTATCTGGCCGCCTGTCTGGCGCTGGCGCTGCTGCTGAATACGGGCCTTCTGACCGATACGCTGCGCAGCGGGCAGACCGCAGTGCAGACCACGGCGGCGGAGAACGCAGACCGCACGGTCAAGAGCCGCCCCGCAGAGCCGGACGAAGCCTACGAGGCCGAGATCTGCGGCGAGAGTACGCTGGAAAACTACGTCAAGCGGCTGTATTATTACGTGGACGACAACCGCAGCCCCGCGGCCCGCGAGGTCGCATTCTGGGTGCAGGCCATGCAGGAGGGCGACGTCAGCCCGGCGGTGCTGGGGCAGAGTTTCCTCTTTTCGCCCGACAGGGCCAACAGCTACACCGACGGCCAGGCATTTTACACGATGGCCTCCTATGCGCTGCTGGGCACCGACGTGACCGACGGAAACGCGGACGCCTACCTGCCCTATTTTGCCGAGGGCGGCGCGGTGCAGGCCTACAAGCAGCTGTTCAACCTGACCAGCTGTGTCGAGAGCTTCGCCGCGCTGGGTGTGGACGTCGGCACGATGGATGACCGCATCCCGCTGGACCGCACGGTGCTGGCGCAGGAGGTCGAGGCCGCCCGCGCGACCCGCAGCACCCAGAGCACGGCGGACGAGGCCGACAAAGCCACCTACACGCCGGGCTACATCCTGCGCCATCCCGTGGACACGGTGCTGCTGTTTGTGCGCAGCGCTGTGGAAAACGGCGACCATTACATCCGCACGCTGGTGGGCGGCAGCCTGAGCTACTACACCGTTGATCTGGCCTGGGGCTGGGTCGCGGTGCTGTACCTGCTGCTGGCCTACGCGGCGCTGCCCGTGCAGGGCGCGGTGATGAAGCCCGCCGGTAAGGCGCGCGGCTGGTGCTGCGCGGCGGCGGCGCTCTGCTGTCTGCTGGCCGTGGCCGGGTGCCTTTTGTGGACACCCACCCATTACGACACGCTGTACGGCCTGCAGGGGCGGTACTTCCTGCCTGTGCTGCCGCTGCTTCTGCTGACCTGCCTGCCCCGCCGTCTGGCCGCCGTGCCCGACGAGGACACCGCCCAGACCCGCCTTGTGGCCGCGCTTGCACTGGTACAGGCGGGGATGGTCGTGAATATTATGCTGGCGATTATTGCAAGATAAAAATAAGATATTAGATAAAAGATAATAGATACTAAAAAAGGCTGTACTATGGTTATCTGTTTCTTCTCAACGCAATACCTCCCCACCCCCGGCGGGGTCGAGCGGTATACCTGGAATCTGGCGCGGCGGTGTGTGGCGGCAGGGCATCGCGCCTTTGTTGTCACGGCGTCGCTGTCGGGCCTGCCCGCGCGGGAGCGTGACGCCGACGGCATCGAAATCTACCGTCTGCCGTCCTGGCCTGTTATGGGCGGGCGGTTCCCCGTGTTAAAGCCCCTTGCCGATGCAGACGACCTCTGGGCACAGGGCATCGACTTTGCGGTCATCCAGACCCGGATGTACACGCAAAGCGTCTGGGCCGCACGGCAGTGTAAGCGGCGCGGCATCCCGGCGCTGGTCATCGACCACTCCACCGGCTATATGCTGCACGGCGGGCTGGCCGGGGCGCTGGGCAAGGCGTATGAGCACGCGGCCTGCGGCAGCATCCGCCGCTGCGGGTTCCCGTTCTACGGTGTCTCCGGGGATGTCTGCCGCTGGCTGAAAACGTTCGGCATCCAGGCGGCGGGCCGACTGCCCAACGCCGTGGACCCTGCCGAGCTGGAACGGCTGGCCCACGCGGACAACGCGGTTGACTGGCGCAGGAGGCTGAACGTGCCCACGGGCGGCAGGCTCGTCGCCTTTGTCGGGCGGCTCATCCCGGAGAAGGGCGCGCTGCGGCTGGCTCAGGCCGTGCAGGGCATTCCGGGCTGTACGCTGGCCGTGGCGGGCACCGGCCCCGAGGAGGCCGCTCTGGCCGCGCTGGGCGGTGGTATCCATGCGCTGGGGGCACTGCCGCATGAGCAGATCGTCCAGCTGCTGACACAGGCGGACGCCTACTGTCTGCCCACCGAGTACGCCGAGGGCTTCCCCACGACGCTGCTCGAGGCGGCGGCCTGCCGCTGCCCCATCGTGACGACCCGCACGGCGGGCACCGACGAGCTGCTGCCCGGGGACGACTACGCGGTGTTTTTGGCAAACGCTGCGCCCGAGACCATCCGCGCAGGGCTGGAAACGCTGCTGGCGGACCCCGCTGCGGCCCGCACCCGCGCCGAAAACGCCCGCCAAAACCTTTGCAGCCACTTTACATGGCAGGCTGTCTTTGCTACAATGATGGAAGCCGTAACGTCTGCCAAAAGGAGCTAAGATGTCAAAATTACTCATCGTCATCCCCGCGCACAACGAGGAAGCCAACATCGTGCAGGTCGTCGAGGAGCTGACCCGCGGTTATCCACAGTATGATTACGTGGTCGTCAACGACGGCAGCCGCGACAAAACCGCGGCGCTTTGCCGTGCCCACGGCTATCGGCTCATTGATCTGCCGGTCAATCTGGGGCTGGCGGGCGCGTTCCAGACCGGGCTGCGCTTTGCCGCGGAGAACGGCTACGACTGCGCCATGCAGATGGACGCCGACGGTCAGCACAAGCCGGAGTATATCGCCCCGATGCTGGCCGCGCTGGAGGAGGGCAACGACATTGTCATCGGCAGCCGCTTCCTGGCCGTGAAGAAGCCCAAGACGCTGCGGATGCTGGGCAGCTACATCATCAGCTGGTCCATCCGCCTGACGACGGGCCGCGCCATCTGCGACCCGACCAGCGGCATGCGGATGTTCAACCGCGCCATGGTCGAGGAGTTTGCCCAGAACCTGAACTACGGCCCCGAGCCCGACACGATCAGCTACCTGATCAAAAACGGCGCGACGGTCAAGGAGGTGCAGGTCGAAATGGGCGAACGTCTGGCAGGCCAGAGCTACCTGACCTTCTGGCGCAGCGTGCAGTATATGGTCAAAATGTCCATCTCGATTCTGTTGATCCAGTGGTTCCGCAAGCGCGACACCGAGACGCCCTACCCCGAAAGGAGCCTGTGAAATGTTCGATCAAACGCTGATTCGTGTCTGCCTGATCCTGGGCAGCTTCATCACGGCGGGGTACATCCTGCGGCGCGTGCGGCACGCAAAGGTCCAGATCGAGGATACGATCTTCTGGCTGATGTTCAGCGCGGCGCTGCTGATCCTGGCCATCTTCCCCGGCATCGCCTATTGGGCCGCAAACCTGCTGGGCTTCATGAGTCCCATCAACTTTGTCTATGTTGTCATCATTTTTTTGCTGCTGGCCAAGCAGTTCTTTATGTCCATCAAATTGAGCCAGCTCGACAGCAAGGTCCGTATCCTGACCGAGCAGGTCGCCCTGAACGAGGAAAAGGCGGAGCGGGATAAGCTGGACCTGTGAAAAAGGCTTCCCCCTTGGGGGAAACTGTCAGCGGCCCCGACCTCTGACTGATGAGGGGCGAGTGCGCCATGGCAGGCTGCTCATGGGCAATTGCGGCAAGGCTGCCCCTCATCCGGCCCTATGGGCCGCCTTCCCCCTTGTGGGAAGGCTTTGGGGGTGCGCAAAATTAAAATTTGTATTTCCCCCAAAACTATGCTATAATAAAGTATTGACTAAAGAGAAAGAAGGTCTCAGATATGGCTTATACCCCGAAACTGACCTATAAGGGCCGCCCGCTGGTGCGCTGCGGCAACGATATTTACTACGGCTCGATGAAGGACCCGTTCGTTGTCTACCTGCAGGTGCTCTCGACCAAGAAGGAAAACGGTGTCGACGTGGCCGACAAGGTCCACATCGTGCTGCTTTCCACAGACGAGAGCAAGCCCCTGCCCGAGCGCATTGCCCGCCAGGCCAACAAAGTCGGCCTGTACAACGCGCTGTCCTTCGGAGACATCATGCTGCAGGGCGCATTGCAGAAAAAGTAAGAAATGGCTGAATCAAAAAACTGCCTGTCTCCGCATTTGGGAGACAGGCAGTTTTTTTAATAGATCGGCCAGCCGTATAGAAATTGCATTGTGTAGATAACGCTTACGATAACCTGCGTTACCAGTACACCCTTTGTGAGCCGTGGGCGGCCCTGCAAAAGCAGCGCCAGGGCAACGGGCAGGCAGAACAGCCCCACTGCGTACCGCGGGGCGCTGACCAGCCAGGTGGTACCCATCGTTACGGCAAAATAGGCAAGACCGAAGCCGAGCCAGTGCGCCGGAAGGCGGCGCACCGTGGCAGACAGCAGTGCCAAAATTGTCAACAGGCAGAGCACCGCAGCCAGGCATAGCGCAAGGGCGCTTTTGGGACTGCTGTCCCACCACTGCGCCATGTAGTCCAGGTGGTAGCGCACAGTATTGGTGAACAGCCCCAGCTTCTGGTTCCAGTTGTCCCATTGGTATATCTGGTACTGGTTCCACCGCCCATATACGAGGTAGTTCAGCAGAAAATAAAGGCCAAGTCCGGCAGCCGGGGACAACATAGCAAGCAAGGACGGTATCGTGGGCCGCGTACCGCGCCGCCACCGCATAAAGAGATACAGGCCGGTCAGCCCCAAAAGCAGACCGCCGGGGGCACGGCACAGACCGGCGAGCACCCCCAGCGAGGCACAGCGCCACCATTGTTCACGTTCCAGCGTCAGCACATACCGCACCGTAAGCAGCAGGAACAAGCTCTCTGTCATGGGCACTGCAAAAAACACGGACGCCGGGCTGGCCAATAGAAGCGCCAGCGACAATGCGGCTGTCTGCTCGTCCCAACGGCGGGCGATTACTGTGTAGAAGGATGCTGTGGCCGCTGCAAAGAGCGGCAACTGCACTGCAAAACCCAGCCAGAAGGCGTCGATACGGGTCACGAAGTGGAGAATGTGCAGCAGCGCAGGATACAGAGGAAAAAACACGATTTGGAGATACTGCTCCGGGAAAGCCTCCTGCGTGCCGTAGCCATAGATGGAAAGGTCAAGGTAGTGCCGAGAATCGGTATTGCCGTAAAACTGCCATTCTATCGCCTGGTGAAAATCAGCCTCGGGATAGTTTATATGGGCCGTGACGGCAAAAATCAGATGAAGGACAAGGATAAAGGCGGCCCCGGCAATGGCGGCCCAGCATCTGCTGCGCGACGAAGGCTCCGTATAGTGCGGGGCGGGCTCCGGGGAAAAGACGCGCCTTATGCACCACACGGCAGACCAGAGAAACAGCAAAGCGGCTGCCAGGGATAAGGCTGTTTTGATTGGTTCAGGCATTTGAAATTCTCCTGATTTCAGCATAAAAGGCTCGGTGCTTATCACCGAGCCTTTTGGCATACTTTAAAAATTACTGATCCTGCTTGTCGGTCTCCTCGGCAGAGTCGTCCTCGGTGCCTTCAAGCTCGATGTCGAAGGTCGCGCCGCAGTGCGGGCAGACCAGATCGCCCTCGGGGTCCATCAGGGTCTCCTCGTCCAGCGTGGAGATCTGGCCGCAGTTCGGGCAGGTCACCTCATACATGGTGCTGTCGTCCTCGGCGTCCTCCTCGTCATCCTCGTCCTCATCGGCGTAGATGTCGCTGACGACGTCGTCCAGATCCTGGTCGAGGGTCTCCAGCTCGTCGTACACCTGATCCAGGGCGTTGTCGTGCTCGGTGACCTGGGCGGCCATCTCCTCCAGCAGGTCCATCATGGCGGCAATGACCTTGCCGTTCTTGGAGTCTGCGTCAAAATCCATGCCGGTCATCAGGCCGCGGATGTAGGCGGCCTTTGCATTCAGATCCATAGCCATAGTCAAAATCCTCCCTAATGTTAAAAAATGCCGGGCGCGGCGGTACGACCATGCCCGGCAAAGAGAACCTAATCAGTTCACGCGCTCCATATACTCGCCGGTGCGGGTATCGATGCGGATCTTGTCGCCCTCGTTGATGAACAGGGGGACGCGGATCTCGGCACCGGTCTCAACGGTGGCGGGCTTCAGGGTGTTGGTGGCGGTGTTGCCCTTGACACCCGGCTCGGTAGCGGTGACCTCCAGCTCAACGAAGTTGGGGATCTCAACGCTGAAAACCTTGCCCTTGTAGCTCAGCAGCTTGCAGGTGTCGTTCTCCTTGCAGAACTTGAAGTTATCGGGCACGTCAGCCGCGCCGACAGGAATGTCGTCGTAGGTCTCAACATCCATGAAGTGGTACAGATCGCCATCCTCGTAGGAGTAGGTGACCTCACGGCGCTCGATGAAAGCCTGCGGGAACTTGGCGGTCGGGTTGTAGCTGGTCTCAACAACAGAGCCGGTGATGACGTTCTTGGTCTTGGTACGGACGAAGGCAGCGCCCTTGCCCGGCTTGACGTGCTGGAACTCAACGACCTGAAGGACCTGGCCGTCCTGCTCGAAGGTGACGCCGTTACGGAATTCGCCTGCAGAAATCATATAGAAATTCCTCCATAAATAAATTATACATACCTGTTTATATTTTACAGGATGAAAAGCAATTTTGCAAGTCCTGTTCGGACTTTTTTGCGGGAAAATTGATATTTTTTGTCCAATTTACAGCGCTGCGTACCCCTGGACCAGCGCGGCGGCGTCCTCGGCCTGGGTCCCGGCGGATTCACAGATGATCGTCGGGGCCCAATGACGCTCCTTGAGCAGCGCCAGCAGCGGTGCATGGGGCGGGCCGAACGCTGTATCCGCAAAGGTCAGATGGCACTTCTCGCCGCCCTTGGTGTAGGCAATGCGGGAAAAATGCGCGTGGAAATGCACAGCGCGGTCATCCCCCAGCCGCGCGGCCAGCGTGTCCAGCAGGGCGGCGTAGTCCGCGGCGGCGGTGGTGTCGGCAAACTGCACGCCGCAGCTGCGGGCGTACAGGTGCCCAAAGTCGATGCAGGGCGTAATGCGCGGGTCGACCTCGCATAGAGCCAGTACCTCGTCCAGCGTGCCGAGCTGGTTGACCTTGCCCATCGTCTCGGGGCAGAGGATGCAGTCCTCAAACCCGGCCTCGTCGCAGGCTTTGACAGCGCGGGCCATCGTATCCAGCGCCTTTTCCAGCGCCTCCTCCCGGCTCTGCTTGCCGCAGGAGCCGGAATGGAAGATGACGCGCCGCCCGCCCAGCGCCTTGACGAGGGCGCAGCTTTGCAGCAGGTAGTCGATGCTGTGCAGCCGCTTGTCCTCCTCAAGGCTCGACATACTGATGTAGTACGGCGCGTGTACGGACAGGGCAATGTCCCGCTCGGCACAGGCGGCACCGAGCGCGGCGGCCTTGTCGTGGGCCAGCCGCACGCCGCGCCCGCACTGGTACTCAAATGCCGTCAGGCCAAAGCCTGCCGTGTAGGCGGCGATGGCGGCGGGGTCAAACTTTTTGACTGTGTAGCTGTCGGCCAGACCGGCTGTGCCGAAGCGCGGGGTATCATTCATACAGCTTGCCGCCCTTCTGATAGTATTTGTCGATCCAGTACGGCTCAAACTTGCGCTTTAACAGCACAAATTTGTTCTTGTCGTGGTTCGTGCGGGGCATCAGGTAGAGGCACGGGCAGCCGTACAGCCCGGCGGCCATCCGGTCCGCAAAGATCTGGTCGCCGACCATGGCCATTTCGCTCTTTTTGCAGCCCAGGCGGCGGCGCGCCACCCGCAGGCCGATGGTGAACGGCTTGCAGGCCAGCGGCACCCAGTCCAGCCCGATGCGCTCGGCAAAGGGGCGCACGCGCTTGGCCGTGTTGTTGGACACGATGGTCAGGCGTATGCCGGCTGCGCGCATCTCGTCCAGCCACGCCTGCACGGTGGGCTCCAACACCTGACTGTTGTCAGCGGTCAGGGTGTTATCCACGTCGAGCACGAGGGCTTTGATGCCGTGTGCCGCGAGAAAATCCGGGTGGATGCATTCGATGGTTTTGAAGATGTATTCAGGGGTTAGAATCATGATGGTGACCTTTTAAATAAAAGTTGTAAGGGTCGGCGTCTCCGACACCCTGCGGGAGCATCGCGGAGGCCGCTGCATTGTCGGGTCGATGCGAGCATCGACCCCTACGTGTAGGGGCGGATTCCATATCCGCCCGCGGAAGGCTGCCGCTTTGCCCTAAAATAAAAGTGCAGGCCCGCGCGTAACGCGAACCTGCACAGTCGTTCGTTGTAAGATACCTTACTTAAACTTGCGCTTGCGGGCAGCCTCGGACTTCTTCTTGCGCTTAACGGAAGGCTTCTCATAAGCCTCGCGCTTGCGGACCTCAGCTAACACGCCGCTGCGAGCAGTGCTGCGCTTAAAACGGCGCAGGGCGCTCTCGAGGGACTCGCCCTCTTTGACACGGATCTCCGACATCTTCTTCCCTCCCTTGACCTGAGACAGGAGTTTGCCGGTCAAATACTATTAACCAGTAAAAAAGATTATACTATATTGACCCCCTGCCTGTCAACAACAATTTTCGCTAAAATGAAAATTTTTATATTGTTCATATTTAGGACCCTTTACCCCAGCACCGTGTGCCACACCCACAGTGCACTGTAGATTACGGGCTGATGCAGCATGTAGACCAGCAGCGTATTGCGCCCGATGGTACACAGAGGACGCAGCGCGGCGGGCGGCTCTCCCCTGCCGGGGCGCCACAGCCGCGCCAGAAACACCCCGCACCAGAACAAAAACACCCACGGCATTACGGGAAAATAATCCGCCGACGTGAACCTTGTCAGGTCGGGCAGGCCCAGCCAGAACAGATTGGCCCGGTACAGCCCCGCAGGCAGGGCGCAGAGGTGCCAATCCTCAAAGCCGAGATACCCGTAGGGCAGCTGGTTCGTCAGCGCAAACAGCGCTGCAGACGCCGCCAGGCCCGCGCCCGCGGGCAGGCGCTGCAAAAGCGGATAGACCAGGCAGGTCAGCAGCACGGCGGCAGCGTTCAGGTGCAGAACGCCGAACCAGATCGCCTCCGACGGCATGAACGCTGCGGTCACAAACGTCAGCACAGCCGCGCAGCCCGCCACGATCAGCCCGTTCTTTGCGGGCCGCTTTGCCAGCGGGAAGCTGAACCCCGACAGCAGAATAAAGCTCCAACAAATATATTGCTGCCACACATGGCAGCCGGGGGCCCAGATGTTGTACCAGCTGCTTTCGTGGCCGAACACATACACCCAGTCGTACATGGCATGGTAGGCCAGCATATTCAGCAGCGCCAGCCCGCGCAGGGCGTCGGGCAGCCACATACGGCTGGTTTTGGTGCGCAGTACGGGCATTTTACCGCCTCTTTCCCAAAGATTTACTGTAACACTATTCTAGCACACTCGCGCGCGGCTTGCAATCGCGCGGGTTTTGCGGTACAATAAATCAGATAAGGGAGTGTGAAGGTATGAAGGACATCCGCCTTGTGGCGTTGGACCTCGACGGGACAGTTTTCAACGATAAAAAAGAGATCACCCCGCGCACGCTGGCGGCTATCCGCGCAGCCTGTGCACGCGGCGTGGCGGTGCTGCCCGCCACCGGGCGTACAGCCAGCGGCATCCCCGCGGCGTTCACGTCCATCCCCGGCGTGCGATACGCGCTGACCTCCAACGGAGCCAGCGTCGTTGACCTGACAACGGGCGAGAAGCTGGTGAACCAGCCGTTCGGGACCGAGCAGGCATTGAAAATTTACGATCTTCTTGAGCAGGGCGGCGGCATGATGAGCATTTTCATCGGCGGCAAAAGCTACACGACCCGCGCAAACGCCGAGAACCACATGGACGTGGTGCCCGAAAACCTGAAAAGCTACTTCCGCACGACCCGCATTGAGGTAGACGACATGCACGCGACGCTGCGCACCCACGCGCACGAAATCGAAAAGTACAGCATGATCTACCACGACGAGGCCGAGCGCGACGCCGCCTGGCGTGCCATCGAGGCCGCCTGCCCCGCCGTGGAGCTGACGTCCAGCCTGCCCCGCAACATGGAGGTCAACGCCCCCGGCGTGACGAAGGGCAGTGGTCTGCTGGCGCTGGCGGCACACCTGGGCCTGACCCGCGCACAGACGATGGCCGTGGGCGACTCCGGCAATGACCGCGCGATGATCGAAGCGGCGGGTCTGGGGGTGGCCATGGGCAACGCCACCGACGACATCAGGAAAATTGCCGATGTCACGACGGATGACAACAATCATGACGGTGTGGCAGCAGCTATAGAAAAATATGTATTGTAAAATTACAATAAAATACACGAGAGGTAAATTTATGAAAAATGTTCTGGTTGGTCAGTCGGGCGGCCCGACTGCCGTCATCAACTCCAGTCTGGCGGGCGTCTATGAGACCGCTAAGGCTTGCGGCGCACCCCATGTCTACGGGATGCAGTACGGCATCGAGGGCGTGCTTGAGGGCAAGCTCATCGATCTGGACACCGTGCTGGGCGACAAAATGGACATTGAGCTGCTCAAGCGCACACCGTCCAGCTTTCTGGGCAGCTGCCGCCACAAGCTGCCCGACCCCACCGTTGACGAGAAGCCGTTTGTGCAGCTGTTTGAGCTGTTCCGACAGAACGACATCGGCGCGGTGTTTTACATCGGCGGCAACGACTCGATGGACACGATCTCCAAGCTGAGCGCCTACGGCAAGACCGTCAACAGCGAGATCCGCTTTATCGGCGTACCCAAGACCATTGACAATGACCTGATGCTGACCGACCACACCCCTGGCTACGGCAGCGCGGCGAAGTACATCGCCACGATCCTGAAGGAGGTCATCTGCGATTCCAGCGTCTACGACCTGCGCAGCGTGACGGTGGCAGAGATCATGGGCCGCCACACCGGCTGGCTGGCTGCTGCCGCCAGTCTGGCTGCCGGTCCGGACTGCAACGGCCCAGACCTGATCCTGCTGCCCGAGTGCCCCTTTGACGAGGAGGCGTTCCTCAAGCGCGTGGCCAAGCTGGAAAAAGAGCGCCACAATGTTATTATCGCGGTCAGCGAGGGCGTCAAGAACAAGGACGGCGTTTTCCTATGCGACCTGGTCTCCACGGCAGGTCAGCTGGATGCCTTCGGCCACAAGGCCATCCTGAGCGGCACGAGCCGCTATCTGGCGGACCTGATCCGCGTCCGTCTGGGCTGCAAGACCCGCGCTATCGAGTTTTCTACGCTGCAGCGCTGTGCTAGCCATCTGGCCAGCCGCACCGACGTGACCGAGGCCTACCAGGTCGGCGGCGCAGCGGTGGAGGCCGCCATGCGCGGCGAGACCGCCAAGATGGCCGCCATCAAGCGCCTGAGCGACCAGCCCTACCGCGTAGAGACCGAGATGGTCGATGTGACGAAGGTCGCGAACTTTGAGAAGAAGGTCCCCGCCGACTGGATCACCGAGGACGGGATGCACGTCAACGAGAAGTTCGAGCGCTACGCCCGCCCGCTCATCCAGGCCGAGCTGTCGCCGATCTACATCAACGGCGTGCCGCGGCATATTCATCTGTAATTTTGTAAAAATAAAAACGGAGCACCGTATGAAAATGCGGCGCTCCGTTTTTTGCTGCTGTAGGGGCCGGCGTCCTCGACGACCCGGGAGGCTTGCGGTGGCCGCACACGACCCGGCGGGGTGAGGGCACCCTGCCCTACGTATACTCCGCGGACAGACGTAGGGCGGCATGCCCTTATTCCGCCGCAGGGGTGTTGAGGTTACCCGGAAAGCCCGTCGGAATCCCTCCGGCCCTGCGGGCCACCCCCCCCTTTTTTGACAAGGGAGGCTTAGACGCAAAAGAACCCGCGTTTCCGCGGGTCCTTCCAAATCATATCAATACAGACGAAATCAGCCGGAGACCTTTTCCTTCAGGCGGCCGCTGGCCTTGAAGCCGGGGATGGCCGTCGGCTCCAGCTTGCTGGTGACCTTGGTCTTGGGGTTGGTGAAGTTCTTGGTCTGGCGCTCACGCATCTCGAAGCGGCCAAAGCCTGCGATGGTAACCTTGTCGCCACTCTTGAGGACATCGCCGATGGTGCCGAAGATGCCGTCCATAACCTTCTCAACTTCAGCAGCGGTCATGTTGGTGTCGTTGGCAACCTTGGTAATCAACTGAGATCTCGTCATGATATTTTTAACTCCTATCCTTATAGGCACATAATTGCCCGGTATTATTACGCTATTATTATAGAGAAAATTGTGCGCAGAATCAAGAGTTTTTTCGGAAATCAAACGTTTTTCGGCAAAAACTATAAAATTTTCACGTTCATCTCGTCAAAAAGTGACATTTGGCAAAAAATGCACGCTCCATGCAAAAATATTCTGGACGGGCAAAGTCTTACAGCCCCATGCGGGCGGCATCGGCATAAGCCAGCGTCAGCCCGCCGTCAAAGGCCAGCGAGAAGTCGCCCGCCGGGGCGGCAGTCAGCTCAGGCGCGGGATTTTGCAAAATGTGCCCCTGGCCGTCGTGGGTCAGCACGCGCGGGAGCGTCATGCAGTGCAGCCTGTCGGTGCTCTCGAGCACGAGCACCTCTCCCCTGTCGTCCACTGTGCGGGCCCCCAGCACCATGTAATAACGGCCCTCATAAGCGAACACCTTGGGGTCGCGCACATGGCAGGTCAGCCCGGCGGGATAGTCCTTGTTGTACAGTAGGCACTGCTTGCTGTCGATGTGCTCACCGTCGCGGCTGACGGCCAGGCAGACGTTGTGCCCGCGGCTCTGCCTGATGTAGTCGTAGTCACCGGGGAAAAGGTTCTCTCCCCCACCGCCTGCGGGCGGAGCCCCCTCGCAGAGAGGGCCAAGAAAAAACAAAAACCGCATCCTTGCGGACGCGGTTTGTTTGCTGCTTACTTATTCCCCTTTCGCCGCTTCGCGGTGCAGGTGCGCAATGTCCACCAGCTCCATCTGACTGATGTCATGGTCACCGCGCAGGGCATCGACGAGGACGCGGGCAGTGTCCATGGCCGTGATGGTCGGGATGGACAGCTCCGTTGACTTGCGGCGGAACTTGACGGAGTCACGGTGCGGGTCGCGGCCATGCGGACTCGTCGAGATGATGTAATCCACCAGACCGCTCTCCAGCAGGTCGATGACGTTGGGGCGCGCGCCGCTCATCTGGCGCACTACGCTGCAGGGCACCATCTCGCTGTTCAGGAACTTGGCGGTGCCGGGCGTGCCGTAGATCTTGTAGCCGTAGTCGTGCAGCTTCCAGGCCAGCTCGGCGGCCTCGGCCTTGTCGCTGTCCTTGACCGAGATGATGACGCAGGAGCCGGGGCCGGGCGTCTTGAACTGGTAGCCAGCGGCGACCAGACCCTTCATCATGGCCTCGTGGAAGGAGGGCGCAATGCCCAGGACCTCACCGGTGGACTTCATCTCGGGGCCGAGCATCGTGTCAACGCCGTGCAGCTTTAAGAAGCTGTAGACGGGCACCTTGACGGCGTAGTAGGGGCTCTTGCCGTTGCGCCACAGGCCGGTGCCGTAGCCCATGTCCTTGAGCTTCTCGCCCAGCGTGCAGCGCACGGCCAGGTCGACCATCGGCACACCGGTGACCTTGGAGATGTACGGCACGGTACGGGACGAGCGGGGGTTGACCTCGATGACGTAGACACGATCATTCTGGACGGCATACTGCACGTTGACCAGGCCCACGACCTTCAGCTCGCGGGCAAAGCGGCCCGTGTAATCGACCAGCGTGTCAATGACCTTCTGGCTGAAGGTGTACGGCGGGTAGACGCAGATGGAGTCGCCGGAGTGCACGCCCGTGCGCTCGACCTGCTGCATGATGCCGGGCACAAGATAATCGGTGCCGTCGCAGATGGCGTCGACCTCGCACTCGGTACCCAGAATATACTTGTCCATCAGCACGGGATGGCTCATGTCAACGTGCTTCGTGATAACGCCCATGTACTCGATGACATCGGCGGAGTTGTAGGCGACGATCATATTCTGGCCGCCCAGAACGTAGGACGGGCGCATCAGGACGGGATAGCCGACCTCCTGCGCGGCCTGCAGGGCCTCGTCCAGCGTAAAGACGGTGCGGCCCTCCGGGCGGGGGATGCCGCAGCGCTCCAGCAGCTCGTCAAAGCGCTCGCGGTCCTCGGCCTCGTCGATGGCGTCGGCGGGCGTGCCCAAAATCGGCAGGCCGATGTCGTCCATGTGCTTGGCCAGCTTGATGGCGGTCTGGCCGCCGAACTGCACAAGGCAGCCGTCCGGTTTTTCGGTCTCGATGATGTGGTCGACGCTCTCGGGGTTCAGCGGGTCAAAGTACAGGCGGTCGCCGGTGTCAAAGTCGGTGGAGACCGTCTCGGGGTTGTTGTTGACAAGGATGGCCTCGCAGCCGTGCTGCTTCAGCGTCCAGACCGCGTGGACCGAGCAATAGTCAAATTCAATGCCCTGACCGATGCGGATGGGGCCGGAGCCGAAAACAAGGACCTTCTTCTTGTCGGGGTCGCTGCGCTCGGCAATGAACGGCTTCGCTTCGTTGTCCTCGTCGTAGGTGGAGTAGAAATACGGCGTCTTGGCGGCAAATTCTGCGGCGCAGGTATCGACCATCTTGAACGCGGCCTTCGGGGCCTCGGGCAGGGTGTCCACGCCTGCCAGACGCTTGATCGTTTTGTCGAGGAAACCGAACCTCTTGGCATTCAGGTACTTTTCCGTCGTCAGCTCGCCGTTTTTCAGGCCCATCTCAATGTCGGCCAGATGCTGCAGCTTGTCAAGGAACCACCAGTCGATCTTGGTGATGTCGTAAATGACGTCGTGCGCCACGCCGCGCTTGAGGGCCTCGTAGACGCAGAACGCGCGCTCGGAGTCCTGCACATGCAGGTGCTCGATGACTTCTTCCGTCGTCAGCTTCTCGAAATCGGGCAGCGTCATCGTGTCCAGGCCGAGCTCGGTGGAGGAAACGGCCTTCATCATGGCGTGCTCAAAGTTGTTGCCGATGGCCATGACCTCGCCGGTGGCCATCATCTGGGTGCCCAGAGACTTGTCGGCGTAGACGAACTTATCGAACGGCCACTTCGGGTATTTGACGACGACATAGTCGAGGGCCGGCTCAAAGCAGGCGCAGGTCTCGCCCGTGACATCGTTCGTGATCTCGTCCAGCGTGTAGCCGAGCGCGATCTTGGTCGCGACCTTGGCAATCGGGTAGCCCGTCGCCTTGGAGGCCAGCGCGGAGGAACGGGACACACGGGGGTTGACCTCAATGACCGCGTACTCAAAGCTGTCGGGCTTCAGGGCAAACTGGCAGTTGCAGCCGCCCTCGATGCCCAGTTCGGTGATGATGTCCAGCGCGGCGGTGCGGAGCATCTGGTACTCTTTATCGGACAGGGTCTGGCTGGGCGCGACGACGATGGAGTCGCCGGTGTGGATGCCGACGGGGTCAAGGTTCTCCATGTTGCAGACCGTGATGACGTTGCCCTTGGAGTCGCGCATGACCTCGTACTCGATTTCCTTCCAGCCGGAAATGCACTTCTCAACGAGGATCTGATGGATCGGGGACAGGCGCAGACCGTTCGTGGCAATTTCGTGCAGCTTCTCGCGGTCCTCGCAGATACCGCCGCCGGTGCCGCCCATCGTGAAGGCGGGGCGGACGATGACGGGGTAGCCGATGACCTCGGCAAAGTCCAGCGCGTCGTCCAGATCTTCCACAACCTTAGAAGGGATGATGGGCTGATGCAGCTTCTCCATCGTGTCCTTGAACAGCTGGCGGTCCTCGGCGCGGTCAATCGTGTCGGGCTTGCAGGCCAGCAGGCGGACGCCGCTGCGGTCCAAAAATCCGTTGCGGGCCAGCTCCATCGACAGGTTCAGGCCCATCTGGCCGCCCAGGTTCGGCAGGATGGCGTCGGGCTTCTCCTTCTCGATGATGCGCTCGATGACCTCGGCGGTCAGCGGCTCAATGTAAACATGATCGGCAATGTCGGGGTCGGTCATGATGGTGGCGGGGTTGGAGTTGACGAGGACGGTCTCTACGCCCTCGGATTTCAGCGCACGGCAGGCCTGCGTGCCGGAGTAGTCAAACTCTGCCGCCTGACCGATGATGATGGGGCCGGAGCCGATGACCAGTACCTTTTTGATACGCGGGTCTTTAGGCATTGTTGATTACTCCTTTCGCGGCCAGCATACGGCTGACGAACTGGTCAAACAGAAATTCAGTGTCCTTGGGGCCGCCGTTAGCCTCGGGGTGGAACTGCACGGTGAAGCAGTTCCATTTCAAGTAGTCGACGCCCTCACAGGTGCCGTCGTTGGCGTTGAAGTAGCTCATCTGGCCGACGGATTCGGGCAGGGTGTCCGCCATAACGGCGTAGCCGTGGTTCTGGCTGGTGATAAAGGTGCGCTGCTTGGCCGGGCTGGTGACGGGCTGGTTGGCGCCGCGGTGGCCGTATTTCAGCTTGCAGGTCTTGGCACCGGCGGCCAGGGCGGTCAGCTGGTGGCCCAGGCAGATGCCGAAGGTCGGGATGCCGGTGCTCAGCATTTCACGGATGTTCGCGATGATTTCTACGTTCTCTGCCGGGTCGCCGGGGCCGTTGGAGAGCATGAGGCCGTCGGGGTTGAGGGCGGCCAGCTCGGCGGCGGTGGTCGTGCCGGGCAGCACGGTCACGCGGCAGCCGCGCTTCTGCAGGCAGCGCACAATGTTGTTCTTGCAGCCCAGGTCGAGCAGCGCCACGTGCAGCGGCGTGTCACCCCATGCACCGGCAGCCGTCGGCTCATAGGTCACGGCCTCGCGGCAGGTGACGTTCTTGACGGCGTCGACAACGGCGTAGGCGGCGAGCTCGGGCAGCAGCGCGGCCTTCTTCTCCGGTTCGGCGTCGGGGTCGAACTCGGTGGTGATCGCGCCGTTCATAACGCCGCTCTCCCGCAGGGTGCGGGTCAGGCTGCGGGTGTCGATGCCCTCAATGCCGATGATGCCGTTCTTTTTCAAGAAGGCATCCAGCGTTTCCTCACTGCGGAAGTTGGACGGGGTCTTGCACGCCTCGCGCACAATGTAGCCCCTGGCCCAAATCTTCGTGCTCTCGACATCCTCACTGTTCATGCCGTAGTTGCCGATGAGCGGATAGGTCTGGGTGATGATCTGGCCGTAGTAGCTGGGGTCGGTCAGGGTTTCCTCAAAGCCGACCATACCGGTTGCAAAGACGACCTCACCGATGGTGGTACCGGGGCAGCCTACGCTGACGCCGCGGAACACCCGGCCATTGGCCAATATCAGATATGCCTGCATAGTTGGTAGCCTCTCACTTTACATTTAAGATATGGAGTGAGGAGAGAGGAGAAAAGGCAAACTGTACCCATCTCCTATCTCCTATCTTTTACAGGGTTTGCTTCGCAGCTTCCTTCATTTTGCGGCTGCCCAGGTGCACCAGCGGGAGCTTGCCCTCCTTGCAGATGGGGCATTCCTCAGGGGCGTAGTTGGGCAGGTCGAGCTTGAGGGCGCTGGCGACGATGGGGATCGGGGACGGGGCCTCGGCGCGGGTGCGGTCCACGACGCAGGCAATGCCCACGCAGATGCCGTCGTTTTCCTCGATGACGCGCTTGGTCTCGAGGCTGGAAACACCGGTGGTGACGACGTCCTCCGCGATGATGCAGCGCTCACCCGGGTTGATCCTGAAGCGCTTGAGGGTCATGACGTTGTCGACGCGCTCGGTGAAGATGGCGCGCTTGCCCATCTGGCGGCCCAGCTCGTAGGCGTAGACGATGCCGCCCATGGCGGGGCCGACCACGACGTCGATGTTCAGCTCCTTGAGCTTCTCGGCAACCGGGGCCATGACCTCGGCGGCCTTGTCGGGGTACTGCTGCAGAAATGCCATCTGGCAGTAAGCGCCGGAGTGGCGTCCGGAGGAAAGCAGGAAGTGCCCCTCTAAAAATGCTTCACATTCCTTTAAAACTTCAAGTGCTTCGCGTGCCATAATTTGTTCCTCCTGTATGTTATTCAACTTATAGTAGCATATTTTGTATAAAAATGCAAGTAAAATGTATATGGTTGGGCGGCTTCCCCCGCGGGGGAAGCTGTCGGCGGCCCGCCGCCGACTGATGAGGGCCGGGCTTGCCGTTATAGCCCGTGAACGGGCGGATGAGGGGAAGGCAGCCGGTGATTTACCGTGCGCACCCTCTGATCTCATCCAGCGTCTTGACGCTATGGGCGTCCATCCACTGGCCGATCTCGTTCGTGATGCGGGTGCAGGCCTTCGGGTCCAGGAAGTTCGCGGTGCCGACCTGTACCGCCGCTGCACCGGCCATGATGAACTCCAGGGCGTCCTTACCCGTCAGAATGCCGCCCAGTCCCACGACGGGGATGCTGACGGCCCCCACGGCCTGCCAGACCATGCGCAGGGCGATGGGACGCACCGCCGGGCCGGACAGGCCCGCAAACGTGTTGTTGAACACGGGACGGCGCTTTTCCAGATCGATCGCGCACGCCTGAAAGGTGTTGCACAGGCTGATGGCGTCCGCGCCGGCAGCCTCAACGGCCTTGCACATCTCGGGGATGCTTTCGGCCTGCGGGCTCAATTTAACGATGAGCGGCACGGTGCAGACCTTGCGCACCGCGCTGACGACCTCGCCGGCGTCTGCCGCGCGGATGCCGAACGCGAGACCGCCCTGCTTGACGTTGGGGCAGCTGATGTTCAGCTCAATAAAATCCACGCCCGCGGCGCAGAGCATCTGCACGCCCTCGACGTTTTCTTCAATCGTGTGGCCGCCGAGGTTCGCCCAGACGGTGGTGCCGCAACGGCGCATGGCAGGCAGCTCGTGGTCGATAAAGTGCTGCACACCGGGGTTCTGCAGGCCGATGGAGTTCATCAGGCCCGACGGCGTCTCGTAGAGGCGCTCACCCTCGTTGCCGGGCTGGCCGTTCAGGGTCAGCCCCTTGCCGGAGATGCCGCCCAGCACGCGCAGATCCTCAATGCCCGCGTACTCGGGGCCGAAGCCGAAGGTGCCGCTGGCTGCGATGACCGGCCCGGCCAGCCGCTTGCCGAGAAAATCAACATGCAGGTCTGCCATCAGTCAAACACCTCCTGTGCGTTAAAGACCGGGCCGTCCTTGCAGACGGTGACCGGGCCGATTTTCGTATGGCAGGTGCAGCCCAGGCACGCGCCCAGACCGCAAGCCATCTTCTTTTCAAGGCTGGCCAGGCAGGGCACGCCAGCGGCGGCGCAGAGCTTAGCCACGCCGCGCATCATGACCATGGGGCCGCAGGTCAGCACAATGTCGTACTTGCTCACGTCCAGCAGGTCGGTGACCAGGCCGTGGTGTCCCTCCTTGCCGGAGTCGGTTGCGGCATAGATGTCGCGGCACCAGGGCACAAAGCGGTCCATGCCGTAGGTCGTGTCGCGGAAGCCCACGAACAGGTCAGGGCGCACGCCCGCGCGGCAGAGCTCCTTGCAGAGCAGCAGCAGCGGCGCGGTGCCGATGCCGCCGCCGACCACGGCAATGCGCTTGTACTGCCCGGCCAGTGCGGCAGTGTCAAAGCCGTTGCCGCAGGGGCCGGTCACGGTCAGCGTGTCGTCCTTTTTCAGCGCTGCCAGCTTGTGGGTGCCCTCGCCCTTGACCTGATACAGGAAGGTCAGTGCGCCGGTCTGGTTGTCAAAGTCGTCAACGCTGATGGGGCGGGAAAGAATCGGCGTGGCGTCCGCGGCCCAGGCGCGCAGCATGTAAAACTGCCCGGCGTGGGGCTCGCGGCTGCGGTCCTGCCACTGGACCGTAAGGCGCATAATATCCTCTGCGACGGTTTCCTGACGCAGGACCGTCAGATTACAGCTTGTTGCATTCACCCTGAATATCCTCCCGCATACGCACGCACTCGTTGTAGGCAGCCTCGTCAAAGGCAACGCCGGGCTGCTTCTTGTAAGCCAGCAGGATGCCGCGGCTGGAGTTGACAACGCCGCCGTTGCCCTTGGTCAGGTACTGCGCGATGTCCGCCGCCTTGCCGCCCTGTGCGCCGTAGCCGGGGATCAGGAAGAAGGTGTCCTTGTAGGCCGCGCGGATGGCGGTGGCCTCCTCGGTGTGGGTGCCGCCGATGACCAGGCCGATGCTGGAATAGCCGTGCTCGCCCATGTAGTCCTTGCCAAGGGCGGTCAGGCTGTCGCCGACGAGGTCGTACACATGGCGGCCATCGTCGAGCTTTTTGTACTCAAAGTCCTTCGCGCCGGGGTTGGAGGTGCGGCAGAGCACGAACACGCCCTTGCCCTGCTCGGCGCAGTACGGCAGATACGGGCTGATGGAGTCAAGGCCCATGTAGGGGGCCAGCGTGATGATGTCGGCCTCAAAATCACCGGTAAAGTGCGCCTTGGCGTACATTTCGGCGGTCTTGGCAATGTCGCCGCGCTTGATGTCGGCAATGACGGGCAGGCCGGTGGCGCGGGCCAGCTTCAGCGTTTCGGCGTAGGCGCGCATGCCGTCCAGGCCCAGGGACTCATAATAAGCAATCTGCACCTTGTAGCAGCCCGCGACGCCCTTGGTGGCGTCGATCAGCGCACGGTTGAACGCGACGACGTTCTCCCCTGCCGTCTTGGCGGTGTCGGTGGTGGGCAGGTAGCTGATCTCGGTGTCCAGGCCCACGCAGACCGGGCCGTTTGCTGCGACGCTCTCGTAGAGCTTGTCCATGTTGGTAAGCATGCTGATTCCTCCGTTTGATGTATATAAATTGCGGCTCTATTATATAATGTTGGGAATCGTAGGGGCGGATTCCATATCCGCCCGCGGGACTGTGCCAGCGGCAGCCTGCACGGGCGCATATAGAATGTGCCCCTACGGGTGTTTTGTGCGTGAAGGGATGTTATTCTTCAATCTGGAACGTAACCTTCCCGCCTTTGATCGTGGTTACCACTTTTCCGTACAGCAGTGCGCCGTCGTAGGGGCAGTTCTTGCTCTTGCTGTGCAGCTCGTCGGCGTGGACCTCGTACATGTGGTCAAGGTCAACCAGCACGATGTCGGCGTCGTAGCCCGGTTCCAGCATGCCCTTGCGGTCGGCCAGGCCCAGCACGGCGGCGGGACCGGCGCTCATCAGGAAGCTGAGCATTTCCAGCGGCAGACGCTGCTCACGGCAGAGCTTGGTGTAGCAGACGCCGAAGGCCGTTTCCAGACCCACCATACCGGCAGCGCCCTTCTCCTTCTCCTCGGCGGTGTGGGGGGCGTGGTCGGTGCCGATGCAGGTCACGGTGCCGTCCTTGATGGCGTCGATCAGCGCGGTCACGTCGTCCGCCTTGCGGATGGGCGGGTTGACGCGGTAGGTCAGGCGGCTGTCGTCAAACCACAGGTGGTGCGGCGTGACCTCGCAGCTGACCCGCGCACCGCGCATCCGGCTCATGCGGACGGCATCGACGGATTCTCTGGTGGAGACGTGGCACATGTGCAGCCGGGTGCCGTAGTACTCGGCCAGATGGCAGTTGCGCACAGTCTCGATGTTCTCGGCCAGGCGGTAGTCCCAGGGGCTGATCTCGCGGTCCTCGGCGTGGGACATGATGGTCAGGCCGCGCTCAGTGGCAATCGCGAACGCACGGGCCATGACGGCGTTGTTCATGACGCCGTTGCCGTCCTCGGTGATGAACTTGATGTCCTCGGGCAGGGTCAGCAGATGATCCAGCGTTTTGCCGTCGAAATCCTTCGTAATGGAGACGGTCTGGTTTGCGTCGCACAGGCCGACGCGGGCGGCCTCGGCCTCGACGGCGTGGGCAATCTCGGCACTGGAGCAGACCGGCTTCGTGTTGGGCATCAGGTTGACGAAGGTGTACCCGCCCGCGGCAGCCGCGGCGGAGCCGGTGGAGATGTCCTCCTTGTACTCAAAGCCGGGGGTGCGCCAGTGGCAGTGGGTGTCGATGAAGGCGGGCAGGACCGTGCGGCCCTTCGCGTCGAGCACCTCCTCCCCTTCCGGGACGAGCAGCCCCAGACCGACAGCGGCAATTTTTCCGTCGCGCAGCCAGACCTCAATGGCCTTGCCCGCGCTGTCCTTTGCGTTGCGGATCAGCATGGTGGGAACCTCCTTAAAAATAGGAAACTTTGTCATAGCTGAGAGTGTAGGGGCGAACATTGTTCGCCCGTCAACTTTGCGTGGTTGAGCTTCTGCGGGAAAGCCGCGCATGAGGCAAACGGCCTGCGGGCGAGCAATGCTCGCCCCTACAAAGCCCCATGCAAAAACATCCCGCAGGGATATTTTTGCAAAAAAAAACTTTTCCCAAAAAGGGAAAAGTCAAAAAGTCATACACAAAGCGGCGACAGGAAAGAACACTGTGCCGTGATTTTTAAAGACAGAAATAAAACGCATCATCCCAGCACACTCCTTCCTATGACTTTACCTACGTTTTACTTATTGTACCATGCAGGGGCGGCGGTGTCAATGCAAACGGGCTTTTTGCAAAAGTAAGGATTTTATAGATTTTTGCGCTGACTTTTGGAGGATTTGACAAAATCCGCAAAAATCCGCGCGCGGCGCGTACAGCATTGCACTTTGTCCGGCTTTGTGGTATATTTATAATAAGTATGGTAAATGGGAAGAGGAACGAACTATGGGCCTTTGGGAAGATGCAAAAAATATCCGCGATAAGGACCCTGCCGCGCGCAATGTGGCGGAGGTCATCATCCTGTACCCCGGCTTTCATGTGCTGGTCACGCACAAGATCGCACATTTTCTGTACAACCACCGGTGTTTCTTCCTGGCCCGTTTTGTCAGCCAGCTGGCGCGCCACCTGACCGGCATCGAGATCCACCCCGGCGCCAAGATCGGGCGCAAGCTCTTTATCGACCATGGTATGGGCATCGTCTTTGGTGAGACGACGGAGATCGGCGACAACTGCACGATCTACCACGGCGTCACCCTGGGCGGTACCGGCAAGGACACCGGCAAGCGCCATCCGACGCTGGGCGACAATGTGCTGATCGGCGCGGGCGCGAAGGTGCTGGGCCCGGTCTACATCGGTGACAACGTCCGCGTCGGCGCGGGCAGCGTTGTGCTGAAGAACCTGCCCGCCAACGCCACTGCCGTCGGTGTACCCGCGGAGATCGTCCGCGTCGGCAATATCAAGTGCTGCCCGGCGGACGATCTGGACCAGCAGGATCTGCCGGATATTGTCAACCAGCGCATCTCCGAGCTCGAAGCCCGCCTGAGCCGCCTGGAAGCCGAAAAGCAGGGTGAGTTCCCGCCGGATAAAAAAGAATAATAAAAACGCACGCCGTGAAATTTACGGCGTGCATTTTTTGTCAGTATGGCTTCCCCCTCTGGGGAAGCTGTCAGCGGCCCCGCCCGCTGACTGATGAGGGGCAAACTTACCGGGAATTTCCCACTGACGGGCAATAGGGCAAACCTGCCCCGCATCCGCCCTCGGTCGGGGCCTCGGGCACCTTCCCCCACGGGGGAAGGCAATCAGCTCATTTCAGATTCCGCAAATCCCCGCTCTCGCGGAAATCCTCATAATCCAGTGACAGCGACGGGCTGTAATAGGGGTCGTGCAAAATATTCTCCCGCCCGTGCACGGCGTAGAGACGTTCATGCTCGGCGTCAAAGCGTGCTTTTTTGGCGGGATCGTTCTCGTCGGAGCCGCGGGACTTGCTTTCGTAGTGGTAGAGCTCGGCGTAGGGCGTCCAGACAATGCGCCAGCCCGCGTCGCGCACACGCAGGCAGAAGTCCACATCGTTGTAGGCAACCGTGAACTCCTCATCCAGGCCGTGCAGCTCGTCGTAAACAGCGGTGCGCACCAGCAGGCAGGCCGCTGTCACGGCGGAGAAATCCTGCACCGTGGCCAGCCGGAACATATACCCGCTGCCGCCGCGCTTGTGGTACTTGTGGCTGTGCCCGGCGTAGCCGCCCAGCCCCGTGATGATGCCGGCGTGCTGGATCGTGTCGTCGGGATAGTAGAGCATTGCCCCGCAGAGGCCGACGCCGGGCTGGCTGCACTCGCCCACCATCTGGGTGAGCCAGTCGCCGTTGATGACCTCGACGTCATTGTTGAGCAGCAGCAGGTACTTGCCCGCCGCGTACCTGCGGCCAAAATTGTTGATGCGGCTGAAGTTGAAGCCGCCCTTGTAAGTCACGACCCGCGCACGGTCATACCGCTCCGGCAGTTTTTTGTAGTAGGCCGCTGTGGCCGGGTCGGTGGAATTGTTCTCAATGACGATGACCTCGAAATTCTCGTAGGTCGTTTTGACGTAGATGCTGTGCAGGCATTTTTCCAAATCGTCGGTGTGGTCCTTGTTGGGAATCAAAATTGACACGAGCGGCTGCGGCTCGGGAATGTCCCACACCACATGGCAGGTGCCCGGGAATTTGCCCGGCTCCACCCTGCCCTGCCGCCCTGTGGCGGCCAGATGGTCGGCCACGGCCTTTTGCGCAGCCTTTTCCACATAGGGCTTGGCCGCCGTGCCGCCGCTGGTGGACGCCGCGTGCACGCGCCAGTAATACAGCACCTGCGGGATGTGCAGCGGCTTGGCTGCGGGGTCACGGCGCTGCATTTCGTCGATGAGACGCAGGAATAAGTCGTGATCCTGCGCACCGTCACAGGTCGGGCGCTCACCGCCGACGGCGTCGAACAGTGATTTTTTGAACACGGCCAGATGGCAGATGTAGTTGACGGCCATCAGGTACTCGGGCGCATAGTCGGGCTTGAAGTGGCCGACGCGCGGGTGCTCGGGCGTTTTCTCAAACAGGGCCTCGTCGCTGTAGGCAAACGCCGCGCCGCTCTCGGCCAGCGCTTTGCTCATGCAGTAGACGGCATGGGGCGCGAGCATGTCGTCGTGGTCGGCAAGGGCCAGATACTCACCCGCTGCGAGCTTCGCGGCCTCGTTCGTATTGGCGGCAATGCCCTTGTTCTCGATTTTGGCGTAGACGATGCGCTTGTCCTGCGCGGCGCGGGTGCGGACTGTCTCGCCCACGTCGGGGTGGGCGCCGTCGCTGGCGTCCACCAGAACCAGCTGCCAGTTCGGCGCGGTCTGGGCCTGCACGCTGTCCAAAAATTGCTGCAAAAACTGCGGCGGAGTGTTGTACAGCGGCGTTAGAATGCTGATGGTAGGCCAGCCGTCGGCGCGGGCGGCTGCGTCGGCACGCTGGGCCTCCAGCGTCTGCTTCGACGGCAGATACCGCGCTTTTTTGCCGAAGAACCGCCGCTTAAAAAAGCCGACGGCCCGCCCGGCCATGACGCCGACGCCCTGTTCTTTCGTCAGCGTCCGCGCATAGCCGAACAGTTCTTTGATGCGTTTCGTTTCAAGGCTCATGGGATGGCTCCTCATAAAAGCAGTCTTTGTGCCAAAGGCGGGGGTTGGATTGAATGTATTCCGCAATCATGCGGTAATCGGTTTCATTGCGGATGACGTGGTCGTGAAAGGAACGCTGCCAAAGGTGCTTATCGAACGGTGCGGCTTGCCCGCGCTTGACAAGATGGATGTACTCGACGGTAGAATACCGTTTGAACGCCTGCACGATGCTGATAATCGTAGGGGCGGATTCCATATCCGCCCGTGCCCGTTCAATCTCGACCAACGCGTGAAAATGATTGGGCATCACCACAAAATAACGGCACTGGACCGCCGGATATTGGCCGATGATCTCCCGGAAAACGCGCGCCGCCATGCGGGCGGATATGGAATCCGCCCCTACGGGAGCCCGGTTCGGACCAAACAACATTCTGCGTTGGTGCGTGCATATTGTGATAAAATAGGTGCCGTTTTGGCTGTAATCGTAACCCTGCAAATGGTGAGACTTGCGCTTCGGCAATACGGTTTCCATCACTTCAACCCGAAATTCTCAAACAGGTTGTTGAAATGGGGGTTGTAATAGGGGTCGTAATTGTCGATATACTGCTGATATTTCGCGTAGAAATTCGCTTTTTCGCGCTCATACCGCTTGGCGTTCTCGCTTAAGGTATCCAGACCGCGGCTCTTGCTCTCATAGTGATAGGCCTCGGCGCGCGGGGTGTAAACGTTCAACAGCCCCTTCTGCCACAGCTTTAAGCAATAATCCACATCGTTGTAGGCGACGGCAAACTTTTCCTCGTCCAGCCCGCCAAATGCGCGGTAGAGCGATGCTTTTGTCATCAGGCAGGCACCCGTCACGGCCATATAATTCTGCGTCGTGACCAAGCGGTACATATCACCCACAGCGGTGCGGGGGTAGCTCTTGTGGCTGTGGCCCGCGCTGCCGTTGATGCCCATCAGCACGCCCGCGTGCTGGATCGTGTCGTCGGGGTAGTAGAGCTTCGCGCCCACCGCGCCTACGTCGGGCCGCTGGCTGTAGCTGAGCAGCTCGCGCAGGAAGTCGGACGACAACACCTCAATGTCGTTGTTGAGCAGCAGCAGGTGCTCGCCCTCGGCGAACGTCGCGCCGAAGTTGTTGATGGCCGAGAAGTTGAACGCGCCCTTGTAGTAGACGACGCGGCAGTCGGCAAAGCGGTTGGGCAGTGTCTCGTAATAGGCAAACGTTGCCGGGTCGGTGGAGTTGTTCTCGATGACGATGACCTCAAAATTGTCGTAGCCCGCGTTTTTGTACAGGCTCGTCAAGCAGCGGTCCAGGTCGTCAATGTGGTCTTTACTGGGGATCAGTACGCTGATCTTCGGGTGGCCGGTCAGCTCGTACCGCACCTGAAACGCGCCGGGCGCGTCGGGCACGGCCATCGCGTGCCCCGGCAGACCGAGACGCTTGAGCTGCGCGTCGATGGCGCGTTCCCCCGCCGCGACGGCGTAGGGCTTGGCTTCCATGCCCGCGGCGGTGGAGCCGGCCGCGGCACGCCAGATGTAGAGCACCTTCTTGATATGCTCGATGCGCTGTGCTTTTTCTGTCAGGCGCAGAATCAAATCATGGTCCTGCGCACCGTCAAACTCCTTCGATTCATACGCGCCCGCCGCGTCCAGCAGCGGACGGCTGAACACCGCCAGATGCGTGATAAAGTTGACCCCGCGCAGGTAGTCGGGCGCAAAGTCGGGCTTGAAGTGGTATCCGCCCAGCTCCTTCAAATCGGCGGAGAGAACGATTTCATCACTATAGACAAAATCCGCTCCGCTGTTTTGTATCGTCTGCACAACCTCGAACAGCGCGTTCGGGTAGAGCACGTCGTCGTGGTCCAGCAGCGTGATGTACTCGCCGTGCGCCAGCGCAAATCCGCGGGTCGTGTTGAGGGCAATGCCGCCGTTTTCAATCGGCTCATACACAATCGTGCCGGGCACAGCCTTGGGCAGACGGCGCTCCAGCCGCTTGTCGGCGTCGGATGCGTCCACCAGCACCAATTCCCAGTTTGTGTAGGTCTGCCTGACGACGCTTTGCAGCATCTCGTCAAACAGTTTGGCGGGCGTGTTGTACAGCGGCACGATGATGCTGATCTTCGGCCCCTGCAGGTGCGCGGCGCGCTGGGCCTTCAGCTCCCGGCGCAGCGGAATGTCGGCGCGGTGCCGCCAGTCGTCGTGGTGCATCGCCAGCCCGACGCGGAATTTCACATCGCGCCAGAGCTGCTCGGCCCCCTGCTCCCGCAGGGTCTTGACGCTGCGCCCCGCGAGGTCCCGCAGGTGGGCGGGGTTCAAAAGTCGCCGCGCCATGCCGCCGACGCTGTCCTGTACGGCCAGGTCGGCAGGGCGCTCGTTGTTCGGTTTCGTGTTCTCGGACATAGCTTATTCCTCGGTGACTTTGGCCGGCATGGCGTCCTTTTTCTCAAACCTTCGGTACTCGGCGGTAATTTCCTTCGTCGCGCCGATGCGGCGCAGATGGCCGTGGTCGAGCCAGGCTACCTTGTTGCACATACGCTCGATCTGGTCAATGGAGTGGCTGACCAGAATGACCGTCGTGCCGCCGGACAGCAGCTCGGCCATGCGCTTTTCACACTTCTCCTGAAACAGGAAGTCACCGACGGACAGGATCTCGTCGGCAATCAGGATGTCGGGCTTCGTTATCGTTGCCACGGCGAACGCCAGACGTGCGACCATGCCGGAGGAGTAGTTTTTCAGCGGCACGTCGAGAAAATCCTGCAATTCGCTGAATTCGACGATGTCGTCGAACTTTGAGTCGATGTACTTGGGTGTGTAGCCCAGCACGGTGCCGTTTAAATAAATGTTTTCCCGTGCGGTCAGGTCCATGTCAAAGCCTGCGCCCAATTCGATCAGCGGCGCAATCGTACCGTTGACCGTGACCTTGCCGGCGCTGGGCTTGTAGACGCCGGAAATCACTTTCAGCAGCGTAGACTTGCCACTGCCGTTCAGGCCGATGAGGCCGTAGAAATCGCCGGGCATAATATCAAATGATACATCGTCCAGTGCGAAGAACTCGTCAAACCGCACACCGCCGTGCAGCAGCGCGACGAAGTACTCTTTCAGGCTTTCGTGCTTTTCCTTGGAGAGGTTGAAGCGCATCGAAACATGGTCGATGGAGATGATGGGTTTCTGCTCTGCCATTTCGATGCCTCCTTACATGTACAGGACGAACTTGTCCTGATTCTTTTTGAACACCCAGACGCCGAGGCCCAGGCTCAGCGCGGCACAGAGGAACGGAATCAACACCATGTTGGGGGTCAGCCCCTCGCCCCACATGACGCAGGAACGCACGGCGGTGATGTACCAGTAGATGGGGTTCAGGTTGATGACGTACTGCATCCAGCTTTCCATCTGGCGCGGGTCGTAGAAGATGGCGCTGCCGTAGACAAGCAGTGTGCAAAAGACTTCCCAGATGTGCATGATGTCACGCACAAAAACGTAGAGCGTGGACAAAATCAGCCCGATGCCCAGACTGAAAATAAACAGCATCACAAGGGGATAAATGGCCAGCAGCACAGTCCCGATCGAGATGTGCGACCAGGTCAGCAGCGCGACGATAAACAGCGCCACGAGACTGAAAAAGAAGTTGACGAGCGCAAAGCAGCACTTTTCCAGCGGGAAGATGTATTTGGGAATATAGACCTTGCGCAGCAGCGGGCCGTTCTTCAGCACGCTCTCCATGGCCATGGTCGTGCTCTCGCGGAAGAAGTTGAACATCAGCTGGCCGATGATAAGGAACAGAGGGAAGTCCTCGATGCCCTGACCGCGCTGGTTGAACAGCGCACCGAACACGGCCCACATGACCAGGCAGGTCAGCAGCGGGTTCAGCACGCTCCACGCCACGCCCAGCACGCTGCGGCGGTATTTCAGTTTGAAATCACGGGAAATCAGGTTTTGCAGCAGGTAACGGTACTTCCAGAAGCCTGCGAAGGTGTCTTTCAGTTTCTGCACGGTTTACCCTCAATATTTCTCAAAATATTCGAACTTCTGGGCGGCAAACGGGGTGTGCTCCTTGTCCTTGGCGCTGGTCTTGTGCTCGCAGCCGCAGTCGGGCCACTGCACGTTGACAGTCGGGTCATCGTAGGGAATGCCGCCCTCGGCGGTGGGGTCGTAGACGTCGGTGCACTTGTAGCAGAACTCGGCCACATCGGACAGCACGACAAAGCCGTGGGCGAAGCCCTCGGGGATCCAGAGCATTTTCTTGTTGTCGGCGGACAGCGTTGCGCCCACCCATTTGCCGAAGGTCTTGCTGTTGGGGCGGCAGTCGACGGCGACATCGAACACCTCGCCCAGGGTCACGCGGACGAGCTTGCCCTGGGTGTGCTTGGTCTGGAAGTGCAGGCCGCGCAGCACGCCCTTGGTGGAGCGGCTCTGGTTATCCTGCACGAAGGGTTTGTCGATGCCCGCTGCGGCGAACTCGTCGATCTGGTAGGTCTCCATAAAATAGCCGCGGTCATCGCCAAAAACAGTCGGCTCGATGATCTGCACGTCAGGAATATCGGTCTTGATGAAATTGAACTTGCTCATGGTTTGGAATCTCCTTTTTATATTTCATACGTCTAATACATAGCGATACAGGATATATTATACTCTATTTCGCTGCGCCGGGCAAGATGGCGGAAAAATTTTGCCGCTGCTGTAACAACAGGACGGCTTTTCCGTCTTGTTAAGTAGAGGGCAGATATGGTATGATAGCCCGGAAGGTGGTGTGCAGAATGACAAAACGCGAAGCCCGCGCATGGGCCAAGGCCCGGCGCACGGAACTGGATATGGCGGCTGTGGGCCGCGGTATGGCGCAGGCGCTGTTCGGCCTGCCGCAATGGCAGAGTGCCGGGGCAGTGCTGGCCTTTGCGGCCATGCCGGATGAGCCGGACACGGCGGAAATACTAAGACGCGCGCTGGCCGACGGCAAGCGCCTGCTGCTGCCCCGCGTGCGGAGCAAAACCGAGATGGACTGGGTGGAGATACCGGCATTGCGCCTGCTGCGGCCCGGGGCGTTCGGCAGTCAGGAGCCGCCCGCCGACCTACCCGCCGCCGACCCGGCGGGATACGCTGCGGCGCTGGCCCTTGTCCCCTGCCTGGCCGCCAGCCGCGACGGGGTCCGGCTGGGGCGCGGCGGCGGGTATTATGACCGATTTCTGGCACACTATAAGGGAGCGGGGCTGCTGCTCTGCCCCGAGGCCCTGCTGCTGGACGAGCTGCCCTGCGACGACTGGGACGCACGCTTTGCGCCCGAGAATATTCTGACCGAGAAAGGAATTTTATGATGAAAAAGCTGCTTTTTGCAACAGCCATGCTGACCGCCCTGTTCCTGTCTGCCTGCGGCAGCCAAAAGGCTGAAAGCAACGATCTTGCGAACCAACCTGCCACAAGACCCGAGGAAGGCGCGGAGCTGGACCCGGAGTTCAGCGTTGACGGCGAGGATACCGGTGAGACCGCCGAGCCGCAGCCGGACGCGGAGCTGAGCGAGATGGTGGATGCTATTTATAACGTCCAGCCGGTTGACCTGATGGGCATGGAGACAGTGGCCATCGACCTGACCGACGAGAGCTGGTACGGCTATCTGGCAGGGCTGACCGCGGACAATGTGGACAAGGTGGATGCCGCAGTAGTCAGCGAGCCGATGACCGGAAGCCAGGCGTACAGCCTGGTGCTGCTGCGCCTCAAGGACAAGGCCGATGCCCGCGAGATCGCCGATTCGATGGAGAAAAACATCAGTATGCGCAAGTGGGTCTGCGTGGAGGCGGATAAAGCCCGCGTGGTCAGCTTTGATGATAAGCTGCTGTATGTCATGGCAGACAGTGAGCTGGTCGATGCCGATCTGGTGGCGGATGCTGCCGCAAAGGCCTTTGGTGCGACATTTGATGTCGATGATTCCCTCGTCAATGAGGACGAGAGTGAGCTGCCGCCGGAGCTGCTGACCGCCCCGGCTGTGGCAGACTGAGCAATACAAAAAAACAAAGAGCCGTGCCCTTTGCGGGGCACGGCTCTTGTTGATTACGGGCGGGAATCAAGCCTTGGCGGCCTTGATCTCCTTGATCAGCTCGGGAACGACCTTGTACAGATCGCCGACGATGCCGTAGGTGGCAACATCGAAGATGGGGGCGTTCTCGTTCTTGTTGATGGCGATGATGTTCTCGGAATCCTGCATACCGGCAACGTGCTGGATGGCACCGGAGATGCCCAGTGCAACGTAGATGCGGGGATGCACGGTCTTGCCGGTCTGACCGACCTGATGGTCGGCAGACAGCCAGCCCTCATCGGTGACGGCGCGGGAAGCACCGACAACACCGCCCAGGGCCTCAGCCAGCTCCTCGGCCAGCTTGATGCCCTTCTCGGGGTCGGCGGAGATGCCGCGGCCCACGGCGACGACAACGTCGGCACCGATCAGGTCAACGAGCTTCTCGGCGCTCTTCTTGATGTCGAGCACCTGAACATGGATGTCGTCCGCGGTCAGAGCGGGAGCGACGTTCTCGACGACGACCTTGTCAGCACCGGCCTGGTCGAACGCCTGCATCTGCATGACGCCGGGGCGGACGGTGGACATCTGCGGGCGGAAGCGCGGGCAGATGATGGTAGCCATCAGGTGGCCGCCGAAAGCGGGACGGGTCATCTTCAGGTTGGTGTTCTCCTCAAACTTGGTGTTGTCCACATCAATGTTGGAGGTGGTGCGCAGGAAGTTCTTGTACTTCTCGACATCGACGTCCAGATGGGTGCAGTCGGCGGTCAGACCGGTGTGCAGACGGGCTGCGCAGCGGGGGCCGAGGTCGCGGCCCAGGTTGGTCGCACCGATCAGCATGATCTCGGGCTTCTTGTCCATGATGAGGTCGCACAGCGCCTTGGCATAGCCATCGGTGGTGTAGTCCTTCAGCAGGGGGCTGTCGATGTTGTAAACGCGGTCAGCGCCGTAGCCGCCCAGCGTCTTGAGGTCAGCCTCGGCCAGGCCGCTGCCCATGACAACGCCTGCCAGCTCAACGCCCAGGTCATTGGCCAGCTTGCGGCCCTCGCTCAGCAGCTGATAGCTGATGGACTGGATCTCGCCCTCGCGCTGCTCGCAGAATACCCACACGCCCTTGAAGGCGGCGGTGTCCATTGCATTGAATTCAGCCATTGTACTTCTCTCCTCTCTCAAATCAGGTGCTTGTCGTTCAGGATGCCAACCAGCTGGGCAGCATCCTCAACCATCATGCCGGCGCCCTTGACCGGGGGAGCAAAAGACTTGTAAACGTTCGTCGGGGAGCCCTTCAGGCCGATGGTGTCGGTCTCAATGAGGGGATCATCCTTCAGAGCATTGTAGTCGAACACTTCAACGGGCTTGTCATAGCACTCAAAAATGCCGGAAACGCTCATGTAACGCGGGGTGTTCAGCTCCTTGATGCAGGTCAGCAGGCAGGGAGTGTTCACCTTCAGCTCCATGTAGCCATCTTCAAGCTGGCGCTTGACGATCAGGGAGTTGCCGTCCTTCTTGATATCGGTAACATAGGTGACCTGGGGCAGGTGCAGCTTTTCAGCAATCTGCGGGCCAACCTGTGCAGTGTCGCCGTCGATAGCCTGACGGCCGCAGAAAACGATATCCTCCGGGCCAACGCCGATCTTGTTAACGGCAGCTGCCAGAATCTGGGAAGTTGCAAAGGTATCGGAACCGCCGAACTCACGGGCAGATACCAGCACGCCGCGGTCAGCACCGCGGGCGATCAGTTCACGAAGCATGCCTTCTGCCGGCGGCGGGCCCATGGTAACAACAACAACTTCGCAGCCGGTCTCATCTTTCAGCTGCAGGGCAGCCTCAACGGCGTTCAGGTCGTCGGGGTTGGTGATGGTTGCCATCGCAGCACGGTCCATGGTGCCGTCAGCCTTGACAGCAACCTTGCCCTGTGTATCGGGAACCTGTTTGACACAAACAATAGCTTTCATTGTACGTCTTGCCTCCTTACTTCAGCAGCGCGCCGGAGATGACCATCATCTGCACTTCGCTGGTGCCTTCGTAGATCTCGGTGATCTTGGCATCGCGCATCATGCGCTCGATGGGGTAGTCACGGGTGTAGCCGTAACCGCCGAACAGCTGCAGGCAGCGGCGGGTAACATCGCTGGCGGTGCGGGCTGCAATCAGCTTAGCCTCGGCAGCCTCAACGCTGTAACGGACCTTAGCGCCGTTCATGGCCTGCTGCTTTTTCAGGCCAGCCTTGTAAACCAGGTACTTGGCAGCGTCAACGCGGGCTTTCATCTCAGCCAGCTCGAACTGGGTGTTCTGGAACTGAGCGATGGAACGGCCAAACTGCTTGCGCTCCTTGACATAGGCAACAGTCTCGTCGATTGCGCCCTCTGCGATGCCCAGAGCCTGTGCGGCAATGCCGATACGACCGCCATCCAGGGTAGCCATAGCCAGCTGGAAGCCCTTGCCCTTAACGCCGAGCAGACGATCCTTGGGGATGATGCAGTCTTCCATGATCAGCTCGCAGGTGGAAGAACCACGAATGCCCATCTTATCTTCGGGCTTGCCGACCTTGAAGCCGGGGTCGGTGCGCTCCACGATGAACGCGGAGATTTCCTTCTGCTTGCGGCCGCGCTTGTCGGTCACAAAACCGGTAACAGCAATGATAATGAAGACATCAGCATAGCCAGCGTTGGTGATGAAGATCTTGGAGCCGTTCAGCTTCCAATGGTCGCCCTCATCCACAGCAAAGGTCTGCTGGCCCTGTGCATCGGTGCCGGCGCCGGGCTCAGTCAGACCGAAAGCACCCAGCCATTCGCCGCTGCACAGCTTGGGCAGGTACTTTGCCTTCTGGTCTGCAGTGCCGTTCTCATAGATAGGAGCAGCACACAGGGAGGTATGGGCGGACAGGATAACACCTGTGGTGCCGCAAACCTTGCTCATTTCCTCAACAGCCATCACGTAGGAGAGCACATCGCCGCCTGCGCCGCCGACCTCTTTGGGGAAGTAAATGCCCATCATGCCCAGCTTTGCCATCTTTTCAACGGTCTCTTTGGGGAAATATTCCTCCGCGTCAACCTTTTTGGCAAGGGGTTTGACTTCGTTCTCAGCAAATTCTTTGTACATTTTCTGTACCATAGCCTGCTGCTTGGACAGAGTAAAATCCATAACGGTATCCTCCTTATCTAACAGTGCGCCCGCCGCCCCGCAGCCAAAGCCGCAAGGGCAGGTTTGCAGGCGACTGAACAAATCAATCCTGACGGAGATTTTGCACTCCGTCAGGAGAGATTGTTTCAAATTTTACAGGGCATCAACAGCGGTCTTGGTGCGGTCTGCGTTGTAAACGTAGAAGCCCTTGCCGGTCTTGCAGCCCAGGTTGCCGCCGCGGACCATCTTGCGGATCAGCGGGCAGGCGCGGTACTTGCTGTCGCCGGTCTCTTTGTACAGAACGTCCATGATGGCCAGGCAGATGTCCAGACCAACAAAGTCGCCCAGCTCCAGGGGGCCCATCGGGTGGTTGGCACCCAGCTTCATAGCGGTGTCGATACCGGCGATGTCGGAGACGCCCTCCATCTTGATGAAGGCAGCCTCATTGATCATCGGGATCAGGATGCGGTTGACGACAAAGCCGGCAGCCTCATTGACCTGAACGGGGGTCTTGCCGATCTCAACGCTGATCTTCTTGATGGTCTCGACGGTCTCGGCGGGGGTGTTCACACCGGCGATGACCTCGATGAGCTTCATGCGGTCAGCGGGGTTGAAGAAGTGCATGCCGACCAGGGGGCGGCTCAGACCCTTGCCGATCTCGGTGATGGACAGAGAGGAAGTGTTGGAAGCGAAAACGCACTCGGGCTTGCAGATCTTGTCCAGCTCGCCAAAGGTGGTCTGCTTGACCTTCATATCCTCGAAGGCAGCCTCAACGATCAGGTCGCAGTCAGCGCACAGATCCTCCTTCAGACCGGCGGTGATGGCAGCCATGCGACGGTCAACCTCAGCCTGATCCAGCTTGCCCTTGGCAACGAGCTTGGCATAACCGGCAGCGATCTTGTTCTTGCCGCCATCGGCCCACTCCTGCTTGATGTCGCACAGAGCGACGGTGAAGCCCTCAACCTGTGCAAATGCCTTTGCAATGCCCTGGCCCATAGTGCCAGCGCCAATAACGCCTACCTTCATAGTAAGTACCTCCAAATTATGTTGTTGCGGGGCTGTAGGGGTGGGTGCTCGCATCCGCCCGCGGGGCGTCGGGGACGCCGCCCCCCTACAAGATTGTAGTTGAATTTAGTTATTCGTGAAAACCGGCTTCGGTTTCGGTTTCTCGCGGCTCAGGAAGCAGCCCATGCCCTCGACCTGGTCGTGGGTCTCGAAGCAGTCGCCGAACAGCTTTTCCTCGACCTCAACAGCCTTCTCAATGGGCAGGCTGTTGCCGCCGTTGATGGCCTTCTTGCAGTTGCGGACCGCAATGGGAGCATTCTTGGCGATCTTGCCGGCCAGCTTCAGCGCAGCGGGCATCAGCTCCTCCTGCGTGTAGACGGCGTTGACCAGACCAATGCGCAGGGCCTCGTCTGCTTTGATGTTCAGGGCAGAGTATACGAGCTGCTTGGCCATGCCCATGCCGACAAGGCGTGCCAGACGCTGGGTGCCGCCGAAGCCCGGCGTGATGCCTAAGCCCACTTCCGGCTGACCAAAGACGGCATTGTCGGAGCAGAGGCGGATGTCGCAGCTCATGGCCAGCTCATTGCCGCCGCCCAGCGCGAAGCCGTTGACAGCAGCGATGACGGGCAGCGGGAAGCTCTCGATCATCAGGAAAACGTCGTTGCCCAGCTTGCCGAAAGCCTCGCCCTCGGCCTTGGTCATCGTGGACATAGAGCCAATGTCGGCACCGGCCACGAAGCTCTTGTCACCGGCACCGGTCAGGACGACGCAGCGAACGGTGTTCTGATCGATGGCCTCAAAGGCGGCCTTCAAATCAGCCAGAACCTCCGGGTTCAGCGCGTTCAGCGCCTTCGGGCGGTCAATGGTCAGGACGGCAACGGCGTCCTGAATCTCAGTAGTAACAAAGGACATAGAATAAAACCTCCGGTTTTATTTTAGAGAGGAGATAGGAGTTAGGAGAGAGGAGATACTATCGGGTGGGAAAGGCAGCGCAGCTGCACATTCTCTCCTATCTCCTCTCTTCTCTCTCCTCACTGAAAATTACATTTCAACGATGGTGGCGCAGCCCATGCCGCCGCCGATGCACAGGGTAGCCAGACCCTTATGCGCACCGCGATGCTTCATGGCGTACAGCAGGGTGACGAGGATACGGGCACCGGAAGCGCCGACGGGATGGCCCAGCGCAATAGCGCCGCCGTTGACGTTCAGCTTGCTCTGGTCGAAGTGCAGAGCCTCGCCGACGGCAACAGACTGAGCAGCGAAAGCCTCGTTGGCCTCGATCAGATCCATGTCGTCCACGGTCAGGCCGGTCTTGGCCATGACCTTCTTGGTGGCGGCGATGGGGCCCAGGCCCATGACCTCGGGCTCAACACCGGCCAGAGCACCGGCAACCCAGGTAGCCAGAGGCTCAACGCCCAGCTCCTTGGCCTTCTCCTCGCTCATGACGACCAGAGCAGCAGCACCGTCGTTGATGGCGGAGGAGTTGGCGGCGGTGACGATGCCGTCCTTCTTGAAGCAGGGCTTCAGCTTGCCCAGAACCTCCATGGAGCTCATGCGGGGGCCTTCATCGGTATCAAACACGGTGTCACCCTTCTTGCCCTTGATGACAACGGGAACGATCTCGTCCTTGAAAGCGCCGTCGGCAATAGCCTTAGCGGCCTTCTCCTGAGAATGGAAGGCAAACTCGTCCAGCTGCTCACGGCTGATGGGGTTGTAGCCGTACTTCTTCTGGTAGGTCTCGTTGGTGCAGACATTCTCGGCGGTCATGCCCATGTGCATGTTGAAGCCGGTGGCATCCCACAGAGCGTCGTTGACCATCGTGTCGACCAGCTCGCTCTTGCCCATGGGGGAGCCCATGCGGTAGCCGTAGCGGCCCTTCATCATGGCGAACGGAGCCATGTCCATGTTCTCCATGCCGCCTGCAACGACGATGTCGGCATCGCCGGCCTCGATCATCTGGGCAGCCATGTTGACGCAGTTCAGACCGGAGCCGCAGACGACGTTGACGGTGACGGCGGGGGTCTCGATGGGCAGGCCGGCCTTCAGGGAAGCCTGACGAGCGACGTTCTGGCCCAGACCGGCCTGGATGACGCAGCCCATGTAGACATGGTCGACCTGCTCCGGCTTGACGTTGGCGCGGTTCAGAGCCTCCTTGATGACGATGGAGCCCAGCTCGGCGGCGGGGACATTGGCGAGGGTGCCGCCGAACTTGCCAATGGCAGTACGGCAGGCGCTGGCGATGACGATCTTTTTCATAAGTAGCCTCCTAAAAATTCTCTCTTTGGATGGACTATTGAGTAACAATTTATTTTCAGGCCGACGGAAGACGCGGCTTGAATGCGGTTTTACAGCTCCCCTGCCTCGCGCTTGGCAATGAGCGCACGCTCAACGTTGCGGGGCACAAAGCGGGAAACATCCTGCCCGTAGTGGGCGGCCTCCCGCACGATGGTGGAGGAAAGATAACTCCACTTGATGGCCGTGGCCAGGAACACCGTCTCGATCTCGGGCATCATGGCGAAGTTCGTGTGGGCCAGCTGAATTTCATTTTCAAAATCCGTGACCGCACGCAGACCGCGCACCATGACGGTAGCGCCCTTCTGCTTGGCGAAGGTGACCGTCAGCCCGTTGAAGGAGTCGATCTCGACATTCGGGATGTTCTTGCAGGACTCCCGCAGCATGGCAACGCGCTCCTCTACCGTAAAAAGCGGGGTCTTGGCGCTGTTGACCAGCACCGCGACGATCACCTTGTCAAACATACGGCTGGAGCGCTTGATAATATCGAGATGCCCGTTCGTGACGGGGTCGAAGCTGCCGGGATACATGGCGATGGTGGGCATGGGTGGTGAACCTTTCCGGTTGGATTTGCGCCTTAGTTGTTAAAAAATAAACAACATAAGGGGTAAAGCAAGGCACCGACGCCGACGCTGGCTCTTTGGGGCTTCTCCATTGGGTCAGAAATACGGCGGCAAGGTGCCGCTGCGGGCCGGTGTTTCCCGAACCGCTACTATAGTTTTACCATCTTGTTAAGGTTTTGTCAATGACGAATTTGTTAAAATTCGGTCAGGATCTCGCAAAAAGGAGGGTTTCCTACCTATTTAAATATAGGCAGACACAGAAAAGGCGAAATAAAGGCGAAAAATATTTTTTGATGCCGCGCTCCCCTTCCCCCTCTTGACCCACGGCGCATAACGTGTTATTATTTTAACATACGGGGCTTTTTTGAGAGCAGCCCCGCCTTTGGAAAGAAGCAAAACGAGGTGCTGTAAAATGAATTTCGAGGACCTGATCGCGAAAGTAAAGACCTGCGGCAAGCAGAAGCTGGCCGTGGCCGCCGCCGAGGATGACGCTGTTCTGGAGGCTGTCGACGCCGCCCACAAGCAGGGCATTGCCGACGCCATTCTGGTCGGCGATGAGGCTGCCATCCGCAAGATCGCAGCCGAGCTGAACATCGACCTCTCCGACTATGAGATCATCAACGAGCCTGACAAGGTGCAGGCCTCCCTCAAGGCCGTTAAGCTGGCCCACGACGGCGTGGCCAACATGTACATGAAGGGCCTGCTGGACACCAAGACCTTCCTCAAGAGCGTGCTGGACAAGGAAGTCGGTCTGCGCACCGGCAATACGCTGTCTCATGTGGCTGTGTTTGAGGTCAAGGGCATTGAGCAGCTGCTGTTCTTGACCGACGTCGCCTTCATGACCTACCCGACGCTGGAGGATAAGGTACATATCATCGAGAACACCGTCGCCGTTGCCCATGCCTGCGGCGTCGAGTGCCCCAAGGTCGCGCCGCTGGCCGCCGTTGAGGTCGTCAACCCGAAGATGCCCTGCACCGTCGATGCCGACGAGCTGCGCAAGATGAACGCCGAGGGCAAGATCACCGGCTGTGTCGTTGACGGTCCCCTTTCCATGGATATTGCCATTGATCCCGAGGCTGCCCACCACAAGGGTGCCCAGGACCGCCCGGCTGCAGGCCATGCGGACATCCTGCTGTTCCCCGACATTCAGGCCGGCAACCTCGTCTACAAGACGCTGGTCCACACTGCCGACTGCAAGAACGGCTGCATCCTGACCGGTACCAAGGTTCCCGCTATCCTGACGAGCCGCTCCGATTCCTTCCAGACGAAGGTCAACTCCATCGCACTGGCTGCTGTGGTCGCAGCGGGGCTGAATCAGTAATTGTAAAAAGCCTTCCCCATCGGGGGAAGGTGGCCGAGCTTAGCGAGGCCGGATGAGGGCTGTACCTGCTGTGGCTGCCCGTTTGCGTGCAATCATGGAGAGGCCGCCCCTCATCAACTTCCCCCAAGGGGGAAGCCAAAGAATTTTAAAAGGAGACGTTACCAATGTCCATCAAAACCCTGGTCATCAACCCCGGCTCCACCTCCACCAAGGTCGGCGTGTTCGAGGACGAGACCCTGCTGTTTGAAGAAACGCTGCGCCACCCCACCGAGGAGATCGCCAAGTACGCCAGCGTCATCGACCAGAAGGACTTCCGCAAGGAGATCATTCTGGACTTCCTGAAGGAGAAAGACTGCGACCCCAAGACCCTGAACGTCATCGTGGGCCGCGGCGGCCTGCTCAAGCCCATCCCCGGCGGCACCTACGCCGTCAGCGATGCCCTGCTGGCTGACCTGAAGGCCGGTGTGCAGGGCCAGCACGCCTCCAACCTGGGCGGTATTCTGGCCCGTGAGATCGGCGATTCCCTGGGCGTGCCCAGCTACATCGTTGACCCCGTCGTTGTTGACGAGCTGACTGATAAGGCCCGCATTTCCGGTATGCCGGAGCTGCCGCGCCGCTCCATCTTCCACGCGCTGAACCAGAAGGCCGTCGCCCGCCGCTTTGCCAAGGAAAACGGCAAGCGCTACGAGGATCTGAACCTCATCGTCATCCACATGGGCGGCGGTGTCTCCGTCGGTGCGCATGACCACGGCAAGGTCGTGGATGTCAACAACATCCTCGACGGCGAGGGCTGCTTCAGCCCCGAGCGCAGCGGCACCGTGCCCGTCGGCGACCTCGTCAAGATGTGCTTCAGCGGTAAGTACACCCAGAAGGAAGTTTATAAGAAGATCTGCGGCAACGGCGGCTTTAACGGCTATCTGCACACGAACGATGCCCGTGAGGTCGGCAAGATGGCCGAGTCCGGCAACGCGCTGGCAAAGCAGGTCTGGGAAGCATTCTTCTACCAGATCGCCAAGGACGCCGGCGCTATGGCCGCTGTCCTGCACGGCAAGGTCGACCAGATCATCCTGACAGGCGGCATTGCCTACAACCCCTTCACCGCCAAGACCCTGACCGAGTACCTCGGCTGGATCGCCCCTGTCACCACCTACCCCGGCGAGGACGAACTGCTCGCCCTCTGCCAGGGCGCTCTCCGCGTCATGACCGGCGAGGAAGAGGCTAAGAACTACTGATTCCAACATAAAATAAACTGCACCGCCGCTGACGAGCCAAATCGTCAACGGCGGTGTTTTTGTATGCTATAGTGCTGCGGTAGGGGCCGGGCATGCCCGGCCCGGTGGTGTCCCGTCGGCGGGTGTTTTATGGGGATGTGGCGGGCCGCACATGTGCGGCCCCTACCGCGCGGCAAACCGGAAGTGGTCGGCGTCCTCGACGCCCCGCGGAGGGGTCAAGACCCCTCCCTACAGCCCGCCGCAGCGACACATCCGGCAGGCTCTCTTCTTCGTCTTGTCCCCAGTATAAAGAAAATCCGCCGGTTTCGGCAGCCTATGCGTCATAGAGTTGCTGAAACCGGCGGTAATATGTTGTTTATTTGTTCTCCGAGCTCTCGCTCTTCCCCAACTCCAGCTGCCGGAAGCCCTCGCCGTGGACCTCGTTGGATTGCAGCATGATGATGAAGCAGCCGGGGTCGATGGCCTGCACGGCGTGCTCGATCTCGTAGAGCTGCTTGTTGGAGCAGGCGCAGAGCACGACGTCCTTCGGCTGGCCGCCGTAGCCCCCGTGACCCTGCAAAATCGTCGAGCCGCGGTCCGCCACGCGGTCAATTTCCGCGCAGGCGGCCTTGCCGTCATCGGTCACGATCATGGCCAGCATCGAGGACGAGAAGCCGAACATCATCTTGTTGATGACAGCAGACACGATGAAATTAAACATGATACCGTAAATAATGGAATCGACATCCTGGAACACCGCACCGTTGAGCAGGATGACCGCCAGCGCCGCCGCAAACGTGATGTTGCCGAACGGCAGGTGCGGATGCCGTGCCTTGATGCCCATGGTGATGAAGTCAAGGCCGCCGGTGCTCGAGTTGTTCATGTAGATCAGCGCGTCGCCGATACCGCCGACCACGCCGCCGCAAATCGTCGCCAACAGGCGGTCCCCCTGGTAGACCGGCATCAGCGGCAGCAGATAGTCCGTAAAGATTGCAAAGAGCACCATGCAGTAGACACTGCGAATAAAGAACGATCTGCCGAGCAATTTATAGGTGCAGAGGATGATGGGTATGTTGATGAGCACATTGCTCAGGCCCATGGGGATGCCGAACAGGCGGTATAAGATGGCGCAGATGCCCGCAACGCCGGTGACCGGGACCTCGGCGGCCACGGCAAAGCTGTAGATACCGGCGGCGGAGATGAAGCAGCCCAGGGTCTGCAAAAGCAGGTTTGTGTATTTGTTTTTCGTCATGGGGGACCCTCCTCAACAAAAAAGCCGGGAGCAAACAATGCTGCCCCCGGCTGAATTTTCAGGTTCAGACGTTCTTTTTGATCTTGGATGCGCTGTAGGTGTTCATGGCGGCGCTGTTCAGGTTGTGGTCCAGCGCGGCACCGGCGGCGTAGAGCTCATCCTGGATGGCGTCAGATTTCATGCTGGTCAGCAGGTCGTACATGCTGTCCAGATCCTCGACGGTGTAGGTCTTGAACGGGTCGATCTTGCGGGCGACGAGAACCGTCGTGCCCAAGTCGATGGTCGTCCAGTGGTTCATACCGGCGGCATCCAGCGGGTCGGTCAGGTTGTTGTACTCGTCGCTGCCGTAGCTGCTCAGATCGCTGGGCGTGTACAGCTGGGATGCGGCGTAGTAGACGGCCTGGCTGGCGTCCATCGTGCTGCCCATGGCGGCCATTGCCTCGGGCACGTAGGTCATGGCGGCGGTGTACAGGGCGCTGCTGGACGCAGTCTCTGCAGTGGCAGTCTCGTTCAGCTCGGCCATGCAGCTCTCTGCCGTGGCCATGATGGCGGCCTTCTGGTCGTCATCTGCCATCGAGTAGGTGGAGTAGTTGACCAGAGGGAACTGGACGGCCTCGATGTAGTAGCAGTCGTTGTTGACGTAGTCGGTGTACTCGGCATCAGTCACGGGGCTTGTGCCGTCGGGACCGTAAGTCATCTTCAGCAGGACTTTGGCCTTCTGGGCGTTGAGCAGGTAGGCCTCCACGCTGGACTTGCTGATACCGTTGGCGGTGTACAGGTCACCGTTGGAGCTCCACAGGCTGTCCGCAGTCTTGGCGGCCTCGGCGATGGCAGTGTCGTCCAGCACGCCGTTCTGCTCGGCAAACTGCTTTTCCACGGCAGCATAGTACTCAATGGCGCGGGTCGTCAGCTGGGCAACGTAGTCACTGCCGACGGCGGTGACATCCTCACCGTTGATCGTGCCGGTGCAGGTGGCCTTCAGCACGGCCTTGACGTCGGACGCGGTCTCGCCGGTGGCCAGCTCCGCAACACCGGAGGCGGTGTTGTAGGAGTTGTACTGGGCCAGCAGATAGATGCCTGCCGGGATCTCGACCCCGCCGATGGAGCCGACGGTGGACGGCGCGGACATGGCACAGCCAGCCAGCGCCAGCACCATGGAAACAGCCATAGCAAGGCTGAACAATTTGGTTTTAATGGAACGCATGAATTGGTTCTCCCCTTTATGATTGGCTTTGCGGCACAACGCCGCAGCATAAATGCTATTATACCGCATTTTTGCCGCTATTGCAAGCCCCGCGGGGGTGTGATATACTTGTGAAAAATGTGTGGGGGCACCTATGCAGGGGCCGCCTATATGCGGCCCGCAGTTTTCCCGTGAAAGGCCGCCTGTTTTACACGAGCGGGCCCTACAAAGCTACCGAGGAGATCCACTATGCTTTTGACCACTGAACTCGACAAATTATCCGGCACCGACTGGCAGCTGTTTTTTGCGCAGGAGCGCGCAAAGCCGTACTTTGCGGAGCTGGATGCCTTTGTGACGGCGGCTGCGGCGGAAAAAACCGTCTACCCCGCGGCGGAGAACATCTTCGCCGCGTTCCGCGCCTGCCCGGTGTCGGCGGTGCGGGTCGTCATTCTGGGGCAGGACCCCTACCATGAGCCGGGTCAGGCCATGGGGCTGTCCTTCTCGGTGCCGGACGGCTGCAAGGCTCCGCCGAGCCTGCGCAACATTTTTAAGGAGCTGGAGGCCGAGCTTGGCCCCGGATGTGCCGCACACACCGACCTGACGCTGTGGGCGCGACAGGGTGTGCTGCTGCTGAACACGGTGCTGACCGTGGAGCAGGGCGCGGCCAACGCCCATGCGGGCCGCGGGTGGGAGACGTTTACCCGTGCCGCGCTGGAATACGCCGCCGCCCACGGCACCGCCCCGCTGGCCGCCGTGCTGTGGGGCAAGCCCGCGCAGAAGTACGCGCCGATTTTCAACAGGGCTGCCGCCCATCGCCCGGTGCTGGTGCTGGAATCCGCCCACCCCAGCCCGCTGTCGGCCTACCGCGGGTTCTTCGGCTCGGCGCCGTTCGGCAAGGTGAATGCGTTTTTAAAAAACAACGGTGCAGCGGAAATCGACTGGCGTCTGCCCGCAAACGCAACCCACGGTTGACAGATTGATGGGGTAACTGTATGGTGCGCAACCGGGGAATTTGGTAAGATAAGGTCAGAAAATTTCCGAAAACCCTTGCGGGCGGATTCCATATCCGCCCGCAAGGTCGGCAGCCGTTGACGGGCGCATATAGAATGCGCCCCTACGATTGCCATAAGGCTGCCAAGGAGGAGGCACACCATGACATTTTCCGATAAGCTCATTGCTCTGCGCAAAAAGGCGGGCTGGTCGCAGGAGGAGCTGGCCGAGCGGCTGAACGTCAGCCGCCAGTCGGTCTCCAAGTGGGAGAGCGCACAGTCGATGCCCGACATTGACAAAATTTTACAGTTGAGCAGTTTGTTCAGTGTGACGACGGACTGCCTTTTAAAAGACACGCAGGACGACACGCAGCCTGCCGCGGCACAGACGCCCTCTCCCCTGCCCCGGGTGACGCTGACGCAGACGGAGGATTACCTGACCAGGGCACAGGCCAACGCGCCGCAGATGGCGCTGGCGACGGCGCTCTGCATCGTCAGCCCCATTCCGCTGCTGGCGCTGGGTACGGTGAGTGAGCTCGGGCTGCTTGGTTTGGATGACGATCTGGCGGGCGGCTTGGGGATGATCGCGCTGCTGGTGCTGGTGGCTGTGGCCGTTGTGCTGTTTATGCAGTGCGGCGCGGCGGTGCGGGAATATGAGTTTCTGGAAAAGGAGCCCATCGAGACCGAGCACGGCGTGACAGCGCTGGTGCGGGAGCGCCGTGCCGCCTTTGCGCCGGAGTATGACCGGGCCAACCGCATTGGTGCGGCGCTCTGCATTCTGGCGGCAGTGCCCCTGTTTGCGGCTGTGATGGTCGGTATGTCGTTTTTGATGTCGATGTCCATCTGTCTGCTGTTGGTGCTGGTCGCCTGCGGTGTGTACGCCTTTGTGCGGGTGGGCACGGTGCAGGACGCCATGGATCGGCTGCTGGAGGACGGGGACTTTACCCGCGGGCACAAGGCCGTGAAAGGGCGGCTGACCGCGCTGACCGCGGCCTACTGGCTGGTGGTGGTTGCCATCTTCCTGTGGTACACCTTCGCCCCCAACGGCAACGGCCAGCCGCAGTACAGCTGGTTCATCTGGGCCATTGCGGGTGTGGTCTACGCCGCGTGTGTGGTTGCGGCAAAGGCGTTTGTGAGGAAAAAAGCGTAAAAGAAACAGCCCCTGACCGAGTGATGGTCAGGGGCTTGCTTTATAGATAGCGGTAGGGGCCGGGCATGCCCGGCCCGCGGCTTTCCCGCAAGAGGTCATCTGCCGTACAGCTGCGGGCCGCATATATGCGGCCCCTGCAGGGCGTCTCCCTCTGGGGAAGACAATTTATTCAAATCAGCCCAAAATGCGCCAGTGCCCTTGCAAGGCCGTCTGCGGTAATGTCGTCGGTGACATAATCCGCGGCGGCCTTGGCGGCATCGCAGGCGTTGCCCATGGCGACGCCGATCCCGGCATATTCCAGCATCGTCACATAGCCGTCAAACGGGATGCCGTCCAGCGCGTGCAGGTACGGCAGGTGCACCGGCGGGCGGCCTGTGGCAATAAACGTTTTGACGCCGTTTTCTCGCAGTGCGGCCAGCGCCTGCACGGTGGCTTCCGGCAGGGCCTTGGCGTGGAACGGAAGCAGCGTGCCGTCAATATCAAAAAAAGCGGCCTTGATTTGTGTCATGACGGTGTTCCTTATTCGCGCTTGAGGCTGCGGCCCATCAGTGCCATCAGCGCGCTGCGGGCCTCGAGCTTGCCGTCCAGAATGGCCTCCACGGCCTGGACGATGGGCATTTCGACCTTATACTGCTTGGCCAGGCGGCAGGCGGCGGGCAGTGCGTTGATGCCCTCAACGACCTGGCCGACCTCGGTCTTGGCCTCCTCCACCGACTTGCCGCGGCCAATCAGCATACCGGCGTGCAGGTTGCGGCTGTGCATACTCGTGCAGGTGACGATCAGGTCGCCCATACCGGACAGGCCCGCAAAGGTCTCGGCCTTGCAGCCCATGGCGATGCCCAGTCGGGACAGCTCGGCGTTGCCGCGGGTGATGAGCGCGGCCTTGGCGTTGTCACCGTAGCCCAGGCCCAGCGCAATGCCGACAGCCAGCGCAATGACGTTCTTGACCGCACCGCCCAGCTCGGTGCCGCGGCGGTCATCGTTGGTGTAGACGCGGAAGGTCGGTGTGGTAAAGACCTTCTGCACGGTTTTGGCAGCGTCCTCGTCGGCACTGGCGGCCACGATGGCGGTGGGCATGTCGCGGGCGACCTCCTCGGCGTGGGTCGGGCCGGACAGTGCCACAACGCGCGCCTTGCGCCCGGCCTTGGCAAGCTCATCCTCGATGATCTCGCTCATCGTCATCAGGGTCTTGTCCTCGACGCCCTTGGCGACGTCAACGATCAGCTGACCCTCCGGGATGTGCGGCGCGGCCTTCTTTGCGGTGGCACGCACAAACGGGGATGGCACGGCAAAGAGCAGGATGTCGCGGCCCGTGCAGGCCTCGGCAATGTCGGCGGTGTAGTGCATTGCGGCGGGCAGCTCCATACCGGGCAGGTTGGGGTGGCGGTGCGTGGTGCTTAAAGACTTCAGCTCGGCGGGGATGGCGCTCCATACGGTGACGTCGCGCCCGTTGGCGGCCAGCAGCCGCGCCAGCGCAATGCCCCAGGTGCCTGCACCGAATACTGCGATTTTTGTCATGGGAATGGTTCTCCTTGTTTGATGAAGTTAGCCGTGCCGCTTGGTAGGGGCCGGACATGTCCGGCCCTCAGCGTGAAAGGCAGAAGAATGCCCACGGGAAGGCCGAGGGCGAGGCATGCCTCGCCCCTACAGGGCATTCCGTCCCAGCAGCGAAGCAAACAGCCGCGGGCGGGGCTTGGGGACGGGGGCGTCCACGTCCAGATACACCCGCTCATAGCAATTGACGATGCGGGTCGCGCCGTACTGTTGCTCCCGCGGGATGGAGCAGCCGTAGTTCAGATGGATGTGCCCGTGCAGCATCAGCTGCGGATGGTAGCGGTCCAGCAGGACCGAAAACGCTGTGAAGCCGCGGTGCGGCAGGTCGGTCATGTCGCCGTAGCCGTGCAGCGGCGCGTGGGTGACCAGTATGTCAATGCCGCCATGGCGGTCGATCTTGCCGCGCAGACGGTTGATGCGCTTTTTCATCTCGGCCTCGGTAAACTGCCAGGCGCCGGTGCGGTAGCGGCAGCTGCCGCCCAGCCCGGCGATGCGCAGGCCGTTGTGTACGTACACGTCGTCATCCAGGCAGATGACGCCCTGCGGCGGGCGGGTGTCGTAGCTCTCGTCATGGTTGCCGTGTACGTACAAAAGCGGCACGGGCGCCATGGTGGCAAGGTATTCCAGATAATGGCGGCTCAAATCGCCGCAGGCAATGATGAGTTCGACGCCCTCGAGCTTGTCGGGGGTGAAGTAGTCCCAGAGGGCCTTGCACTCCTCGTCCGCAACGGCCAGGATCTTCATAGCTCGGCCTCCTTCTCGACGGGAAGAAGATCGCGGTGGATGCCCTGCATCCGGTACATCGGTTTCGAGACCTCGGCCAGCTCGTCATATTCGGGGATGTGGCCGTCAACGGCGTCGCACAGCCAGTCCATGTGGGCGATCTGCTCCAGGTCCAGCCCGTGGCGTCCGCTGTTCTTAACGCTGCCGTCCTGCCCGGTGATCCGACAGTAGAATGGGTCGATCATGCCGGAGGTGACGCCGGTGCGCAGGATCTGCGCCAGATGGGTCACATCGGGCGGCAGCTCACGGCTGAGCAACACGTCCATGACGCCGCTGTTCATGCCCCACCAGTAGTTGACGGCGCGGCCATCGGTGCCGGACTTGTCCCGCACCCAGCCGCCGTTCAAAACGGTGCGGATGACGTTCTCATAGAACTGGCCCCAGTGCCAGAACGGCGTGGCCAGGTCCTGCAGCACGCCGCCCGGGCGCACCAGAAACGTGCCGAACTCCCGCTGCGGGCGGTTCGGCATCGGTGCGTCGCGGCCCGAGATGACCGTGATGCCCTTCTGGGTAAAGACGTGCAGCGGGTCAATCTGGTCGGGCAGACAGGTCCATTGCAGGTCAATGCGGACTTTGGGGTTCGTCATCCGCGCGCCGAGCGCGAATGCGTTGATGTTGGCAGGCACGCCGAAGCTGGGGTAGTCGGCCACATAGCCGATGCGGTCCCCGCCCGCCATGGCACCGGCAATCGCGCCGGTGATGAACTTGGCCTCATACACGCGGGTGTAGTAGGTGCGGATGCTGGCGTAGGGCATCTCCATCGAGCAGTTCAGGATGTGTACCTGCGGGTGCTGGACGGCGGCGCGCAGGGACGCGCCTACCAGCTTGGGGCTGGTCGTAAAGACGACATCCGCACCGTCGGTGATGGCCTGCTCGACAAGGGCATCGGCGTTCTTGCCCGGGACGGCGTTGAAGTAGGCTGCCGTCTCGACCTTGCCCTCAAACACAGTGTCCAGCTGGGTACGGCCAAACTCATGCTGGCTTGTCCAGGAGCTGGTGCCGGGGGTGCGCTCATGCACAAAGGCAACCTTCAAATGGCTGGGCGCGGTATGCTTGCCGGGCAGGATAAAATCCAGCAGGCCGGTCTGTTTCGGGGCGGCGGGCTTGTCGCTGACCTGCACGGGGTCCGATTTCTGCAGGGCCAGCACATCGTCCCACAGGGCGTCGAGCTTTTCGCTCAGCTCGCTGGGGCTTAAATTGGCCAGCTCCTCCTTGGTGTAGACGCGCAGCAGAAGCAGCAGCACGTCGCCGACGGTACACTGCAGCCGTGCGCCGCCGTGGGCCAGAAACGCCTTCTTGACCCAGTTGTACAGCGATAAGACCTCGGTTCGATCCTCGCCAGTCCACTTTTCGTCCGGCGCCTTGCCCAGTATTTTTTGCAGGCGGGCATAGCTGCCGGGCTTGGTGAAGGTCAGCAGATAGTTCTGCATGACCGGGTAAAAGTGCATGAACTCGTAGTACATCTGCACGGCGGGGTCGTCGCTGTACTGCGGCACGACGCGGGTGACATTGCCGGTGATGCTGCTGGCGTCAAAATACTTCAGCACGCTGACGCGCTTATTGCCCTCCTGCACGTAGAAGCGGCCCATGTACTCATAGCAGGTGATGGGGTCACGGATGCCCTCATCCACATGGGACACGCACAGGTTGATCCACTTGGTGGCAAACTCGGTCTTGAGACCGAGCAACGGCATAAAGTTGGACGCAAACGCCGCTGTGCGGCCCGAGGTCTTGGTACCAACGAGCAGGTCCAGCGGGATCTCCACCTGGCCGAGCGGGATCTGGTTCTCCACAGGGACGTTTTGCAGAATATCGTCCAATACGGGCAAAAACGGCGACTGCCCGGCGTTCATCTTCTCGCGGTAATCGCGCTGGCCCTGTCGCAGGGCTTTCTGGTAGCATTCGATTCCATCTGCACGGTTCACGACCCATCGCCTCCTCAAAACTTATACATTAACTACAAAATTATTATAGCACATCTGTGCGGAATATACAAAGAATTTTAAAAGGCTTCCCCATCGGGGGAAGCTGTCACCGAAGGTGACTGATGAGGGCTGTACCTGCCGATATTGCCCATGAACGGGTTATGATGGCACACTCGCCCCTCATCCGGCCCTGCGGGGCCACCTTCAGTCTACGCGCTAAGAGCCGCCTCCGGCGGTTGCGCTCCGACACGCGCCTGCGGGCGCAGCCCCCCAGGGGGAAGGCTTTAGGACGTATGCACGGCCTTGGGGTAGACCTGATGCATCCGGTCATTGCCGTAGTGCCCGTCGAGATAGACCTCGACGCTGTTGGACGCAGGTACGCCGTTCAGGCGGTCATTGTACCGCACAAGCGCGGCGGAGCTGACGGCAATGTCCGCCGCCATAAAGATGCACAGTGCCCAGGTCAGCACTCTGCCGCCGCAGGGCGGCAGCTTCTCGATGCAGGAGGAGATCGGCGGGAACAGCACCTTGAACCAGGCAATCGCCGCAAAGCCCCAGAAGAAGCAGTACAGCAGGTTGATGCGCCCGCCCAGGTTGAACGGGATCGCGCTGTAGTCCCAGAACACCGCACCGAAAACGACCTCGGTGAAAACACTGCACAGGTACTCATACGCACCGCCCAGCAGCGTGCCCATGACGAACAGCCAGCTGGCGGGCTTGTCCTTGTAGCGGTAGAGCAGCTGGGTGACCATGGCGATGGCCAGGCCCCACACGATGGAGAACGGCCCCCACACGACGCTGGAGCGGCTCATCCACTCGCCGCCGGTGACGCGGCAGAAGATCGTCTCGGTGATGTCGCCGAGGAACGCGCCGATGAAGAACAGTAAAATAATTTTATAAGGGCTGCACCCGGCGGCAAACGTGTCGGTCTGCTGCCGTTTGGGGCGGACAAAGGTCAGTGCGGGATGGGCCTTCGCCATACGGCGCTCGACGTGGTCAAGGATCCACATGCCGCCGCGGACGGTCAGGTTTGCCAGACGGTTTTCTACAGCCGCGGCGGCGGGCCAGCGGTAGCGCAGGCCGGCCATGGCCAGCAGTGTGCCGACCAGATCGACGCAGAACACGACGAGCGCGGCCAGCAGCACAACAACCCAGATGCCGCGCGGCACAAGGCTGTACAGCGCCAGCAGCAGCGGGTTGCCCCATTTGAGTACGATAACGCCGAGCGCACCCCAGGTCAGCGACGCGCCGAGGCAGACATAGCCGTCCAGATTGAACGGCATGGCGCTGTAATCCCACCACCGGGTATGGGTCGTGTACTCCAGAATGTGCCCGCCGATCCACTCGATGACCGTGGCATAGACGGCGCTGAATACAAGCAGGAAGAACCGGCCCTCACGGATGTCGCCGAGGGCAAAGGTGATGACCAGCCCGCCGACGCCGTACAGAAGGCAGAGCGGACCGCTCAGCACGCCGCGGTCCTGATATTTGCGGTGCACGACGGCGGTAAAGAGGACCTCCCCCACCCAGCCGAGGAACGAGTAGGCGAAGAAGAGAAAAACAATTTGATAGAAGGTCATAGGGGGCTCTCCTGTATGTGAAAAAAGTATCGGATGGAATGGCTTCCCCCAAGGGGGAAGCTGTCAGCGGCCCCGCCCGCTGACTGATGAGGGGAAAGCCTTGCGGATATTGCCCGTAAATGGGTGGCAGAGGCAGACTCGCCCCTCATCCGGCCCTGCGGGGCCACCTTCCCCCCCAGGGGGAAGGCTTTAAGAGTTTTGATTCTCCCTCTCCCGCTTGCTGAACACGCACCCGCAGTAATCCTGCCGGTACAGGCCGTACTCGGCGCTCAACTGTAAGCTGCGCTTGTAGCCGTCCTTTTTGCGGAACTCACTGGGCAGGAACGGCACGCCGTACTGCCTGCCCAGCTCGGTGCCAAGCTCGTTCAGCCGCACGGGGTCCTTCATCGGGGAGATCGAGAGCGTTGTGCAGTACCAGTCAAAGCCGTGGTCGGCGGCATAGCGAGCGGCCTGCTCCAGCCGCAGCCGATAGCAGACCGTGCAGCGCACGCCCTTCTCCGGCTCATTTTCCAACCCCCTCACGGCGGTATAGAACTCCTGCGGGTCGTAGGGCAGCTCCACTACGGGGTAGTGATACCCGGCCTGCTCGACAAAGCGTTCCAGCTCGGCCTCGCGGCGGTGGTATTCCTCCGGCGGGTAGATGTTGGGATTGTAGTAAAGAATGGTCAGGTCAAAGTGCGCGGACAGGCGCTCCAGTGTTGCGCTCGAGCACGGCGCACAGCAGGCGTGCAGCAGCAGCTTCGGGCGGGTGCCGTCCAGCGTGCGCAGGACCTTTTCCATTTCAAGCTGATAGTTGATGCGGTTGGGCATGGGTAGTGACCTCGTTTACACAGTGGCAGGGGTGCGGCGCTTGCGGCGGGCAAAAGCGCCGCAGCCGATGACCCCCAGCAGGCTGACGGCGGAGAGTGCCTCAAACGCGCGCCAATACCCGGGGGCGTGGTACCGGACATGGATCGTGCCGGTGTAGCCCGCGGGGATCGTCAGTACGATGCGCATATTCTCGCCGCTGGTGATGGCAAACGGCGCACCGCTCTCGTCGGCGGCATAATAATTGCCGTAGTTGTAGATGGGCAGCGAGATGGCCGCCTCGCCGCCGTCGTTCTCGACGCTGACATAGGCGACGCCCTCCCGCTTTTCATAGCTGACAAGGTGCAGGTCGTCGCTGGCGGGCTTGGGCTGCGCCCAGATGGCCTCATAGGAGCTGGCGCCGTCGATGAGGTATTCCGCCGTGCCGACGGAGTTGATGGTGGCGTTCTGGTTGTAGGTCGCGTAGGAGCTTTCGCCCTGGGCGCTCATGATGTTCGTCTCGGTGATGCTGGCGGTCAGCAGCGCGGCGCAGACAAGCCCCGCGGCGGCCAGCGCGGCGCGGCGTTCCGGCAGCAGCTGCAGCGCAAACAGCGCAGCGGCGCAGAGCAGCAGCGTGCCCAGCGAGAGGAAGCGGAACGGAAACTGGAACATCCCCACGACCTTGCCGACGGCGGGGCCGAACCAGCCCTCGACAAAATCCCACGGGAAGGCGTGGAGCGAGAGCACGAGCGTCAGCACGGCAAAGCCGGTGGCAGTGTACAGATGCTTTGCGGCGGGGCGTGTGTCCCCGCGGGCTTGGGCGCGCCACAGGCAGTAAAACGCCAGCGCAAGCACCAGCAGCAGCGGCAGACCGGGGGTCAGCGCCATGTCGTGGGTCGTGCCCTCGGCGGAGGAGCCGCCCGCCGTGCCGAAGAAGCTGAACAGCTGCACGGCGTACAGACCGTGCTTCTGCAGCTTACCGATCAGATCACTGCGGTTGACAAGGAACGGGATGGAGCGGGTGGAAATAAAAAACGGGAAAAGATACCACGCGCTCAGCCCCACGGCCAACAGCGCGGCCTTGACCCAGGCCAGCAGCCGCGCGGGGCGGAGAGTCTCCCGCAGGCGCAAAAGACAAAACAAAATCAGCAGCAGCGCCGTCAGCTCACAGGAGAGCAGATGGCTCTGCACCATGGCCGCCATGCCCAGCGCCATCGGCAGCCAATCCCCGAAGCGGGGCCTGTCGCTGGTGTAGATGCCGTACAGACCCAGCAGCACGAGCGGGAAAAACGCCATGGCCGTGAACTCGCCGACGGCGGCGCGGGTGTAGACGCAGGTCAGCCGATAGGCGGACAGCGTGTAGAGCAGTGCCCCCAGCAGACCCAGCCGACGGCTGGCCGTGATTCTGGCAAAGCTGAAATAGGCGATCAGGCAGGTCGCCAGCGTGACCGCAAAGAGGTAGACCTGGTAGCAGGTGCGCAGCGGCAGCCACAGGTTGTAGAGCAGCGCGGGCAGCAGCAAAAACAGCTCACAGTAGCAAAGCGGGCTGGCGTAGCCATAGCCGTTCAGCGTGGTCGTGGTCAGCCGCACCGGGAACTGCCCGTAGGACAGCTCCGCAGCCATGGCGGCGATGCGCTGCATGTGAAATTCCAAATCATGGCCGAAGTACAGATAGTTGCTGAACAGCGGCAGACAGGCCAGCAGCGTGATGCCAGCCAGCGCCAGCGGCAGACGCAGCGCACGGCGGCGGGCAGCGCCCCGCTCCCCCACATGGGCAAACAGGAGCAGCAGTGCGGCGTCTGCGGCGGCAAACAGCACAAGGAAGCAGAGCAGCCGCGCCGCGCGGTAGATGGGCTGCTCGGTCAGGGTGATGCTGTAAATGTACAGCTGGCCCTGGTCGTAGGTAACGGTGGCGGTCAGGTCCTGCATCCGCGCACCGAAGCCGACCCAAAGCCGGGTCGTCAGGCTGCGGTGGCAGTCGTCCAGCCGCAGCGCGTCAAAGGTCACGGCGGCGGGGCTGCGTTCACTGGCAAAGGTCAGCGACCCGGCAGCGTTGAGCATATTAAAGGTGGGCGCGTCGGGCGTCTGGCAGGAAAAATAACGGACTGTGACCTCATACGCACCGGAAGGCAAAGCAATATTGTCTGCCGAGAAGGTCATCGGGTCGTCGCTGTGATAGCCGATCTGGTTCCAGATTTTTAAGCCGTCGTCGTCCGCGGCGGCAATGTCGGGCAGGGTGTTCGTAAAGTCGCCGGGCGTCAGCGCCAGCTTATACGGCGCGCCGAACAGCCCGGCTGCCAGCGCGCAGACAACGGCCAGCTCGGCGGCCAGCAGCGCCGCAAACAGCCGGTTGCGGCGGCAAAAGGCAATAAAGTGTTTCATCCGGGGCTCCCTCACAGTTTATCAGCCGTCCCAGATCATGAGCTTGGCGTTCACGATGGACGTGTCCTCAACAGTGGCCAGATAGTCGCCGTTCCGGTCCCGCGGGGTCTGGGTGCAGTCCAGCAGGCAGATGGCGCGGGCCTCCTCGGTGCCGTCGGCCAGACGAACCTTGTACTTGATGACAGCGTTGTCGGGGACATAGGCGCTCTGCACGTAGACCTGTACCCCGTCCATCAGGTCACTGTCGGCGCTTTGCAGTCTGCCGCACCACGCCAGATCATAGCCGCCGTAATTGCGGTAGGTCTGGTAGGCGTAGGCGTCGCCGTCGGTGGCGGGGTTCTCGGTCCAAAGGACCTGTGCGTGCAGGGCGCGCCCGGTGAACCGGCTGAAGAAGGCGGACTCGGCCTCCGCGTTGCTGTCCCAGACGTTCTCGTTGCAGAGAATCAGGTCGTCGGATCGTACGGCATCGGCAAGACCGGCCTCAATCGTGCGGACAAAGAACTGATAGGCAGCGAGGTTCTCGGCATGGTGGGTGCGCACGACACCGCGCAGGTAGCCGCCGTTCAGGCAGAGACCCGCCGCCAGTGCCGCCGTCAGGGCCAGTCGTGATACCACGGAGAGAACCTTCGGCAGCTTACAGCACAGGCCCGCCAGCAGTGCCAGCAGCGCCGCGGCGAGCAGCGTAAAGCCGATGGAGCTGGCCGCCGCGGGAATGTAGCCCCACTGCCAGGTAATGGCCTCGGGCTGCTGATAGCGGGCGGACAAAGCCAGCAGCAGCGCAGGCAGTGCCCAGACGGCCAGGCCGAACCCGGCCAGTGCGCCCAGCGTTCTGCCGCGCAGCTTTTTAAACGGCACGCCGAAGAAGATCAACAGTCCGGCCAGCACACCCAGCGCCAGCGGCCACAGCCGATCCCCGTTTGTGATGACCCCGGCGTCCTCCTGCAAAAGGCGGGAGTTCAGCCCAGGGAGCGACGCGGCCATCTGCTGCACGGTGACGCGCAGCACGGCGGGAATATCCAGAGAAAGCTCGTTGCCGGTGCCGCCGTTGCGCCCGCACAGAACGTGGAACACAAGCGCCGCGCCCATGCCGCCCAGCGCGGGAGCCGTGTCCAGCAGGGCGTTTTTGACGCTGCGTCGGCGCAGCAGCCAGACGACGAGCGCCAGCAGCGCAAAGACATAGCCGATCTCATAGGTGCCGCAGGCGATAAAGGACAGCACCGCGCCCAGCACAGCCCAGCGGCGGTGCCGTGTCCCCTGCCACGCAAACAGGCAGAGCCAGCCCGTCATAGCCCAGAACAGCGCCCGCTGCGGTACGGCGTAGTAGCTGTACATGCCCTCGTTCCAGATGGGGGCCGCGGCCAGCGCCAGCGCAAAGCCGCCCAGCGCCAGCGCATCCCCGCTGCCCAGTCTGGCCGCCACGCGGCTGACAGCGAAGGCCGCCGCGCCGGTCCAGGCAATGATGTAGAGCCGGTAGTGCGTCAGGCTGGTGTAAAACAGAAGGTCGACGGCGTTCGGGTAATGGAACGGGAAAAAACGGACCTCCTGCAGCGTAAAGTACCGCAGCCGCCCCTGCAGGTCCTGCAGCGCATACTGCCAGAACGGCATCCGCTGGAAGTCATACAGCCAGAGGTTCAGCGTCAGCTTATCGTCGCCCTCCGGCGGGATGTTGACCGTGACGCGCAGATACAGCACGCCCACGGCAAAAATAGCCAGATAGGCCGCAGCCAGCAGCAGCCGACGGTACCGCCGACAAAATGATTTGACCTGTTCCATAGGGACGGGGCCCTCCTCCACAAAAATCACATATATACTAAATTATAGCATAAAGCCCCGCTGTACGCAACGCACAGCGGGGTTTTATGTAAATACAATTTGTATAAGACTGCCGAAAAACACGAAAAGTAAAGCGAAAATCAATGCTTCAGCGGCTTTTTCAGCATGCCAAGCAGCAGGGTCGTGGTCAGGGTGCCGACAGCCAGCGCAATCAGAAAGCCCGGCGGGTTTTCCATGACCGGCAGCAGAAACAACCCGCCGTGCGGCGCGGGACACCCGCAGCCCAGCAAAATCGTTATGAACCCGGCCAGCGCACTGCCCGCGATGCAGGCAGGGCTGACACGCAGCGGGTCGCGCAGCGCAAACGGCAGCGCCCCCTCGGTCACGAAGGTCGCACCCATCAGCAGCGTCTGCGGCGCAGAGCGGCGCTCGGTGCTGGTGAACCGCGTCGGGAACAGCAGGCAGGCCAGCGCAATGCCCAGCGGCGGGATCATGCCGCCCGCCATGACAGCGGCCATCAGGTCATACTGCTGGTCTACCAGTGCCAGCGTGCCGCTGACGTAGGCGGCCTTGTTGATCGGCCCGCCGTAGTCGGTGGCCATCATGCCGCCCAGCAGCGTGCCCAGCACCAGACGGCTGCCGCCCTGCATCCCATCCAGCTGGATGGAAAGCCAGGCATTGAAACGCCCGAGCGGCGGATTGATGGCCATGACCATCAGGGCACCGACAAACAGCAGACTCAACAGCGGGACCAGCAGCCCGGTTTTGATGTGATCCAGCTCCTGCGGAATGCGGCGGAACAGGTAATTCAGAAGCCGCACAGCCAGACCGGCAGCAAAGCCCGCGACAATGGCCCCCCAGAACCCGCTGGAGATCCAGCCCAACCGGGGGGCGGTGGTTGTGCCGAGCTGTGCCAGGTAGCCGCCCATCAGGCCGGGCATAAAGCCGGGGCGGTCCGCAATGCTGTAAGCGATGAACGCAGCCAGCACGGGGTACATCATCCTGAACGCAGCGTTGCCGACGTTCGTCATCATGGTGGTGATGTCGCTGCGGCCAAAAAGGTGCTGCAGCAGCAGGGAAAGCGCCAGCATCACGCCGCCCGCCACAACAAACGGCAGCATGTGGGAGATGCCGCTCATCAGGTGGCCGTAGTATTCGCGGCCCAGCTCCTTCCAGTCGCTGGTGCGGAAGGCGTGCCCGCCGCGGTAGACGGGAGCCTTGCCGGAAACGGCCTTTTCCAGCAGTCTGTCCGCGTCGCGCACGGCATCCCCCGCCGAGGCATAGACCAGCCGCTTGCCAACGAACCGTGCCAGCGGGATTGAGCGATCCACCGCCACGATCACGCACTCTGCGGCTTGGATCTCATCATCGGTCAGCTCGTCGTTGACACCGGCAGCGCCGTTCGTCTCGACCTTGAGCGGCAGGCCGCGGGCCTGCGCGGCCTGCTGGAGCGCCTCCGCCGCCAGATAGGTGTGCGCGATGCCGGTGGGGCAGGCCGTCACGGCCAGCAGCTGATAGCCGGGCTTGGCGGCACCCGGCGCTGCGTCAGACGGGGCAGACGGCGGCTCCTGCGCGTCCTGCTCCTCCCGCGCGGAGATGGCGCGGCAGAATGCCTCGGGGGTCTCACTCTCCCGCAGGCGGGCGCAGAAATCGGTGTCCAGAAAGAGCGTCGCCAGCTCGGCCAGCACCTGTACGTGCAGGTCGTTGGCTTCGGCGGGGGCGGCGATCATCACCAGTAGGTCCAGCGGCTTGCCGTCCGGTGTGTCGCAGGGCAGCGGCGGGTCCAGCGTCAGCGCAGCCAGCTGCAGCTGCCTGACGGCGGTGCTTTTGGCGTGCGGGATGGCCAGGCCGTTGCCCACACAGACGCCGCCCAGCGCCAGCCGGGCGCGGACGTCCGCCGCGAACACAGCGGTGTCAGTCAGATTGTCAGTCCCGTCCAGCAGTGTAACCATCTGCTGCACTGCACCGGTGAGCGAGTCCGCCCGTTGGCGCAGTGCGACGCAGTCAGGCCGCAGGTAGTTGGCGATGCGCATGGTTTGAGCCTCCGTTTGGTGCCGCTGTGCTCCGGCAGCTGTCGATGCAGCGCGGCTTTTGCGGCGCAGTATTACTAAAAAAGCGGTTCCGCCGCAACGGAACCGCTATGAATGCTGTAAAAATTAGTTGAGCAGGGTCTTCTCCGTCTCGGGATCGAACAGGTGGATCTTGTGGGTATCCATAGCGACAGTGATCTTGTCGCCGCGGCGAGACTTGGAGGTGGGAGCAACGCGAGCCATCAGGTTCTGGCCCTGGTAGGTCAGGTACAGATAGATCTCAGCGCCCATCAGCTCGGAAACCTCAACCTCAGCGCTCAGGTGGCTGTTGGGATGCTTTTCCAGGAACTCCTCGTCGTCCTTGATGTCCTCGGGACGGATGCCGACCTTCAGGGTCTTGCCGACGTAAGCGTCCAGCTTGCCGTCAGCGGTCTTCTCCTTGGGCAGCGGAACCTCGGTGCCGGCCAGATCAACGACGAACTGATCGCCGGCCTTCTTCAGGGTGCCGTCCAGGAAGTTCATCTGCGGGCTGCCGATAAAGCCGGCAACGAAGATGTTGCAGGGATAATCGTACAGGTTCTGCGGGGTATCGACCTGCTGAATCATGCCGTCCTTCATAACGACGATACGATCACCCATGGTCATAGCCTCGGTCTGGTCGTGGGTAACGTAGATGAAGGTGGTAGCCA
>OJSD01000233.1_pt1 | contig 79266 bp, 96 predicted proteins | sample 1599391 | NCBI WGS metagenome assembly OJSD01 (sample SAMN04168656, study PRJEB22393) | human gut metagenome | biome: human gut microbiome; feature: stool | host: Homo sapiens | collected 2014-03-17 | reverse complement strand
CTTTTGGGGGTCATCTTCCTCCGTTTTTTAGGGGTCACTTTAACCGTTTTTTCCACGTTACGGGTCGTTTCATAATAATTCCGGATGTAGTCGTCTATCTTCCTCTTGAGCATAACTGACTTATATTAAGGCTGTCGGCTGACCTACATGGCCCTGTTTGCCGTTTTTCCAATACGAATATAGGGTATTCATGCCGTTTTTCCAAGAATTATTCGCACACATTTGCCGCTTTTCCATAATTCGGGATTTTCAGCCGTACCAGCTCCATTTTGAGTTACTCTCAAAAGCCTTGCCCTGACAGAGAGCAATCGCCCCTCCGAAGTCGGACAATCAAGAAAATAATAGCAAAGACTCAACAAGCGGTGTAGATGAACTTTCTAAACGCATTGAAATGCAAGATACAGCTTACGTCCCCAAGCCCAAAACAGGATATTCCCCGAACGCCTGCCCTATCCCACTCCCGCAGTTCGGCTGCAATAGCTTTCACAGCCCGACCGCGGCGACGGCGCGAAGTCGATCTTCAGGTTCAGGGATACCCGTAGCTTCGAGATCGCTATTGCTTAACGAATTCCAAGACCTCCACCTTCTCCAGAAGCTGCGTCAGGCGCCCCGTACCGGCTCGCCGCCCCACGGGGAGCAGAAAGTCACCGTACCGGAAGCGCCTGGACACGGTCTTCGAACATGCGGTAGAAAACACCCCGTAGACGAAAGGTCTCCCGAGGTGAAGGCAGCGTCATATATTTTCCGTTCGAGAGCAAGTTGCATGCGTCGTTCGCATGCAGAGCAGATAGGAGTCTGCCTCCAAAGGTCTGACGGCCACCCGTCGAAGTTTATGAAATTTTTTTTGGGGGGGGGAAATTTGGAACTTTCGGGGGATATATACTATTTTTGCGGCCGATTGGTTCCCAAGCGACTTTTTCCGAGTCGGGGGATTAAAAGGGAACCGGGTGAAATTCCCGGACAGACCCGCTGCTGTGAAGCTCCGCCAATCATCCGGGCAATCTGTACCACTGGCCGTTTCGTGCCGGGAAGGAGTTCGGATGAGGAGTCAGTCAGAAGACCTGCCAACGATTTATGGATTTAACCGCACCCGAGGACCGGTCGGTTGGATTGCTTTATAAATGCTTGTCGGATTTTATAAATATCTTTTGTTTCCCCTGGGACTGGCGGGAGGGTGCGTGCCGGAGGCATACGGACAGACGCCCCAGGATAGCCTCTACCATATCAGGGAGGTCGTCGTGACGGGCCGCGTCGTCCGGCGCGAGGTGATTCCCGTGCAGGAGCTCTCGGGCGAACGCCTCCAGCGGCTCAATTCGCACAACGTGGCCGACGCGCTGCGTTACTTCTCGGGCATCCAGATCAAGGACTACGGAGGCGTCGGCGGCTTGAAAACGGTGAACATCCGCAGCATGGGCACCAACCACGTCGGGGTCTTCTACGACGGTATCGAACTGGGCAACGCTCAAAACGGCACGGTCGATTTGGGGCGCTTCTCGCTCGACAACATGGAGTCGGTGACGCTCTACAACGGGCAGAAATGAGAAATGTGCGGTTGAATTTCCGCCAACAGGAACGTTCGCACCTGATGGAAAATATGATTTACAACGATTTGATCCGCAGGGGATATTCGGTAGACGTGGGAATAGTAGAACTGACGCGAATCATAGAGGGCCGACGCCGCTCGTCGCAATACAAGATCGACTTCGTGGTCAACGTGGGCAATGACAAACTGTATATCCAGTCGGCATTACACGTAGACACGCCGGAAAAGAAGGCACAGGAAACCTTCTCTTTGAGAAACACCGGCGACTTCTTCCGCAAGATCGTCGTGCTGGACGGCAACAGCAAGCCGTGGACGGATGAGGATGGCGTCATGTATGTGGGCGTGATCCCGTTCCTGCTGGAAGATATTGTGGCCGAGGCGATCGGATAAAACAGGGGACGGCGTTTCCTGTCCCGCAGGGAAAAACGGACGGTACGGACTATCGGTATCCACCACGGTACAAGAGGCTGTCGGCCGGCTTGCCGGCCCCTCCTGCCGCTTTTCCAATGCAAATACGGGTTGTTTTTGTCGTTTTTCTACGATTCGAGGTTTTTGGGCGGAATACAAAAGGATGGCGACCAGAGAAAAAAGGGACGGGGAGCGGCTTGTGCATAAACCGCTCCCCGCGCGTCTGTCTGCCGTCACGGCCTGACGGGCCGGAACCGGAAGGAGCGTCAGGCCAGCAGTCGGTCGATCATGGACTGCAACCGCAACAGATCGCAATATTGATTGGTGCCGCCGGTATAGTCCTCGGCATGCCGGGCCGTGCGGATCAGGAACGAATCGAGTTCTATTCTGACCGAGCCAATCCTCCGGGACAATCCGGAGGAATGGTTTATGTAAACGAATTTGCCGTTGCGCTCGACAAAACAGCTCGTAAAGTAATGCCCCTTGGTCTTGGCTACGACCGCCGCATCCACGGCTTTGGCATATTTGGATATTTCACGGACGAGCGCCGTCTGGAAATTCCGGTATTCTCTCGAGACATAACACCCTGCGTCCGCAAGGAAGACATATTGCCATTTGGTATAAAAACTCTGTGCCATAATCCAATTTGTCCGTTATCGTGTGTTCTGTAAATAAATTCGCCACTCCTCGCCGTCGATGGTAAGGCTGTTCAGTTCCCAGTCGTACTCCACTTCCGGCATATCGGAATAAGGGAAATGAACGGCATAGCCTATCTGTCCGTAGGAACAGAGCAGCGGCGTGACGCAAACTTCACGACCGAAATAGGTCTGCGGAGTACAGTATTTGCGCCAGTCGAAACGGCCTGCGGTCACATTGCCGCAGAGCCGTGCGAGGATCGCCCCGTCCGTCATCGCTTTCATACGTCGGCACCTCCTTTCTGTACCAACGTCAGTTGGCCGGGGCGGTCGGGGAACCAATAGGCGTCGTTGTCTGAAAAGACGATGCCGCAATCCTCGTCCTCGGGGTAACGGTGCGGACAAAGGAAACTGTCCGGACGGCAAAACCCCAACACTTCGTGGGGGCCGAACGTCACTCCATAATCGTTTGTAAAGAGAACCGTGTCGCCGACGGCCAGGTCGTCGTCCGTGTCGATGACCTCCGAAAGACGGTCGTAAATCATCTTGCCGTGTTTTTTCTCCACTTCTGCCTTCCAACGCAGAAATTCCGCTTTGTAACTTCGTTTCGTACTCATTTCAATGCTGTTTTCAGGGTTTCATAAAGCGTGTCGATCATTGCCTCGGCCGCTTCCATATCGCTCACGATGTCTTTGATGTGGTAAGGGGCGCCGTTCTTGCCGTGCCCGTCCGTGCCGATCCACAGATAGGCTTCATAGTCGGAGTCGTAAGCCTCGTAATACTTTTCCAGCTCTTGCAGGAGGCTGTCGGGATCGCCGTTCCGCATTTCGACGCTGAAGCCGAAGTCCTGTCCTGCGGGCGTGTACTGCCGGAACTCGAACTCCGTGAAGCCGGGACGACTGGCGTCCGTTTCCACACTCCAGCCCAAAGCAGTGGCCACATTGGTAATCTGTTCTGTTGTTGTCATCGTTTCCGTTTTTTCTTTCCCTCCGTTCGATGTCTTCCGACTTCGCCCGAAGGGGATGTTTTCACGTGCGGAGTCGGACGGGGGATGCGAGAACGACGGGCAAGGAAACGGAAGGAAATTTTATGAAAGGCCGGAATCCCGGATTCCGGAAAGTTTGCGTCAAATTTCATTACAGGTAACGGCAGCGGTCCTTGAACCGTGTTCGTCCACCGTACCTTTGCACACGAAAACGAACCCGGCGGCGAAAGTCGAGACAACGAGAGGGTTATACTCGGTATATCGGGCGTCGTCCGGCAGGTATATAAACGGAAGGGGCGGCGGTCCAAGCCGTCCACAGGGTGAGCTATAAAAGCAACCGGGGGCGCAAACAGCAGGAAAAGATACGAACGTGCATACCGTTTCCGGTACGGGATTCGTTATATAGGTATCAAGGGATACGCCGGCGATACGGACTTTTCGGTTATATCCCGGAATTTATTATCTTTGCCGAACAAGAGGATAGCCTTACGACGAATTAAATACCTGACCGCTATGACACATATAATGATCGAAGACAATACGCCCGAAGGAAAGTGGCTGCTGGAGCTGATCCGGGGACACAAGAGCGTGACTGTCATGGACGAGAAAAAAAAGAAGGGGTTCCGGGAAGCCGTGGCAGAATGCAATGGCCGTCCTGCCGCTGAATTTTTCGACGAAATGAGCCGACAGGCTAAAGAGCATTTCGACCATGCGTGAGGTTATCGTATCCGAACATCTGTGGGGTAAGATTAAAGAGGTAAACGATTATCTCATAAACGAATTACACCTGTCTGAAGAAGCGACTGAAAAGCGAATCCGCAGGATGGAACAGTTCGTCATGGATTTTGCGAAACGGGTCGATCATCCCTTGTGCCGTTTCAAAAAGTGGCGGACACTGGGTTACCACTGCGCCGTATTCGAAAAAGACTGGGTATTCGCCTACGAGGTGTTCGACGAAGGCGTGATCGTGCGCGATATGGCCAATACCGCACTCTTGGCGGAATAACAAGATATATTCATCAACGCAAATCGTCCGAAGCAGGATATTCGGACGGTTTGCGGTCCCCCTACCCCATAGCCGGAACGATTTACGGACCTACAAAAGCAACCGAACCGCAAACAGCGGAAAAAGACGGGAAAAGATACGAACGGCTATCCGCCACTTTACGCATTCCGCGAATTGTTCATCCAGTTTTTCGACCTTTCTTTCATCATACTACCGGATTACATAATCCGGCCATCTTCAGTGTTCGATCCGTGGTAGAGTTTCATCTCATACCTCCGCCGTTATTGTAACACACACGGGTCAAATCCTGTACGCTGTCGCCGACAGGTGCTCAGCCTCGTAGTGTTCGGCGAGAAAGTCCAACCCCTTGTAGCGGTTCAGGTAGTTGCCGGCTTCGCGCACCGTCATGCCATGCGTACGTGCAAATTCGCCTATATTGGCCACAATGTAACCGATTAAGCGCCGGTCTACGGGAACCGCCACCTGCAAGCACACCGACGCCGACTCTTTCGCCCAGTTTCTCCTGTGTCATTCTGCAACGGGTCCGTTCACGGCGGATCAAAACTCCGATATTGTTGATTTCCATATTCATAGTCTCTCGATTTCACAAAGAAAATCCAAAGTTGCCTATTTTGGAAACTATGCGGCAAAAATTTAGCTTAAAAAAGTAAAAACAGCGTCCGGCAGGTATAGAAACGGAGCGGAGCGCGTGAGGCTTAGAAATGGCCGCAGGAGATATTTCCGCCGGAACGTAATTTCAGAGATCCGCAGGAAATGTTTGCTTTTACGCCCCGAATACGGGATATGGCGCAACTGACAGTTCATGATTCTGCCGGATTTGCAGTATAGGGATAAAATGAGCACTCTCCCCGGTTAGACGATGGCATTCCGTTTTACCGTTCTTCCTTCCGATATTATATATCGAAACGACTTCCTTTACCCTATCCGGCCCTTCGGGAGAATAGAGAAAATACAGATCGGACACTTCGAATAATATTTCGCATATCTCTTTCCCGCACATTCCTCTGACAGCACTGTCTTCGGATACCATTTATGGATTATAATCTCAATCCAAAATACCAAAATGTGGGGATTGCGAGGGGGGGGGAGATTGCTGTAAATTTGCAGTCGAATAAAAAAACACCTAATCTTATTTTCCGACCGTTTAACCTTTTCAAATATAATCGTTAAAATATGAAACATTTTACAATCAAACTAATGACGGTGGCCGCAACCCTGCTGGCCTTCGCCTCTTGCAGCAAGGATGATGACGGACCGTCAGGGAAGATCGACCTGAAAGTTCAGGCTGTTGCTCCGACTACGGAGGACAAGGTTTCGGACTATTCTCAGTTCACCGTAACCGTATCCTCGGAGCGTGACGGGAAGACCATGACGGAATCTCTGGATGCCTCCGGTTCCGCGACATTCAACCTCGATATCGGCAGTTACGGAATCGAGATCCGCGGCAAGGAGAACGGCAAGGAATATTTCGGTACGACGGGTATGGCGCAATACGGCCAGAGTACCACGGTAAGCGTCGACGTGGAGAACCTCTCGGTACACTATACGGGCAATATGGACGGCATCGTTCTTTCCGAGCTGTTCTATAACGGCGGCACCTACGGCGGCACGATGATGCACCCCGACCAGTATATCGTCATTGCGAACAATTCGGACCGTGAGATCAACGTCAGCGGACTGGCACTCGCACAGGCTTCGAATATGAATACGCTGCCATGCTCGGACCTGACCTCGCTTCTGCCGGATTACGTGGTGGCTGCCAATATTTACCAGATACCGGCCGGACAGAATTATACACTCGCACCGGGCGAAGTTTACGTCATCGCTTCGCAGGCGCAGAACCACACGGAAAGCTACACGCCCAATCCGGAGAAAGACACCGGCATTCCGGTCGACCTTTCGGGTGCCGATTTCGAACTCGCCGATAACGACGCAGCCATGTCCGGTTCGGCCGTGGACAATCCGAAAGTTCCCAACCTGACGAAAGTCGCCAACAGCATGCCGGGCGGCGTCACGGCATGGATGCATCCTTATGGTATCCGTCCGCTGTTCCTGTTCGACGCCAGCGGTATCGAGTGGAGTTCGTTCAAGAGCCAGAACGGGTTTACCTACAACGACCGTCCGAAAAAGGATGCCGCCATTCAGGAATATCAGGGTTACAAGGTTCCTACGAACCTGATCGTGGATGCCATCGAAACGACCTCTGCAACCACTCCTTACTGGGGTAATTACACTTCCAAGTCGCTGCCTGTGACCGTCGACAAAAGCTATGTCCAGGCTACGATCGAAGGCTGTCACCACAACACGTTCATGTACCGCGTGAAAGGTACCGACGGGAAGTTCCAGGATACCAACGATTCGAGCGTGGATGTGAAGATCGAACACCGCAGCGACTTCAAGGGTTACCCGGAAGGCTGGAGAAACGAATAATCACCGGAGAATGGATTTGTCAGGGCTCGTCCGGGAAACTCCCGGGGGTGCTCTGACAATTCTGTAATTCCGGTCCCAGATAACGGGGCAGGTCCGTATACGGAGACCGGAATGGAATGACGAGGGGATAAATGAAGAAACTGATATTCATAGCCTTTTTTATATCGGGTCTATGCTCCGCACTCTTCGCGCAGACGGATAAAGCCACTGTGGAGGGTGTCGTCCGGGACTCGGACGGCAAGCCGCTGAGTTTCGCCACGATGTTCATCGCCGAACTCGGAACGGGAGTCTCGACGGACCTCGAGGGAAAGTTTCGGTTTACGGGAACGAAGGGAACGGAATATACGTTGAATGTTTCGTACCTGAACCATGTCGACAAGGAGGTCAAGGTGAAGGCCGGTAGCCCGGAACCCTTGGTGATCGTACTCGAAGAACAATCGTACGAGCTCGCGGAGGTGGTCGTCATGGCGGATTATAAGAAAAACCAAGGCTCTACGGCCGTCATCAACCAACAGGCGTTGGAGCATATCCAGCCCACGTCGGTAGCCGACGTGCTGTCGTTGATCCCGGGCGGATTGTTCCGGGAGTCGAGTGCCACCGGTTTCAACCGCATATCGCTGCGTCAGTCGGGCAGCGACGACAATACGTCGCTGGGTATGGCAGTCGTCATGGACGGCATCCCTCAGGATAACGACGGCTTTCGGGCTTCTATCCCGGGGTTGTCTACCGACGAATACAGCGACCGGCTCGGCATGAACAGGGGCATCGATCTGAAAACGCTTTCGACCGACCATATCCGCAAAATAGAGATCGTCAAGGGCATTTCCTCGGCCAAACTGGGAAACCTCTCGTCGGGCGTCATTCAGACGACCTCGAAGATAGGCATTACTCCCGCACAGCTTCGCATGAAGGTCGATCCGCTTACCAAGCTGATCTATCTGGGCAAGGGGTTCCGCATTTCGCCGAAGATGGGTTATCTGCATACCGGAATCGACTATACTTCGGTTTACGACGACCGCCGCGACCCTATGAGCAAATACAGCCGCCTGACGGGCCAGGTCACCTATAACAATTCCGTCGATGTGGGGGACAAGACGCTATTCCTCTTTTTCAAACTGTCCGAGGTCTATACGCTGAACCAGGCTAAGGAGGACGAGCTGACGCAGGATTACAACGAGTCGTTCCGAAACAAGTATTCGAGGACCGGCGCTTCATTCAAGGCGCAAATGTACGATCTGGGGAAGATCGTCGATAATGTCGAGTTCATCGCTTCGGCGGACTATACCTACGACCTGATAGACCGCAATCGCCTCGTGCAGACCGGGACGCCGCTTCCGTCCCCGCTGGCGACAGAGGAGGGCGAATCGGAGGGCATATACCTTCCTTCTACCTATTACAGTCCCTTCCAGATCGAGAACAAGCCGTTGTCGCTGCTTACGCAACTGAATGCCGAATCTCTTTTCGAGACGCGTTCTTTCCGCCACAAGGTGATATACGGTCTTTCATGGAAGCGGACCAAGAACTATGGGGAGGGCGTTATGGTCGACATGACCCGGCCGCCCTATCCGGGGAACAACGAATACGTGCGTCCGGTGCCCAACCGAAGCATTCCCGCACTGTCGGTCGGCGCAGCCTATGCGGAAGAACAACTGAAGCATTCGAACCGCTGGTTCGATTTCGAGCTGAACGCCGGGGTCCGGTTTACGCAGATGTTCAATTTAGACACGAAATATACCGAATTGAGAAAGTTGCAGGTCGAACCCCGTATCAATGCGGCGTTGTCGTTCAATATCGATCTTGCCGGCGGCAAATCGTTACGCAATATGTTCCGCTTCGGGTTCGGACAGGAGAACAAGCTGCCTACGCTCGATTACATCTACCCGGACAGGGTCTACAAAGATATGATCGTGTTGAACGCTTATACCAAGCAGGACGATCCGTTCAACCATCTGATCACCTATACGAAAATCTACGATGTCACGAACAATAGCCTGCGTCCGAACCGGAATACGAAATACGAAGCGGGATGGGATGTGGAATACGAAGGCTACTCCCTGTCCCTGACTTTTTTCAAGGAGCACTCCGACCGGGGATTCGAAAGCGTCGCCGAGTATTCTCCCGTACGTTACACACGCTATGTCGATCCGATCGACGGACAGCCGATCGTCGGCCGCCGGCCGGAAAAGGAGGATTATGTGGCGGACCCGTATGCCACGTTCGTGGATATGGACATCGTACGCAACAGCATGAAGGTCGAGAAAAAAGGTCTGGAGTACCTGCTGCGCTTCCCGAAAATCATCCCTCTGTCCACGACGGTGGAGATCAACGGCGCATATTATGATACGCGTTACTCTTCGGGCGCTCCGTTGCAGTACCATCCTGCCTTCAGGGACGACGACCGTCCGCAACCGTACGTGGGAATTTACCGGCGTCAGGATATCACCCGCCAGCGGATTTTCAATACGAACCTTTGGTTCAACACGAATATTCCGCGCTATAAAATGATTTTCACTACCTTCTTCCAGTTCATCTGGCTGAATGAAGAGATGCGTATCAACGGAGATGAATACCCTTCCGCCTATTTCGATACGGACGGTCGGATGCATACCGTGGACGACCGGATACTGCAGTCGATTAAGGACGGACATACGGTGTGGCGGCACTATCATATCTATAAGGAGGATTTCAGCGAAACGCTGCCCGTATCGCTGACGGTTAATTTCAAGGTGACCAAAGAGTTCAGCCGGATGATACGCGCCTCGTTTTTCGTGAACAATATTCTGGACATCAATCCCCTGTATAAGAACCGCTACAACCAGAACGTGCGCGTATGGCAGAAATCGTTCTTCGGGGCCGAGATGACATTCAGTTTTTAATATACACTGAGGATGCCTTTAAGACACACATATTTCACACCGGGAATCGTCGCTGCGCTCCTATGCAGCCTGTGTAGCGTTCCTTCCGTCAGGGGGCAGGAGAGGCTGACCTCGACGGCGTCGAATTCCCCGTTGCAGACCGAGTTCGAGAACCGTTCGTTGCGGCCCGGGACGGACATGCGGGACGCTTATCTGAGAAATCCGGCCCTGATACACCGCATGGTCGGCGAGCGGCGCTACTTTTCGGCCGAAAATCCCGGGTTCGTCAGAGAGAAGCCCGGTACGATCTTCATCGCTGCGGACGGGGCTTCCGGACGACAGGAAGGGGATTATCTGCCTTACGAGGGGCAGGAGTTCCGCGATTTTTCTGTCCGGGCGGACGGATACAAGCAGGGCGACCGGGCGACGTTCTTCGCCCGGATCGGATTTACGGCAGGAGGAAACGACAACGTCGGTTGGAGCGCACTGCGCAATCCCGGACTGTACTGGCCTTACATTGTTGCCGATTCGACGGGCGGCGACTTCCGTTATGAAAAGTACGATCTGATGTGCGGGTACTCGTTCCGGCTCGGGCGGTTCGATCTGGGCATGTCGGGGGAATATACGGGCGATTTCGCATTCCGCCAGAACGATCCCCGTATAGAGGATATCTCCACGTGGCTTACGTTCAAGGCCGGTGCCGCCTATGCATTCCGCCGCCATGTCATAGCCCTGAACGCGGAATTCATGCACCATCGCCAGCATGCGGATGTCAAACACTTCCGGACCGGACAGTTCGCCGGTTTCTTCATCGAATACGGGTTCGGTATGTTCGACTACATTTTCAGCCCGATTTTCAATTCCATGGAACAACGGCAGCATATCAACGCTTACGGCGTGAATCTGACGTTCAATTCCGACCCTTCGCGGGCGTTGCGCCTGAATCTGTTGCTGGGATACGGCCGTGAAACGATGAAGACGGAAGAGAACAATTATAAGGTGAATCTCTACCGGGCTCCGGCCAATACTTTCGATGCCGATCTGGGCATATTGTGGAATGACCGTCGGTGGGGAGCGGAATTTTTGGTGAAGGCCGCTTATGAGGATAAAAAGGGAACGGAAAATATCTTCGAACGTTATATTTCGTCGTCTCAGGACGGTGTGGACGTGTACGATTTCCGCAAGATCGGAGAACAGAACCGCTATGGGATGAAGCGTCTGGACGGAAGTGCGGAACTCAAGGTTTCCCGTTTTCTGGGACGGCACTATACCGTGTCGCTGCTCGGAGGCGTCGGCTATATGATGCGCGAGGAGACCTACAAGGACCACGATTACCTGATCCGCAACGTGTTGCTGACCCCCTCCCTCGGAATCGGAGCCCGGTATTCCGGGGAGAAGTTCGATGTGGAGTTGCGCGGTTGCTGGAGCCACCGGACAGTTCCCGAGAGCCGCTATGAGGTCGGAGTCGACCTGGAAAAAAACACGGAATTCCAGCATGCGTTCACGACTTATGCCTACTATGCCAATACGGCGGAGCTGTATACGGCGGAACTGACCGTGGCAAGGCATTTCCGGTTCGGAACGTTCGGTCTGCGGGGGCAGATGCTTTGCGGACGGGGCAACCGTATTCCGGAGGCCGTCTACGATCTTTCCCGCTACGAGCAGGCCGTACCATCGACGTCGCAGCATACGATCAGCCGGACGCCGGACCGGCACGACTCGGTCTGGTTCCGGGTGTCGCTGTTCACCGTTTTTTAACAGAAAACAATCAAATTCAATTCATACACATAAACACGGAAGAAATGGAAATAAAAGTATTGGGAGGAGGATGCTCTTCATGCAGCCAGATGTACGACAACGCCCGGATCGCAGTCGACGAACTGGGGTTGGATCTGGAGGTGGAGTTCATTCACGACATCACGAAGGCATTGCAGTACGAGGTGCTGCAGATGCCGGCGCTCATCATCGACGAAAAGGCCGTATCCTTCGGCCGCGACCTGTCGGTGGACGAAATCAAGGAAATATTGAAAAAGTATCGATAACCAATTAAAAGAAGACGAAAAATGAAAACCGTAAAAATCATGCTGCCTCTTCTGGCAGCCCTCATGTTCGGCAACGGAGTTGTCCGGGCTCAAAACGAGGCGAAGCACGACAAACCGGCCGTAGAGGTCGTCGTGTTCCATGGAGTGAAACAGTGCCAGACCTGTCAGGCTATCAAGAAAAATTCGCAGGAGGTGGCGGAGGAACTTGCCGCCGACGGGAAGAACGTCTCTTACCGGGTCGTGGATTTTTCGAAACCCGAAGGCAAGGACGAAGCCAAGAAATATGAGATAGCCTGGACTTCGCTGTTGCTGATCCGTCACGATGCCGGTGATAAGGAAACGGTCCGTAACATTTCCAAGTTCGCCATCGAAAATGCACGGACGAATACCGAAAAGTTCCGCAAGCAGTTGGCCGAAGATATCGGGAAGCTGTTGAAAGAATAAGCCCGTGCGATGGAGCAATTCGTAAATTCTTTACTCGATAATTGCAATCTGCCGGTTCTCACGGCGTTCCTGCTGGGTATACTGACATCGGTGAGTCCCTGTACTTTCACGACCAACGTCATGGTCCTCGGATACATCGGCCGGGATATGAGCGGCGGCAGGCGTGTGTTCGCAAACGGACTGTTCTATACTCTGGGGCGCATCGTATCCTATACGGTGCTGGGACTGATCTGTATTCCCGTTTTGAAGAAAGGGGCCAGCACGTTTTTTGTTCAGAGCCTCGTCAGCGACTATGGCGGGTACATTCTCGCTCCGACGCTGATCGTCTATGGGGTATTCCTGCTGCTGGGCAGTAAGTTCCCTTTCGGCAAGTTCGGTTTCCGAGCTTCGGAGAGCAGCAAGCGTCTGCGGGGCAGTTTCGGAGCGTTCGTGCTGGGGCTGCTGTTCGCGCTGGCCTTTTGTCCCATCAGCGGCGTATTTTATTTCGGTATGCTGTTGCCGATGGCGGCGCTGGAGCCGGGAGGCTACCTCTATCCGGTTGTATTCGCCGTGGCCTCGGGAATTCTGGTGGTGCTCATCGCCTGGATCGTAGCCTTCGGCATGTCGAGCCTGGGGCGATTCTACAACCGGGTAAACCAGTTCCAGAAATGGTTGAACCTGATCGTTGCGGTCGCGTTCATTTTGGCAGGGATTTATTATTTTGTGATTTATTACATTTAATGTATCGAGATGAAAAAATTGGAATTGATGAAAGGGCCGTTTTCGCCCAAAGAAAAAATCGAGTATGCCGAAGGCAGTATCGTAAGTCAAGAGTTCATCCATAACCGGGCGGGTAACCTCACGCTTTTCTCGTTCGACGAGGGACAGCAACTGAGCGAGCATACCGCGCCTTTCGATGCCGTATGTCAGATACTGGACGGGGAGGCGGAAATTCACATCGCAGAGGACGTTTATCGTCTTACGGAGGGTCAGATGCTCATCATGCCGGCAAACGTACCCCATTCGGTACATGCCGTGAAGGCATTCAAGATGCTGCTTATTATGATCAAGGGATAAACCTTTATTCCTGCGCCCTTTTTCTGTCCCTGCAGAACAGGAAAAGGGCGTATTTATTCAGACAGCAAAATAACAGCCGGGACTACTCCGTCCCGCAATCGACAGATGAAAATATATTTCAATTCCGGAAGGACCGAGACTCTCGAGAAGAAACGCCTTGAATCCCTGCTCTGAAATAGGTTAAAATTCATTGCTTTATTCTTATACAATTTGATTTCAAGTTGACGGAAGAAGATAGAAAAGTAATCCACAGCCTGAATAGCGGCAAGTTGAAAGTGGTCCACAACACCCCTATACAGGCAAAATTCTTCTGGGATTACGACAAAAATCTCAAACCGGGCAACTGATATCCTGCTTAAAGAATCCGGAATACAACATCTACTAAAAAAGAGAGTATCGACATCGATACTCTCTTTTTTATCCGCTTACGGATGAATCTCCGTTTTTTCCAATTTGTCGAAGAACAGTTCTACCTTCGAGTGCCGGTTGGCTTCCGTAGGAACGTAATCGGAAATGCCGCCTTCACCGGTCTTGGTGATCCTGTCGGACGGTAATCCCCGCTTGTTCAGCTCCGAGGCTATATAGTCTGCTCTCGAAACACTCAGGGCGTCGTTGATACCGACTGTTCCGGTCGCACTGTCGGCCGCTCCCGTAACCTTCACCGTCAGACCGTATTTCGTTGCAACTCGTACCAGTTCGTCGAGATTGACCAACTGGGAGGGGTCTGTCAAACGGGCCGTATTGAGGCTGAAAAAGAAATAGACGGGAGCGCCGATACATTCGCCGCCGGCCGGCCGGAAAGCGACGGAATCCGCAGTAAGGGAGTCGCGGCGGGCATTACACCCGTACCGGGAATTCGCACTACCGGCCTCCACACGCACGGAAACCGACCCGCCGCCGGGCCGAACCTCCGTCGTATCGAGGGGCGACGTTCCGTCCCACTGCCGGTTCTTCAGCCGCGCACGCAGCGAGTTCAGCCCGCTGTAATTGTTCACAGGGTAATCTTTGCCGACCTCGCCGTCCTCTTGCAGGATATGCCCGTAAGCGTCGAGCAGGCCCTCGATCTCCAGTATCTTCTTCAGCTCGGCCAGCGTCCGCCGGTCGCAGTCGTGCCGGCCCGCATAGCGTCGGTTCTCCTCCGACAGGAAATCCACATACTCCGCAAGCCGTTCGCTGCGGCGGATATAGGGTGCAGCGTCCACGGCCCGCTTCCAGCCGGTCTTGCCGATATGGAACGTGAATCCGGCGGTCAGCGACAGCATGTGGTCGCCCAAACGGTTGGCGCGGCCGTAGCCGTCGAAGTCCTGAAAGGTGGTCGTGCCGGAGAGTTCCGCGACGGCGCTTACCCTTCGGGAGATGCGGTACTGCCCCTGTACGCCGTAGGAGACCGCAAACGGGTTGTGCCCGTTCGTAGCATGATGCAGCAGGCCGATGCCCGCAAAGGGAACGAGCCCCCAGCGCACCTGCTCCTGCCGGGCATACCCGCGGCCGAGAACATTCCACAGCAGATCCGCATGGACATAGTGGTACCTCTGTGTGGACAACCGGGCGTCCTTGAAGCGCGATCCGCTGTAATTGATCCGTGCGCCGACCGAGGGCGTGAACCACTTGCCGACGGCGAGGCTGTACGATGTTTCGATGCGTCCGAACAGGTCCTCGCAGCCGAGCAGCGTACCGAGAAAGGCGGTCGAGCCTCCGGCGATACCGACAAACCAGTTGCCGCTTCCGCGCATCGGAAGAATCACGCCGTCGAGATGGGTGGGCTGCACCGGCTGGAGCAGCTCTGCGGCATCGGTGAAGGATGTGTACCGTACAGTGTCAGCCTGTGCGGGCCGGACACTCGCGCGGGCCTGCAACGAGCAGAGCGCCGCGAAGATAAAGATGATGCGTTTTGTCATTATCCAATCGTTTTACCTGTTATACTTTCATTCGTTGCGGGAGATGATGCCGTTTATCGCTTGGGCTTTTTGCCGATGGCCGGGCGCATCATGCGGCTGGCCATCCTCATGCAGCGGAGTGCCCATGCGCGGTTGTCCTCGTCTTCGTCGCGCCCCCACTTAAGGTCGCTTCCGCCACTTCCGCCGCCGTGCGTTTCGGCAAATGTAGTGGCATCGTCGACCATCCCGAGGAAGAGCATCGTCGCGCAGTGCATGACCTCCGCGCCCTGTTCCGCGATTGCCTGTACGAGCGTGTCGTCGAACAGTTGCCGCTGCGGAGCGTCCAGCCGTGCCGACAGGTTCCGGTATTCGCCGACCAGACCTTCCAGCAGGGCGTCTTTGAGCAGCGTGTCCACTTTGGAGTGGACATCTCGCGAGTACCGGTAGGCTTCCGCCCGGAGCTCCTCCGTGCGTTGCTGGACGGCATCCATGTTCTCTTTGAGGTCGGCGAGTTGCCGGTCGGCTGCCTGTAGTTTACCCTGCTTGTCGGCCAGTTGTCTGTCGATACCTTGCAGCTCCTTTTGCAACGACTCGATCAGCATCTCCAGCTCCGCCGCATCGTCGCTGTTGGCTGCCAGATCGCGTTCGGCTGCCGATAGCTGCGCCTGCTTTTCAGCCTTCGACTTTTCGAGGTTATCGACCATCGTGGTAAGTCCCTTGACCCGGCGCTCTGCCAGCCGGATGTCCGACTGGATGGAGAAAAGCACCTTTCGATGGCGATCGATATTCTCCTCAAAGGTCGTACACTCCTCCGAAAGCATACGGCGGTACTCCTCGGTCGTGAGATGCCGGGCGCCCGTTTCGGAAACGCTCCGTCCCCGCGACATCCCCCACTTCGTATTGACTTCGGTGAAAAAATCTGTATGAAGCTGTTTCATCCGCTGGCTGAACTCGTACTTGTCCTTTCCGGCGAATATCTCCTTGTATGCAAAGCGGCCGTCTTTGATCGGCAGCAGCGTACAGTGTACATGCGGGTTTATTTCATCGAGGTGTACAATGAAGGCGGCGATGTTCTGCTCGCCGTATCTGCCGCTGACAAACGCATAGACATCCTTCGCCCAGCGTTCGATGTCGCGCTTCCGCTCGACGTCGGAATTGTCCGCCCCCTTATCGAAATTTACCTTCTGCGAACCGAACGCCAGTTCGCGCATGCGGTCCCGGGAACCGCCGAAGATGATATTGACCACCGTGCGGTATTTCGGTTCGTCCAGCCCCTCGTTGGGGTCCTTGATCCCGCGCCGGTCCAATATTTCAGCCATCCGTTCAGGAATACTGCGGCTTTTGTCGACGGGACGGACCTTGCCGGACACGATCTCGAAGTTCAGATGTTCCCGGCTGGGGTCGTAATTGCCCTTTTCGAGCGCCTGTTCCCATCCCTTCTCCGTCCAACGGCGCTGATGTTCGTTGCTCTGCGATGTCGTGATGCCTTTCGATACCCGGACATCGAGTACCTGTTTTGCTTTTGCCATACTTTTTCGCGTTGATTCGGACAATCCGCCGTGTCCCAGCTTGCTGCTTGTCCGGACACCGCTCCCGCCGGCGTCAGCCGGTAGGGGTATTGAGCTACCCCACCCTTCGTTTGGTGGCAGGCGGGCAAGCCCGCGTGCCCGCTACAACCGGCAGAATGCCTGGCCGGAACAGGGGCGGATTGTCGGGGTTATACAAACTCCGTTTCCGGCCTTCGGGTCAATCCGCCTCCTCCAGTACGTGTGCCGCAAGCGCCAGAAAGGACTTGCGGAACGATTTGAGGCCCTCTTGCGTTGCGTCCGGCTCTGTGGTCGTCCCGTCCGCTTCGGCATCGAGAATGAGCCCCGCAAGCACCTTGGAGGTCTCGATGAGCGACGACCACTCCCCGCCGAGATCGAGACGGAAGAAATCCATGAACTCCAGACGATCGTCGAACCTCGACCGGCGCAGCACGCGCTGCATGGTAGCCAGGGCGATACACCCCATAGCCGTCGCATGGATTCCGACCGCCAGCGGATCGTCGTCTTTCGACGCCTTATCCGGATCGACGCGGACGCCGGATGCGGTCATCGCGCTACGGACGAGCTGTCCGCACGCCGAGCCGGTCGCGGAGGAGTCCGCATAGCCGACCACCCAATCGGACAGTACCTCCCGCAGTTGCGCGGCAAGGCCGGATACGGACTGTACATCGTCCGCCGGAGCAGGCTGTCCGGACTGCACGGCCATGGTAATGACCACGCTCTTGGGAAGACGGATGCGCGTCAGCAGACCAAACGACTCCAGCGTGTCCAGAAAGGAACGGACGGTAGCGCGGTGCCAGCGCCACTCCACAGCCAGGTCGGAAACGGTAACATGGCACTGGCAGGGCCGGAGTTCATAATCCTGGCGCCTCAAATACGAAGAGACGAATCCTGCCATCGCCTTGTCCAACAGGTCGCAGTAGGCTTCCGTTCTCGTCTTTCGTTCGCCGACTTTTTCCTTGAGGTAGTCGAAAACCTCCATTTGTGCCAGCACCGTGGCCGGCATTCTTTTCTTGTTTTCCATATTCGTCGATATTATTGATGATAATCGTGTGCGGATATGTCGGAGCTGCCGCCGTCCGCATCATGCGGCAACCCTGCGCGATGATCGTAGCGATGGGGCACGGCAGATGTTGCGGGAGGCTCCGCCCGTCCGGGCTCCACCTCCTTGCCGTCGCATTCGGACATGGCCCGAGCGGAGGGATAGAACAGAGCTGCCAAAAGGCAGTAGGCGGCAGTAACGGCCACGGGGTACAGACCGGGCACGAAGCCGATAGCCACGGCCGCGAGCGCGAGCTCGGCAAAGGCCCGCGGCCGGCCGGACAAACCGCGCAGCCACCGGTCCGTCCGCCGGGAGGAGAACAATGCGGCACACGCTCCGGTAGAGAGCAGGACGCCGAAGCCGCTGGGGTGTCCGTTCGTATAGGCATAGTGGTACAGGAGCAGCAGGACGAGCAAGAGCTGCGCGTAGAATTTACGGGCCTTGGCGTCGCGTGCCCGGGCGTCGCCCTCTCCTGCCGGAAAGCGGCGCTTCCTGCTATACAATGCCGCTGTAAGCACAAAAGGCAGTGCGGCAAAGGCGAGGTGTACGGCAATCCACATCATAGGTAGTAGGGTTTTTCACGCACGGGAACGGGCGGTATCACGAGTTCCAGGCGGACAATACCGTAGGTCGCCAAGCGGATAATGGCCTCGGCATCCGCGGGGGAAAGGTACATGGCCGCCTTCTTGATGCGCTGCCGGAACGAAGCGTCCTGCTTGCGGTGGGTGGCCAGCGCCCTGTCCAGTTCGTGTTCGGGGATCTCCCAGGTCGTACCCTCGGCGTACTGACCGTTCGCTTTGAACGCCCGGAGCACCAGCGTGCGGGAAACGACGTAATCGGTACGGTCGCTTCTTGAAATGATATGCTCCTTGTAGAGGTTATCGTCGGCAACCTTTATCCATGTTCGGTACATGTTGATCCAGTAGACCATCTGTCGGTACAACGTGTTTCGCATGGCTCGGTCGTTTACAGGAAATCCATCAGTACTTCCTCCTTGATCTTCTTGTACTTGAACGTGCCGCTGCGGGCATGGAGTTCGAGGTCGAGGCACAGATCGCCGTACATCAGCTCCAGCGAATCGTAAACGGTGGCGACGACGACATGCACCTTGCCGTCCTCTTCCGTCCGGGCGTTCATCTTGAACATCTGTCCGAAGGCGGGATTGGAATAGGCGCACGTACTATAGCCGAACTCGCCGACACGCATGGGGATATGGTGGTAGAGCGTGATGAGCTCCATGTCATCCTCGAACATATCCATGACCTCCTCCAGGTCGTAAGAGTCCCGGAGCGGGAAGGTAAGCAGCACGTAATCGCCGTAGAACTGCGGCTTTTCCATCGTCGTCACGTCGATCAACTGCGGCAGTTGCAGCGGAACGAGCGCCATGAAGTCGTTATAAAAGTGTCGTAGCATATTCATTGCGAATGAGGTTTACAGCGTGTGAATAAATGCCTCCATGAGCATTCCGGGCAATTCGTCTTGTCGGTCGCCCGTCGATTGCAGAATTGAGCCCAACGCCTCGAACGCGGCCGAGGTCTGCGCGGCGATCTCGTCGAGGCGCTCGCGCTCTTGCGGAGAGAGCAGCGCGAGGCAAAGGCCGTCCATGGAAGCATAGGGCTGGAGGAGCATCCAGATGTAGGCACACGCCTGCTGCGGCGTTTTGACCCGCCGGTTCCGGATGTCGTCGATGCAGGTATGGGCGTTCTGTATCAGCCGGCGGCCCGTGCGCATCGCCAGAAAGAGCATGGCATCCCGCCAGGCGATCTCGCCGCGCCCGGCGGCGAGGAAGACCTGCGAGCAGCAGCGTTCGGTATCGCATGCGATGTCGGCCACGTCCGAGCTTCCGAGCTCGTGCAGATGCGTGAGGAAGCCCCGAAAGACGGCATCTTCTCTTGCGATGTAGGCGGTCAGGTCATCGCGGCTGTGGATGCCGTCGCGGATGCTTTCGGCGAGCAGCGCCCGGTAGGTCGAAAGCACCTGTCGCCTGTCGTCACGACAGGCCGGATGGCCGTCCAGAGAGGCGAAAAACGGGCGAACCGTTTCGGCCGCGCGGCGCAGCTCCTCGTCCGCGGCGTAGGGCGAGAGCCGCTCCTTGAGCATGAGCAGCTCCCCGTAAGTGCGTGGCCCCGACAAGGCCAGACGGGAGAACTCGATGCGGAGCGAATCGTGTATCCCCTCGCACACCTTACAGGCATCGGAACCAGGCAGGCCGAGCGTGTCCCGTCGCAGGCGTGCAAAAACGGAATCCTTTACGGTCTGCCACCGTTTAAGGTGTCCCGCCAGTTCTTTGGCCGTCAGGTGGTCCAAGCGCCGTATTTCGGACAGGTACCCGCGGTAGGTGTCGGCAGGATCGTCCGAGCCCACGGACGACGGTTTGCCGTTTCCGCTCCCGCACGAAGAGAACAGGAACAAGACGGTCGAACAGACGGTCAATACGGCTAAAAGCGCCGGACATCTTGAATATGATTTTCTATTTTTCATATCCCAAATTCATATCATTAGCCGCAAATCTATATATTATTTTCAATAAGATAGCAAATAGGAATCATATTTTACATAAAAACAAATATCATATTCAACAATATGATTATCAATGAAAACAAGTGCAATAAAGAGTAATTTTAGAGTATGATTTCAGAGGATTTCAACTCTGAATATGATTTTATCGAATTAAAATCTTATCTTTGTGTCCGTTATCCTAAACAGTGTATAGAGATATGGCAAAGGTGGGTTACATATTCAAGGCTAATTCCTATGACGCGCTCGATGCGGACAAAGAATGGATGCGACAATACGGGTGTGTACAGGTGGTCGAGGAAGAGTGCGCCCACGAGGCGCTCCGGCCGCAGTGGAAACAACTCATGGCAAGCCTCGGCAGAGGCGACGAACTGGTAGTGGCCAAATTCAGCAACGCCGTGCGCGACTTGCGCGGGCTGGCCGCACTCGTCGAGCTGTGCCGGATCAAGGTGGTGCGCCTGGTATCCATCCACGACAAAATCGACACCCTGGGCGAACTGTTTCCCGATACAACGGCAGCCCAGGTACTGGAGATGTTCGGGGCCCTGCCCGAAGAGGTAGCCGTGTTACGCAAGTCGTCCAGCCATATCATGCAACTGCAACAAACCATCAAGCCACCGGTAACGAAGAAGGCCATGTCGAGGGCGGAACGGGAAAAAACCATCGTGGATATGTACAACAACGGCTATTCGATCGACGACATCTGGGAGGTGAGCGGCTTTAACAGCAAAAGCTCAATATGGCGCGTACTCAACAAATACGGCGTATATCTCAACCGCGGCAGAACCAGCGGCCCGCGTGTCAAAAAGCAACAGGACGAGACAAAATAACCGACCGGCGGCACACGGGGGAAAACAGAAGGGAACGCTACCCTGTATTGCTTTTTCGCCGATTTTGCATATCTTTATATGGGGTATAATCTTTAATTCGGAAGCTATGTTAGATATTATTATCGTATTGGCAGGATTCTATCTATTCTGCGGCATCGTGAGGGTTCTGCTCGGAGGATTCGGCAAAAGCGACTATCAGCGCGACCGTTAGACTGCGGAATCGCATGCCGCATCTCATGGAAAAGACAATATCGTTATCGCATAAAACTCACATAAAACAAGAACTGAAATGACAAAAGCCGAGTTAGTTGCCCTGATCACACATCAGACCGGGGTAGAAAAAACGGCAGCGGAGGCCGTTGTGGAAGCATTTATGAGAAACATAAAGGAGACGATGATCGCCGGAGAAGATGTGTTCTTGCGGGGGTTCGGCAGTTTCATCGTCAAAGAGAGGGCCGAAAAAGTGGCTCGCAACATCACGAAGAACACGACGATGGTTATTCCAGCCCATTCCATCCCCGCCTTCAAGCCATCCAAAGTATTTCTGGAGGCAGTAAAAGAGGGGAATAAAAAAGGATAAAACGCTGGTCCTGTCAGGGGTAGCATGGTATCATTGAGAGAGTAAATTAAACTGTGTCAAACGAAAAAATGTTTAATTTTAAGACATAGTTTGATTTTATGATTAAGAAAGAATTTGATTTCGATCAATTCAGGGCCGATGCTCTGAAAGCGATGTACGCAGGTAAACCACTCACAGGCAAGGATGGTGTTCTTGCACCGTTGATTGAGAATCTGTTGAATGCAGCTCTTGAAGGCGAAATGGATAGTCACCTAAGCACCTCGGAGCGCGAATCAGGGAATCGGCGCAACGGTCATATGTGCAAACAGGTTCAGAGCAGCGTGGGCGAGCTTACAATCCAAACCCCCCGCGACCGCGAGAGCAGCTTCGATCCTCAGATCGTGCAGAAGCGCGAGCGTATTCTTGCCGACTCTTTAGCCGATCGTATTATCGGGATGTACGCCATAGGCAACACGACGCGCGACATTAGCGATGCTTTGTACGAGCAATTCGGCAACCGTATCTCAGCGGAAACGATCAGCGCCGTTACCGACCGCGTTCTGCCCGAAGTACAGAGCTGGAAGAACCGCACGCTGGATGCTGTCTATCCGATCGTATGGCTGGATGCCCTTCATTACAAGGTGATGGACGACAAGCAGCGTCCCGTCAGTCGAGCCGTATATAACGTGCTTGCTTTGGACAAGAATGGTCACAAGGATCTGCTTGGCATGTACGTATCCCAAAGCGAAGGAGCCAACTTCTGGCTCTCGGTACTTACCGACTTGCAAAGCCGGGGAGTCCACGACATCCTGATCGCGTGTGTAGACGGGCTTAAAGGCTTCCCCGATGCCATCGAAAGCGTTTTTCCGAAAACCACCGTGCAACTGTGCGTTATTCATCAAATCCGCAACTCGATGAAATATATCGCACACAAACACTATAAGGAATTTATGCACGATTTGAAAACCGTTTATCAGGCTGTCAATCGGGATGCTGCGGAAACTGCACTGCTTGAATTAGATAACAAGTGGGGCGAACATTATCCGATCGTCATCAAGAGCTGGACGGATAACTGGCCCGGATTGAGTGCCTATTTCGATTTTACGCCCCAGATTCGACGGATGATTTACACGACGAATACCGTCGAGGGATACCACCGTCAAATCCGTAAAGTCACTAAAAATAAAGGCATTTTCCCAAATGATACGGCCCTCGAAAAACTTGTCTATCTGGCCTATACCCGAATCCGTCGTAAATGGACGATGCCTGTGGCAAACTGGGGGCAAACCGCTCAGCAACTCGCTATTCGATTCAATGACAGATTTTCCATCATGTAGTATGGCAAAGAACCCAAAAATAGAATTACCTTTACGGAACGATTTCGGGATTCTTTGTGATCCCAAAATCGTCCCGAATACAAACCTTGACACAGTTTGTTTTACGCTCCCGTATCATTCGGCCCCGTCGGACAATGAAAAACGCAACCGCCTGTCAACGGCGGTTGCGTTTTTTGGTAGACAGCCCTTACGCCGCCTCGCTCTTCGGGTTCATCGGTCCACAAGCATCCGGTTGGCATACTCCGCAATCTCCTCACGGGTCAGCCACCGGGGTTTTTCGTCTTCAGGAAAACCGTCGTAAAGTCGGGTCATCCACTCGATTTGCCGCGCTTCATCGCCGGCCCACAAGCGGCCGGTACTCCTGTTACCGAAACCGAGGTAATACTCGCAGTCCGATTGCAGCCGCGCCAGCAACATGTATCTGAATCTCTTGTCCCGGCGCATTACCTCCTCTACCGTCATTCCTTCTGTCTTGTTCATTCCGTTCATGTCTATAAAGATTTAAATTTCTCTTTTTCCCCTCCGGTAGTCCTGTACCGAAGGCCGATTGTTTTTCTGCCTGCGGGATTGACGGCCGGGCCAGGCAAGGAGGATGCGGAAAATACACTCGCCGTTTAGTCCGGGGAGGAAGATTTTCCGCCAGCCAGCCAAAAGCGGTCCTTGACAGGGCCGGCAGCCGGCAATCAATTTCGCAGAATAAACAAGCGGCTTGCGAACCGGGTACAAGGCGAAGCGGATAGAAAAGGGAAAGGCGTATGCGCAATGAATGGGTAGCCGGGCCGTCGGGACAGCGTAAGACAGACTGTTTGGTATAAGAGGATGGCCCCGATTTGAGTGCAAAATACCGCAACACATCCTTCGGACGGTTGCGGTATTTCAAGGTCACGTGTGCCACTTTCAAGCGTGCAACTTGCGGCGCCTGATCTTCCAGCCGTAAATATCGGCGACATACGGATAGAGGGAACGTGTTCTCTTGCGAAAACCGACTTCGTCGATTTCTCCGCTATAGATCTTGTCGGCGATGCGTTCCGCCTCGCTTCTATCTTTGGCGATGCGGTACAAAGCGTAATTCATGCCGTCATGATGTATCATGCGCCCCCGGATATTGTAGCTGTCTCCGTACCACTCCGCGTCGTCGCATTGGGAGTACAGGATGTCGGCAATGTTGCTGCCCAGAATTTGGTACCCTTGCCGCGGTCCTCTCCATGTGCCCACCGAGGCGAACGCGATGATAACGCCTTCGATTTTTTTATCCAGATTCAAGCGTTCATCGGTCAGGGAGCCGGACACCACGTCCGCCCACTCGGCGTTGCTGACCGTGTACGTGTCGTCTTCCTGCACCTCCCGTTGCAATTCCTGGTACTGCTCTCTTGCCTCGTCGTCCAGCATGTCCATGCTCGACCAAATCATCTGTTTTTTCATACTTCCTGAATTTTAATGTTCGTTTGGCTTGCTTTTTCATCCCTCTCTTCGGAGGTTTCCACCTCGTCCGACGGGGATTTAATTTCACGTGCAAAACTCCAAGCCGGAAAGAAGGGAACAAGGCAAGGAGGAAGCGGAAAGTCACAGACGATTGCATTTGGGTTGAACATGCCTGAGCGAGCCTGCGAGTCGATGGCCGTCAACCGCAAATGGAACGCGCCTTGCTGGTTCCCGCCCGGCTTAACTTCGCACAGGGAAATCAATGACGTCGGAGAAAGGGCAGAAATGAGTGATAGCAATACCGACACCGCAATGAGCAAAATAAAAGCGGCCCGAAGGCCGCTTTGTCGGGATAAGGCAGGATTTACTTCTTGCCCTTTTTCGTTGTCTTTGCCGGCTCCGCAGGTTCTTCCTCCTTTTCGACGGCCGGGTAGAACCTGACGGCGACCATCACGATGCGGTTGTGCAGCACGCCGTCCTTGTCGGCCCACTCTTCGGGCTTGAAGTAGCCTTCCACGGTAAGCAGCGTGCCTTTGGTCAGCACGTCGAACGAGTCGGCATTCTCGTTCTTACGCCACGCTTCCATGTTGACGAACGCCGACACGCGCTTGGTATCCTCGCCGTTCTTCTCCTGACGGGCTACCGACAGCGGGAAACGGGCTACGCTTGCGTTGGTGAACTGGCGGATTTCAGCGTCTTTTGCCACGAATCCGGTTACTGCGAAACTGTTCTCGATCTTTTTCATTGCGATTGTTTTTTAGAAGTTAATAAATCAGTTTTACGGTGCTTAAAAAGTAGGTGCAGCAGAGGGATGCACCAAGGATAGCGCATAAATACGCTTTATTTTGGGGCGCAGGCCCAAACCGCAGGCTCGATAAAGGAAGATTTGTGCCGCTACGCCATTGGTCAAGATCTGACAGGTCGTGCCCGTCGGCACCCTAACTTTGCAGCGAAAAACGATGGGGCGACTTCGACAGAAAACGGTCGCGGAAAAGGCGGGGAAAACAGGGAGCAGCGGCATTCGCGGATCTGAAAAGACCCGACCGCCCATCGGCAAGAGTGCAGCACGTTCCGGCGTGAACCCGGGAAGAACATCGAGGCGGGGTAAGCGAAGCGACCGCGGGTGGCATGGAAGCGGCAAAAGATGGTATGCCACCGGACTGACCTTGGCACTGCGTCCGCGGAAGGGCCGTCGAACGAAGGCCGGGTAAAAGGCGTGCGTGAAGCATCGGTGTCGGCCGCATCAGGTCCATCTGGGCAGAATAGCGAGGGAAAGGAGGGAAAAAAGGAGGCAAAGGAAAAACGGCGGGAGCCTACCCCTCCGGCAAAACGGGAAAGGCGCTCCCGAGCAAATGGACGGGTTCTAAAAAAGGGAACGGCGCAGCCGGAAGGAATTACAAACGGCGGTTCCGACAGAAGCGGCTGCGTGTCGCAGGCGTTATGCCTGAAGCGTGTAGCGATTCGGGATAAAAAAGTGGATCGTGCCAGCGTTTGCCGCTCGGACAAAGAAAAGCGGGCTGAAACGGGACCCATTTCAGTCCGCTTTTCTGGCAATCAGAACCGGGCAATCAGAATCCGGTGTTCGAAGATTTTGCTTTTATCGCTCGCCCGCCGCTGGCAGACCCAGAGGTGGTGCGCCCCGTAACCGTAGACGAAATACTCGTCGAGCAGCGTTTGGTTCTTCAGGTGTTCCATGCCCGCCCGAAGATCGTCTTCATGCGTGGAGAAGAGAATCGTGTTCACAATCCGAAAATAAAGCTCTATCGCTTCGTCGCAATAAGGGCAAAAACTGTGTTCTATCGTTACTTCCATAATTACGGCACTTCAACAATAACTTCAATTCTTCCGTACAGCATCGAACGCAAGGCTGTCTTGTCGATGGCGTAATACTCCGTTATGTGCCCGTACTGCTTGACAAAATACCGTTTCAGCACGTCCGAAAAATCGAAAAGGTAGCCGCCCAAGGCAATCCCCCGCCTGAAACGACAACACTCCCACACGTTTCGGGTAAGCCAGTTCTTCTCTTCACGGGTCAATTTGTCGCCGTTATTGAGGCGCTCTCGCAACCTGTAGACCTTGCTGTCTTTCAGGCCATCCAATTCGGGCACGTCCCATTGGACGAATTTCATCGCTATCTGTGTCATTGCTTCAATTATAGATAATCACTTCATCACGGAACTCGACAATCTCTTTCCCGCTGGTCAGGCGGACGACTACGGTGTTACCATAATCGCCTACGATTGTACCTTCCGTATAACCTTTGTAAGGATTCATCAGCGAACAAGGCGAGCCGATAATATCGCTCTTTTCTTCGTATTCGTACATAGCCTGTGCATTGAGATTAAAACTTAATATTCCATGTGCCCTGCGAGAATGTCCGGAAACTCACGTACTCGTCTTTGAGTGCGTATGTCAGAATGCGGATGTAAATCTCGTCTTTGGCATCCAGCGATTCCACCAGCTTGTCTATTTCTTTTTCCGGGTAAACCCAAAGGGATGAGAATTGTGCATCGAGCATGTCTTCCGAACGCTCGATGAAGCAATCGGCAAAATTGTCGTCCAAAAAAGCCTCTACTTTGTCGAGGTCTCGTTCGTTCTCCGTACTTGCGAAGAAGAGATTCGTTGCGTAGTCTGCCATAATCTTAAATTTTGAGTTTCTTTTTTCCCTTATGTAGCATCAGCTACTTTCGGGCTTGATTGAAAATTATGTCGCCTCAAAAGGTGTTATGGCTGTTTTTGCAGGGTTTCACGATCAAATACTACCTCTGCGAAGCGGAGCGTGGAGATTTTATCGTGAACCGTCAGGCTCCGACCTTGCAGAAAAAAAGACATGACAGATACCTTTGCGACACAATTCTCATCAGACAGACCGAAAGTTGATGTGCAAGATGGAAATGTAGAAAGATACAACGGTAGGATCTAAAGCGGGGAGTTCGTTAAACAGGAACGACGTACAAAAGGCAGGTTGCTGGCCAAAAGAAAAAGAGATAAGCGTTCTTGTTGCCGATGTCCGTCATTTCGACGTTGTGAAAAAGGTTTAGTTTAGAACTTGAATAGATATACAACAAACCAGACTAAACTCCTATAATCGACCTTTTGCGTGGATTACATAAATTTTTCATATCTTTGGGAAACGGAACCTCCGATATGGAATAAAAAGCGATTCTATATTTGCTCTTTTTTTCTTTTGGCCAGCAAAATTCCGTCCCCAGTTCGTCCCCCAGCATATTTTTAAGCGTTGTAATAAACTAAACATCAATAATATACCACAACATAACATTTTTTGCTTGGGATTGGGCGGCTGTTAATAATGCAACCTACGATTACTATAAAATGTGCGAGGAAACAGGAATTGCCAAACCGCCCCGTAATCTTAAAATTTGGGTTTTCAAACGCTGGACGACATCCTCGACACCTATGTTGCGCCGAATCGTACATCCTATTGGGTATAACGGTAATTCATCGTGGAAAAACTTTTTTATCAATATCGGTTACGGTACTCTTGCAACGGTGCTGAATCAAATGCTAAAAAAGGTTCTACCTGATATTACGATAGGAACAGGTGGACACTCTTACCGGAAGGTTTATGACGTTGTAAATCACGAGTTGTCCCACGCCAGTCATTTCAGTCAAGTAGGAAGTGCGCATTGGGCGAAGTATATCAGCTATATTATGACATACGGTTCTTATGGAAACGGGACGGGTAAGAATGCAGAACTTTGTGGAATTGGTGAAATGTGGGGTTACTCAATGGGGCATATTCAGGAACACGAATACTATAAGGAATCAATCGTAAATCGGGTGTACTATTTTGGAAGTCCGAGCGGTTGGATAAAACCCCACGTGGTCTGGGATTTATGCAGAAAAAGTATCTTGACGAAGAAGCAGATATATGATTGCTTGGTCGTAGGGGTCGATACCTATGACAGATTAGTCGCAAAAATGTACGAAAAATATCCCGAAAAGGCTGATGAGATCGAAAAGGCATTTACGGACAATGGTATTACCCCGAATGTCCCCAAACCTGATACCGGAGATTTGACGCATGATGCCTTTTATACCGACAAAACGGTTTCTTCGTCTTTCATTTTTTCAGGGAATAATATTCTTACGCGGAATGTTACTGTAACGAATAGTGCGAAACTGACCTTTCGGGCCAACAAGTCCGTTACTATAAACTCTCCGTTTACAATTAATCAAGGCGCGCAGCTTGAAATAACTTGCGGTAATTAATATATTTAACAGGTTCAGGGACATTGTTCCCTGAACCTTTGTATCTTTACACGAAAACTATGGTCTATGAAAAAAATAATTTTTGCTGTTATCAGCCTTACTTTGTTCGTATCATGCAGAATATTTCATACTACCGAGCCGACCAATAGTGCACATTGGTACGTAAAAAATATGACTTGGAAACCAATTGTAATTAAGAAGCGTGATTTCAGGACGGAACGGCTATTGAATCCGGGAGATTCTATATCTGTTTTTCATAGATTACCTATGCAAAAATTGGGATTTCCCTCTTTTGATCTATTTTATGAATTATGGAACGTGAACGGGAATGGGGTGGAACAAAATCTGGATGTCCTGTCAGAAAATGGGCAATTACTTAAAACTTGGAAAATTTCGGATAAAAATGATCCGTCAGTAAGAATATTCCAAGAAACTTCATGGAGATTTTATCAAAAACCACAACTCCAACATGTATCTACTTGTGAGGTTGCATGGGTTTTTGACATTCTCCCCGCAGATATTGAGTAGTTCACAAATGCCATGAGTTTGTAATAAATTAAAATCAATCTATTTTGAAAAAAATATTCGTCCTATGTATAATCATTCTGGGTGGTGTCTCATGTGATCCACCTGAGCATTTAAAGACTCATTATACCTACTGGTATGTGAAAAACGCAACTAATGAGCCAATAAGTATAACAACTGTTCCCGGACATTTAATGTCGATATTAACAATTATTTCGGGTGATTCCGTCTGTTTTCATTCATTTTGTCCTCCGCAACATTGGGGTATTCCGTCTTTCAACGGCTTATATGACATTTGGAAAAAAACAGCGGTCCAAGATCAGCATACTGATATTCTTTCGAATGAAGGGAGCTTATTAAAGAGTTGGAATTATGCAGACCGAGACGCAGAGGAGCGGCAATTCTTCAATGAATCTTACTGGCGGTTATATATGAAAAAATATAGCCATAGCGACGAATTAAACTTTACATGGGTTTTCGATATTTACCCCACAGACATTAAGTAACTTACAAATGCCATGAAAAAGATTGCTTTCATATTTGCGATTACACTAATTAGCATATCATGCGACCCGAAGAAATGGGTGGCTACACATGCAACTTCATGGTATGCAAAAAACAATACCGATCAGATTCTAATTATTACTACGTCACCGTTCATTGATACTGATGCTGTTGTTGACCCCGGAGATTCGGTATTAGTTCATAGCTTCAATCCGTTTCAATATTTAGGAGAACCCACTTTTGACACATTTTACGATGCGTGGAACGGTAAGCCGGAACAAGAATGGTGTATAAGTATCTGTTCCAAAGATGGCCAATTACTGAAAATATGGAAATATATAGACCGGAACGCAGAGGGCAGACAATTCTTCAATGAATCTTTTTGGCGGCTATATACGAAAAAATATAGTCATAGCGATCAATTAAACTTCTCGTGGGTTTTTAATATTCTCCCGGAGGACATTGCTCTTTTGTAGCTCCTCCGTTGATGACGCACACTTCACATTAGCAACAGGCCGGAATAAATGTTCCGGCCTGTTCATTTAGCGTGATATAGTCCTTTTACGCCGTGGCTTTCGCTTGCGCGAAAGGTTGCGGCGCATGGCTTCGAACTCCTCCTGCGACATGGGACCGTCCTCGGTGATCTGTCCCAGCAGGTCGCCCGCGGCAAGGAACAGGCTTTCGCCGATGCCGTGGGGTGCAGGCTGCGCCGGGTGCGGCTGCGGGGATAATCCGCGCGGTTCCGTGCGGATCTTCTCCGTCTGCCGCGGAGGTGTCGGGGCGGGCTTCGGCGGCTGTTCCGCCGCCGGAGCTGCGGGCGGCACGGCATGCGGCCGTGCGGTTGTTTCGGGCCGTTGCGCTTCGGGTTTCTGCGGCGTCTGCTGGCGAAGCGTTGCCGGAGCTGGAGCCGGGGCCGAGAGTTTCGGCAGCAGCGATGCCCGGTCCGCACGGGGATTATTGAACAACTCCTGAAATACATTCGCCGAATAACTCTTACCGAGCCGGGAGCCGTTCAGCACGGTTTTCGTCCGGTGGTCTACGAACGTCGCGCCCGTGATACGGCCTGCGGCGTTTTGCCGGAAAACGGCGTCGATGCCGTCGGCTTTCAGCAGGCGCACGAACTCGTCTTGCGTCCGGGCGCGGTGCATGGCGCGGGCCACGGTTCCACGAATGGGACCCTTAATTTGCTCGGATTTGATGTCGGCGTCGTTTCTGGCGATCTGCTTTTGCAGGAACTTGTAGCCGCCTTTGGGGGTCAGGGCCGAGGATTTGATCGGTGTGCCGACCCACTTGCCCTGTTCGTCGGTCGCGGTGTAGACGATGCCGTTCCACCGCTTGCCGTCGGCTTCGCCCTTGCGTTCCTCCAGATCGACATTATAGAGGTTCAGCAGGGTTCGGAACTCGGTGATCGAGCCGAACCTATATTGCTCGGCCAGAAGCCGCACGGTGGACTTCATCTGCTGTTTGAGGTTGTCGCGTCCGTACTCGACCCGGCGGGCCGTGTCGAACTCCCGCTGCTCATCGCCTTTGACGGCGGGCCGCAAGCCGTATCTGCGTTCGATGGATTGCAACGCATCCACGGAACGGCGGCGTTCGAAATTATGGTCGAGTTTACGACCATATTCATCAATCCGCACCGATACGATATGTATATGCTCGCGGTCGATGTCGCGGTGTTTGAATACATAGTAGGGCTGGTCGCCGAAGCCCATGCGCTCCATGTACTCGCGGGCAATCTCCGTAAGTTGGGCATCGGTCAGACAGTCGGTGATGGCTGGATTCAGCGATACGTGGAATACGGGATTTTTTGTGCGGCGATTTACGGCCAGATAGGGCGCGAAACTTTGCATTGCATCCGTGAGGTTGAAACGGTCGGGGCGCTCCATATCTATTACCCGATTGCATAGCAGCAGATCGGCTTCCCCGCAGTTCACCTTGTCGGCGTTGTATTTTAAAACGCCTGATAAGTTGCTGCCGGAGGTTATTCGTGCGACCATTTGGATTTCAATTCACGGGTAAGGTCGATAACCTGCTGTTCAAGAGCGGTTAGTTCGCGTGTAGACTTTTCCAGCCGTGACAATAAAGCCACGGCCCGGCGGTCGTTGAAATTGGTGTGGATAGCTTTGACGGTCTGATTGTAATTGACCCCGACGGCCCGGATTTGCGCAAGAACGGAGGTTAGGCGGGCATAGTAATCCTGCGCGGTTTTGTCAATTTTGACAACGTGAAAGGTTCAGCCGAAAATACGACCGACGATGAATTTCGATTTGTTCGGTTCCCCGGCTTTAAGCATCATGTTTTCGAATTGCATCTGCTGTTGTTCGTCCAAACGGAACGTGTGGCGGTAAATCTTCCCTCCCGCCAATAGGGTTTCTTTCTTGGGCTTTGCCATGTTTAAAAAAATTTAAGGTTTATGCGACTTGGGAGCATAACCTACTCGGACTTCCGGTTTTAACTTTTCGTCGGACAAACCGCAGTTTGTCGGACAAAAGTACATCTTGCTATTTGCTCTACGCAAATAAAATCCGTCCCCACGGGACAAAAAGGAGTTGCCGCGGGCAACGACTTTCCATCCTAAAACCTGTATACCGAATTGGTAATCCTCCCGCTGCAAAGGTAAGGACTTTTTCGGCTCGTGGTACGGGCCAATTAGGGCGAACGAGGTAGAACGAGGGCGTAAAGGGTATCTTTTCGAGGATTTCACCCTTTTATTTGTGCCGGGTTCTGGCAGTAATAGCATTAAAATATTGCAAGGCATAGGGTCGAGCAAGACGCAAGAGCCGGAAAGATGCCGGATTCTGTGAGACGCAGGGTCGGGCAGGATGCAAGAGCCGGAAAGATGCCGGGTTCTGTGAGACGCAGGGGCGGGCAAGATGCAAGAGCCGGAAAGATGCCGGGTTTTGTAAGACGCAGGGTCGGGCAAGACGTAAGAGCCGGAAAGATGCCGGGTTTTGTAAGACGCAGGGTCAGGCAAGACGCAAGAGCCGAAAAGATGCCGGGGCGGGAAGATTCAGAAACGGCTAAAACGTGAAACAAACAGAATTTAACCAAAATAAAATTATGGACAAGAAACCTATTTCTATTTCATTCGCCAACCAAAAAGGCGGCATTGGAAAATCGACCCTTACGATTCTGGCCGCTTCTTGGCTGCGTTACGTTCGGGGCCTGAATGTGCTGGTCGTGGATTGCGACTTTCCACAAAACAGTATCGTCGAATTGCGGGAGCGCGAAAAAAAGGCTGTTATGAAAAACGATGCCTACAAGCTCATGCTCCAGCGACAATTCGAACGGCTCCAAAAGAAAGCCTACCCGGTGATCCGCTCAACGCCGGAAAACGCAGAGAACGACGTGCAGGTATTCCTCACCAGCGAATCGGAACCCTATGACGTGGTGCTTTATGATCTGCCGGGCACTATGGGCACAAAGGGCGTAATCTATACGATTTCGTTGCTGAACTATCTCTTTATCCCTATGCGGGCCGACCGTCTTGTGATGCAAAGTACGCTGAACTTCGCACAGACGGTTTACGATAAATTCGTCGGAAACCCGGCCACGAACATTCAAGAGGTATTTCTGTTCTGGAACATGGAGGACCGCCGCGAAAAGACCAACATCTATGACCTCTACGAAAGGATGCTGGGAACGCTCGATATGAAAGTTTACACGTCGCGGATTCAAATGCGTTCGAAGTTCAGCCGGGAGTTGGCTGACACGGACGGCACGGTGTACCGCTCGACGCTATTTCGCTCGGACGGGACTTTCCTCCGCGAAAGCGGTATGGCCGCTCTGATGGATGAAATATGTACTACAATCGGCATATAAGCTATGGCAAAGAAAAAAGGACGCTATGAGCCGATTGACGAGGATATGATTCGCAACCTGATCGGCGGAGTGGATGCACCGCCGCGGTTGGTTCCGAAACAAGTGCCAACGGCTCCCCCACCGGAAACTCCCCCACCGGAAATTCAGACGGAATCCCAAATCACACGGTCCGTTAGGCAATCCGAAACAAACACAGGACATAATAAAGGTAAAGATCGCGGAAACGAATACAAACGTACTTTCTTGTGTCCTCAAAACTGCTTACCGGACACCTCTTGCCGGATAAAACGGAGTACACGGGAAAAATTGGCATGGATTGTCCGGATGCTCGGACCTAATGATATGTCCGTGAAAGCCTATGTAAATAATATTTTGGACAATCATCTGGAGCAATACCGGAATGAGATAAACGAACTAATTGAAACCACAAACAAATTCAAGTTATGACGAAAAAACACATGAACAAACGAATGCGGCGGGGACTGCTGCGAATCGCCTTTTTCACGGGACGCAAAGAGAAGCGTCCGCCCGATACACGGGATGAGGGATGCACCTGCGTCCGGATGCAGGTAGAACACAACGTCCCGGAATATGCTGCGAAGTTCCTGCGGCCGCACAACCTGAAAAACCGGGTTTCGGTCTACATGGAGCGCGAAGTGCGGGATGCCTTGCAGGTTATCGTGAAGCGTATCGGCGGCAGGGAACTTACCACCGCCGGATATATCGACAATATCCTGCGTGAACATCTGGAAGCACACAAGGACCGGATAAACGAAATAAGCCGCAGCCATGCCGATATTCTGTAAAGCGATGATAGCCCTGTGACTGGCCTATTCGGTATATATGCTGCTGGACCGCCACATATACCGGGGACGTTTAAATTACCTGCTTTTCGGGCGTCGGATTGAAAAGGTGAAAGGCTGGCTGCATCGTATAACCGCTCCGGCGGTGAAAGCGGAGCCGGAAGCGCAGCCGACGGAAGATATTGCGTTACACCGGAGTTATCAGTACGATCCGCCGCCTGCACCTGAACCGGAACCGACACCGCTGCCGGAACCTGCAAAACCGCCGGAAGCGGAAGCGCCGCCGACTGCGCCCCCGGACGATTCGGCTCCTGCCGTTTCGCACCCGACACCACCTCCGGAGGGCGACAATTACAACGAGGACGAGGAATATATGCGTCACATGGCAAATACCGACGAGGGGCCGCAGCCGGGAGCTGTCGATGCTGACGACCTGCTGGTTCTGCTCTCGGTTTTCTCGAAAGGCAAGAGCGCTACGCAGCAGGAGATCGCCACGGCACGGCGGGCCATGCGGGCCGTTTCGGGTTCGCAGATTGAGCAGGCGATTTTAGATCAGTTGAATGGCAAAGACGGCTATGTTGCGGTCATGCTCGACATGATTACAAAGGACCTGCACGCGGAGGACGATGCACCTCCGCGGGAGAATAAAAAATCTGACCGGGCTTTTCGTCTGGAAGATTTTGTATAACGGATGTCTAACTTAAACCAAATGCCTATGAGAAAGGATTTTTTTGATTCCGGCTGACGACGGAAGTGCCGTTTATGAACGGCGAAAATACGTCAGATAACATTTTCCATAGTTCGCTGCCGGCCGTCATGGGCGGTCGGCAGTTTTTCACCAAATCAAAAACACAAATTATCTATGAAAAGTAAAAACAGAAAATTTATGATTACTCCGCTTAATCCGGCCCGGCCCTCGCGCCGTAAACGTTTCGCCGCTCTGTTCTTCGCGGCTTGGGGCATGCTGTGAACGTTGGCAGCTTCGGCGCAGACGGGCGACGGCTCGGCGGGCATCCGTCAGGCTGCGCAAATGGTAAACGGCTACTTCGAACCTGCCGTGAAGCTGATTTACGCAATCGGGGCCGTCGTGGGGTTGATCGGAGCCGTAAAAGTCTACGGCAAATTCAGTTCCGGCGACCCGGACACGGCAAAGACCTGCGCCAGTTGGATGGGGGCGTGCGTCTTTCTGATCGTCTGCGCCACGGTCTTAAAATCATTTTTCGGCACAACGTATTAGTATATGACAACATTCGAAATCCATAAGGGCGTGGATGCGCCCGTCGAATTTAAAGGACTGCGAAGCCAGTACCTTTTCATCTGCGCCGGGGGACTTATCGGGGCATTCCTGATCGTCGTCGTCTTGTATATGTGCGGCGTGGGTCAATTCCTCTGCCTGGGTGTCGGTGGCGCTCTGGCCGCCGGGGTCGTGATGCTGACATACAGGCTGAATGAGAAATACGGCACGTATGGGCTTATGAAAGCGTTGGCCGTAAAGCTGCATCCCCGCCGCATCACCAACCGTCGCCGTGTGAAGCGCCTAATCCGTTCGAGCCATGTATAGCACGCTGAAAACTACCACGCTGGAGCGGAAATTCCCGCTGCTGGCCGTTGAACAGGGCTGCATCGTCAGCAAGGAAGCCGACATTACGGTAGCGTTTCGTGTCGAATTGCCGGAACTGTTCACCGTTGCGGGCGAGGATTACGAAGCCATGCACGCGACATGAGCAAAGGCAATCCGCGTACTACCGGATTTTACGGTCGTACATAAACAGGACTGGTTTATCTCCGAGCGGTATGTACCCCAGATTTCGGAGGACATGAGTTTTTTAAGCCGCAGCTATGAACGTCATTTCAACGAACGTCCGTATCTGAACCATACCTGCTACCTGTTCATCACCAAAACCACACGGGAGCGCACGCGGCAGCAATCGACGTTCAACACCCTCTGCCGGGGCTACCTGCCCCCGAAAGAGGTGCGGGATAAGGATGCCGTGGGGCTGTTTCTGGATGCCGTGAGCCAGGCGGAAAGCATCATCAACGAAAGCGGGCTTTTCAAGGTCGAACGGCTCTCGGAAGCGGAGATCGTCGGCACGCCGGAAAAGGCCGGGATTCTGGAAAAGTACTTCGCACTCACGCAGGACGACACGGCAATATTGCAGGACATGCGGCTGGACCCCGGACGAATGCAGGTCGGCGACAAAACCCTGTGTCTGCACACGCTCTCGGATTTGGACGACCTGCCGCAAAAGGTTTCGACGGACAGCCGTTTCGAACGGCTCTCGACGGACCGGAGCGACTGCCGCCTGTCGTTCGCGGCTCCGGTGGGTCTGCTGCTGTCGTGCGACCATATCTATAACCAGTATGTGCGACAAGAGGTCGTGTAAGTAATTGTTTAACAATCAAATGAAGTAACAAATATCATTCAGATCAGATTAAACCTATTGTTCCGTCAATAGTAGCCTACGGTCACGTGCGTCGCTCAAAAGGCGGGGTGCGAAGCTGGCCGGACAAAGTAGCCCTTCCGCAAGGAGAAGCCCGAACCGCGAGGGAACGGCAACTGCTCTTAGCACAAAAGAGTCGGGGAGCGAGGCTGGGCGGTATGGTTAGCACAAGCGAACTGTTATAAGCGTCGTAATGTACGAACAAGCCAAAGTTGCTGAGAGGCTTGAACCAAAAGGTAACGCAGTCGGATAACCCTTTGTATTGTGGGGTTACACGGACAAAGCACTGCCGGCGCAACGGACAGAACCTAACCCGCTCATTTGTTACTTACGCGAAACTTGGTAAACCCGTATCTCTCCTGCCTTCGGGCAGGTAAGCCGACCGCAAGGAAAGCCGAATGAGGTGCGGGTATGGGAACGCAGAAAAAGCGAATGCCGTCCTGTAACGGGGCGGATAGGAGTTTCAACGTCACTCCGCCGCGAAAGCGGGCAGACTTCTGCGAGGTGACTCTTTACAAGAAACTATGTAGAACTTTCTAAAAGAAGGAATGCAAATGAACGAGATTAATTTATCGTGTGCGCCTGCTGACCGTAGGCAGTGGAACAACTGGACCGACATTGATTGGGTCAGATGCGAAGCTGCGGTTCAGAAGCTGCAAGGACGTATTGTAAAGGCTCAGAAAGAGGGTCGTCCGGGCAAGGTAAAAGCCCTGCAATGGACATTGACCCACTCGTTTTACGCCAAAGCGTTGGCGGTCAAACGAGTTACCTCTAACAAAGGTAAGAACACGGCGGGAGTGGATAAAGTTCTCTGGACTACTCCCAACGCAAAAATGGGTGCTGTCGCCGATCTGAAAAGACGTGGCTACAACCCGCAACCGTTACGAAGGGTACATATCAAGAAGAGTAACGGCAAACTCCGTCCGTTAGGAATACCCACAATGAAAGACAGGGCCATGCAGGCATTATACCTCATGGCTCTGAACCCGGTAGCAGAAACTACCGCCGACAGACACTCTTACGGCTTCCGTAGGGAAAGGTGTACGGTCGATGCGATAGTACAATGCCATACGATACTTTCAAAAGAGGTATCTCCGCAATGGATACTCGAAGGGGACATCAAAGGTTGTTTCGACCACATCAGCCATCAATGGTTACTCGACTATATCCCTATGGATAAGGTCATGCTCCGTAAATGGCTGGAAAGTGGATTCGTATTCAACCGGCAACTGTTTCCCACCGAGGAAGGAGCGCCGCAGGGCGGTATCATATCGCCGACACTCGCGAATATGACACTCGACGGCCTGCAAATGCTTGCAGAGAATTTCAAGCTGAGACGTACCAAAATGGGATATTTCAATCCTATGGTAAATCTTGTGCGATACGCAGATGATTTCATTATTACCTGTTCCGACAGGGAAATTTTGGAATCGCAAATCAAACCCGCAGTCAGCGAGTTTCTTCAAGCACGGGGGCTTACCCTATCAGAAGAAAAGACGAAGATTACTCACATTGATGAAGGATTTGACTTTCTGGGTTTCAACATCAGGAAATACAAAGGTACGCTGCTTATCAAACCGTCAAAGAAGAACGTCAAGGAGTTCCTTGCCAAAATTAAAAGTATTGTTCGTAAGAACCAAGCTATTAGGCAGGACAAACTTATCGGACTTCTAAACCCCGTCATAACCGGTTGGGGCAACTATTACAAGGGTTGCGTAGCCGCCAAAACCTTCAAGAACGCAGACGCACAAATCTTCTACAAACTGTGGGCGTGGGCATTACGCCGCCACCGCCACAAGGGTAAGAAGTGGGTTTACAACAGGTATTTTCTGTCGAAGAAAGGCCGGGCGTGGACATTCGGTACGATGCTGAAGAACAACGGGAAACCATTTCCGTACACACTGAAGTATCTATCCGATATTGATACGAAGACCAAGCCTATCAAAATCCGCAGCAAAGCCAACCCATTCGACCCGGAATGGCGACCATACTTTGAGATGCGTAACAGGATGAAAATGTTAAGCTCTCTCAAAGGCAAACAGGGCTTTCTCAGAATGTGGGAGAAACAAAATCAGCGTTGTCCGTTGTGCGGCGAGATAATCGACGCGGATAAAATCTGGACTATTGCGGAGTTATCCGACAAGTCCGGCAAATCCAAAATCATCGCCCATGACAGATGCAGTCGTACACTTACCCGTAAAATTAGAGCTTATGAGCCGGTTTCATAATAGAAACTTTGAGTTGCTTGAGCCGTATGATGCGAAAGTATCACGTACGGTTCTTAGAGGGGAAGGGAGCAGTAATGCTCCCGACCTACTCGACATTTTTCTGGACAATCCTGCCGAAACATTCCAGCAGTTCGAGAAACGTACCCGGAACCTGCAATCGCTCTCGCGGTATAGCCGCGCCAATCAGATCAACAAGGAATGGCTCGATCAGTTTTTGAACGAGGGACATAGCCGGGGTCTTACGCCCGTGCGGTGTCATTGTAATGTCTTGGCGTGGTCGGACGATGCGGAGCAGTTGAAACGCATTAAGGCAGATGTGGGGTCGCAGCTTGCGACGATGGAGTGTAAGCCGCGGCATAACACGGTCGATGTTCCGGCGCTGTTCTGGGCGGGTATTCCCGGCAATGAAAGCGACTTCCCGGCAGAGGAAAGTTTCTATACCTACCTGGAACAAGCCCTGTGCTTTTTCGTGGAGGAAACGAATTACCGGGATTCGCCGTCGCCGTTCGGAATAAAAATGGTGGACCGGATTACGGGTAAACCCCTGCATCTGGACATATCCGACGAGCCGATGAAACGGGGTGTAATCTGCAACAGGAATCGTATCGTCATTTCAGGATCGGGAGGTGGCAAATCTTTCTTTGTCAATCACTTGGTTCGTCAGTACTACGAACAGGGCACACACGTTGTCCTGGTCGATGTGGGAAACAGCTACAAAGGGCTGTGTGCATTAATCAACCATCGCACGGGCGGTCAGGACGGAATTTATTTTACCTATACCGAGGACAATCCGATCAGTTTCAACCCGTTTTTCAGCGACGATAATATCTACGACGTTGAGAAGCGCGAAAGTATCAAGACGCTGATTCTTACCCTGTGGAAACGGGACAACGAACCCCCGCGCCGCTCCGAGGAAGTCGCGCTGTCGAACGCTGTGAGCCTGTATATTCAGCAAATTCAGAACCGTGACGACCTGCGCCCGTCGTTCGACACGTTCTATGAATTTATCGACAAGGAGTATCGCGGATTGCTCGAACGCAAGCGGGTTCGGGAAAAGGATTTCGACATCGAGAATTTCCTGAACGTCCTGGAACCCTACTATAAGGGCGGCGAATACGATTACCTGCTCAACTCGGAACAGAACATCGACCTGCTGAACAAACGCTTTATCGTGTTCGAACTGGACAATATCAAGGACCACCCGATACTGTTGCCCGTTACGACGCTGATTATCATGGAGTGTTTTATTTCCAAAATGCGACGGCTGCAAGGCGTTCGCAAACTGATCGTGATCGAAGAATGTTGGAAAGCCCTGACAAGCGCATCTATGAGCCAGTACATCAAGTATTTATTCAAAACGATTCGCAAATTTTTCGGCGAAATCCTCGTCGTAACACAAGAGATCGACGATATTGTTTCCTCGCCGATTGTAAAGGAGGCGATCATCAACAACTCCGACACGAAAATCCTGCTGGACATGCGCAAGTACATGAATAAGTTCGACGCAATCCAAAACCTGCTGGGGCTGACCGATAAGGAGAAATCGCAAATCTTGTCTATCAACCTTGCGAACGACCCGAAGCGCAAGTATAAGGAGGTCTGGATAGGTATGGGCGGCGTTCAGTCTGCGGTCTACGCTACGGAGGTCAGCGCGGCCGAGTACTACACCTACACCACGGAAGAAAGGGAGAAAATGGAACTGTTCACGCTCACCGACAAGCTGGACGGGGACATCGAACTGGCGATCAAGCAACTCGCCGAAAACAAAGAAAAACACGAACCTAAAAATTAAAATTATGTTTAAGAGTAAGAAAAAAAGAGCAATCGAATCGGCCATAGAACATCTTTCGGCGACGCTTCGCCATGCTGCCGAAAGCCTTGCCGCCGTCGCCGACGACGTGCGGGTGAGCCGTGCGGAAATCCGCAGGGATTACATCTGCGGCGGTTGGACGACCCCGGACCTTAACCGGGGACTTATTATCTCCAAGCTGCCGGAGGGATTCAATGCGGCAATTTACGCCCCGCCGCTGAACCGCAAGCGGACGCGCCTGCTGCGGGTCTTTGTCCGCGTGGACGGCGACATGCTGAAAGCCTGTTACGACGGTGTGGAGCATACGATCACCACGAACCCGCTGCATGACAGCATTACGTTTCCCGGCTACGGGACATTCCTGCGGGACGATCAAATTTTCGGATAGCCATGCGCAGAATCCTATTATCACTTCTTTCCGCACTGCTCCTGTCGGGAGTGGCGCGGGCGCAGATTCCGGTGACGGATGCGGCCAACATTACACAAAGCATTGTCAATTCCGTTACGGAGCTGGTGCAGACTTCGACCACGGCGGAGAATATGATCGGCAACTTCAAGGAAACCATGAAAATCTACCGGCAGGGCAAGGAGTATTACGACCGCCTGCGCAATGTCACGCACCTTGTCCGGGACGCCCGTAAGGTTCAGCAGTCCATTCTATTGGTCGGGGAACTCTCGGACATCTACGTAACAAGTTACGACAAAATGCTCACGGACGATAATTTTTCGTCCGCGGAACTTTCGGCCATCGCTGCCGGGTATAATAAACTTATGGAACGGGGCATGAACTCCCTGAAAGACCTGAAAGAAATCGTCAATCCGACGGATTACTCCATGACCGATAAGGAACGGCTGGACCGTATCGACCAAGCGCACGGCGAACTCACGCACACGCGCGATCTGATGGTCTACTACACGCGCAAAAACATCTCCGTTTCGTACCTGCGTTCGCAGCGGAAAAACGACACGCAACGGGTGTTGGATTTATACGGTTCGGCGGACGAAAAATATTGGTAGCTATGGTAATGCCTTTATCTGACGGGATGGATATTCATTTCACCAGCCTGCACAAAATTCTTCGCAACCTCTACGATCAGATGACGCCCCTAACGGACGATATTGCCACGTTCGCTACGGCCGTCGCCGGGCTGGGTGCGCTGCTCTATATCTGCTACCGGGTCTGGCAGGCCCTTGCGCGGGCCGAAGCCATCGACGTATTCAGTCTGTTGCGGCCGTTCGTTATCGGCTTGTGCATTATCTCTTTCCGGCCCATCGTTATCAATTCGATCAACGGAATTTTAAAACCGCTGGTCGTTGGCACAAATCATATCCTGAAAGATCAACTGCTGGATATGAAAGAACTTCAAAAGAAGAAAGACCGTTTGGAATGGGAGGAAGCTGTACGCCGCAAGACATACGGCGTAATAGACCCGAATGAGGATTATGATGCGGAATTGCGGGCGCTGGGGCTGGATGTTCCGACGCAAAGTGTCATGGATGCGCTGTATGAGGTAACGCATATTTTCAGTACGAAATATTGGGTGCTTCAATTATTCCGGTGGCTGCTGGAAATCCTGTTCGGGGCTGCGGCGTTGGTGATCGACACCCTGCGGACATTCTATCTGGTGATCCTTACGATTCTGGGGCCGATTGCTTTTGCAATCAGCATCTACGACGGGTTTCAATCGACCTTGACCTATTGGTTTTCGCGCTATATCTCGGTCTATCTTTGGTTGCCTATCGCCGACCTGTTCAGCGCCATGCTTGCGAAGATTCAGGTTTTGTCGCTGGATCGGGACATCGAATTGATCGGCGATCACTCGTTTCTGCCGGATTCTGCGAACTCGGTCTACCTGATTTTCCTGCTTATCTCGATTATCGGCTATTTCACGATTCCGACCGTTGCAAGCTGGATTGTGCAGTCCGCAGGAACCGGGGCCTACAACAAAAAGGTTACGGGTGTTTTCGGCGGAGCTACGAACGTCGCCGCCGGAGCTGCCGGAGCCGCCACGGGCAATGTGTCCGGGGGACTGATGAAATAATAACACTTGTAAAACATGGAATTTAAAGCATTAAAAAACATCGAAACAGCCTACCAGCAGTTACGCCGCTATTCGATGGCGTTTTTGGGGTTGTGCGCTCTTATTACGGTTGTCGCCGTATGGAGGTCGTACAGCTACGCCGAAAAGCAGCGTCAGAAGATTTACGTGCTGGACAACGGCAAAAGCCTGATGCTGGCCCTGTCGCAGGACCTTTGGCAGAACCGCCCCGTCGAAGCCCGCGAGCATGTCAAACGGTTTCACGAACTGTTCTTCACGCTCGCCCCGGATAAGGCGGCCATCGAAAGCAACGTGAACCGCGCGATGATGCTGGCCGACAAGTCGGCGATTGCCTACTACCGGGACCTCTCGGAAAAGGGGTTCTTCAACCGTCTGGTCGCGGGCAATGTCAGCCAGCGCATCGTGGTAGACAGCATCGCCGGAAACTTCAACGACTATCCCTATGAACTTCGAACCTATGCCCGGCAGCAGATTATCCGCGAAAGCTATATCACCGAGCGCAGCCTTGTCACCTCGTGCCAGCTTATCAACACCGTCCGTTCGGACAACAACCCGCAGGGCTTCATCATCGAACGATTCACGGTATTGGAAAACAAAGACCTCGGACGCTATGATAGGTAAGCACATTCTCAAACCTCTGTGCGAGGTGAAAGACCGGGCGCTGGAGCATCTGAAGAACTATCTGGAGCAACGCACGCCGCGCCAGCGGTTGTATATCGTCCTTACCGCGCTGCTGCTGTTCGCAGCCGTGGATATATGGATGATCGTCAGCAGCCTTTCGGGGCACTCCGAACCGCTGCCTGCACAACACATCGAAGTATCAGTACCATTAAAACCGTAAACTATGTTAGGTAAGACCAAGAATCCGGGCGGACAATCCGCCCCGCAGAAAAACAAATATCTCGTCATTGCGCTGCTGTGCCTGCCGTTCGTGCTGTGCCTGTACCTGATCTTCGGCGGCAGCGGGGAGCAAGCCCCCGCCACGGTCGGCGGGTTGAATTTCAACATCCCGGACGGCCGGACACAGAATATCGAGGGCAACAAGCAGAAAGCAATGGAGCGCGAGCAGATGAACGAACAGCACGACACCCGTGTGCGGACGCTGGCCGAAAGTACTTTCTCGCTGTCGGGCGACACGGTGCAGGCCCCGAAGCGCGAGCAGGCCCAGCCCGACCAGATTGCGCAGTCGCGCAACACCTACCGGGACCTGACGCGGGAAATGAACTCGTTTTATGCCACGCCCCGCACCGACCCGCAGATCGCGGCGCTGAAAAAGCAGGTCGCGGAACTCTCCGCCGAACTGGAACAGTCGCGCGAAAAGCCCGACCCGCTGGACTACATGGAACGCAGCTACGCCCTTGCGTCCAAGTATCTGGGCGGCCAGCCGCAGGCGCAACCGCAACCGGGCGCAACCTCCGAGAAGTCGAAAGACCGCGCGGCATGAGCGCACCGCACGGTGGAAAACCCCGTGTCGGGGTTGTCGCAGCCTGTTAGCGATTCGGCGTTCATGGCGCAATACGGCAAGCCCCGTAATTACGGATTCAACACCGCCGTCGGGGAGGGTGTCGCGGAGAACCGCAATGCGATCCGCGCGGCTATCGACGCCGATCAGGTCATAACGGCGGGGGCCGTTGTCCGGCTGCGGCTGCTGAAGCCGATGCAGGTTGCACGTTATGTCCTGCCGACCAATACGGTCGTGTTCGGTGTGGCGGCCATCGAGGGGCAGCGGCTTTCTATCACCGTGAAAAGCATCGAAAGCGGGGGCAGCATCATCCCCGTACAACTCACGGCGCACGACACGGACGGACAACCGGGGCTTAATATCCCGAACTCGTTAGAGCGCGAAGCGGCCAAAGAAGCCGTGGCAAGCGTCGGTTCGTCGGGCATATCGAGCATATCGGTTACGCACAACGCCGGGCAGCAGGCCGCAATGGACCTTGTGCGGGGTGCAATGTCTGCGGGCAGCCAATACCTGAACGCAAAGATGCGGGAAGTAAAAATCAACCTCAAAGCAGGTTATCAGCTATTATTAATTTCAAAAGAGTAAAGCAAACATGAAAAATCTTATTATGACATTCGCGGCAGCCGTGGGCCTGTCGCTCGGCAGCTTCGCACAAAGTGCAACCGCCGAATCAAAAGCGTTCCGCTCCAGCCAGATCGTCGCACCTTACGACATCGAAGTAACGTATAACAAAACCGTGCATGTCCTGTTTCCGGCGGCTGTGCAGTATGTCGATTTGGGCAGCAACGACATCATCGCGGGCCGCGCCAGCGGTGCGGAGAATGTCGTGCGCATCAAATCCGCCGTCGCGGGATTTCCGGGCGAAACGAATTTCTCGGTCATAACCGCCGACGGGTGTTTCTACACGTTCAATGTAACCTACGCCGACGAGCCGGACCAGCTATCCGTGGAAATGGACGACTGGCTGCGCAAGAACCCTACGGCGGAGTATGCCAACGACCGCTTGTTCGTCAGGCTCTCGGAGTTGGGCGGAGAAACGCCCGTATTGGTAAACCGCATCATGTATTCTATCTACAAGAAAAACGCTTCGGACATCAAGTCCGTCGGCTCCAAGCAGTTCGGGATTCAAACCCTCCTGAAAGGGGTCTACATTCACAAGGACCTCATGTATTTCCATATCGCCGTGCGTAATATGTCGAATGTTTCCTACGACATAGATTTCATCCGTTTCAAGGTCGTGGATAAGAAAGTCGCCAAACGAACCGCTGTTCAGGAAACCTATGTGAATCCGGTGCGGGTGTTCAGCCAGCAGAACACCGTGGACGGAAAAGCGACTGTTCGCAACGTGTTCGTGTTCCCGAAAATGACACTCCCGGACGACAAGGTGCTGACGGTCGAAATCTTCGAAAAGGGCGGAGGACGGCATCAGTCGTTCAACATCGCTAATGGGGAACTGATCGGGGCGAAACTCATTAACGATCTGAAAACCCGGTAGTCATGCGAAAGTACATCATCATAGCACTCGCGGCGGTGTGCCTTTTCGGGCTGTGGCCCGGCGAGGTGCACGCGCAGCGGGGGCTTCCCAAACAAAAGGGAATCCAGATCACGGCGGGCTGGGTGGACGGTTTTTCGTTCGTGAAAGCCGGACGGCGGGCCAACTTCTACGGTAGTGTTGCGTTCTCCCGATACAACCGCAATTCGACGCGCTGGCTCGTGGGGCTGGAATATCTGCAAAAGGATTACACCTACCGGGGCGAGGTCGTGCCCAAAGCGCAGTTCACGGGCGAAGCCGGATATTTCGTTCCGTTTACCGCAGACCGGGGCCGGAACGTCGTGCTGTCGGTGGGGTTCTCGGCGCTTGCCGGGTACGAATCATCGAATTGGGGGAACAAACTGCTGCATGACGGGGCAAGGCTCCGGGATGCAGACTGTTTCCTGTACGGCGGGGCGCTTACGGCCGAAGTCGAAACCTATCTGTGCGATAAGGTCGTATTCTTGGTGAGCGTCCGGGAGCGGGCGCTGGCCGGGTCCACGGTCGGGACCTTTCACACGCAGATCGGGTTCGGACTGAAATGTTATATATAACATTTCACGCCATATGTTAGCTTTCAATTTATGTTGTATAATAATTGTATTTGACTTGCGAACAGTTAGTTGTGTATTTTTGGGACAACATATTTATTTATATAACCCATTGAGAAAAGCCATGATGTCAGGATTATCTTTCCAGCACTTTTGTTTTGTGGAACTAATCACTTCGCAACAATCAAGTGCTTCAGATTTGGCTTTCATGCTAACTTCTGCATAGACATTGGTTGTATCCACAGAAACATGTCCAAGCCATGCTCGGATAGTATTAATGTCTACTCCAGCTTGAAGAAGATGTGTAGCTGTCGTGTGCCTTATCACATGAGGCGTTACATTCTTTTTTCTAAGAGAGGTGCATTTTTTAGCAGCTTCAGCGGCATATTTTGTTATCAGTCCATATATACCAAAGCGGGTAAGTGGGGCGTGATGGCGATTTATAAATATGCTTTGTGTAGGAGCCAAGTTTTTGACAAGTTTCCGTATTTCACGGTTGGTACTTTTCCAAAGAGGACACCTACGTGTTTTATTGCCTTTTCCATGCAGTATAACGGTAGAGGTGGTATAGTCATAATCGGCAACAACTAGTTTGGAAACTTCATCCACTCTGGCTCCCGTATTATACATGAACAGGATAATGACATAGTCCCTGTAACCATATTGTGTAGTTTTATCCGGGGCATCAAGTAATGCTTCCATCTCGTCCCTCTCCAAATAACCAATCATTGGTTTCTGGTGCTTTTTCATGGGTATGAGTCTAAGTTCCCGATAAAGTTCTGCATGTTCCGGGTTATAAGTTGAGAGATATTTGGCAAATGCAAGTATGCTGGTAAGCCGTTGGTTCCTGCTTGCAGGGGATATTTTGCGTGAGGCTTCAAGATTTTTCAGGAAGTCTTGCACATTGTCCTTTGTAAGGAGGTTCACGGAAAGTTTTTCTATCCCGTTCTTGTTCATTTTTGACAAGTACGGAAGCAGCAGCTTGAACGTGTCACGATAACTCAACAAAGTGTTCTTTGACAGATTGCGAACAGTTGTGGCATATTCCAGTAAGAACCGGCGTAGCCAATAGCTTATGTATTCATTATGGGTATTCATATTTTATTATTTTGATAGTCTGTAATTCTCAAAAAGTTGCAATGCCGTTTCCAGTAATTCAGGAGTCATCGTTAGATAAACACTTGTATACTTGATAGAAGTATGTCCGAGATAGGTGGAAAGGATAGGTAACATCTGCTGTACATCTACTCCTTCCTTGTACCATTGAATCAAACGATGGGTTGCAAACGTGTGCCGAAGGTCATGTATCCGTGGCTGGTATCTATCCGAGTCCGTGCGGATTATTCCTGCCTTTTTCCGTATCAGTTTAAAACTGTTCCGGAAAGTATGGAGGTTGACAGCTTGAGCTTGCTTGGTTACAAAAAAGGGAGCGTCCTTATCAACCGAAAAACCGGACTCTTTGAGCCAGTCAAAATAACTCAAAAGTCTTTTTTTTACTTGAGTGTTGAATGGGATAATCCTTGATTTGTAAAATTTTGTAGTACGTACAATAATGTAAGACTCTTCCCAAATTATATCGCCTACCCTCAGTGCTATGACTTCACAAGTGCGAAGTCCCATCGTATACATGGTAATCAGCATTGTCTGATATACAAAGGGAATGATTACATTCTGAGTTCTCCTGGTATAGTCCAAAGCTGAACTGAACAACCGCTTGAGTTCATCCCGGCTATAGATATAGGGAACAAGTCCGGCAGGTCTCTTCGGCATATCCAATGTCAATGGAATTGTTTCAATAAGGCTTCGTTGAAAAGCCCATTGAAAGAATCCCTTCAGGGACGTGTGACGAGTAAACCACATAGCCGTAACCCTGTTCCCCTTATAGAGGAACGAGTTCACGGATTCCATATTGATTGAGGAAATATCGGTCGTATCACCGATAAACTTGCTAAAACTCACAAGAAGAATACCGGCAGATTTAAACTTTTCACCAAGGCTATGCCTGTACTCAATATATTTGATTACGGCTTCTTTGATAGTCATAGCAAATCCTCCCAGTTCATTTCTGCGACCATACTCAGTGTTTTCAGATTCACTTTGGCATATATCCTCGTGGAATCCGGGCTTTCATGTCCGAGTTGTCGACTGACATTATACAATGGGAATCCTTCGTTGACAAGCCGTGTGGCAGTCCAATGTCTCAGTGCATGAGGACCATAGTGTCTGAGTTCCATCCCCTGACTTCTCAGAGCCTTGCTCACAATAGCATATACTGCATTGTGGCTAACTCCTCTATATGGTGGTACCATACATTGGAACAATGATTTTTGCGAAGAATCATTTATTCTTACTGCTGTCAGATAACGTATGATGGCATTACCGACGTTCACGGTAAGCGGAAAGACTTGAGCCCGTTCACCTTTGGAGCGACGGAACAGGATTGTCTCCTTGTCCCAGTCTATGTCATTCAGTTGTAGACTGACCAGTTCATGCGTGCGGATTCCATAAACGGACAGAAGCATCATTATGGCATAGTTCCGAATGTTTGTTTTACTATTGAAGTCTGAATAAAATTGAACGGCTCCGAGTACGTGTTCTTTCTCCGGAGCGGAAGGAAGACCGTCCTCTGAGTACAAACGTGGTGCTTTGAGTGCCAAGGATAACTTGTCTGAACACCAGCTTTGAGTAGCGGCATATTGAAGGAACGAACGCAAATGGCTGATGTATTCGGCTAATGTCCTACGATTGATATTCCATTCCCTATGGATTCTTGTAAGGAACATATCAATATGTTTGGGGTGCATAGAGAACAACTCTGGATGTATTTGACCAAGGACGGGTAGCATACAACATAGAACCTTACGTTTACCTTTAATGGTATGTTTTGAATAGTTTTTCTCGTCAGAAAGAAAACGTAAATATTCTTCTGCATATTCATTAAAACCAAAAGAAGTGCTCTTGGTGACTTGTATGCCTAAAAAATCAAGCCAGCTCATAGCAACTCTTGTAAATACCCCTTTTCGGTATATTACATTAGAATCTGTTTGTTTACCTCTACATGCGTATTTTTCTGCGCTTGAAATGATTTCTTTTGCTGAAAATGAAATCCGAGTGCATACGGATAAATTTTGAACGACATGAAGTTGGATATACGCCATCAGTCTGAGATAATTGTCCGAATATCCCAAGTTGCGACTATGCTTTAGAAAAGCTTCCCTTTCTACAAGCATTGGAGCAGATGCCATTTTTACACGTGACTGACGTCGAGGAAACAAGCTGTTTAAAACAGGGGCTTCCATAAGTCCGTCAAGATTAGACAAGCCAATAAAACGTATCCATTTCATTGCCGTTCTGATCATATGTTTTTCAGAAGTGATTCCAAGTTGATTCTGCTGGCAGAAACATTTAATGGATACAGAAACGGTCTCAAATACGAGAGGTTTGTTGTCAATTGGGAGAATACGAACTATTCTTAACAGGAATAGTGATGTTTTCTTTAGATAATCGTCTTTGCCTCCCTTGCTTCTGAGGTATTCAAGATATGACTCCCTTTCAGATAGCATCGGAGCTTCAAGATACTCTTGATGACGACTCTTGTCTTTGATAAGTTCTGTTATTATCATAAGCACAGTTTTTTAAATTAGTAATAAAGCATAGGTAGACATCCAGAAATATGTTGTCCAAAAAACACACAACTAACTGTTCGCAAGTCAAATACAATTATTATACAACATAAATTGAAAGCTAACATATGGGTTCAAATTCATCATCAATTAACCGCGCATGAATTTACTGGAATTATTTTCAGGCATCGGGGGTTTCTCGCTGGGGCTTCGCCAAGCAGGATTTACCTTTGATAAGGTCTATTTTTCGGAGATAGACCGTCATGCCGTTGCTAACTTCAAACGCAATTTTCCAAATGCTCAACATGTCGGATCAGTCTGCGACATTACAGGAACTTCCATTGAACGTCCCGATATTATCACTTTCGGATCGCCTTGCCAGAATTTCAGCGTTGCTGGAAACGGCCTTGGATTGCAAGGTGCAGAAAGTTCACTCATACGGTACGCGATTAAGGCCATTGACTACTTTAGACCTGACATTTTTATCTGGGAAAATGTTAAGGGCGTCCTCTTCGAACGACATTGCCGGGATTTTTGGGCTATCGTCAAGGCCCTTGCCGACATTGGGGTTTATCAGATCGAATGGCAACTGCTTAATACTTCATGGGTATTACCCCAAAATCGGGAGAGAATCTACCTTGTCGGGCGTCTTGCAGAAAAATGCCGGGACAAAGTATTTCCTGTCTGCGAAAGCGTTTTCGCGTCTGAAAAAAAGGCAGAAGATGGACCGGAGGATAAAGATTGTTGTGGTACGCTTGTAAAGACCTACGGGCAAACTTCGAATTGGATTACCTATGTATTGCAACTCCAGCGGGGCGAACAATTCAACGGGACATTGGAAGCTATCCATGAGGGGCGGCTGCGGTTGCTGACAGAAACGGAATGTGAGCGGTTGCAGGGTTTTCCGGACGATTTTACGCGCTATGGCGTCTATGACGGAGATGTGCGGGAGATTTCCCGCACGCAGCGGTATTCGTTGCTGGGAAATGCCGTCAGCCCGCCGATTGTCGAAAAGGTCGCTGCGAGAATCAAACAAACGACATTGTTGTAATCTATTATACTCAATTTATGAAAGAAGCAACAAGAAAAACAATGTTTTCATCCGTTCGGATGGACTGGGCTACGCCTATGGATTTTTTCAATGCGCTCGACGCGGAATTTCACTTCACACTTGATCCTTGTGCAAGTCCTGAAAATGCAAAGTGCAAGAAATACTATACAGAGCAGACAAACGGATTATTACAGAGCTGAAAGGGCGAAACGGTGTTTTGTAATCCACCTTACGGCCGTAATATTGCGGCGTGGGTTATCAAGTGCTGGCAGGAAGCGAAACAACCGGGAACAATCGTCGTAATGCTGATTCCGGCCCGCACGGATACACGCTATTTCCACGATTTTATTTACCACCGGGCAACAGAAATACGGTTTATTAAGGGCCGTCTGAAATTCGGAGGTCAGAATAATCCCGCACCGTTTCCGAGCATGGTAGTAGTTTTCAAGGGATATAATAAATAAAATGAACAGTTATGCGAAAAATAAAAATCTGCGGCATTTTTGCCGCGCTGCTGTCGCTGTTCTCGTGTAACGATAAGATCGACGTGCAGCAAGCCTATGATTTCGGTATAACGACCTGGTATCTTCAAAAAACGATCAAACCGGGCCAACCCGTCGAAATACGGTTCTATCTGACCCGTGAGGGGTATTATGCCGATGCGGAGTTCTCAATCGGCTATGTTCAGATCGAAGGTGACGGCGTGGTGTATGATACCGGAAACTCACGGCTTATAAATCGGGAGTTCTGTGCCTTGCAGGAAATATCCGACCTGCAGGACGGGGTTTTCACGCTCTATTACCGGAGCCTGTCGGACAAAAATTCAACGCTGAAATTCATCGTCATGGATAACTTCGGCCAGACACGAGAATTGCAGATCGAATTTGAAAGTGAAATATAAGGGAAAAGGCGGCCGGTATGAAGTGCACCCCAAAGATTGGCCGGATTAATATTAATTTAGATAGCATGAGTTCGGTACTGCACCGGGCTCATGTTGTTTAAAGCCCTCTTTATTCGTTTGTTGCCCTTTGAATATTGCCGTTGATTTGTCATAGCGCATAATCGAGGTGGTATTTAATATATTCAAATTGAAAATCACCACATTCGGCACGGGGTAGCCGGAGGTGGGCTACACGAGGATTGTATTTATATTTATTAGTAAGATATTCCACCATTTTTTCATAAGCATCGTAGCCACTTTTGGCAAAAAAGTTTCCCTTATACAATTCTATTCCTTTGATCGTGCCGCGTTCATTCGTGTATACTGTCAAATAGAAATAATATCGTACAGCATATATTCCCTCCCGGATTTCGGATAACTCCTGCCGACGCTTGTTTACTAATTCCTTATTCTGTTCGAATCGTTCCAGATTTATTTTTTCGAGTTGTGTCTGATAAAGCCGGTTGTGTTCTTCCAGAGTGTCGGCCAATGCCGGGTAATAGTTTATGTGCGTTGAACCTGTGCCCGTTGTTTGGAGCATGTTCAATCCCGAATATTTTTTGGTTTTATAAATGAAATAATCGACGGTTCCGGCTTCGTTTCCCACGATTTCGCCAAAGAAAATAGCGTATATCCGACACTCTGCTGTTTCGCTGCATTTCAGTTGTTTCGCACTTCTCGGATTTATAAGGGAATTGATGAAATAGATAGCTTGTTCCGGTGTGCTGCATAGTTCAATTCTATTGAAGTACACGAACACATATTTTCTTTTGAGATTCATACGTTACAAGTTTTATGAAAAAGAGAAAGCAGTATAACAAATATAGCTTTTATTTGTTGAATTTCAAATACCTGTGATATGTTTGAGGACTGAATTTTTTTCGTGCATGGCTCGAATAATATAAAAATGTGTCAGAGTGATTTTAAAAGCCAATGATAACAAGAAAGGACGGCTATCTTTGCCGTTCTTCTCCTATTTTCTTCACGTGCATTGTTTCCGGGGTGTAATTACGGTCAGTTGCCGTAATCTTTGGGGTAAGTTACTCCGGTATGTGTACAGGTCAGGTCGAATGCCCACGCTACGGCATTGAATGTTGAAAGGCGCGTAGGTTCCATACGCAAATCATAAATACCGATACCCCCGGCATTGGCTCGCATTGATTGTATCGTGCGAACTTTGACCGCACTATCACTTAATGGGCCTCTTAAATCTATACTGAACGGAAGATAGTGTGATACCGGGAACATTGAAGATAGGTAATAACCGTTCAATGAACCTTGGTGCGTCAGGTCGATACATGCTACGGCTTCGGGTGAAAGCGTATTGGGATTTCCCCAATCCAGCAGGGTAATTATTTTGTCGGTTTTGTTTCGCAATTTCAGAATAACATTGCTGAATGAGGTTGAATTTGCCGGTGGCCAGCCGCGGGTTCCGTATTCCGACCATTCATCGTCGAGGAAATAGCCGTCCACACCGGCGGCCTCCCCGACCTCGATAATCTGGTTGCAGAACGATTCTGCTTGTTGATTCGTGAGGTTTGCGAACCCGGCTCCGGTATGGTCGCCCAGATAGCCGAGCAGGACTTTGATACCTTTTGCCTGGAGCGGTTTGATATATTTGTCGGGATCGGCGAGAATAGCTGCGTTATTGGGATTGTTGTAGGCATAAACATTCCCGTTGGCATCTCCACGGATGTTGGACGAATAGATCACCACATGGGTAAAGAACGGTTCGCCGTTGGAAAGGTAATACTCTCCGGCATTGAGGATATTTACATCGTTGACTTCCACGATCAGATGCCGGGCGAAGTTTTCTATTGTCGCCGCGCGGGTCATGGGGGTAGTTTGTCCGTCCGGTTGGGCTATGACGGGTTCTTCTGCGCTATTGCAGGCTGTAAATGTAAATGTGTATGCCGCTGCTGCGACAACATACACGTTATCATTGTCTTTTTCATGGCTGTTGTTTGTTTCGGATGAAAAACCGCGCACCGCGAAAGTGGTGCGCGGACACTTTAATCACAACCTATTTCTTCTCATTTCGCGTAAAACATTAATTGCCATAGTCTTTCGAGTAGGTCTTTCCGGTGTGCGAAACGGTTTCCCCGAAAGCCTGGGCTGCCGCGTTAAACGACGAAAGGCGATAGGACGACATGGGCAGGTTGAAGAACGCGACACCGCGTGCATTGGCGTTCTTGGCCGCCGTCGTATAGGTTTGATCTGGTTGTCCGACATCGGGCCGGTCAGGTTTACGAACAGGGGCAGGTATTGACCTTTTGCGAACGACGAATTGAACCCATAGCCGTTCAGCGAACCCTGGCAGCCCCAATCGAGATGGCTGATAGCCGTGGATGAGAGCGTACCGGTGTTACCCCAATCGAATACGCTGATCGACTTGTTGGTCTTGCCTGCCAGCGCGATAATCATGTTGCTGTACGAAGTGCTGTTAGCATAGGGATAGCCGCGGGTTCCGTACTCCGCCCATTCGTCGTCGAAATCGTAGCCGTCTACGATATTGTCGTAGGCAACCAGATCATCCGTGTAAGTGCCGATTTGTGCTGCGGTAAGATTTGCAAAGCCGGCTCCGGTGTGGTCGCCGAGGTTGCCCATAATCACCTTGATGCCCTTGGCTTGAAGCGGAGCAATGTAGGTTGACGGATTTGCGAGAATTGCGGCGTTGTTCGGGTTGTTGTAGTTGTGAACGTTGCCCGATGCGTCGCCGCGGATGTTGGATGCAAAGAGAATGACGTGCGTAAAGAACGGAGTGCCGTCCGACAGGAGATATTCTCCTGCGTTGAGCGGATTGACGTCGTTTACTTCGACGTAAACAACGCGGTAGAAGTTGCCGAGCGTTGCCGCGCGGGTCATCGGGCCGGCCTGATCGGTCGGGTCGTTTGCGATGGGTTCCTCGGCCTGCTGGCACGAGGTCATCAACAATGCGGATGCAGCGAACAAGGTGCAGGCTGCGAATAAGAATTGTCTTTTCATAAGGCTAATTTTGGTTAAAAGGTTGAGGCTTGAGAATTATAGGTTGTAGTTAAAGTGGTTTTTTACCAGTCTTTTCTGAAGTTCCCGTAATTGTTAAAATCCAAATTTACGTTTATCAATAGTATCATTCCGTCGTATTCCCAATCCCAATCGGTAACTGCATCTGCCACTATATTGAAAGCGCTTTTGGGGCCTTCTTCATATCCTGCCGAGTTTGTCGGCATATCCCAGAATGCGAATACGTTCCCCGATTGGGTTTCGCGGTACAGCGATTTAACCGCTGGAGTCAAAATTGGATTTAATTGTGCGCTTTCCTGCGTATTGTGCGTTTTCAGCAGCGCGCCGCCGTATTTGGATTGCTCCAGCCCGGCAATGGGTTTGAGCTTTGCACCGTCGGTGTAAGCATCCACGACTTCATCGAAAATTCCCGACCAGGCATAGTCGATGTATTTTCCGGCTTCGATGCCGTCGTGTGCCGTAGCGAGCAGGTCGGTGCTCTCCGCGTCGCAGGCCACGGTGACGAGTTTGCCGTCGCCCAATGCTTCCTTTGTCGCCTTTATCAGTTTGGCGTAGGATGCGGGATTTACACCGGGCATACCGTCTTTGCCGTAGGACGCTTCGATGTCGAAGTAGTTTACGCCGTCCAACTTATATGTTTCCACGACATATTTAAGCTGGAAAACAAAATCAGCGGTCTGCTCGTCGGTCATATTGCAGAATCCAAGTCCCGTATTTCCGCCTGTGATGCAAATAAGCACCTTACGACTGCTTTTCTGCAAGGGCATGAGGTATTTGTCGCGGTTGCTCAAGACGTATTGCAGATCCGGTCCGATGTCGAGCATGGCCCGCCGTGTCGTCTTGTCGAATTTTAGCGCCGCGGGGCGGAGTACTTCGATATCGATCCACGTTTGGGTTATCGTATTGAAATCGGGGTCAAATGTTTCTGCATAAAATTTGGTTCCCATCAGCGGGTTCATTTCCTCGGTATTGACATATCCCACGATTTTGAAAGCATAGGCATCGAGCTGCGTTTCGGGTACGATCTCCCCGACCAGGATCCGGTAGTAGATTACCTGGTCTTTTTCGGACGGGGACATGTCGTTATTGGCAACGGTCGCCCGCAGGGGCAGCAGATAGGCGCCTTTTTCGACCCCTTCGCGGCTCAACGTGACGGTAAGAGCAGGAGAGGTTTTCTCTCCTCTCTTGACCGTCAGCGTTTTGCCTCCTTCGAAAGTCACATTTTCCAACGGAAACAGCGTCAGTTTTGCGTCACCTTGTTTGTCTTTGTTGTATTCGTCCACAAGCGTTGCGTCCGCATCGACCGTAACCGTTACGTCTGCGGCTGCGGGCTGGGTCAGTTGGTAGAACACGGCGTCTGTGGTCGTCTGTTCTTCGCTGAGTTTGAGTGCCGAAATCTGATCGGGCGTTTTTTCCCGGCGCAGCACTCCGCCGACGTTTGCAAGGTCGTCCTTGCCGGGAATATCCCCGGCCGTGCGGGTAAAGTCCTCGGCGTCGCACGCGGCCATCGCTGCGAGCGTAAGGCAAAGTGCCGAAGTGCGCAGCAGACCTGTTATTTTATTCATGTTTTTCATAGTTCAAGATTTACGGTTTATTCTTGCTTGTTGAGCTGCGGAATTTCCACCGAGGTATTCCATTTCAGATCAGTATGCGCTACGGCATCGTTTCCGTACTGCGACCAGTCTTTGATGATGTTTCCCGACCCCTCGTTGAATTTCCAATAAGCGCGTAATTCGGGCTTCTCGGCCGGGTTTTCCACGTCGTACATGTCGCGCCAGATGTCGGCCTGCGTACGTGCGACGGACCATATGCGCACCTCTGAAATATCGCCGCAGAGCTGGCGGAAAGCGTCGTAGCTGTACCCGATGAAGAATTGCCGGGCGTCCGTTTCCGGGTCGGGGTCTATGGCGCGCAGTCCGAGGTTTATGACCTTTACGGTCGGCGCTACCTGCGTCTGGCTTTGGAGTTGTCCGTTTACGTAGATGCAGGCGATACCGGTTTCCAGGTCGTATGTGAAAGCGACATGATACCACTCTTCGAGCGACAGAAGTTTACCCTTGTTCTTTTCGGGGAATTTGCCCAGGCTTACGCCCGATCCGTCTACCTGGAGCTGGTCGGCATAGAAATTCGTGTCGCCGATACGCAGCAGCAGGTGTTGCTCCACACCCATGATCGTAGAGAGCTTTTCTTCGATGTAGGACGAAGTGGGACCTGCATAGTGGAAATCGTGAACGCGGACGATAGCTTCATAGGTTACGGCTGTCAACCCGTTTACGCAGTCGGCGGTTCCGGCTTTGTCGAACGCAGGCACGTCTATCCAGTTATCGGTGAGTACGGCGGCGGTCGTGATGGCCGAAGAACGGCGCACAAGATAATAGACGGTTTGGGAACCGGAGAGGGTCGAAAGTCCCCCCCCCGCAGAAACGATAGTTACCGGAAGTAACTGTGTTGCATCTATATCGAGCCGGTCGAGGTTCTTAAAATGGATAGTCAGAGGTTCCGATACGGATTTCCCGGCTTCTACGGTTGCCGTCCGTTCGGGGAACTCGTAGTAACTGTCATCGAGTACCGCATATTTCGTATCGTGTTTGGCATTGTAGGTGTTCACGAGCGACGGGTCGATGGCGAATGTCACCTCGATATTCTCTTTTGCCGGGGAGATCAGTACGGCGGAGAGTTCGCGGTCGAGCTGCGTAACAGTCTTTTTAAAAGTTACGTTGTTGTCGCTCGACGTTTCGGCTGCGTCGATATATGCTGCGTTGTCGAACGGGTAACGGTTTTCATAGTCCGATTCACACCCGGCCAGCAGGATAAAGGCAGCCGATACAAAATACAGATATATTCTTCTCAATTTCATAAGGCGCATTATTTAGGGTTTGCCGGATTCAGCAGGCCGATGGCATGCTTGGTCTGTTTGTAATTTATGTAAGCGTCGTAGTAATCGTCCCCGATGTTGTAAATACCCAGCCCGGCTAACGGCCCCATTGTAATTACGCTTTTTGCCGCTTCGGCGATTGCGGGTTGCTGCACAAGGTTTTCATCCGTGAGTTTCCCGCCCGGCTCGGCCGTGATGATGATTTTTTCGAGCGCAATGCCGGCATAATCGGTCGCGTATGCAAGCTGGCTGCGGATATTGAACGTATTGACGGCATCCGTAGTCGTGAGTACGAAATAGGTGATGGCGTCGTGGCTCTCCTTTGCGATAAAGAGCGGGTTACCCTCCGCCATGAGGATTTTGCCGGTCAGGGACGACAGTTTGCTGACAATCGTTGCAGCGGCTTGGGTCGCTGCGGCATCCATAGCGCCGCCGTAACGTACCGTTACGCCGTCGAACTTATACCGGTTTACGACCTCGATCACCTTGTCGAGATATGTCCCCAGCGCTGCGGCGTCCGTAGATTCCGCGAGTGTGTTGTAATCTACGGTATAGAGGATTTTCGTGCCCTTGGCCTGCGCTTGGGGTATATCCTCGATGTCGTATTCGGTCAGGTTGCCGGCGTTTTCAAGTGCCACGATGTCGAGTGAATCGGGCAGTGAGCGCAGAAATGCCTTTTCCGAACCCGGTACGGCGGGGGCATTTGCCAGGCTTGCGTATACGATGTAGTGTTCGCTTGCCTTATACGCTTTGAGGGCTGCCAGATATGCGGCGTACTGCGCCTGATCTTGCTGGTCGGGTTTTATGATCTGCTGGTCTATCGGCTCGATGTCCGTGTCGCAGGCTGTGAAACAATAGGCCGCGGGAATGAGCAGCGCCAGAATCAGGTATTTTATAGTCTGTTTCATAGCTTCGGATTAATTTAAGGGTTTGCAGTCCCACCATGTGCGCGTGCCGCCGTTGTCGGGGCCGCCGAGCGAAGTTATCGCCGCTTCGACATTTGTGCGGTTCTCGGAATATTCCTCGGATGGGTAGGGAAGTCTGCGCATGCCGTACTTGGAGTTCACCGTTCCACCGGATTTATTGTCTTTGGCCGGCATCAGTTTCGGATAGCCCGTGCGCCGGTATTCCGCCCACGCTTCATTTCCGAGCGGGAAAATCGCAATCCATTTCTGGGTGATGATGCGTTCGAGGTTTTCTTCGAACTGTGCATCTTCTTTCCATTTGATCGTGATGCGGCTTTGCGGTAATGCGGTGTTGTTTTCGATAACGCCGAGAGGGTCGGTGTATGCTTCGGGGACGTTCGCTTCGTCGGCGATGTAATCCTCCGCACCGGCTACGCCGCGTTCCTCGAATGAAAGCCGTATGCCTTGTTCATAGAAATTCTGTGCCGATACCGCACTTCCCCAGCGCAGTTCATATTCGGAGCGCAGGAACGCGATTTCCGCTGCGTTCATCCATAAAATAGGGTCGGTGTCGGTAATGAGCATCGAGGAACATGCCGTTACGGCCTTGGACTTGTTGGCCGGTGTCGTGCCGATGCGCAGGCCGTAATAGCCTTTCACTGCGGCATCGCCCTCTCCGACGGTTCCCTGTGTGAACATCTTTGCCCGGCGCGGGTCTTTGTAGCCGTTCATGTAGCAGAGGATGTCGGCTCCGATGGCGTGGTCCTGCCAACTGTTCCAAAGCAATGTCGTGCGGTTGAGTTCGGGCTGAAGCTTCGCATTGTCGGCATTCTCGGTGATGACCCCGTCGGCGATGGCTTCCGCGGCTTTGGCCTTTGCGGTCTGCTCGTCGATATAGGAAAGGCGCATCGCCATACGCAGTTTAAGCGAATTGGCGTATTTGATCCACTTTTTAAGGTCGCCGTTGTAAACCTGGTCGTATTCGCCGAAGGCTTCCGTACTCAAATCCCGGTTGCGCTCCAGCGCTTCCAGCGCGGCGTCCAGTTCTTTGAACATCTGCGTATATGCTTCCTGTTGCGTGTCATAGGGGACGGTCAGGCGTTCTTTTTTGTCCTCTACGATCTTGGAGTAGGGTATCGAGCCGTAAGCGTCGGCCAGGCGGTTCATAATCGCCACGCGCAGGACGTTGGCCAGGGCTACCGCCACTTCGTCGTCGGTTTTGTTGATGATGCCGCGGTAAGCGGGGTAAGTTTCGGTGATGACATCCACAAACGGCGCTTTGAGCCAGTCGGTGGTGGGATTGAACGTTGAGAATTTCGTTTCCCAGCTGTCTACCGTCGCTTCGACGTAGCCGCCGTAGCTGCCGCCTTCGAGTGCTTCGACAAATTGGTATAGGTGTTCTTCCGAGGGGATCACCATATTTTGCAGTTTGGTGAGTTTCGACCCCACGAGGTAGTTGTCGCGTTCCAGTTCGTCGTCTGTCGCTTCGTTCGGATTACGGTTGTAATCTTCGAAGTTGTCAAGGCATCCCGTCGATGCGCTTACTACTGCGATAAGAGCAACGGCACGAATTATTGTCTTTATTTTGTTCATAGCCGTTAGAATTTAATGTTAATATTGAATCCCAGGTTACGTGTCGAGGGCATCATGAAATAGTCCATTCCCTGATAGAAATTGTTTGTCGATGCCACGGCTTCGGGGTCGAACGGCGCTTTACAATACATCATCCACAAGTTGCGGCCTACGAACGATACGGTGATCGAACATACGTTGTGCAGCCATTTGCGGGGAATCGTGTACCCCAGCGAAAGTTCCTGGAGCCGGACATTGGTTGCCGAATAGGTGTAATACTGGGGTATTCCGCCCTGCGATGCTATGGCCGTATACCAGGTTTCCGGGTTTACCAGGCTGCGGCCGTTTACCAAAGCACCTCCGGCATCGCGCGCGGCAGCCGTTGCTTCGGACACGCCGAATAGGTCCATGTTGGCTTGCGTGAGTGAATTGACGATGCCGCCGATGCGTGCCGTTACGAGGAATCCGAGGTTCAGGTTCTTCCACGATACGCTGTTGCGCCATGCGAGGTTATAGTCCGGGAATACGGAACCGAGTTTCATGTCGGGCAGGTTGTCCTCTACGACGACGTTGCCGCCCTCGTCGATCTCGATGTTGCCTTTGTCGTCGCGCCGCAGGTCGGTCGTGGAATAAAGGTCGCCCATCGAACCGCCCTCTTTGAGAATAAATTTAGCGCGCCCCAGCTTACTGATCTGGAGCCTATTCATGCTGATTGTTTCCTCGGTGATCGGGTTGTACCACTCCTTGCAAAGTTCGATGATCTTGTTTTTGTTCCAGGAGAAAGTAAACTGCGAGTTCCAATTCCAGTTTTTCCATTGGTGGTCGTATCCCAGGCTTGCCTCGACACCCGTATTGCGCACGTGTCCGGTCTGAATATAGATGTCGGAGTAGCCGGACGATGCGGACAGATTCGGATTGAAAGTCTGGTTATAGGTGTCGGCGCGATACCACGATGCCGAGAGTGTGAATCCATGCAGGAACCGGGCGTCGAAACCTAATTCCCAGGTTTTCGTCCGCTCCGGGTAAAGCTGCCCGATAGGGTAGTTCGATTTGTCGTCCCAGCCGGAAATGGTGTCGTCGTAAGGGTGTGTGGCGATTGTCAGTTCCCGCGGAAAGGGGTTTGCTACCGAAGCCCACGAAGCACGGATTTTCAGGTAGTTGAACTTCTCCGGGAAATTGAATGTACTGCTGGGCAGCCACGATACGCCGACCGAGGGGTAGAAAAACGACTTTTGGGGTGAGTTGGCAAGTTGCGACGCCCAGTCGTTACGTCCGGTCGTCGTTACGAACAGTTGCGACTTCCAGCCCAGTTCCAGGGAGTAGAAAAACGACTGCGTTTGTTCGTGCCAGCCGGTTTTCGGCGTTTTCTTCTGGCTCTTGTCGAGGTTCACGACATTGAAGATGTTGGGAGCGCCGGCAATGGGGCCATATACCGAGAGTTCGTCGAAGCGGTTGTCTTTGATCGACGCGCCGATATGTGCGTCGAGCGAGAATTTCTCTTTGAACGTTTTGCTGATGTTGAGCATTACGTCGCCGTAGGTCTGACGTTCTTCGCCGCGGGTTTCGGTATATTTACCTTTTTTGCTGTTCTCCAGCAGCGTGGGGTTCGATGTTGCGTACAGTTTTTCCGTATATAAACTATTGGTGTTATCGACGCGGATACGTCCTGCGACATTCATCCAGTCGGTGATTTTATAGGTAATGCCGCCTGTGAACATATAGCGCTTACGGCTGTTTTCGCGGGGGTTGCGGTAGGCGATCCAATAGGGATTCTGCATGCGCAGGTCGCCGCCCTCGCCCTGCGGCCAGAACTGTTCATAGATTTTGCGTGCGGGGTTCCAGCGCTCGAATGCCTTTACGAGCGAAAAATCATCGCCGCGGGGAAAGAGATAAGCCGATACGAGCGGGTTTGAGTACACGCCCTGGTTTATCATGTTGCGGTCTTTCTGGATGATGTAGCTGCCGCTTACGTCCAGTGTCAAACGGTCGTTCAGCAGGTTCGACGTGTTGCGGAATGTAAAGTTATAACGATTATACTTGTTGTTGGGGATCAGTCCTTTGGAGTTTACCGCTGCGGTCGAGAAATAGATTTGGTTTTTCTCCGTACCCCCGGACAGTGTTACGGAGTTTGTCAGTATGTGACCTGTTTGCAGGAAATCTTCGGGCGAGTAGTTGTAACGTGCCGCTTGGTTGAGCGGTGCGCCCCAGCTATGGATTGTCGAACCGCTGGCTTTGCCTTTACGCCCCGTGCCGTAGCGGGTCTGGAAATCCGGCAGGCGCAGCGGGTTCATAAATTCCGTGTTACTCGAAACCTGTATCTGTGTTGCTCCGGCCTTACCTTTTTTGGTGGTAATGAGCATTGCGCCGTTCGCGGCGTCAGAACCGTACAATGCCGCGGCTGCGGCTCCGGTCATAACGGATATAGATTCAATGTCATCGGGGTTCATATCGGCGATGGATTCCGTTGTGCCGCGTGATCCGAACTCCATGCTGCCGTCGCTGGTGAAGTTGTGCATAGGAATACCGTCAATCACATACAGTACGTTCGAGGTCTGCATAATCGACTTCATACCGCGCATAATGACTTTGGCCGAACCGCCCACGCCGGACGAACTGGTATTGATAACGGCTCCGGCGACTTTACCTGCGAGGCTGTTCACGAAGTTCGCGGATTTTACGGTTGTTACGGCTTCGGACTTCACTTGCTGCACGGTGTAGGCCAGTGCCTTTTCCGAGCGTTTGATACCCAGGGCCGTGATCACCACGTCTTCAATCTGCTCTGCTGCTTCTTTGAGTGTTATGGCAAAAAAGGTTTGTGTGCCGATTTTTACTGTTACGGGGTCATAGCCGATGAAATTGACATACAATTCAGCGGTTTGGGCAGGTGCGGGGACTTGGAGCGAGAAAGCGCCGTCAAGTCCGGAACTTGTGCCGATGGTCGTTCCCTTTACGACCACCGATGCCCCGACAACGGGTGTCCCTTTGGTGTCGCGCACGACACCGCTGACCTTTGTGGAGCCGTTGTTTGCGGCTTTCTTGTCCGAGGATACGGAAAGATAAATGTTTTGCTGGTAGATTTTGTACTCGGTTTTCGTTCCTGCGACCATCGCCTGTAACGCTATGCCGAGCGGTTTATCGGCGACATTGATACTGATGGTTCTGTTAATATCTACGCCTTTGTTTACGATGAAGAAATAGCTGGTCTGTTTTTCTATTTCATTCATAACCTGCTCCATGCGAACATTGTCCATCTGCAATGTTACTTTCGCGGTCTGGGCATACGCTCCCCATGCGGAGAACGTGGAGCAAATCATGAATAGAAAAGTAAACCAGCATTTAATTTGCTGAATAAATTTATTATTCATAGATTTGTAGATTAGTGGTTGTTAGATTGGTTCAAATTCTATTAGCCGCTATGCCTGCGGGTGGTTGCTACACCTGCGGGCTTTTTTTGCGACTTTGAAGATTCATAGTCTTATCTCATAGGCATCGCAGTTTTTTAGATTCTTATTAGTTGATTTTGGCATAGTTATTTTATATGGATTACATTGTTTTCGTCTTTCTCATATTTAAATGGAGATATTTCCTGTAAGGATCTTAACGCATAATCCAGCCCCATATTGACGGGGATTTTGCCCCGGATAACGTCGATCTGCGGAAGATCGGCCGTTTCGATCTGGATTTTCACACCGTATGTTTTCTCCATTTTGGCGATGATGTCGGCAAACGGGTGTCCAACGAGATTCAGAATACCCTCCGTCCATAAATAGTCGTCCGTATTCTCAATCCTGGTCAATACCAGACGCTTCCCGTTTAGGCATACCTTTTCGTTCGGGTCTAATATAATCTGGTCGCCGCTTGCTAATTTGTTGGTTATTTTTACCTTACCATTTAATAATGCGGTTGTAAAGTCGTGTGCTTGCTCGTTTGCCGTTACGTTGAACTTCGTTCCCAGCACTTCCACGTCGCAGGCGAAAGTTTCCACGATGAACGGATGGGCGGCATCATGCTCCACGTTGAACATGGCTTCGCCGGAGAGTTTCACACGGCGATTTCTATTGAACCGTATCGGATATTCCAGTTTTGCCCCGCTGTTCAGGCAAACGCTGGTTCCGTCCTGGAGTGTAATGTCTATACGTTGTCCTGCCGGTGCGGCAACGGACAGATATTGTTTTGCGGTATCTTCGATAATGACGGTTCTGGAAGCGTACCAACTGCCTGCGACCAATAGTAATACTGCGGCAGCCTGGGTGCAGATACGAATAAAGCGTTGGCGATACCATTTCGGGCGTCTGGTCGGCAGGTGCAGACGATTGTGGTGCTGATAAGGAGCATTTGCGATAATCGCGTCCTGCATAGACCATAAAGCATTTAATTCTTTCTGGTTATTGGGGTCGGCATCAAGCCAGTCTACAATCGTTTTTTCTTCCTGCTCGGAAGTTTGTCCGTTTATGTACTTATATAATAATTTCTTGTCCATTTTTTTACATTGTGTGGCGAGTGCGTTATGAATTTTGGCAGCCCGTGGCTAATCCATAATTTTTCTGTTGGTAATTTTCTTGATAATTATACTTTGTCTGCTTACAATTATATGGTGCGTGAGCGCGCGACATTTACATCGAAAAAGTGCATTTTCCGTTAAATAAATTTTCTTAAAAAAATGGTATTTTTTTTAATTATCGTATAACGCTGGAATACAGGACGATAATTAAAATGATGAGATAGTCGTTCAGTGCGATTCGCATTATGGCCAAAGCCCGTTGGATATTGGCTGTGACGTTGCGCACATTGATTCCTGTAATTTCGGCGATTTCTTGGTAAGTCTTGCCCTCGAAGCGGTTGTAAAGGAAGATTTGCCGCATGGGTTCGGGCATTTTGTTGATCTGGCTTTCGATGATGGATTTTATTTCCGCTGTAAAGGATGCTTGCGGATTGGTGCTTTCCAAAACGGTGATTTTAGCTTTGATGCTGCGGTAAGCCGTCGTATGTATTTGTTGCTGGATTTTGAGTCTGTTTTTCTGGTTGCGCAGCCATTCAAGACAACCATGCTTTACGGAACCTAAAATATATGCGGGAATAGTCGTAGTAATATTGAGCTTGTCTTTGTTTTCCCAAAAATAAAGGAAACTGTCGGTAACGATGTCTTCCGCGGCCATATTATTGCGGATGTATGACCGGGCAATAATGATAAAACGAGGTTTATACTCGGAGTATAATCGTTCGAAATCTTCGAGCGTGATATGTTCATCCAGTTCTGACATGCGTGTAGATTAATTCAAAGGTAAACTTTTTTATCAAAATTCAAAAATTTGTAGAATGTCCGTTAATATGGGGTGATGTGAAATATTGGGTTTATCTCTTTGATGCGGAACGAATCGGAGAAAGAAGTGAGGTTTAGATAATATCGTTATGGATAACTTCGGTCAGACGCGGGAATTGCAGATCGAGTTCGAAAGTAGGCCGGGGCCGCAGCCCCGGCGCTGCTCACTCACTCCGGGGTTTGGGTTGCTCGGTTACGATTTCGGGCTTACTGTAAAACGATGTTGTGCAGCGGGTCTTAAACCCGACAATGCTATTATCTTCCACCCGGATAAATCGGAATAGCCGCGTATATACATAGTTCATCATCGCATAAGCATAGGGGTCGGGGGCTTTCACGTTCTTCCATCCGGGAGCTATGTCGTCGAGGGTGGGGAAACGTTTTTTGAACTGCGCTTTGAGTTTTTCTTTCAAAAGGGCCACTTGTTCGGGCCGTGTTGTCGGTTGTTCTTCGAAATATTTTTGCATGGTTAAAATGTTTATGGTTTAAAATAGGGTTTGCTCAATGCCAGGAGATGCGGGATAAACGATGCTGTTCCGTGCCCGTTGAAGGTTCACTTTATCCAGCGCAGCGGCTGCCCGTTCCGCGTCGATGGCCCGCAGTTCCTCGTTTATCCATTCCTCGTACTGGAGTATCGAGGCGTATATCCGGGCGGCTTTCTGCATTTCCTCGCGGTATTGGCGGCAAAGTTCGGCGTAACGGTCTGGGTTGATTTCTCCCTGCTCGTCGATCATCACCTCGTAATGACCGCCCAGCCGAGGATCGTCCACCATAACGCGCATACGCTCGGCCATGGCTCCGATGTGCTTTGCATACCCGTACTGCCCTAAAAAGTTCTCTTTTTCTATCCCGACCATGTTTTCGAAGTGCCGGATGTTTATACGATGGGGATTCGTTTCGCAGATGTCCCCGGCATTGTCGCGGGGTTCCTCGTGCAAAAAGCGATAATAGGCTTTGTATAACGCAAGAGCGTCTATTTGCTGATCTTTCATCGGCCTAAATTATGAATTTGGGGAGTAAATATTTTTTGTCGGTTGCCGTGCCGTATTGGTCGATGAAGTGTCGCACCGCGTTGTATTTATCTTCAAGATCGCTATCGTCCCAAGCAAAGGACGAATAATCGTAATTATGGAAAGGGGACGCTTCTGTTTGGCAGATTCGCAGAATGTCGTTCAATTCCGCCCAGAATATACGTGTGCCGTTATCCTCCAGCCGATACATTTTCAGAAACAGCCGCCGCAGGGTGTACGCCGAATATAGGCGTACACTCTTGTCGGTTATGGTATTCAAACGGTTGCGGCTACCTTTCCCCAAGTTTCCTGCGCAGACAAAACCGAGGTTGCGAGCTTGCGCTTCGGTGCGGGCTTTATAGTCGGCGAATCGCTTTTCTGCGCGGTCTACTGACCGAGTGAAGTAGGGGATTTCTTTCATTTTCATAAATTGGGTGGATTACAAGTTAAAATAATTGTTGTTGTGTAGCATGTTCGGGCTGTGTTTCTGCCGATGGGACGGGCGAGATGCGCCCGGATAGGTAAGCATGTAAGGTGTTTAGAAACTGCTCCCGATATACCGGGTCGATACGGCACTTGTCATATTGTTCCCGATGGTTGGTAATTGCTCCGTCTTTTTCGGCTGCTTCAATCGCTTTCGGGAATCTGCTGCCGCCCTGCATCAACCCGGAAAAATAGTCGAAAAGGATTTCCATTTCTACGGCCTTGCGGCCTTTCTCCCGCAAAATCGCAGTTAGCCTTTCCGATTTAGCTTCCCGATATTCCAACGGCCAAACGTTACTGGCTGCGCTGTCGATAAATACCTCTGTTCCGATTATGGAAATGCGCTTTACTTTTTCGTGCGACATAGTTGCAAATTTTAAGTTAATACGACTGACTGCCCCGGCCTGCGTTGAGCAGGTATTTTTCGTGCAGGGCTTGTTCTGTGGTCTTGCCGCTGGCCTGTTCGATACGGGCGACGCGGCGGGCGATTCGCTCCTGTTCTTTCTGCCAGCGGTTTATAAGGTCGAAATCGGCCAGAAACGCCGGATTCTCGTTGTCGATGCCGGGGCGGAACCCGCGGCGATACATGCCGCCGAAAACCTCGTCTATCGCTTTGGAATAGCGGTTGCGCTGCTCGTCGAGTTGGCATAGCTTCCGTGCGGCAGGATTTTGCGGGTATCGTACCCGCAAAATCCTGCGCTCGGCAGCGGCATAGCGGTTGTTCTGCTTTTGCTTACTTGTCATATTCCGAATATTTGAGGAACGGATGTTTTTTCGTTGGACGGAATTTCCACAAGTCGGCCAGATATTTTAGGAATGTCTGCGGGTCGAAATGTTCGCCCGTGGCGCAGGAATGGTAGTTCCGAATATCCACGGCGTTGATGTGGCCCTCGAAATCGAAAAAAGTTGTGTATTTCCCGGATGCGTTCAACTTGGTAAGTTCTTCAAGTATTTCAATAAATATTTTGTCCATAATAGTTTGGTGTTGTAGGCGGGGACGATGCCCCGCCCGGATTTATGCTTTTTGGCTGATGTAACGGATAAGTTTCTTTTCGTTGGTGTAGTCGAGTGTGTCCAATAAGAATTGTATGCTGCCCGTTCGCATGGCCCGCCATAGTCTATTGTATAGGCTTGGATTGCTTTCGGGAGTTTGGCCGAATATTTCTTCCATGTAGTTTTCCGGCATGTGGGTACGAATACGCCAGTCGAGGGCTGCGGTTGCTCGTATTATTTCTTCGTATGATTTCATAATTTCGGGTATTGTGGGCGGAGCGAACCCCGCCCCGTTATTATTCTGTTTACGCGGCTGTTTCGTCGGGTTTGGCGTTGCATTGCTCTACCCGGTCGGCAATCATCGTCGCGGCCTTGTTCGCGTCGATAAGGATTTCGAACAGGTATTCGGGTTTCTCTTTCAGCCCCCGCAGCCAGCTTGCGAGGTAGGCGGCGTTTTCCTGCTGCGGCGTTGTCGCAAGCCCGAACCGTATGCCGCAAAGTGCGGCGGTCATTTCGGCGATCAGTTCCTCGCGGGCATAGCTGGGCGAACCGAAAAACCCGGACATATCCCGGTTGAGCCGCGACGGGTGGCCCGTGCTGTGGGCGACCTCGTGCAGCAGCGTCGAATAATAATCCGCACCTTTGGGGAATTGTGTTTTCAGCGGGCACACGATTATATCGGCGCTGGGGCGATAAAATGCGCTGTCGGATTCCAATACTTCGATCCTGCAATACCATTTCCCGGCATCGACCATGTGATCGACTTCGGCGCAGGTCGTTCCGTCCGTCTGCGGCATCCCTGCGGCCTGCTCCAACAGCCGTGCATAGCGTTCGGGGTTCTTCTCCGGCATATCGGTCTGGTCGATATTGAATACCGAATAATAGCGCAGCAGGGGCAACAACTTGTAAGCCTTTTTCTGCTCGTCGGACAGACGGGCGTATTTCTCGTATGGCATGCCTTTTCCGTCTTTTTGGTCTTTGGGAATGGCGTACAAATACCAGAAATAAACCGGAAACGATTTTTCGCCTTTCTTCACGTTGATTTCTTCATCCTGCGCTTGCTTGTAGGTTAGGAAAATAGGCGTTTTGTAGCGCTTGTATTCGGTCAGCAGAAGAAGCATGAACAGGTTCCCGCCGTTGTAATACCGTCCGGCCAGATTGCGGGGGCATCCCTGCGCCATCGAAACCCACGGCTTGCTCCAGCCCGTTTTAAGGTTCTGTATTTTTTCAATCATCAAAGCCGTGAATGCCGGGGCGATTGCGTCTATAACTTTATTATTGTTCATCGTTCTGATTTTAAATATTTACTTCCATGCAGAAAAACCACGTTTTCAGATTTTTGCTATAACCTACATTTACTCGGTCGCCTTCGTTTTTGTACTGGTGTTCCAGCCGCAGGCAAACCAATCCGGATGCGAGGGCGTAGGCTCCGCCGGCAACGATTTCCACCGTTACCGCTTCATTGGCCTTATGCGACCAAAGGCGTGATAGATATTCTTCATATTTTTGTTTCTCGGTTTTGGGCGCCTTGTTTTCAGATTCCATCCCAGCGGCTAATCCTGCCCCTGTTCCTTTCCGGTCATTTTTCTGTATGTCCTTTTTTGTTGCCATGACTTTTTTTTATCCCGTGCGGAGCACCCACCGCCTGACCTTTCCGTACTCAAAAACCTGCGGCGAGATAGGGAAACAAGGTTTTGCGAAAAAATACGACCCGTAATCACGGCTCCCGCAGGGACCATTTAAGGGGTGGAGATTTTTTCGTAAATTCACTTTAACCTTGTGCGGAAAGCGTCCGGGCCTACCGCTGAAAATCGAATGATATTCAGGTCCGGACGCCGGGCTTTGGCCGCTACCTTTGAGTACGGAAAGGTCAGGCGGTGGTTGCTTCGTACACCGATTTCAAAAAGAGGAATGGCGACAAAAAAGGCGCAATACAGAAAACTCCCCCTGTCCCGTGCGAAGCGCGGGACACCGCTTTCCGCGCCGGGTTTCTTTGCTCCTTTCTTTCCCCCGCCGTTACGAAAGAAAGGAGGGCAGCCGTTTCCCCGGAAAAGATACTGTTAAGGTCTATCCCTATGGGCAATTTGAAATACCAGCGGGGCCGGGTTGCCCCGCTGGTAGGTTGTTGCTTATCGCAATTTGATATTTAACAGACGTTCCGCGGCACATTCCGCATTTGGGGTGAGTTGGCGCTGCCATGCTCCGAACTGGCGCGACCAGTTGAAACGGTATTGGTTGTGCATCTTTGTCCGGAACTCTTTGTCCGGAATTTCGTTGAACAGGATTTGCAACCGATCTTCGGCGAAATTGTAGCGGACGATTCCCCCGTCGAACGGCACGTCTTTATTCTCTTTCGTAGCCGTTGCCGCCCGTCGCCCCCGGATTGCCGCGGCGAGTTCAGCCAGTTTGAAAAACTTGTGTCGCTCGGTGTATATCGGACGTTTGCGGCCTTTGTTGAGTTCCCGCACATAGTCGATTGCCTGCTGCATTAATTCCACTTCACCCTTTCGGGCAATCGTTTCTAAACGGTTGTATAAGTTTGTCGAGCACAAATTCCAATCGACAAAACGGTCTATATCTTCCTTTATGCGCTCCCACGCTTCGGCGGTTTTCTGCTCCTGCGGTTTGGCCGCTTCGATGCGGCGGGCGATTGCCTTTTGCGTTCTCTCCCTCCAGCTTTGAAATTCCGCGACGGCTGAATCGTAAGAATTATTTGCTTTGCGGTTTCGCTCGGTCGGGAACCTCGCCGGGCCTGTAATTGCCGCACTCATTATCCGGGAATGTTTGGCGAAAAGGGTTGCTACCCACTCTTTGAATTTGGCAATATATTGCCCCTGCTCGTCCTGCGGGATTCCTTTCAGATCATCGAGCAGCAATATTTCATATTCCCGGATATATTGCGCCGCACGTTTTTCGGGGTCGAAACTCGTTGCGGAAAATGCCCTGCGGGCGGCGTCCCAAAGTTCCGATAGGTTGATTTCGTATTTCCATGTCAGCACTTCCCAGAATTTCATGTTATTATCGGAAATGACGGTGGCGTTCCCGAAACCGGGTTTTGATGCGATATGCGCATATTCCGTATAAAAAGCGTTTCTGCTTAACTTCTGGCCGCGCCACTCGAATTTCCAAACCCCGTATTCGGGATTTGCGATCTGCTGTACCGTTGCTGCCCGGTGGCAGTTCTTCATGCTCAAAATTTCGTGCTTTTCCATGTCTTTGATTTTTTAAGTTGGTTTTGTTGTTGCTTGCTTTGTTTTTGTGGTTGTCTGTTATTTTACTTGTTTCCCCGCGCGATTTGTGCGGCGTCCTCGTTCTGTTGCGTGTTGTTTTTCAACTTTATCCCAGCGGCTAATCCTGCCCCTGTTCCTTTCCGGTCATTTTTCTGTATTCGTTCTTTTTTGTTGCCATGACTTTTTTTTTATCCCGTGCGGAGCACCCACCGCCTGACCTTTCCGTACTCAAAAACCTGCGCCGTCCGACCCCTCGAAGCGGGATTATTCAAAAAAATACGACCCGTAAACACGGTTCCCGCAGGGACGTTTGAGGGGTGGAGATTTTTTTGAAAAATCCTGCTGTGCGCGAGGTCCGGGCCTGCCGCTGAAATCGGACACGATCAGGCCCGGCCGCAGCGAGGCGCTACCTTTGAGTACGGAAAGGTCAGGCGGTGGTTGCTTCGTACACCGATTCCAAAAAGAGGAATGGCGACAAAAAAGGGCGCAATACAGAAAACTCCCTTTGTCCCGTGCGAAGCACGGGACACCGCGGTCTTAATGCGTAAGAAATACGCATTAAGACACCCGCTACCATCCGAAAAGTGCGTAACATCGCACTTTCCGGCAATTTTGCCGACAGAATAAAGCAGGGGAAACATCTGTGCGGGAGGCAATATGTGAACGAACCCGACATTAATGTTTTAATCAGGTCGTTATGGAGCGTATTTTCAGTCGATTAACAGTTCAAATAATTCTCCGGAATCCAAATAGGACATAGGTTCGTAATTTTTGGACATGGGTGAATTTGTAGTTAGATTTGCCATTGGGACGCTCCTCGGATAGTCCCGGCACGGCAAAACAAAAACTACTATGACAGACAGAAAAATGGAGTTGTACGAGCGATATTTCGCCCGTAAACTGGACGATTATTTGGCGCGTAATCCTGCGGAGAATCCGGGTATTGCGCAAACACGCATTTCAGCAGCTTCGGCGGTTTATCTTGCGGACAGACAGGTTGCGCAACACCCGGCCGTCGCATTGGATAGGGCGCTGGGAATCCTCTATATCGACTTCTCCGGAGATACTGAAATCCTTTAACTTTTCGTAAACCAAACTCGAAAGGATGAAACCAGAACAGAACTATTTTTTGTTAGGGAGTGAGAACCCTATACGGGTGCGACGCGCGGGTGTCCGAAAACCTCCGGTAATACGGCGCACTTCGGGCAACCGTAGCGCAGAAGTGGATTATTATATCACGTTGCTTATAGAACATTTGCAGGAATATTTTCCCGGTGAAATGTTGTTGCTGAAAGATTTGCGGGCACGGGCGCGTATAGCCTATAAAGAAAGCGTTCGGACGAATGTGCCGATTGCGGATGCTCTTGCTAATGCCTTGCGTTACTTGTTTTTCGGGTTCGAAACATCGGGCTTCGAACGTTTAAAATCGGAAATCTGGATGCAGGGCTATTATTCGCAGGCGAAAGGCCGACATATCGAGCTGCCGGAAGTCGCCCTGCAAATCTTTGCGGGCGAATTGTCGCTGCAATGCCGCGAATTTTTGGCGAAGTACCCGACCACAAAGGACCGGGAAACCCTGATCGCCCGCTATGGCATCCGGGAGATCGTCGGCGAATACCTGAAACGCAGGTGGGGCATATAGTTCCGGCCCGCGTATGAAAGGCGGCAGCCGCACCGAATCCGGTGCGGCTGCCGTCGTTGGGTCATTTGGTCGGGGGCAGTATTTTCTTCAACCGCTGCGGCCGGGTCGCAATTTCCGCAACGTTCACCATCTGCTCCAGCGTATAAACTTTTCCGCCCTGCCAGAACGTGCATTTGGGCGCGACTTTGGATAGTGTCTTTTCAAAAGTCTTGTAGTCGATTTTCAGGAAGTCGCACACGTCCTGCGGCATCATCATAAACTCCAGTTTCTTTTTGCAGCAAATAGCCCCTAAAAGCGTAAGCATATACCGCATCCGGCATTGCAGATTCATCAGCTCGATCAGTTTTTTACGGGTGATAACGATTAAATCGTCATTGGCTTGTTTTGTCATATATTCAGGTTGCATAATTTATCCTTTTGATTGAAATGTTCCGCCAGAAATTTCTGCACTACGGATCGCCGGAAAAACACGCGCCTTTGAATGATTACGGCTTCCAAAATTTTCCTTTTCCGGTAGTACTGCAAACTCTTTGGCCGGAGATCGAGAATTTCCGCAAGCTGGCGGTTTGGAATCAGCGGATCGTCCGCATTATGATCGCCGCCTTGTTTCAGCAAATTCATTTCGCGGCGGGTTTCCTGTATCAAATTCAGAATAAGATCGAGTTGGCGAAACATGCGCTGTACATCTGCATCTTTCATAAACTACTAATGTTTAAAGGTTTGCCCGTTTTTATGCTGTGTATATTGCCGAACCTCCGGCCGGGGCATGAGCCTGCGAAATTCTGTTGCCGTATGCCCCAGACGGAAGTAGTCGGATATATCTTTTTCCTGTTTGGTTCCTGCAAGCGGAAGTTCAATTCTACTGACGTTATATTCTGCAAGTTCCTGCTGTAATGCTATGGCCTGCTTTTTTCCCGTCGCATCCATATCATAGAGCAGTATGATGTTTTGGAAACGCTGTGACAATTCTTTTATCAGTCGGTGCGGTATGCGGACCGTTTCGCTCCCGAAACAGATTGCCGGGAATCCGTGGGCGGCCAACGACAACACGTCCTTTTCCCCGCCTGTAATAAACAGCGTGTCACCCGTGGCGGGTAGTTGCTCCTGCCCGAAGCAATAATAATCTTTAAAACTGCCGCCGAATAGGAATCGGGACTGCGATTGGGGGCGGTAAACCTTTATTCCATTCTGGCGTACATACCCGAACATGGGTTCGGACGGGGATGACCGAAACGTATAGGGGTGACCGGAATTGCTGACCCCGCAATATTCTGCCAGCGAAACAACACCATACCGATTAAGTGTTTCAGCGTTGATGCCGTATTGTTTCCACCATGCCTGTTCTGCGTCTGAAAAAGTCTGTACGCGGAACTTATAGGGAGTGGGTGTTTTCCGTGCGGGTTCAGGTACAAATGACCGGGGCCGTATTATGGGCTTGTTTGCAGTCGCTTCGTCAGAAAGCCCCAAACATAGATCGCGGTTGATAATGCGCAGGATTTCTACAAAATCATCTGCTTTCCGACACGACAGATTGTGTAACGTCGCCACCAGATCGAAACAATCGCCTGCATAATCTTCATTCCCGAAATCCCGATACTTGTATACTCCGCTCCGGCGGTCGAAATACAAGCTGCATGAAGCGTGTGTATCTTGGTAAAAGGGATTGCGGAACTTTCTGCCAACACGCAGTTCCCTGCCGAGGTAGTGGCGAAAAATATCCAATCCACCATGGGTCGCATTAATTATATCGTTTCTATTTAACACAACTTAAAGCATATTTTTGTTTAAACTGCATAATCCGTTCATAAGTGCATGGAATAGTTTTGTCGTCAAGCAACTTACAAATGTCTTTCACCTTATATCTACACCGCCGTCGCACGTATGTATAGGACAATTCACCCTCAGCCCTCAACCGTTGAAGTGTTCGTACGCTGATATTCAACATATCAGAAACCTCCTGTGAATCGACCCAAATTTCGCTATCCGAAAACGCATACAGCAATGGACGGCTATTGCTAACATGCTCGTAAATTGCATCGAGTTTACTGGCGATCTCCTTAAACGCTTTCGATTCTATCGTTATAACTTCCATAGGCATATTAATTTGTTGTTCGCAAAGATGGCACTATTGAAAAATAAAAATGTTGGAGTCAATATTGACTCCAACACGATTATCACACGATTCCCTACCCTATTTATCCATTTCATCCATTTTATCCGTCAGCGAATCATAGATTTGTTTCAGGTATTCTGCCCGCTCTCCTTTACGGTTGCGAATCGACAAAAAGATATTGGCATGGTTCGATAAATCAACACGGAATAAAATGCCAATGCCACGCATTAATTCTTTAAGTTGTGCTTTTCCTCTGTCTACCGACCCTTTTTCAAAAACACCCCGAACCAATTCTACCAAGTCGCTTTTCTGATCGGTCCAATGAAATACAGGTAAAATTTCATCTGCGGCCTGCATTACTGGCAAATTATTATTGAACATGAACACGCACATTTCAATCTCAATATCGAGTAACGCAATCAATAAATCGGTCTGCATTTGTGATTTAGCAGGCACAGTTTTTTTTGTATACTTTACATATACCTTAATTTGTTTTAGCCCCCGCAACCTATCAATAGGATTAGAGGTGATTTCATTTAGCTCGCAGATCAGTTTACTGAAACCCTCTGCTAAGACTTCTGGATTTTCTTCAAATTCTTTACTTTGAAGATACTGCAAAACTTGTTTCAACATTTTGCAGTTCAATGACGCAACATTCATAAGCTATGGATTAAGGAGTTATGTGTGTCAGAACTTTCACGCATACATAACAGCTATCCCATAATAATCATAGTCCCTATCTTAATTTCAATTTACAAAAATTTCAACCCAAAAACAAATAATTAAGATGACTTTACAGCATAATGAGTTTGTTCATATCAAATATGACTATTCAATTCTTTTCAGATTTTCATTTTCTCTATCAGAATATTAGTTTTTTTCAGTAACTTTTATTATCTTTGTATCTGTAAAAATTGCCATTGAACGGCCAACGGCCGGACAATACAAACAAATACGTTCTTTCCCGGTTTTCGTAACTAAAAACGTAACCAAAGAAATAAGTGTATAGATAAATTACAACTATTCAATTTATTAGGTTAGTCCCCCTCAACCCCCTGAGGGGGTACAAAGCAAAAGACTGATAATCAATGATTATCGGTCTTTTTTGCGTTTATACCATTCCTTTCTCTTTGGCATTTTCAGGGCAAAAACAGCCCGTTTGAGGGTGCAGGGTACACATTAGGCTCCACATAGGGAACTACACATCCAACTGCATATAACAATGTAATCAAATGACATTCAGAGTTATATGCCGCAAAGAAATTATTTATAAAAATTCCACCTCTCCATTGTGCCTTTTATTCTTTCAAGGCAAACGCAAAAAGGCAGTCGGATTGGGTGTTTCCGTTGCGCTTAAACATTGGGACGCAGAAGCACAAAAGGTAACAGACGACTGCCCCGACAGGGACAATATTCAGTTTCAGATAACAGCCAAAGTAAAAGAGTACGAGAAGAAAATCCGACGTTTAGAGATTATGGATATTCCCGTAACCTTTGAAAATCTCTTTGAACAGAACAGCAAACGACTGAATTGTTCCATAGGCGAATATCTAAAACAAACAATAGAAAGACTTGAAACGCTCGGCAAATACGGCTCGGCATCCAAACACCGTTCCCTACTCTCCCGCCTGTCTGAATTTAGGTCGCTGAACACTCGGTTCGATGAAATAGATTTAGCGTTCCTGCGTGATTTTGAACTGTTCCTGCGTAAAGAGGGCAATGTAAACAATAGTATAGCCACCCAATACGCCATTTTGCAATGTTTGTGTATTCGTTGTCATGGAGGCCTGTGTCCCCTTTTTCGCACCCATCAGAATCAACGCAAAAGCAGCCTGACCATATGGTCAGGCTGCTTTTGGACTTCAACGTCGTCGTATTAGAAAATCCGCAGCAACGCACCGGAAAGCGCGGAGCGCACTTCGGGAGCGTTCCGCACCTCTTCGGGAATGGCAGTTCTCGTATAGACGCTCTCCTCGGCCTTATCGGTCTGGCTGATCATCGTCAGCGTTTTTCCGTCTCCGCTCAACTCAAAGGCGTAGCTGGCGCCCCAAGGCTCACCGTCGCGGTAACGGCCCGAAAGCTGCGCACCGTTGACCGCAAAATCGCCGGAATAGCACACAAAGGTCGGAGTTTCCACCTTCTGGAAGATGTTGAACGTCCCGTCGGACAGAAACTCGACGTAGACATCGAAATCCGCATATGCCTCGTTGCTCCACTTCGTCTGGCGCCACTCGCCCACAACGCCCGAATCAATGTTTTTCGAGCCGTCGTCATCCTTCGAACAACCGGCTGAAAACAGGAACAAAACAGCCGCAAACAGGGAATAAATATATTTTTTCATTGTATTTTAACTCTATCGTTTATAACCAGCCTCCGTTTTCAGCACCCGTTTCGCGGGCAATGACGGCAAACGTCTTGGTAATTTCGATGCCGCCCATAACCGACCCCGTTCCGGGCCTGTTGCCGCCGCCCACCGCCTTCACGGTGATGTGCGCAACTCCCGGCTTCGTACATTTGATCATCAACTGACCGTTGTACATCTTCGGTTCCACGGCCATGCCGAGTTTCTGCATATCTTCCGCCGAGACTTCGACGCCCATATAGGTCAAATCCTTGGCCGAACCTCCGAAATGTTTCGTAAGGGTGACAAGCTCCAGTTTGCCGGTCTTGACTTTCAGACAGGGCGTTCCTTCGATCTGCATCAGCAACTGGTAGGCATCGGTCAGTCCCGTACCCATTTTGCCGCGGTATTTTTCAAGATTGATCGTCCCGCCGGAGGTTTTGGACCCTTCAAACCGCGAGTCGATGTCGTTCACCGAGGTGAGCAGCATCGAAACAAACTCCTCGCGCGTGAAGTGTTTGCCCTTGGCCAGCGCATAGGAAAGCCCCAGAGCGGCCTCTCTCGAAACATGCGATCCGAGCCTGCGATTTTGCTTCCGGGGGAGCGAAGGGCGGAAGGAAGATCGTAAGCCCGACAGTTGCGCCCGAACATCGCAATAAAAAGTAACTTTTTCGACGTTAAAAAGCTCCGATTGTAACAAACGAAAAGAAAAAACGGGAAAAAGCGGCATGATTGTCGCGAATTTGTATTACTTTTGAATAAAGTATATAATCCGAACCAAATACGATGAAAAACCGCTGGATCGTTGCGGCCTGCGCCGCCGTTTGCTGGACGGCCTCCGCGCAGACGACTGCGCCCTATGCCCCGGCGCCTGAAAACCTGCAAGCCCGGACGGCGTTTCAGGACGCCAAATTCGGCATTTTCCTCCACTGGGGACTTTACTCCATGCTCGGCTCGGGCGAATGGACGATGACCAACCGGGACATCAACTACCGGGAGTACGCCAAGCTGGCCAATGCGTTTTATCCACATGATTTCGATGCCGCGGAGTGGGTCTCGGCCATCAAATCCTCGGGTGCAGGATACGTCTGCTTCACGACGCGCCACCACGACGGCTTCTCGATGTGGGACACCGCGCAGACGGATTACGACATCGTGGACGCCACGCCGTATAAACAGGATATTGTAAAGGCGCTCTCCGACGAGTGCGCCCGCCAGGACATCCGGCTGCACCTCTATTATTCGCTGATCGACTGGTACCGCGACGACTGCCCGCGCGGCAGGACCGGGCTGGGAACGGGCCGCCCCGGCACGGCGATCAGCTACGAGCGTTACTACGACTTTATGAAACGCCAACTCACGGAGCTGCTGACGGGCTACGGCCCGGTCGGCGCCATCTGGTTCGACGGGGTGTGGGACCAGGACCGGAACCCGGATTTCGACTGGAAACTCCGCGGGCTGTACGACCATATCCATGCCATCAGGCCGGCCTGTCTGGTGGGTAACAACCACCACCTGGTCCCGTTCGAAGGCGAGGACATCCAGATTTTCGAGCGCGACCTTCCGGGCGAGAACACCGCCGGGCTTTCGGGGCAGGAGATCGGCCGCCTGCCGCTCGAAACGTGCCAGACGATGAACG
>OJSD01000223.1_pt1 | contig 81434 bp, 58 predicted proteins | sample 1599391 | NCBI WGS metagenome assembly OJSD01 (sample SAMN04168656, study PRJEB22393) | human gut metagenome | biome: human gut microbiome; feature: stool | host: Homo sapiens | collected 2014-03-17 | reverse complement strand
TAGCGATCAAGACAGGGTCAAGGTTGGCAATGTGGTTCGGTGCGATGACGTAGGCGCGTCCATCGCGGACGGCCTTCAAATTCTCGCGCCCGATGACCTCGAACCGGAACAGAATGTGGGCCAGCACCCAGATGATGGGCAGCAGAATCCAGTATAAAAGCATCGTCAGCCCCCTTAGATGTGCGCAAGAATCGTGCGCTTGAGCAGGTCAAAGCTCTCCTGCAGGCCGATGCTGCTTGTGTCCACCAGAATGGCGTCGTCGGCCTGTTTGAGCGGGGCCACGGCGCGGTGGCTGTCCTGGTAGTCGCGCTGCCGGATGTCGGCCAGCACGGTGGCAAAATCCGCGGGCTGGCCCTTCTCGGCCAGTTCCTTGGCGCGGCGCTGGGCGCGGGCCTCGGCGCTGGCGGTCAGGAAGATCTTGACCGTGGCGTTGGGCAGCACAACCGTGCCGATGTCGCGGCCATCCATCAGGATATTCTGGCTTTCGGCCAGGCCGCGCTGGGTGTCCAGCAGGAAGCTGCGCACCGCGGGGTGTGCGGCCACGGCGGACGCAGCCATGCCGATCTCCTCGGCGCGGATGGCCGTGCTGACGTCCTCGCCGTTTAAATAAATGTGCTGCGCACCGTCGATCAGGCGGATGCCGAGCTTGATCTGCGGCAGCAGTGCGGCGACAGCGTCGGCGTCATGCGGGTCAACGCCCGCACGGACGGCGTACAGGCCGATGGAGCGGTACATGGCACCGGTGTCAACGTAGACATAGCCGAGGTCTTTGGCGAGCGCCTTGGCGAGACTGGATTTACCGGCCCCGGACGGACCGTCGATTGCGATGGAAATCATAGTTATCATCCCTTTAAATAGAATCGTCTTTGGCTTCTCCCTTTGGGGGAGAAGCTGCCGCCCGCAGGCGGCTGATGGGGGGAGAGCTTGCGGGGGCTGCCCGTTAGAGGGTTACCGCCGCAGAGCCGCAGGCCGGGCATGCCCGGCCCCTACCGGGTGGTTTCTCCTTCCCGTGCAGCTGCCGTAAGGTCTGCCCTCATCCGGCCCTGCGGGGCCGCCTTCCCCCTCGGGGGAAGGCTGGGGTTACAGCGCCTTGGCTGCCGCCACGGCGGTTGACCAGGCGATTTGCAGGTTATACCCGCCGGTGCGGGCGTCCACGTCGAGGACCTCCCCGGCAAAGTACAGGCCCGCACACAGCTTACTGGCCATCGTCTTGGGGTCTACCTCGCGGACATCGACGCCGCCGGCGGTGATGACGGCGTGCTCTTTATCGCCCAGCGCGCTGACCGGCACCTGCCAGTGCTTGCACAGGTCAACGAGCGCCTGCTTCTGCTCCCGCGTGATCTGCGCGGCCTTCGTGGCGGGGTCGATGCCCCACTTTTCGACGGCGACGGGGCGCATCGAGTTGGGCAGCAGCTTTGCCAGCGCCCCCTGCGCACTGTGGCTGCCCTGCTCCGCAAAGTCGCGGGTCAGGCGGTCATAGAGCGTTTTTTCATCCAACGCGGGCTTCAAGTCAAACTCACAGATATAGCGGTGCTTCGTTATATCCTCAATGTAGGTGCTGGCCGACAGGACGAGCGGCCCGGACAGGCCGAAGTGGGTGAACAGCGCCTCGCCCTGCTCGGTAAACAGCGGCTTGCCGTCGCAGAGCAGCGTCAGCGTGACGTTGCGCAGGGCCAGGCCCATCATGCGGCGGCAGGCCGGGTCGGGGCTGACCAGACTGCACAGGCTGGGCTGCGGCGGCATGATCGTGTGCCCCGCCTGCCGCGCCAGCCTGTAGCCGCTGCCGTCGCTGCCGGTGGCCGGATAGCTGATGCCGCCCGTGGCGATCAGCGTGTTTTCAGCCCGCAGCGTCTCGCCGCGGTCCGTCACAGCACCCTTGCAGACGCCGTCCTCGATGACCAGCTTTTTTGCGCTGCCGCGCACAAATTCCGCATCGCGTGCATAATCGCGCAGCGCGGCCAGCACGTCGGCGGCGCGGTCACTCCGGGGAAAGACCCGCCGCCCGCGCTCGGTTTTGAGCGGCACGCCGAGTGACTCGAACAGCTCCATGGCCGCCGACGGCGGGAAGGCATAGAGGCTCGAATACAAAAACCGCCCGTTATGCCGCACATAGGGCAGAAACTCCCGCACGTCGCTGTCGCTTGTGACGTTGCAGCGTCCCTTTCCGGTGATAAGCAGCTTTTGGCCCGGTCCCTTGGGGTTGTGCTCCAGCACGGTCACGGTCAGCCCGCGGGCACAGGCGACCCCGGCTGCCATCAGGCCCGCCGCGCCGCCGCCGATGACCAGTAGATCTGTCATGCGTTCTCCCTTCGTTTGTCAGTTTTTCTCGGTCTGCCGTACAAAAGCAGCCCGGCAAATGCGTACAGGACCAGCAGCGGATGCACCGTTGCCAGGTACATCGTGCTGGTGCCGATGCCGAAGCTGGACACCTCGACAAAGGCGATCATGGCACAGCGCAGCAGCGCAATGCCGAAGATGCCGAACAGCAGCAGCCACGGCACAACGGTCTGTGCCGTGCATTTTTGACGCCGCTGCGACAAAAGCTCTGCCAGCTGGCACAGCACGGCGCAGAGCACACCCACCGTAAGCAAAATACTGCAGACCCGCGTCCAGCCCTGCATGACGGCAAAAACCGTCTTTTGGTACGGGCTGTAGTAGGGCGTGTCCTCCCCCGCGTTGGCGGCGCTGTTGAAGCCGCAGTGCAGGTAGCCGGACCAGGCGGCAAAGTCGTCCTCGGTGCCGATGGACCGCAGCGTCTCATAGGGCGCACAGTCCCGCAGGCCCAGCACATGCCAAAAGCCGTTCCAGGTCTCGGCCAGCGTCGAAGGGACGTAAGCCGCCGAGATCGGCTGGCTCGTCGCCACACGTCTGCCGGTGCGGCTGGGCAGTGTACCCGTGTCGCAGGCGGCGTTGATCTTATCGGCCACGGTCTGCCAGTAGGCGTCGGCGGTCTTAGCGTCGGCGTAGATGCCCTCAAACTGCGCGGCGCGGCGGATGGCCCAATAGAAGCTGCCCGCGCGGTAGTCGTCGAGATTTGGGTCGCGGAAATCATTCTGCAGCTGGGCGTCCTCCTCCAGCCAGTAGGCCAGCGGCTCCAATTCCGGCACAGCGCCGTAAATTTTCTTGCGGGCGTCGGCGGGCACGGAGAGGTAGGGCGCGGTGCTGTCGGTGTCCACACGCATCATCGCGCCCATGGCCGCGGCAAAGGAGCCTTCCGAAAAGTCGGACAGCGCAAACACGCCGTAGTGTGTGTAATTGAGGGTGCAGAAGGTCAGCACGCCGACGCCGAGCATCACATAGGGGATGACCTGCGCGGCCAGAGCCTTCCAGCGGCGCTTGCCCGCCAGTATCACGGCCACAATGACGGTGGCCGCCGCGGCGAACGGCAGCAGGAACAGCCCGGCGTCCTCGCGGTCCAGATAGCCGCAGGCCAGACCCGCGCCCGCCGCGGCCAGCCACGGCCAGAGCGGCCTTTCCGGCGTGAACACCGCGCGCAGCGCCATGCCCGCCATGCCCGCAAAGAAGTACAGGCACAGCGCCGGAAAGATGTTGTCCCGGTAGACGCGCAGCGTGTAGGCCGCCCAGCTCGACGGCAGAAACGCCAGCACCGCAAACAGACCGAGCGTCAGCACACGGCCCTGTGCAGGGTCTTTTTTGCGCCACAGCGTCGAAAAGGCAAACGCCGCCAGCAGTGCCGCCCCGCACCAGAGCGCCGCCCCGCTGATAAGGTACGGCAGGTGCAGCGCGTGCAGCAGTGCCAGCCACACCGGGAAGAACATAGCCTTGGACAGCGTCAGATAATCATACGCGCCCAGCCACTGTCCGGCTGTGATATGGTTGGCCGCGCGGAACATCAGCTCGTCGTCCAGCGGCGCACCGCCCACCCAGATGTACGCCTGCTGAAAGCCCGTCAGCGCCAGACGCAGGCAGACCAGCAGGGCGCAGAGCACCCAGAAAGCGCGGCGGGACAGCCGCGGGCGAAAATGCTTCATCGGTAACTTCCTCATGCGTTATTTTTGCAGCTTCTCAATGCTTTCCACAAGATATTTCTGCTGCCTGAACGTCAGATTTAAGAGCAGCGACAGATACTTGACGACGATGGTCAGCACGGCGAACAGCCCCGCAAACCCGACGGTGATGACGAACATCGTCGTCGTCCAGCCCTCTACCGGGTGGCCGGTGGCGAAGATGACGAGGGTATAGATCAGCTCGGCCAGCGCCAACGCCATCATGCAGAGCGTGACGGTCACGCTGGCCTTGAAGCCGAAGTTCGTGTAGAGCGTCAGGCTGTCCAGCGCCAGATTGAACCGGCCCTTCTGCTTAACGGTCAGCTGGCCGTCAAATTCCAGATCGACCATCCGTAAGCCGCTGGCCGCGTAGGCCGCCTTGCGGTAGGGCAGGTGCGTGCTGGACGCATGGACGCGGTTGATGGCGCGGCGCGTCACCAGACGGAACGCGTCGGTGCGCAGGCGGTAGGCGCTCTGGGAGTGGGCGTTGAACACCTTATAAAACAGGCTGCTGCCGCCGCGCACGGTGCGCGGGCAGACCGACACAATATCGCTGCCGTCCAGCGCCGCCCTGTACGCCTGCATAATAAGCGTCGGCGCGTAGCAGAGCTCGGTGGAGTCGAACTCATAGACATAGTCGCCGATGGCGGCATCGAGACCGGCGTTCATGGCGTCCTCGAGCCCGTGGTAGATGCTCATGTGCAAAATCGTCAGCGGGGCGTCCTGCTCCCTGCCCCAGGCGCGCAGCTGTTTGACCGTGTCGTCGGTGCAGGCGTCGTCCACGACGACCAGCTCATATTGTTTAAAGTTGGCGTCCAGCTCTGCGGCCACCGTGCGGCAGAACTCCACGGCGCGCACGCCGTCGTTGTGCAGGTAAACGACTGCCGAAATAAAATTGTTGTCTTTAAGCGTCATACATCCAATACCTCGTCCAGGTCGTATACCGTGTTGATCTTGCCGGACAGCACGCTGACGAGCTTCGGCTCGTCGTTCATCACGCGGACCACCGTCGGGCGCGAGTCGTCGATCTCGCTGGCCTTTAAGATGGGCTTCATGCTGAACAGGCTGCTGTGGTAGGCAAAGCCGTATTCTTCCTTTAAATACTTGCGGGCCAGCTGGCTCATGTAGGGCCAGGCGCTTTGCGGCTTGGCCGGGCACTCATTGCAGTTGTACAGGCTGCCCGGCTTGCACACGCCGCCGCATTCCTGCTGGCACGGGAAGGTTGCGACGCTGTCATAGCTCGTCTCATGCGGGGTGAAGGTCACGCTCGTCAGGCTGTGCAGGCCGGTCCGGCCGAAGGGCATCAGGCTGAAAAACGGCCCGTCCATGACCGTGATGCCGGTGTTTTTCAAGCTTTTGTCCACGGTGCACAAAATGATCTCGCACTTTTCGTACTTAATGCCGAACGGCGGCAGGCCGAGCATGGCGTGTACGTCGTTGACGCCCGCATAGGTCGCGTTGAGCAGGTAGGGCGCTTCGGCGGTGATGTCTCCCGCCTGCACGCGCCACGCGCTGCCGACCTTCTCGATGGCCGTCGGCTTGTGGCTGTATAGTGCCTCAACGTTGGGCAGTGCGGCGAGCTGCTCCAGAAACCAGCGCTTGAGTATCTGCGCATCGTAGGTGTACTCGGTGGTCAGGAACGCGCCGTCGCAGAGGCCCGGGTTGAAGTAGCGCTCGGGCGCAACGTCGTCGCAGCGGATGCCTGCCGCCGCGCAGAACCGGTGGAATTCCGCCGCGTTCGTCCAGGAGAAGTGCGCACTGGTGGCGTAGACCTGATCAAACTCGGTGTGCAGGCAGAAGCCGTAATCATTGCAGAACCGCTCAAAATAGTGGGCGGACTTGATGGCCGTGGAGTAGCTGCGCGGGTAGTGGTAGCCCATGTGGACACGGGCCTGGTTGATGTAGGTCGCGCGCATGAAGGGCGCAGGGTCGCGCTCCAGCACAAGGACGCGCTGCCCCGCCGCGCCGCATTTCTGCGCCGCGTACAGGCCGTACAGCCCCGCGCCAAGGATGATTTTATCGTAGGTCATAGAGCGTTTCCCCTTTTTACATTCCTTCGGACGATTGCCGGGTGGATATGGGATCTTCCCCGGCATTGTAGGGGCCGATGCTCATCATCGACCCGGGCACTTTGCGGCTGCCGCCAAGTGCCGCGGGCGAGCACTGCTCGCCCCTGCATCTTTGCAAAATATAACTTACGGATTATACTTCCCGGCCAGCGCATTCAGCAGCACCTTCATCAGGTCGCTGTTGCCCTTGAAGCCGCTGATCTTCGTCGGCGTCTTACCGGTGGCAGGGTAGGCGCGGGTCACGGGGACCTCACAGGCCTTCAGGCCCAGCTGGGTCGCGCGGATGCTTAAATACGCCAGCAGCTCATACCCGCCAAACACATCTCGCAGCGGGCGGACATCCGGGTGGGTCAGGTACTCGCGGCTGTAGGCGCGGTAGGCGTTGGTCGTATCGGTGAACCACTGGTGCGCCCCCAGGCTGACGAGCGGCGCGTGGATGAGCCGCACGGCGGCATAGCGCACCGGCGGCGTGTTGATGGCGTGGCCGCCGCGGATAAACCGGCTGCCCTGCACGAGGTCATAGCCCTCCTGCAGTTTTGCGATAAACTCGGGCACGTCCTCGATGGAGTCCTTGTTGTTGCCGTCGATGGTCAGGATGCCTTTATAATTGCGTTCCAGCGCAAAATACATGCCCATGCGCAGCTGGGCGCCCTGCCTGCCGGGGCCGGTTTTCGTCAGCAGCGTGTTGACGTGGTAGAGCGCCAGCGTCTCCCGCTTCATGCTGCCGTCGGTGGAGCCGCCGTCGCAGATGACGATGTCGCAGAGCTGGTCGATGCCCGCCTTCTGGGCGCGGCCCAGCTCGGTCAGGATGCGCGCGCCCTCGTTGATGACGGGGATCAGCAGGCAGTAGTCATGGCGGCGGCCTTCAAATTCCACAGCCGTGTAGTCGGGCACGCCGTTCAAGTTTGTGCGCTCATACTCGATCATGCGAACACCTCCGCGATATAGTCCATCGTGCGGCGGATCGTATCCACGTCGGTGTGGGCCATCTCGACGGAGACGAAGCCGCGGTAGCCGACAGCCCCCAGCAGCAGCGCCAGCTCCTTGTGCTCGGGGCGGCGCTCAATCGGGACCAGCCCCGGTTCGCTGATGTGGACATGGCTGACATACTGCATATCATCGATGAAGCTCTGCAAGTGCTCTCCCTGCGCCAGCACGGTGGACAGGTCCAGATTGACCGACAAGCCCGGGTTGTCCAGCCGCTTGACGAGCGCAAAGGCGTCGGCGGTGCCGTTTAGGTAGTTCGTGTACATCGGCGGGTTGGCCTCCAGCGCCAGATGCACGCCGTACCGCGCGGCCAGGTTGCCCGCCTGCATGAAGAACGCCTCGGCGGCGGCATCGTTGGCCCCCAGCGGGCGCATACGGTTCTTCGGGCAGCCGAACACCAGCGACGGGCAGTTCAGGCTGTGGGCAAACTGAAACGCCTGCGCCGTGTAGTCCAGCAGGTGCTCAGTGTCGGCAGGGTCAAAGATATTGCCCTTCTGGCCGTACCAGATGCTTTGCAGACTGGGCACCGAGAAGCCCCAGCGGTTTTTGAGGTAGCCGCCGAACAGCAGCGCACTCGTCAGGTTTTCATACGGTGCTTCGGAGAAAATGCGGGTCGGGGCCAGCTCCAGGCCGGTGAAGCCCGCCTGCTGCATGGCCGCGTATACGGTTTCGTCATCGTCCTTCTGCCATGCAATGTTCGAGATGGCAAGCTGATAGTTCGGCATGGGTCAGTCCCTCCAACTTCGCATAAAGCGCGTAATATCATCCAATTCTTGTTGTTTTGTGCAAAGGTAATCGCCGCTGCCGCCCAAAAGCGCCGCGTGGCGGCTGCGCAGGTCGTAGTCAAACGGGGGCTTGGGCAGTTCATTGTGCCAGTCCGCTTTGCCGGTCACGGCGGTGTAGACCTCGGCGGCAGAGACCGGCGGCGTGCAGAGGTGCAGCAGCTTTACATCAGCGGCGCGGGCAGCCTCCATATCCGACCAGAGGCGGCCTAAATTATAGAACTGGTAGCGGCTGCGGGCATCGGTGAAAGCCAGGGCGTTGAAGTCGTTGGCTGCAAAAAAGGCGCGCAGCGCTGCCGGGTCGGCGATGCCGTTCAGCTTGTAAAAGCCGTTGTCCGCCAGCGTGTAGGCTGATTTGACAAGCGGCGATTTTGCCGCCAGCTCGCTGTATTTTTCCGGCCTGAGCATGGCCGGGGTGATGGTGTGCAGGTCAAAGAGGAAGTTTTTCCTGATGCCGGCGCCGTACAGTGCGGGCAGGCGCACAATGAGCGCGTCGGGGAAGTCCTCGCGCACCCAGCGCTCCAATTGCAGACGGTTTTTGCCGTAGGCGGGCAGAGCTTCGGTGTCCTGCGCGGGGCTGTCCTCATAGACGCCGCGGCTGTCTGCCAGCACGGCAATGCTGGAAATCAGGACAAGCCTTTTGGGCGCGATTTGGCGGATATTCTCCCGCGCGGCGCGCATGACGGCAAGGTCGGCCTCCGGGTCGGCGTTGGCCAGGAACATGGCCGCCGGCACGCCCGCGTAGACACAGAGGTCCGGGCGGGTGCCGTACTGCGCGGTTATGTCACTGCTGTGGCATTCCGCGGCGAAGGTATGTTTGGCCAGCAGGTTGCCCCCCACAAACCCGGTGGAGCCGACGAGCAAGTCACAGGACATAGCAATTCCCCTTTGCACATTTATACAAGGCACATTATAGCCTATTGCGGGGGAAAAAGCAACGCCCCGTGCGGAATCGCACAGGGCGTTGTAAATAATTGCTATGTAGGGGCCGGGCATGCCCGGCCCGCAACTGTACGGCAAGCCGGCTTTGATGGCAAAGCCCCGGGCCGGACATGTCCGGCCCCTACCGCTCGGTCATTTCAAAAACTCCTCAATAATTTTCAGTCCGACCGCCCCGGATTTTTCCGGGTGGAACTGGCAGCCGAGGACGCTGCCGTGGCTGGCGGCGGCGCAGATCTCGCGCCCGCCGTAGACGGTGTCGGCCAGGCGGTCCTCATCGCGGACGGGCTTGGCCTCGTAGCTGTGGATAAAATAGCACTCCTCGCCGGGCTTGAGCGCGGCCAGCGCCGTGCCGGAAAAATCCGTGCGCCCGCCGCCGGGGTAGAGCGGATCCCAGCTGATGTGCGGCACCTTCTGCGGATGGCCGTCCACGTCCGTGTCGGGGATCTTTACCACACGGCCCGGAATAAGCCCAAGGCCCTTGTGCAGGCCGAACTCCTCCGACTCGTCAAACAGCATCTGCATTCCTAAGCAGATGCCCAGCAGCGGCGTACCGGCGGCGGCCTTCCGGCGAATCGGCTCGATCAGCCCCAGCCGTGCCAGACCGTCCATGCCGTCCTTGAACGCGCCGACGCCCGGCAGCACCAGCTTTTCCGCGGCCAGCACGTCCGCCGGGTCACTGGTCAGCAGCGTTTCGGCCCCAAAGTGGGCAAACGCATGGCGGACGCTCAACAGGTTGGACAGGCCGTAGTCAATCACTGTTACCTTCATACCCGGCGCACCTCCACCCCGCCCGCACGGATGTCCTCTTTCAGCTCCGTCACGGTTTCTTTTTTGTAATGCAGCACAGCGGCACAGGCCACGGCGTCCGCGCCCGCGTTGGCGGCGTCCACAATGTCGTCGCCGCAGCCGACACCGCCGCCGCAGATGACCGGCACGTTCACGGCTTTCGTCACGGCCTCGATCAATTCAAGGTCCATACCCTGCTGTAACCCCTCGTTGTCAACGCTGGTCAGCAGAATTTCGCCCGCGCCCAGCGCCACGCCGCGCTTGGCCCACTCGACGACGTCATAGCCGGAGTGGGCGCGGCCATTGTCGTAGTAGGCTTCCCACTTACCGGGCCAGGTGCGGCTGCGCTTGGCCTGAATCGACAGCACCATGCACTGGCTGCCGAACGCCTCGGCCACCTCGGTGATAAGCTCGGGGCGCTTGATGGCCGCCGTGTTGATGGCCGCCTTGTCCGCACCCATCGACAGGATGTGGCGCACATCCTCAACGCTGCGCAACCCGCCGCCAACGCAGACCGGGATATAGACGTCGTCCACGGTTTTGCGCACAATATCGCTTAAATTGTTACGGTTGTACAGGCTGGCGACGATGTCAATATAGAGCAGCTCGTCTATCCCGGCCTCATAATATTCTTTGGCAAACGCATTCGGGTCGCCCAGCTTGCGCAGTCCCTCGAGCTGGATGCCCTTGACAAGGTTGGTGTCCTTGACGTCCAATCTGGCGATAAGTCGTATTTTTTTGCTCATAGCTGAACCTTTCTAAAGCCTTCCCCTGTGGGGGAAGGTGGCCGCGCGAAGCAAGGCCGGATGAGGGGCGCGTATGCCACGATTGCCCGCAAACGGGTTGCCGCGGAAAGTCCACCCCTCATCAGTCCGCTTCGCGGACAGCTTCCCCCAAGGGGGAAGCCTTTTCGCTCAAATTTCGTGGTGCGTCCCCCTCGGGTCGCCCCACAGTACCTCGCTGTCGCCCTCGTAGGGGGTGTGGCGGAGCTTCCACATATTGTCCTCCCACTTCCAGATGTGGGGGCTGCGGAAGCGGTCCGCCAGGTCCATAAAGTAGTCGCGGTCCATCCTGGGCTGCTCAAACAGCTGGCTGGCCCAGGGGAAGTGCTGGCGGTCCAGCGACAGATATTTGAAGATTTCCTTTTCAAAACGGTCCGGGTACTCGCCGTCAAACTTCTTGCAGAGCGCCTTGCCCTCGTCCACCGTGATCTCCTCGTTGCGGATCTCCTGCGCGGCGTCGTAGGTCGTGCGGCCGATGCCGTACTTGATGTAGGTCGTGTAGTAGAAGAAGTCGTCGATCTTGTCATCGATGGAGTTGTACTTGGAGTAGGTGCCCTGGGTGCGCTCCGGCGCGGGGCGGAAGCCGCCGTGCTCGACGCTGTAGTAGTACGCGCCCTGCGGATGCCACTTCTCGTAATAGCCCAGATACCGCACCTGAATGTGGTTTTTCTCAAGGTTGGAGGTCTCGGACGGCAGGTAGATGGCCAAATCGGCCTTGTCCACTTTGTAGTCCTCCTCCAGCTGGCGCAGGCTGACACCGCCCAGATAAATGTGGTCGTAGTCGTTGACCGCAAAGAAGTGCTCATCGCGCAGGGCGGAGTTGTTGTCGGCAATCGGGTTGCCGAACTCGGCCTCGTTCTCGCCGTAGAACACCAGCGGGATGCCGAACTTCGCGGCCATCTTGGGCGCCAGCTGCTTCTGGCCCAGAATGAAGGGCTGGAACGGGTGGAACAGGTTCTCCGTCGCAAGGCGGGTCAGCAGGCGGTGGGTCATGCCGTTGGGGGTGCACAGGTAGTTGTCAAAGCCCGCGTGGATCCACGCCTGCATGTTCTCCCAGCCCCAGGGCGTGTAGATGTGCGGGGCCCAGGTGACGGTCAGCGGGTGCATACCGTACTTGTATTTCAGCAGGTGCGCGGCGTAGAAGCTGTCCTTGCCGCCGGAGCCGGGCACAAGGCAGTCATAGCTGCCGTCGTTCTTGCGGTACTGGTCGCAGAGCTCACGCAGCTCCTTCTCGCGCAGGGCCCAGTCGATATGTCCGTTGGCCTTGTTGTGGCAGGCATGGCAGGCATCGCAGACGCCGTCATCCTGAATGACCATCGTTTTCTTGATGGAGTTGATCGTGTGCTCAAACTCATAGCAGGAGTTGGGCTTCTGGTTGCTCATGACACATTCCTTGCAGAACTGTACGTGCTTGGGCAGGCCGTAGTAGGCTTCGAGCTGGTCCTCCGGGATGTCCGGGGCGTACTTGCTGTAGTCAATGTCGATGTGACGGGGAATCTTTTCCATATTCTTTACACTCCAATCGGCTCTGTATCAAAATAAAAAGGCGCCGTCCGATAGCAATGCTATCAGACGGCGCCTTTGCCGTATGGGGATATTATAGCACAAGGAAAATCATTTTGCAAGGGGTGTTATTCCGCAACCTGCACGCCGTCGATAAATACGGCCCGCACCTCGGTCATGACCTCGAAGGGGCAGCCGTTCGTGATGACGACATCGGCGTCCTTGCCCGAAAGCCGGGGAATACATCAAGGCCGTCTGCGTCGAAAACCACAGCGTCCGCCGGGGCGGTCAAATCGATTCCGATGGCGGCAATTTTGCCGTCGGCCAGCAGAATGTCGGCCTTGCAGGCGTCGCGGTGGACAGCATCATGGACGAGGCCGCCGCGGATGAGGGTGGTCATGGTTATTCCTCCGTTATACCGTAGGGGCGCATTCTATATGCGCCCGCAGAGTCCGCAGCTGCGGAAGCGTCCACGGGCGGATATGGAATCCGCCCCTACATTTTATTTTCTGCTTACTTACACGTTAAAATCCAAGCACGTCCTTACCGCGGTGTACGGTCTTACCTTGCCGTCTGCCACGGCGACGTGGGCGGGGTGGGTGGAGTAGCCTTTGAGCGCGGCGGCGTCGGTGAAGGTCGTGTCCAGCATCAGGTCAGCGTTGGCAGAGCTGGGCAGGGCGTCGGTGTAGACGCGGACATCGAGCAGGCCGGGGATCTTACCGGCCAGACCCTCCAGCCCTTCCTTGATGCCGGCCTTGACGGCGGCCTTTTCGGCGTCTGGCATCTCCTTTAATTTCCACAAAATAACGTGACGTACCATTACTTGTTTTCCTCCCAGATGGGGTGCTTGAGCTGCCACTCGCCGTACTCGTTCTTCTCGAACAGGTCGCGGTTGTAGAACTTGTCCAGAATGGCCCAGAACTCGGTCTCGGTGTAGCCGCAGAACTCACAGAAGTCACGCACGCAGAGCGGGTCAAGCTTGCCGTCGCGCTCCTTGATGATGGGGATAGCCTCCTCGCGGGTCATCATGCCGTAGCGGATGTAGCGGGCCGTGTAGTCGGTGGCGGCGGCGTGGCCGAACTTGGGATACTTGAGCCAGCTGTGCACCAGATAGGCGCGGGAGTCAATCTGGTCAAAGTTCTCGGCGTGGTGGGTGCGGTCCCACTCGTGAGTCAGATCGTGGAAGCCGTGGGCCTTGGCGATCTGGTAGTTCTTGTAGCTGTTCCAGGGCACAAAGTAGCTCATGTAGAACGGGTCGAGCTTGGCGCGCTCCTCGGCGCTGGGGGCCAGCGTCAGAGAGAGGTCTTTCTCGGTCACACCGTCGCCCAGCAGTTCCTCCATCGGCATACCGACGGCGACACCGTTCTCGATCTGGCCCATGGCGGAGTAGGTCTCCTTATCGGCGTTGCCGCCGTACTCAAAGCTGACGTTCTCGCCGTAGCAGAGCATCGGGGTGTTGAACTTGGCGGCCATGTGCAGCGGGAAGGTGTAGATCAGGCGGTCCACGTACCAGGTCGGCTTGCCGTACTTCTCAAAGAATTTGCGCATCAGCGTCTTTTGCACCTTGATGTTGGGCTTGCAGGAGATGATCGTGCAGCCGAACTCCTCGCTGATGTTCTTGAGGTTGTGGATGCCCGCCTGCGTCATGGGGAAGTTATCCTCGACGCTGAACAGGATGGGGTTCATGTGCATGACCTCTTTCAGCATCCAGACCTGGAAGTGGCTGTCCTTGCCGCCGGAGACGGCGACGGCGCAGTCATAGCCGCCGGGGCCGTTCATGCCGCGGTACTTGTCGCAGTAGGCCTCGAACTCCTTGAAGCGGGCATCCCAGTCCACATTTTTGCGGGCTTCGTAGTGGCGGCAGGCGCTGCATACGCCCTCGGCATCAAAGGTAATACCGGGTCGGGTGTCGGGCATGGTACATTTTTTGCAGTAACGCATAAGAACACTCCTTTATTTATATATGTAATGGGGTTGGATTTGTTTAGTCTTCTTGCCTCCCTCTGCGAGGGAGGTGGCCCCGCAGGGCCGGAGGGAGAGAGCCTTGCCTTCACCCGAAATATTTCGGGCAGCCGCAAAGTTCTCTCCCCCACCGCCTGCGGGCGGAGCCCCCTCCCAGAGGTGGCCAAGGGGGTTAATTCGGCAGCTCCAGCGCATCCACCCGCCAGCCATTCTCCGTCGGCACCAATCGCACCGTCGTTACAGTGGCGGTATCGGGCACAATCGTCTCCTCCCCTGCCCAGCCTTTAAAATCGTCGCTCTCGCAGGTCAGTGAGAGCTGCCAGAATGCAAGGCTGCCGTCGGGCTGCAGCTCCGGCTCGGTGAAAAGATGCCCGCAGTAGGCGATGTTGCCGCCGCGGTCACCGTCCAGCGTCAGGATGGTGTCGTTTTCGCCCTCGGCAAAGAGTGCGGGGTCCATGCTCAGCATATCGTCCACCCAGGCATCGGAGTAGACCGTGTGCAGAAAGCTGCCGAACTCCGAGAACTTTGTGTAAAACGCGCCGTCCGCCGCGCGGTAGTTGAAAAACCCAACCGGCTCGTCCAGTTTCTCATAGGGCAAAAAGCCCGCGTGCATCCCCCACCAGTGATATTGGAAGTAATACGCCGAGGCCAGCACCGCCCGGGCCTGCTTGTCCAGCGACGCGGGAACATCGCAGACTTCGGTACGGTCATAGTAGCTCTCGACCCACGGTGCATTGACTGTGACCGTCACCACGTTGTTCATGGGCAGGGTGTAGGGTTCGGCCTGTACTTTCAGGGCCCAGTAGCACCCAATGGCGCGGCTGTATTTGTCCTGCCAGTCCGGGTTTAACTCCTTTAAGTTTTCCACTGTGGTGTGGAAAACCTCTGCCGCTTCTTCCAGCGTCTTTGCATTATAGCAGAGCGTCACGCCGTCCGTGGGCCATGTGACCTGTTCCTGCGGTTGCGGCTTATGCGGAGCGCTGAACGTGTAGTCCGGCATCGTGCAGCCCGCACCGTCCCGCCAATCGTCAAACGACACCTCATCATACACCGCCATCGTCGGCGCGGGCGTCGGGGACGGGGTGGCCGTCGGCTCCGGGGTCGGCTCTGCCGTGGGTGCGGGCGTTTCCGTCGGCACGGGGGTTGCCGACACGCTGTCCGCCGGGGCGGAGGCGCAGGCGGTGAGCAAAAAGGCAAGAGAGGAAAGAATTACAGCGTACTTTTTCATGACACACACCTCCTACTAAAAGCACCCGTAGGGGCCGATGCTTGCATCGGCCCGCAGGCTCTCCCATAAGCGACTGTTTTCCTTTAAGCCGCGCGGAGCGGTCAAGACCGCTCCCTACAAAGCAGGCGTGAACGACAGGTTGTAGGGGCCGATGTTCGCATCACCCCGCAGGCGGATGCCTTGTAGGGGCCGCACATGTGCGGCCCGCAGCTGTACGGCAGACGACCTCCTGCGGGAAGGCCGCGGGCCGGGCGCTTGTCGGCGCACAACGAGCGCCGACAGTTTGCAAGCAAACACGCTCGTGCGGTTGTTTGCCCCGCAGGGGCAAACATTGTTCGCGCCCCGGTTTCGTTCCACTCAACCGTGGTCCTACGCTCACAACCCCGCAATGCCCGGCCCCTACCGTGCGGCAGATTGTAGGGGGCGCTGTCCGCATCGGCCTGTGGGGCGTCGGGGACGCCGCCCCCTACATTTACCGTTTTTTCAGCTGCTCCTCCAGCCCTTCACGCGGCGTCACGTAGACCGTCGTGTAGACCTCGTACAGCACCATGCCCGGTTTTGCCCCGTTGGCCTTCCAGATATTTTTGACCTCGGTGGTGTCCACGGCGACCTTTGCGCCGCCGTTCTGGCTCGAATGCAGAACGGCCAGCTCGGCGGCCTCCTGTTTGGTCGTGTCGGGGATGTCCTCTCCGCGGCTCATAACGACGCAGTGGCTGCCGGGTGCCTTCTGGACGTGGAACCACAGGTCCTTGCCGCGGGCGGTGTGCAGGGTCAGCTTGTCGTTCTGCAGGTTGTTGCGCCCCACCAGGATCTCAAACCCGTCGCTCGAGGTATACCGCAGAAAGTCCGCAGGCTTCTGCTTGCGGTTCCGCTGCTTGTAATACTTTAAGTAGCCCTGGCTTTTCAGCTCGGCGCGGATCTCGTTCAATGCCATCTCGCCGGGGGCGCTCTCCACCTCATACAGCACCGTGCGCAGATACTCGATCTCGGCCTCGCCCTCCACCAGCAGCTTTTGCAGCATGGCGTGTGCGGTCTGCTTCTTTTTATAATCGCGGAAATACTTCTGCGCGTTCTCGTTGCCGCCCAGACGCGGGTCCAAGCGTATGGTCACATCCTCGCCGGTGTAGTAGTTCTGCACGGTCACCTGCCGGTCACCCTTGTGGATGGCCCAGAGGTTTGCCTGCAAAAGCTCGCCGTACAGGCGCAGCGTGTCGGCCTTGGCGGACTGGCTCAGTTCCTCCTTCCGCGCGGCCTGCTTGCGGACGGCGCGGTCATACATATTGTGGACGGCCTTGTACAGCTCACGGCTTTTCTGGCGCAGGCGCTCGGCGCGGTCCTTCGTGGCATAGTAGTCCTCGAGCATCTCGCTGTAGGACGGATACCGGGTCAAAATCGCCGCGCTGCCGTACTGCTGCGGCACAAAGAAGCTGAACTCCACGGGCTTCGGTGCGCCGTCCGGCTGGGGCAGACGCACCGCGGTGGGCGTGCCGCCGTGGGCGTGCTCGTCCTTCAATTCGTCGATGGCCGCGGCCAGCCCGGCCTTCTCCTCGGCGTTCAGGTCGCAGGCCAGCGCAGGCGTTTCCCCCAGTGCGCGGCAGACGGCCTCCCGCACGACGACGGGGCCGACGCCCGCCACAGTCTTACCGAGCGCCTGTGCAACGGGCAGATCCTTCTCGCACGCAGCGGCCACGATGGCGGCGGCGCTCGTCTCCAAAAAGTCAGGCCGCGCGGGCTTGGGCGGCAGCGTGTAGGCCAGACCCGGCAGCAGCTGGCGGACCTCGCTGTCGTCAAAGTCCACCCGCTTGAGGGCATCAATGATGCGCCCGCCCTGCACGAGCACCAGATTGGAGTAGCGGCCCATCAGCTCGACGGCCAGCGTGTTCGTGACCAGGTCGCCCATCTCGTTCGTGCAGCGGAAGTCAAAATAGACGATGCGGTCCCCCGGCTCGCGGCGCAGCTCAATGAGCCGCCCGCCGGTCAGGTGCTTGCGCAGCAGCATACAGAAGCCCGGCGGCGTGAGCGGGTTCTCGAAGTTCTCCTTCGTCAGGCAGACGCGGGCCGAGCCGCTGCGGGCCGACAGCAGCAGACGGTGGGTCTCGGTGCGGGTGCGCAGTGTCATAAGCACCTCGTCGCGGGTCGGCTCAAAGATTTTGTCGATCTTGGCATCGAGCAGCGTGTTTTTCAGTTCACCGGCGACCAGCGCCAGCGTTGCGGCATCAAGGGACATGGGAATGGCTCCTTATTATAATAGGTAGGAATACGGATCAGCATCAGCCTCAGCGTGGGCGACGGTGAGGGCCGGGAACTGTTTTTCCAGCTGGACGGCCAGCACGTCGGCAATGGCGTGCTCGGTGCCCCAGTGGCCCGCGACCACAAGGCCGATGCCCTTCTGCCTGGCCAGCAGCGCAATGTGGTGGGCTGCCTCGCCGGTGACAAGGCAGTCCGCGCCGCGCGCGATGGCTTCCTCTAAGTAACTGCCGCCCCCGCCGCTGACCTCGGCCAGGCAGGTGACAGGCTTTTGGCCGTTCACGTACTTGACGCCGCTGTGCAGCGTGGCGGCGCAGAATTTGGCCAGCGCCTCCACCGTGGTGGGCATCGTGGTGCCGATGCGCCCGCAGCCTTCGGCGAAGCTCTCGCGGCCCTCGGCGGCGATGCCGAGGATGTCGCAGAGTGTATCGTTGACGCCGCCCGGGGCCGCGTCAAGGTTTGTGTGCATACAGATGGCCGAGATGCCGTTTTTCATCAGCAGGGCGGGCACATCATCGGCAGCCAGCGTCCTGAGCGGATGGAAGATGACCGGGTGATGGCTGACAATAAGCTGGCAGTCGTTTTCGACAGCCTCCCGCACGACGGCGGGGGTGATGTCCAGCGTGGTCAGCACACCGTCCACGGGCTGACCCGCGTCGACGAGCAGGCCGACGTTATCCCAATCCAATGCCAGCTCCTGCGGGGCCACCGCCCGCAGAAAGCCCAAAATCTGCTGTACGCTTACTGACATGTTTTTACCTCCTGATGGATTCTGTTTTACCGCAGGCTTGCGGAAATTGCCCGTCTGCGGGTGCCTGCTTTGACGCTGCGGGCCGGGCATGCCCGGCCCCTACAGGGCGGCGGAAAGTAGACGAGCAATATAGGCAACGTGCCCGGGAGAGATAAATCCCTCCCCTACAAATCACGGTACCGGGTGCTTGTAGGGCGGCCAGCCCTCTGGCCGCCGTGGCCGTTTACGGTTGTGCGCAGGTGATTCATCACGGCTTGGACAAATGCTCCAATTCCGCAATCAGTTTTCCTACAGCCTCGTTTTCTTCCCCCTCCGGCAGACCCAAACAGTACTTTTTCAGCTTCTCATTCTGCACGGCGTAATACTCGCTGCACCCGGGCTGGCCGTTCGTCAGGCCAGTCAGGCAGAACAGCCCGTCCGGCTCGCGGGCGGCACCCGTGTACTGTGCATTCATGACGGCGTACCACCGGCCTGCGGCTTGGCAGAGGGTCTCGGCCCGCAGTGCAAAGCCGCGGCGGGCCAGCCAGCGGCGCAGGATGCTGTGCTTCGTCGCGGGGACCAGCACCAAATTGTACCGCGCATCGAACACCCAGGGCGCCGCCTCCAGAATCTCAATGATCGTCTCCGCGCCCATACCGGCGATGATGATGTCATCGACCTCGCCGGGTTCTAAAACCGAAAGCCCGCTGCCCAAGCGGCACTGCACCTTATCCCCGTAGGGCGCACAGGTCACGCGGGCTTTTTCCAGCGGGCCGGGGCGCAGGTCGCAAGCCAAAACAAGCGGGCAGCGTCCGCTGCCCGCCAGTGCGGCGCTTAATTTGCCGTGATCGCAGCCGATGTCCGCCGCCGCGTGCCCCGGACGTACAAAATCATAGGCAGCGGCCAGGCGGGCATCGAGCCGCGGCGCATTACAGGTGTGCAAAGTAGTCGTTCAGCTCGTCGACGAGCTCGTCGGCGTCAACGCCGTGGACAGCACAGGCCTCCTCGACGGTCTCACCATGGGAGGCCATGCAGCCCAGGCAGTGCATACCGGTGGACAGGAAGATGGGCACGCAGCCCTGGGTGGGGTCGTTGTTCAGGATCTCGGCGATGATGGTATTCTTCGTAACAGTCATGAGAGTGTCTCCTTTATAATAGTGTAGGCAGATTTATGATACCGGCTGCCAGCTTGCGTATAGGCTATAGCCCTGCAGCAGGGTCAACAGTGTACAGGCGGTGACGGCCAGTGCCGCCCCGCGGGAAAGGTCGCGCCGCACACAAACGCTGCGGTTTCCTTTGACGAGCAGAAGCGCCAGCGGCAGCACGGGCAGCCAGTAGCGGCCCTGCATACCGAACAGCGTTTCATAGTTGATGGGCGTCCAGTTCAGCGCCACGACGAGCGACGCCGCCGCAACGCAGAGGATGATGCCCAGCACGCCGAAGCCGGTGCGGCGGCCCAGCAGCGGCTCATCCGGTTTGTCCTGCACCGGCAGGGCTGCCGCCAGCAGCGCCAGCACCAGCCCGACGCCCAGCAGCCAGCTGACGTCGATGCGGTAAACGATCGGCTCCCCCAGCGTCGTGCCCAGAATGCCCTGCAGCCAGAGCGCACCCTGCGCGGGGATCGTGCGCAGCAGGAGCTTCGCCGTGGCGGGCAGGTTGCGGCAGATGTACCCCAGCGAGAACGTCCAGATGGAATCGCCGTTGGGGTTCGTCATCAGCAGCTGGTCGGGGGCCAGCCCGCCGCCCATGCGGGACAGCGCAAGCACCCCGCCGACGACGGCCAGCACAACGGCACAGGCCAGCGCGCCCTTGAACAGGCGCAGCTTTTTGGCGTCATCCTGTACCTTTTCATACAGACGGCGCGTCAGTGCCAGCAGCAGGATAATGCCGACTGCGCCGACGGCCAGAAGCATCCGATTCGTGTCGCGGGCGGCATAGACCAGCTCACCGAGGTTGGCGGAGAGCCACAGGCAGCCCGCCAGCACGAGCACAGCCTCCCGGATCAGCTGCCCGGAGCGCACGCGCGCACCAAACGAGCCCCGGACAAATTCCGTCGGCCCCACAAGGTTGTCCGCCGGGATGATAAAGCAGAGCAGTACCACCGGCAGGTAGATGGCCTTGGCCGGGCCGACAGCCCCGCCGAGGGCGATGAGCAGGATTTTTTCCCACCACACAGCCTTTTTGGTGCGCAGCCGCAGGCAGAGCGCCATGTAGCAGAACACCATGCCCAGCACCGACGCATCGGGCGAGAGACTGCCCGCCAACTGCAGCGGCATCGGCAGCAGCGCAATGCAGGCCAGCAGCCCGCGCACCGCCGCCGGGGCCAGCGCCACAGCCAGCACGGCCAGCAGCAGATAGAAAATCAGGTTGAAGGTCCGCGCCTGACGCAGCATCGTGTAAAAGTTAGCACCGGCATTGCGGGCCAGCCGGATGCCCAGCGCCTGCGGCAGGTAGTTGCCGCTGCCCTGCCCGGCCTTGGCCTCGCTGACGGCGGTCAGCGCGTCGGGACCGCCGGCTTCATTTTGACGGGCCAGTGCCTCGGCCTTGTAGGCCAGAATGCCGATCTCGCCGCTGCGGGTGCCGAAGTGCGGCGCATCGCTCTCCCGCACCAACAGACAGCCGTTTTCGTCGGCGGGCGTCTCGCCGCCCAGGCGGCTGGCCATCTCATAGGCAGCGGCCAGGTGGGTGTATTCATCAGGCGCGACGAGCGCCGGGGTGACGCGCACAAACAGCAGTCCGCACGCAAGGCCGACCACCGCCACGGTCAGCGGCAGCGGGGCACGCAGGCCGAACAGCAACACGGCGGCAAATGCTGCGAACGCCAGCAGCGGGGCCAGCCCATTTGCCAAATCGGACGGCCAACTGCCGGTATCGTCGGTCATATACTGCAATGCCAGCGTGGCGTCGGCATCAACGCCGTCCGCGGTCAGGGCCAGCGCCCCCACCGTGCCGGTGCTGGCCCAGAGGCCGAGCGGCCCCTCCCACTCGACGACGTTGTAGATGTGCAGGCAGAGCGTTTCCGCCTGTGCCGCCGTGTAGGCCGTGCCGAAGGCAAAACCCGTGAAGTTGTCGTCAAAAATGTTGGCGTAGTTGCCCGCCGCCTCGCGCAGGATCGTGCCGTCGGCATCACACAGATCGACCATGACCATACCGGCGCGGTACAGCTCCCCGTGGGTGCTGAACCGCAGGCGGCAGCCGTAGAGCGTCTGCCCCGCCTCCAGCGGGACGGCCTGCCAAAGCCCGTCCTCGGGTACGTCGATGATCTGGGTATAGTCATCGTTTGCGATTTCATAGACCGGCTCATTGCCGATGCGCAGCTGCAAATCATAGCCGACCCAGCGGCAGAGCAGCCAGACCGCCGCAGCGGCAGCCAGCGCCGCCACAGCGCTGGCGAGGACGCGGCGCAGGGTGAGTTTTTGTTTCATAGGCATTGCCTTTCTGGCAGGATGTACAGGGATCAGTGCTATTATACCGCATAGGGCACAAAAACGCAAATCACCGCTGCAATTGGTAGAGATACCAGGTCACTTCGCCCTCGCCGCCGTCATAGCTGCACCGGTCAATGACCGCATACTGCGGGAAATCGCCGTGCAGGTCGCCGGTCAGCGCCACGACGTAGTCCACAGCACCGGCCTTCAATACGGCCTGCTGGTCGGTCCACTGGTCGTCCAGCGGCATGTTCGTCACGCAGAAATATTTGCAGGGCGGCAGCACGCCCGCTGCCGTGTAAAAGCCGCCGTCCAGCGTGCCGTAGTTCAGCAGGCTGCCGCCGTTGATCTGCGCTGCAAAGCGGTATTGGGGCAGGTCGGCGCGGGCGCGGCCCCGCAGTGCCCGGTTGGGCGTCAGGGCATAGCAGGCGGCAGCGCACGCGGCCAGCACAGCCCAGGGCAGCGCGGTACGGACGGGCGGGGGGGTCTTTTCCGCAAGGCGGACCAGCGGCACAAGGCCCAGCGGCGCAAAGACCGCCAGCACCAGCCCGTAATAGACCAGGTAGCCGCCCGTCAGACTGGTAGCGGCCAGCCCCGCGGCCAGTGCGGCCACGCCCCCCGCTGCGGCAAAACGCCGGGTCAGCAGCGCCCAGAGCAGGAACGCCGCCAGCAGCAGCGCGGCGGGCAAGCCGTCCCGCACCGCCCACCACAGGTGCTGCGCCAGCGCGGGCAGACCGCCGCCCTCCCCCTTATAAAGGAAGAGATTGTCATAAAAGTAGGCGGTGAACCAGTCCCCCAGCGCACCGTGTACGCCGAAATAGACGACCCACGGCAGCGTGGCCAGCGCCATGCCGCCGAGGTACGCCCCCACGCTGCGGCCCAGCTGCGCAAGCCAGCCGCGCCGCAGGTAGAGCGCCGCCAGCACCACGACCCACGCGAGGTAGAAGCCCAGCACCGTGTACTTGAGCCAGAGCGCGCACCCGGCCAGAAGGCCCTGCACACAGACCGCGCGCAGCGGCTTGGCCGTGGGACTGTGCAGCGCCCTGACCAGGCTGAACAGCGCCGCTGCCAGAAACGGCAGCAGCAGCTCCTCGGCACTGCCGCCGTGGGAGAACGCGCGGCTGGCCGCCATGCCCGCTGCGGGCAGCGCCATCCACCACACCGAAAGGCGGCGGCCCGCCAGCAGCTCCGCCGTGCGCAGACCCGTGTACAGAAACGACGTCATGGCGATGATTTCCAGCATCAGAACGCCGCGGAAGTCTGTGCCGCCGGCAAGGCCCGCCAGCCCGTACAGCAGGTAGAGCACCGGGCCCTTGTGGTCGAACACGTCACGGTAAAGCACCCTGCCGCCGAGCATGGAGCGGCCCATCGTGAAGAAGATGTTTGCGTCCATCCAGTCGTTGAAGGCGTAGAGCGGCGACGACTTGCTGCACAGAGCCAGCAGCACCGCCGACAGCGCTGCCAACCGGACGACGCGCGGCAGCCTTGAGAGAGTTTTTTTCATTCTATCAACCTGTAATCGTCCCGATAACAAACCACGCCCCGGCGGTAAGGCCGGGGCGCGGAATGGAACATTCAACTCAGTTTACATGCAAAAGCGCGTAAATCAGCCGTTCTCCTTCATCTTAGCGAAGCACTCGCTGCAGTAGACCGGACGGTCCTCGCGAGGCTGGAAGGGAACCTTGCAGGCCTTGCCGCAGCTGGCGCAGGTAGCGTCGAACATCTGGCGCTCGCCGCGGGTAGAGTTCTTGCGGGCATCACGGCAGGGCTTGCAGCGCTGGGGCTGGTTCTCGAAACCACGGCTGGCGTAGAACTCCTGCTCGCCGGCGGTCCAAACGAACTCCTTGCCGCAATCCTTGCATACCAAAGTCTTGTCTTCGAACATAGTGGGTATCTCCTCTGTGTTTATTTTGCCCGCGGAAGAATCTAAAACAACGCAATGGGAATGGACCAACTGAACTGATTTTAGGCGCTACTGGGGGCAGGTTGATATATGACGCAGGCAAATCGCCTGAATCCTAGGTTGTGGGCGCACCGCGCAGCTTGCGGCGCGCACGGGCCAGCGCATTGGCCACGTTTTTGGCGGGAAGTCCCAGCTCCCGCGCGGTCTGCGCGGGGGTGCGGCCTTCCAGCCCGGCCATTAAAACCGTGCGTTCCAGCGCGGAAAGCTCGGTCTGCATACGGCGGAGTGCGTCCGCGTACTGTTCGCCGAAGATAGCAAGCTCCTCGGGGCCGGGGCGGGTGTCGGTGTTTTCCTCGGCGGCGGGCAGCGGCACGCTGTAGTTCAGCGGCGCGTGCTTTTTGCGCAGAGCCGCCCGGCGGGCGTCCTGCTGCGCGTGGCGGATGCAGGCCGCGGCGTAGGCCGTGAAGGTCTGCCCGGCAGCGGGGTCAAACCCGCGCACAGCATGGAACAGGCCGATCAGCCCCTCCTGCACGGCATCGTCAAAATCGAGGCCGGGGGCAGTGCATTCCGCCGCACCCTTGCGGATGGCCGGCATCATGCGGGCGATCAGTGCGGCAAGCGCATTCTCGTCCCCCTGCTGTGCGCGGGCGGGCAGATCCTGATCGAGTAAAGGCATAGCGTCCCTCCGGGTATATGCGAACAATCTAATAATAGCCGGATTTTCCCCATTTGTCAATCTTTTTTTCGGTTGAAAAGGCTTCCCCATCGGGGGAAGGCTCTCATTTTATAAGTAGCTCATTTCCTCTTTCCGGCGTCCGGCCAGATCGGGGTTGTCGAGGACGGCACCGGCGCCGAGGGCTACACAGTCCAGGGGGCTTTCGGCAATGTGGACCTCGATGCCCGTCTCATTCTGGATGAGGGTATCCAGCCCGCGAAGCAGCGCACCGCCGCCGGAAAGCATGATGCCGCGGTCAATGATGTCGCTGGACAGCTCGGGCGGGGTGCATTCCAGCGTGTCCTTGATGGCCTCGACGATGCGCAGCAGGCAGTCGTTCATGGCGTCGCGGACCTCCTCGGAGCGGATCAGAATGTCCTTCGGCAGGCCGTCCACAAGGTTGCGGCCTTTGATTTCCATGCTGGTCTCGGGGTCCTGCGGGCAGGCAGAGCCGATCTCGATCTTGATCTGCTCTGCCGTGCGCTCACCGACCAGCAGGTTGTATTTGCGCTTGATGAAAGCGATGATGCTCTGGTCCAGCGCGTCGCCCGCGCAGCGCACGCTGCGGCTGGCGACGATGCCCGACAGGCTGATGACCGCGACCTCCGCCGTGCCGCCGCCGATGTCCACGATCATGCTGCCGACGGCGTCGGTGGTGGGCAGACCGCTGCCGATGGCGGCGGCCATCGGCTCCTCGATGACCGTGACCTGGCGTGCGCCCGCCTTGGCTGCAGCCTGGCGCACGGCGCGGCGCTCGACCTCGGTCACACCGGAGGGCACGCAGATGACGACCCGGGGGCGAGCCAGAATGCTGTTGCCGCAGGCCTGACGGATGAAACTCTGCAGCATGGCCGCAGTAACGTCAAAATCCGCAATAACGCCGTCCTTGAGGGGGCGCACCGCCACGATGGAGCCGGGTGCGCGGCCAATGACCGCCTTGGCCTCATGGCCAACGCTGCGCACCCGCAGCTCGTCGCTGCGCGGGTCCACGGCGACGACGCTTGGCTCGCGCATGATGATGCCGCGGCCCTTCATGTACACAAGGGTGTTGGCGGTGCCCAGATCAATGCCGATGTCTTTGGTAAACATAGCGTGTATTCTCCCGAAAAAGCATGTAAAAAAGTTGCAGATTTTTCCCATACAGACTCCCGTTTCCGGGGCTGTCCGGGTCAGGTAAGCTCGCGCAGCAGTTGCGCCGTGCGGTGAACCGGCAGCCCCATGATGTTGTAGTAGCACCCTTCGATGCCCGCACACCACAGCGCCGCGTGCCCTTGGATGGCATAGGCTCCCGCCTTGTCGTAGGGCTCCGGCGTGCGCACGTAGGCGCACAGGTCGTCCTCCGCGATGGGCGAGAAATGGACAACGGTTGTCTCGACAGTGGCGGCGGCACGGCGGCCCCGGCAGATGCAGACGCCGGTGTGGACGCGGTGCTCACGCCCGGAGAGCGCGCGCAGCATCCGCACGGCGTCGGCCTCGTCCTTCGGCTTGCCGAACACCTCGCCCTCGCACTCGACCACCGTATCAAAGCCGCAGACGACGTCATCGGGGTTTCCCTCGGCCACGGCGCGGGCCTTGGCGGTGGCCAGAGCCTTGGCAAGGTGCGCCGGGGAATCTGCCGCGATCTTCGTCTCGTCCACGTCGCTGGTGATGACAGTATAGTCGGGGGTGATAAGGGACATCAGCTCACGCCGGCGCGGACTGCCGGAGGCAAGGATCAGAGCCATAGTGTGCTTCCTTTCTGGTCTATTATAAGGAGCGTTTGTATGCGGAATGTGGCGAAACGAGGAAAAATCGTAAATTTAATTGCCTTCTCCCTTGGGGGAAGGTGGCTGAGGCCCCGACCGAGGCCGGATGAGGGGCAGGTTTACGGTGGTAGCCCGTAAGCGGGTTATTGCCGCAAGGCTGGCCCTCATCAGTCAGCGGACGGGGCCGCTGACAGCTTCAATCTCCGTGCCAAGTGCCGCCTACGGCGGTTGCACTCCGACACGCGCCTGCGGGCGCAGCCCCGCGGGGGAAGCCTTTCTATTTTTCATTTCCCCGTCGACCCAAACCCGCCTGCACCGCGTGCGGTGTCGGTCAGCTCATCGGCGGGGGTGAACGCCGCCTGCCAGACAGGGGCAATGCAGAGCTGGGCGACGCGCTCACCGGGCTGGATGGTGTAGGGTTCGCTGGACAGGTTCACCATCGGCACGCGCAGCTCACCGCGGTAGTCGCTGTCAATGACACCGACGCCGTTCGCCATGCAGAGACCGTGCTTGATGGACAGGCCGCTGCGGGCGTAGACAAGGGCGACGCACGCGGGGCCGGGCAGCTCGATGGCAAGGCCGGTGGGCACGAGGGCGCGCTGCATCGGGGCCAGCGTCAGCGGTGTATCCAGCACCGCGCACAGGTCCGCCGCCGCCGCGCCGGGCGTAGCGTACTGCGGCACAACGGCGCGGGCATCCAATTTTTTGTATTTTACAATGGGATTCATAAGGCAAAGTCTCCGATTTTCAAATAATAAATAAAAAATAATAAATGCGGTGGACCGCGTCGCTGCGCTCCGCTCAAAAAATTTGTTTGCGCCGTGGCGCAAACTCCACATTCTTTATTATTTATTATTTCTTATTTTTTTATTTGCAAGCCGCCCTTCTTCGGGTCAGCCTGCGGTGTTAGTTATTTGTATAGTATAACCCACGCGTAAACTCGCTGTCAAACGGTTGGGCGTTGAAAAGCAGGTCCAAAATCTGGGATACGCGGGCGGGGGTCTCTGTCGTGAAGGCCGCCACCGCCACGTCCACGGGCAGCTCACGCAGGCGCTCGCCCATGTAAAGCGGCACCGGGTTGAACACTGTGCGCACGCCCGCCCCGCCGGGGGTCGAGCAGGTCACGGTGAAGTCGCGGCCCTTGCGGTCCCGCAGCGTGCCGCCGCCCGGGCATTTGCCGCAGTCGCGCACATTGCGCAGGGGGCAGGCGCGGGTCAGCATCAGCGGCAAATGGCCGTAGCAGAGCGCCGCCGTGGGCACGCCGGGGGCCACGGCCTGCATGGCCGTCAGCGCGGTCTCGGGCTGCAAAAGCATGCCCTGCACCCCCAGGGACGCATACCGCGCGGCGCTCATCGGGTTCGTGACGTTCAGGCCCAGACCGCCGTACAGCGTCCAGCCGTCGGTATAGCGCAGCTGTGCGGGGTTGTTGACCACCGCCCCGGCAAAACCCGCGTCCTGCAGGGCGTCCAGCCGCGCGGCGGTCTTTTGCTCGAGTCTGCCGAACATGACCCGCGGCAGCTCCAGCAGCGTTTTCCCCCGCCATGCCTCGGGGATGCTCTCGGCTTCGGCAATCGGGAAAATCAGGTATTGCAGCTTCTCCGCCGCCTCCGCCGGGCACTGGGCCGCATTGGCAAAGCGGGCGGCCAGCGCGGGCAGCTGCCCCACAGTATGGGCGGGATAGGTCGGCATTTCAAACGCCTGTACGGCGTGGGGCGTGACCTCGCTGCGCTTTTCCAGCAGCTTGTCCAGCGCCTCGCGGCGCAGCTCGTTCCAGGCGGCGCCGGGCAGGAAGCCGAAGCCCCCCTCCCCCGGCGCGGCGGCAAGGCCGTCCATGACAAACGGCGTGCCGCCGGTCTTGCCGAGGGCGCGCTCAATACCGGGCAGCGGATCTTTCTGGGCAGGCTGCGGCTCGTCGGCGCTGTAGACGCTGACCCTGTGGCCGTCGTCGTCGCGGGCGGTCAGCTTGACGCCGCCGTCCTCCACGCCGCCGCTCAATTCATAGTGTACGGGCACGCGCTGCAGCTCGCGGCGGAACAGCTCGCGTGCCTTGGGCGTGGCGGCGCGGGTCGCCGCGGCGTCGGCCTCGGTGCGCACGCCGAACATCTTGCCGTCGTTGCGGTTCGTCAGGTAGCCGTCGGTGAAGCCCGAGCGCGAGAAGATGTCCCGCACGAGCTTTTCGTCGTAGGGCTGGCCCGCGCAGACCGCGCGGCAGGCCGTGACGACTGCCGCCGCATACTCGGGCGTGCGCAGGCGGCCCTCGATCTTCACGCTGGCGACACCCGCGTCCATCAGCTCCCGCAGGTGCGGGATGTAGTCCATGTCCTTTAAGCTCAAATGGCAGGCACGGCCCGGCTGGCCGGGTTTTAAACCGGCACTTGCGTCAAACGGCAGACGGCAGGGACCCGCACAGGCGCCGCGGTTGCCGCTGCGCCCGCCGAGGAACGCGCTCATCATGCACTGGCCGGACACGCTCATGCAGAGCGCGCCGTGGACAAAGACCTCGACCTCAATGGGGCTGGCCTCGCAGACGGCACGGATCTCCTCCAGCGACAGCTCACGCGCCAGAATGACGCGATCATAGCCCAGCGCGGCAAGCTCCTTAGCGCCCTCGGGCGTGTGGACGCTCATCTGGGTCGAGCCGTGCAGGTGCAGCGTCGGTGCAATACTTTTGACAAGCTGCGCCGTCGCCAGGTCGTCCGCAATGACGGCATCCGCCCCGGCTGCGGCCACGGCGCGCACGGCGTCGGCCAGGCCGGACAACTCCCGGTCATAGACCAGCGTATTCAGCGTCACATGCACCTTGACGCCGCGGGCATGGCAGAACGCCACGGCCTCTCGCAGCTCGTCGGGGGTAAAGTTGCCCGCCGTGCGGCGCGCGTTAAAGCCCGTCAGCCCCAGATAAACAGCATCAGCACCGCTGAAAACAGCGGCGCCAAGCATCTCGCGGTTGCCCGCCGGGGCTAAAATCTCGGGGCGGCTCATTCGTCCTCCGCCGGGAACTGATTGCGGCGCAGGCGGCGCTCCAGCTCATCCACACGGCGTTTGAGCGACGCATTCTCGCGGCGGGCCTCCTCGGCAGCCATCTTGGCGCTGGCCGCATCCTCGAGGTAGTCCTTGATCTGGCGGCGCATATTGTCGGCGCTGCCGCTGGCCTTTTCCAGCTCATCACGATAGTTCAGTGCGGTCATGACTGCCGCCGTCGTGATGGAGACCGAGTTCGAGGACGCCATCAGCTCGTTCATGTCCAGGTTCAGTCGGTCCGCGAGGTTCTTCATGTAATCCTCGCTCTCGCTCGTGTTGACTACATAGCTGGAACCGCAGATGTTCAGCCTCACTTTTGAGGTGGCCATACCCATAATCATACTCCTTCCGGTCTCTGCACACCTTTATTTACAGTGGGGGCGCAGAATCTTACATCTATTATAGTACAAATTACCGATTTGCAAAACCCCTTTTTGACGGAATTGTATAAAAACCCTGCAAGCAGGCAATTTTGACTTGCGCAATCCGCTAAATATCGTTATAATCTATAATGTGGTTTATTGAAAGCCCCGAAAAGAGCGCAAAAATCATGAATTCTCATGACTGCAAAGAAGGAGAGAACGATTTTGAAATACACAAAGCGTGAATTTGAGAAGCTGCTCAAGGACAAGCTGATGAGCGAGTGCAACGTCACCATCGACGCCGCCTCCGCTGACCAGATCTACCGCTGCCTGGCCATGATCACCCGCCAGATCATGTCTGACCGCCAGAAGCAGTACCAGTCCAAGGTCCTGGGCGAGGGCAAGAAGCAGATCTACTACCTCTGCATGGAGTTCCTCATGGGCCGCAGCCTGCGCACGAGCCTGTTCAACCTTGGCCTGAACGAGGTTGCCGAGAGCGTGCTGGCTGATGCCGACGTCAAGATCGACACCATCTATGAGCAGGAGCCCGATGCGGGCCTGGGCAACGGCGGTCTGGGCCGCCTGGCCGCCTGCTATCTGGACGGCATGGCCACCGACGGCATCCCCGGCACCGGCTACTCCATCCTGTACGAGTACGGCATCTTCAAGCAGAAGATCGTGGACGGCTGGCAGCAGGAGACTGCTGACAACTGGCTGCCCGGCGGTCAGGTCTGGATCAAGAGCCATCCCGACCAGGCCCAGGAGATCCGCTTTGACGGCCAGGCCATCGAGACCTGGGAGGGCGGCTTCCATCACGTTAAGTATGAGAACTACAACTCCGTTATCGCCGTGCCCAACGATATGTATGTCGCCGGTTACGGCTCCAACGGTGTTTCCAAGCTGCGTCTGTGGCAGGCTAAGGCCCCCAGCTTTGATATGAGCAGCTTCAACGCCGGCAACTACAACACGGCTATCAGCCAGTCTGCCTCTGCCGAGCTGATCTCCAAGATCCTCTACCCCAACGACAACCATACCGAGGGCAAGATCCTGCGCCTGCGCCAGCAGTACTTCTTCTCTGCAGCATCCATCGCAGACATCCTGCAGAACCACCTGAACCAATACGGCACGCTGGACAACCTGGCCGACAAGATCGCCATCCAGCTGAACGATACCCACCCCACCGTCGCCATCCCCGAGATGATGCGCATCCTGCTGGATGAGTGCAGCTACGAGTGGGACGCTGCCTTCGACATCTGCCGCAAGGTATTTGCCTACACCAACCACACCGTCATGAGCGAGGCACTGGAGAAGTGGAACGCGGACATCTTCCGCAACACCCTGCCCCGCATCTGGCAGATCGTCTGCGAGATGGACCGCCGCTGCCGCGCCGACCTGGCCAAGGCCTTCCCCGGCGACCAGGGCAAGATCGACTATATGGCGATCATCGGCGACAACCAGGTCCGCACCGCCAACATCTGCGCCTACACCTGCCACGCCATCAACGGCGTTTCCAAGCTGCACAGTGAGATCATCAAGGACAGCGTTTTCCATGATTACTTCCTGTACAAGCCGCAGGCATTCAAGAACGTCACGAACGGCATCGCCTACCGCCGCTGGCTGCTCTGCTCCAACCCGGGCCTGACCCATCTGCTGGAGGAGACCATCGGTGACGGCTTCAAGACCGATGCCTCCGAGCTGAAGAAGCTGGAGAAGTTCGTGGACGACAAGACCGTGCAGGCTGCCGCCGCCAAGGTCAAGCGTGAGAACAAGGCCAACTTTGCCAACTACCTGCAGAAGGCCACCGGCCAGGTCATTGACCCTGATTCTATCTTTGACTGCCAGGTCAAGCGTATGCACGAGTACAAGCGCCAGCACCTGAACGCGCTGAACATCGCTGCCCAGTACCTGTACCTGAAGGAGAACCCCAACGCCGACTTCATCCCCAAGACCTATATCTTCGGCGCAAAGGCTGCCCCCGGCTACTACATGGCCAAGCAGATGATCCGCATGATCTGCAAGCTGGGCAAGCTGATCGACGAGGATCCCGCTGTCCGCGGCAAGCTGCGCATCGTCTACCTCGAGGACTACTGCGTCAGCCTGTCCGAGCGCCTGATGCCCGCCTCCGAGGTTTCTGAGCAGATCTCTCTGGCCGGCACCGAAGCATCCGGCACCGGCAACATGAAGTTCATGCTGAACGGCGCGATCACGCTGGGCACGCTGGACGGCGCGAACGTTGAGATCGCCGACGCTGCCGGTCACGAGAACGAGATCATCTTCGGTATGCTGACCCCCGAGGTCAACGCGCTGAAGGGCATGGGCTACCACCCGAACGCCTTCATCAACGGCGACAACACCGCGATGGCAGTTCTGGACTTCCTGGAGAAGGGCTGGAACGGCGAGAACTTCAACGAGGTCACCAGCAACCTGCGCAACTCCGACCCGTACATGGTCATGGCGGACTTCAAGGACTACCGCCGTGCCCAGCACGACCTGCAGGAGCTGTACCGCGACAAGCAGAAGTGGAACCACATGAGCCTGAAGAACATCTCCAACGCAGGCATCTTCAGCGCAGACCGTTCCATCATGGACTATGCGCGTGACATCTGGGGCGCTACTCCCGTCAAATAATCTGGTTATCTGATTTTTGCCGTGCCCTGTTCGGGGCACGGCTTTTTTGTGCAGGCTTCCCCATCGGGGGAAGCTGTCACCGAAGGTGACTGATGAGGGCCAAGTCTGCCCTGCCGCCCTTTTGCCGGGCCATAGCGGCAGACTCTCCCCTCATCCGGCCCTCCGGGCCACCTTCTCCCCCAGGGGAGAAGGCTTTACGCTAACGTAAAGGGGAGACTTCCATGTCCCACACATTCTACAACAGCCTCGACCTCACCTGCAAATCCCCGTTCGGGGCGGTGAAGGCCGGTCAGCCTGTGACCTTCAACCTGACCGTGCCGGAGGACCTCGGCTACGTTGACCCGCATCTGGTGCTGACGAAAGACCGCGAGGACCCCGTCCACTACCGCATGGAGTTCACGGGCCAGACACCCAAGGTCAACCACTTCGCGCTGACCGTCACGCCGACGACCTCGGGGCTGTACTTTTATCACTTTGACCTCTACACCGACTTCCGCCGCATCTACCGCACGCCGGGCGGTGAGGGGGTGCTCAGCTGGACTGACGGTCAGGACTGGCAGCTGACGGTCTACGAGCCGGACTTCAAGACACCCGACTGGCTGAAAAACGGCACGATGTATCAGATTTTCCCGGACCGCTTCTGCGAGGGAAAGCCTAACAAAACGATGCCGTTTGCAGACCGCATCTACCGCGCCGACAAGACCGGCGAGCCGTATTTCTGGCCCACCGAGCAGAGCGAGGGCTACCTGAACATGGACTATTACGGCGGCGACTTCGCGGGAATCCAACAAAAGCTGCCGTACCTGCGCGATTTAGGCGTGACCTGCATCTACCTGAACCCGATTTTTGAGGCCCACGCCAACCACCGCTACAACACGGCGGACTACCTCAAGGCCGACCCGCTGCTGGGCACGAACGAGGAGTTCAGCGCCCTGTGCGCCGCTGCCGCCAAGGAGGGCATCCGCATCATCTTGGACGGCGTGTTCAGCCACACGGGGTCGGATTCCCGCTACTTCAACCGCGAGGGCCGATACGGCCCGGGCGGCGCGTACCGGGACCGCAGCTCTCCCTACCGCAGCTGGTACGACTTTGACTCGGGCTATCCCTGCGGCTACCGCAGCTGGTGGGGCTTTGAGACGCTGCCCGAGGTGCTGGAGGAATCGCCCTCCTACGTGGAATTTATCTGCGGCAAGGGTGGCGTCATCGACACCTGGCTGAATCTGGGCGCGTCCGGCTTCCGGCTGGACGTAGCCGACGAGCTGCCCGACGATTTTATTGAAAAAATTCGCGCTGCCGTCAAATCTCACGGCGAGGACAAGCTGCTGCTGGGCGAAGTGTGGGAAGATGCGACGACGAAGGAGGCCTTTGGCCGCCGCCGCACCTACCTGCGCGGGCACGGTCTGGACGCCGTGATGAACTACCCGTTCCGCAGCGCCACGCTGGATTACCTGCACGGCGCGGACGTCACCGCCGTGGCCGACGCTCTGATGCAGATCTGCGAGCACTACCCTGCCCCGGCGCTGAACTGTGCGATGAATTTTCTGTCCACCCACGACACCGAGCGCGCCATCACGGCGATTGCGGGCGAGCCCTGCAACGGCCACGACCGCTACTGGCAGAGCAAGCGGGTCATTCCCTCCGGCCTGATGGACGCGGCCATCCGCAGACTGCTGCTGGGCTATGCGATGATTTTCACGCTGCCCGGCGTGCCCTGCGTCTACTACGGCGACGAGATCGCCATGCAGGGCTACCGCGACCCGTTTAACCGTGCGTTCTTTGACTGGAACTCCACCGAGCAGCGGCTGCGCGGCCCGATCAAGACGCTGGCCGCCCTGCGCCGCAGCTGCGACGCCTTTGACGGCGGGCGGCTCGAGATCGTCCGCGCCGAGGGGGATATTCTCCACTACCGCCGCGTCGGCGTTGTCCAGACGGCGGAGATCATCCTGAACCGCGGCCCGCATCTGATTGCCGAGGAAGCCTTCGGCAAGAACACCGAGGTCAACCCCGGCGGCTTCACCGTGCTGGTCGAGGACAACCACCCGGAGCATGTGGGGTATTTTTCTGTCTACTAATCCGGGGACGGGTGCCTCCCTTGCCCCTCTCGGCCACACCCATTTATAGCAGTCTGTAGGGGCCGGGCATGCCCGGCCCGCAGCCTTACGCTAACACCCTTTTCCGCTTTACACCTCTTTTCACCCCGCATCCCTCCAAAATTTCTCTTGCAAAATCCCCTTTTCCGCGTTATAATACCCTCAAGGTAAAAGGGAGTAAGGGACGCGCCCCTGCCGCGCGCCGTATCGCTTCGTCACCACGGGTGGCCTGCCGCCCCGGGGCATACTGTGAACACTGAGACTTTTGCCGCAGACTTTTTCTGCGGCAGGGGTCTTTTTTTGTACCCTGCCGCCCACAAACGGGAGGTATCATACATGCAATTTCTGCAAACCTTCGCCGGGCTGTTCGCCAACTTCGGCAATCTCACATGGCAGATGGTGGTCATGTGGGTCATCGGCGGCCTGCTGATTTACCTGGCCATCGCCAAAAAGATGGAGCCGAGTCTCTTGCTGCCTATGGGCTTCGGCGCGATCCTTGTCAATCTGCCGCTGTCCGGGGCCATCACGCAGGGGACTACCGTCGGCCCCATCAGCGCGCTTTTTGACGCCGGTATGTCTAATGAGCTGTTCCCGCTGCTGCTTTTCATCGGCATCGGCGCCATGATCGACTTCGGCCCGCTGCTGGAAAAGCCGTGGCTCATGCTGTTCGGTGCGGCGGCGCAGTTCGGCATTTTTGTCACACTCGTGCTGGCGGGGCTGTTCTTTGACCTGCCCGACGCGGCGTCCATCGCGGTCATCGGCGCGGCGGACGGCCCGACGGCTATCTTCGTGGCGAACACTCTGGGCAGCAAATATCTGGGTGCCATCATGGTCGCGGCGTACAGCTACATGGCGCTTGTGCCCATCGTGCAGCCGCCGGTCATCCGCCTGTGCACGACCAAAAAAGAGCGGCTGATTCGGATGCCGTACCAGAAGGGCAGCGTCAGCAAAACCACCAAAATTTTGTTCCCGATTGTGGTCACTATGCTGGCCGGGCTTGTCGCGCCCGCCAGTGTGGCGCTGGTCGGCTTCCTCATGTTCGGCAACCTGCTGCGCGAGTGCGGCGTGCTGAACGCCCTGTCCGAGACCGCGCAGAACGTACTGGCGAACCTTATCACGATTGTGCTGGGCCTGACCGTGGCGGGCCAGATGACCGCCGACAAATTCGTCCGGCCCGACACACTGCTGATCCTGGCGCTGGGTCTGGTCGCGTTTATTTTTGACACCGCCGGCGGCGTTTTCTTCGCCAAGCTGTTGAATTTGTTCCTGCCCGAGGGCAAAAAAATCAACCCGATGATCGGCGCGGCAGGCATTTCTGCGTTCCCGATGAGCGGGCGCGTCGTCAACCAGATGGGCCTGGCTGAGGACAACCAGAATTTCCTGCTGATGTACTCGATCAGTGTCAACGTCTCGGGCCAGATCGCGTCGGTCATTGCCGGCGGCCTGATCCTGACCCTTATGAGCAGCTGCGTATAAGGAGGTCAACCCATGTCAACCGCACTTCTTCCCGTCACCCTCTCGATGCTCTGCGCCGGTATGGCCGGCATCTTCCTCGTCCTCGGCGTCCTCGTGCTGGGGGTGTATGCACTGAATAAGTTTTTCAGCGGAAAATAAAAAAGCTTCTCCGAATGGAGAAGCTCAACTTACAGGGGCGGGCATTGCTCGCCCCTGCTTTTTTATATTTTACAGGTTTACTCCTTCGCCACAAACACCACGCCGACCACGCCGGGACCGACATGGGTGCCGATGGTGGGGCCAAGCTGGGCCACACGGCCGCCGGTCAGTTGGAGATTCTGGTGCATGTAGTGGTGTACCGGTGCAATAAGCTGCTTATTATCGCTGTAGAGCAGCGTATAGCCGTAGCGCGGGTCAATACCGCCGAGCGCGTCCAGCTGCTTGAACATGGCGACAAGCGCGCCGGGGCGTCCGCGGCCCTTGTCCACCAGCTTGATAGCGCCATCCTGCAGGGCCAGCACCGGCTTGATGCCGAGCGCGCCGCCCACAATGGCAACGGCGGCGGGCAGCCGTCCGCCCTTCTGCAGATGCTTGAGGCTGTCCACCACGGCGACGATGCGCACCCGCTTTTTGAACTGCTCCAGCACGGCGGCGATTTCCTCCGCCGTCAGGCCCTCCTCATCGCGCAGGCGCACCGCCTCACGGACAAGCAGCGCCTCAGCCTGCGAGGCCGCCTCAGAGTCCACGATATGCACCTGCAGACCGACATCGGCGGCGGCCAGATGCGCGCACTGGTAGGTGCCGGACAGCTTCTGGCCAATGGTGATCACAAGGACCTCATCCCCCGCTGCGGCGGCATCCTCATACACCTGCATAAAGCTGGCCGGGCTGGGCTGGCTTGTACGGGGCAGCTTGCTGTCCTCTGCCAGACGGACGAAAAATTCATCCTTCGTCATCGTGCCGTCATCGAGCTGGGTGGTGCCGTCTGCAAAGGTGACGGACAGCGGCACAACAAAGATGCCGGGGACGTTCAGCTCCGCCGCGGTCAGATCGGCGGCGGAATCGGTAACAATACGGATCATGGCAGTAACTCCTTTATGAGCGTGCGGCAGCGCCGCATATTGTTGACTGTTCAATAACTCGTTCAGTATACCATAGTTTTTCCGCGCTGTAAAGTGGATGAGGGCATAGAAAAAGCCCCCTTGCGGGGGCGGATTCTGGCAAAAATGACAGCGTGGAATGGATTTGTAGGGCCCGGACATGTCCGGCCCTCATCTTGAAGGCAGACGGTCGTTTGCGGGAAAGTTGCGGGCCGCATATATGCGGCCCCTACCGGGCGGCGTTTGTTTGAACCGAGCAATAATGGCACACGGCCCGGCAGGGAGGTTCCCGCCTACTCCTCAATGCCCAATAGCTCTGTGGCCGTATCCGGGTCAAGCTGCTGGACGGATTCGAGCTTGCGGGTGATGGCGCGGCTGCGGGGGCCGATCAACTCCTCCAGATCGGAGCCGGTCTGGTTCAGGTGGCGCTGCATCTGCTGCAGACCCGCGCCGAACTTTTCAAACTCGGTCTTGACCGCACCCAAGATCGTCCAGACCTCGCCGCTGCGCTTCTGGATGGCCAGCGTGCGGAAGCCCATCTGCAGGGCGTTGAGCAGCGCCGCCATGGTGGACGGCCCGGCCACCGTGATCTGGTAATCCCGCTGCAAAAGCTCCGTTACACCGCTGGAAACCACCTCGGCGTACAGCCCCTCAAACGGCAGGAACAGGATGCCGAAGCTCGTCGTGTAGGGCACCTCAATGTACTTGTCGTGGATGTCCCTGGCCTCGGCGCGCAGGACATTGTTCAGCGCCTTGCGCATGGCGGCCGCAGCGGCAGCATCGCCGCGCTCCTGCGCTGCCTGCAAATGCGCGTAGGTATCGCCCGGGAATTTCGCGTCGATGGGCAGCCAGACCGTGCCGTTCTGCCCCGGCATCTTGATGGCGTACTCCACGCGGTTCGTGCTGCCGGGCACGGTGGCAATGTTGCAGGCGTACTGGCCGGGGGCCAGGATCTGCTCCAGAATCGCGCCGAGCTGCACCTCGCCCAGGATGCCGCGGGTCTTGACGCCGGACAGCACCTGCTTTAAGCTGCCCACGTCGGCGGCCAGATTCTGCATCTCGCCCAGACCCTTGTAGACCTGCTCAAGCTGGGCACTGACCGTCTTGAACGAGTCGTTGATGCGCTGCTGCAGCGTGTCCTGCAATTTTTCCTCGACTGTGCCGCGGATCTCATCCAGCTTTTTGTTGTTGTCGGCGCGGATCGTGTTCAGACCCTGCACCAGCGCGCCGCGCACACTGTCCATCCGGGTCGCATTGGAGTCCTCAAGATTTTTCAGCCGTGTTTCCATCATCGTCAGCTGGGCCAGCAGGGCATCGTTCGCGGCCTTCTGGCGGGCGGCCCCGGCTCGGTCAATGGATTCCAGCCGCGCCGTGCTGGCAGCGGCATTCTGGCGCTGGTTTTCGGCCAGAACGGCAGAAAAATCCCGCAGCGTCGCCGTCGTTGTGCGGGCGCTCTCGCCCTGCATGGCGCGCAGCTGCTCGGCCAGCAGGTCGGTCTCGCTCTGCAAAACCGGCGTCACCGCGCGGACAAAGTCATCCGCCGTATCAATTTTCTGCTGCGGTTCGTCATTTTTGTGCATTACCTTTGCCAGCACCACGGCCAGCAGGATGTCCCCCGCCACGGCCAGCACCAGCAGCACATACAAAATCCAGCTCATAGGCACCTCACCGGATCAGCAGCAGCGCCGCGCCGATCACAGCCAGCACCGCCGCAAAAAATTCCGTCTCCCAGCTTTTGCGCTCCACACAGCGGGCGTTGGGGTTGTACCAGACCTGCAGCACCTTACCCTTGTCCTTGTCGTGCCTGAACCAGAAGGCGTCGTTCGTCTCCAGCTCCAGCCGCCGACCGTTGGCGTACAGCTCCACCAGATAGCGGTAGCCGCCCGCACCCCGGCTGTTGCTGGTGGATGACGCACGGCGGCATTCCAGCACGCGGGCGGGCAGCAGCGCGGCCCCGCGGACCGTGCGGTATTTTTCCACAATGGCGGCTGCGGCCAGTGCAAAAAGCACGGTGCCCAGCACGCGATACACAATCAGTAATATTGTCGGCATGGCAGTCTCCCTAAGGCAACACCGCATAATTCCCGCCTAACGGCTTAAGCACCGCTCCGGCGGCTGCGGCACCTCATCGGCACTTAGAATTATGCGGTATTGCCCTAATATTTGATGCTTCTATGATACAACATTTTGGTGTTAAATGCAAGCAGTTTTAACACACTTTCGCACTTTAGTGTATTGACTTGCTTAGGCAAATTTGCTAAAATATTAAAAGATGCCAAGACCGAGCAAATGCAAATTTTACAAAGAAAGAGGTCGGCGCACCGCTGTGCGCCTTTACGCTATGCAGCAGAATGAACGTAACACCGCCCTGTATGAGGCGATCCTGCGACTGAACAGCCTGGATGAGTGCATCCGCTTTTTTGACGACCTGTGCGCCGTGACCGAGCTGCGCACGATGGAGCAGCGCTACGCTGTGGCCGGGTGCCTTTTGCAGGGTAAGGTCTACAGCGAGATCCGCCGCGAGACCGGCGCATCCAGCGCCACGGTCAGCCGCGTGAACCGTATGCTGAACTACGGCACCGGCAGCGTGGCCGAGAGCGTGCGCGAGGACCTGGCCGCACAGGGCGTCACCGCCGACACAAAGAAATAAGGAGGGTCCCATCATGTCCGTTTCGATTCAGGATTTCGGCAAGTCCACCAGCGGCCAGACCGTTAAGCTGGCGACGCTGAAAAACGATTTTATCGAGGTGCAGCTGCTGAGCTACGCCGCCATTATCCATCGCATCATCGTAAAAGACCGCAGGGGCAATCCCGTGGACGTCGTGCTGGGCTATGACACCGCCGCCGACTATGAGCTGAACACCGACAGCATGGGCGCCGCCGTGGGCCGCTTTGCCAACCGCATTGCGGGCGCGCAGTTCCCGCTGTATGAGGAGATCGTCCATATCACGCCGAACCAGAACGGAAACTGTCTGCACAGCGGCCTGCACGGGTTCAATCACACGATGTTTGACGTGGCGCTGACCCCCGGCGAGACCGACAGCGTGACGATGACGGCCACGAGCCCCGCCGGTACAGACGGCTTCCCCGGCAATTTTGATCTGACCATCCAGTACAGCCTGGCCAAGAGCGGGCTGGTCATCCGCTACGGGGCGACCACCGACGCGCCCACCGTCTGCAATATGACGAACCACAGCTATTTTAACCTGAACGGCCACGCCAGCGGCAGTGCGCTGGGCCATCGCGTGACGGTGGACGCCGATTTTTACCTCGAGGCCGACGCCGCCAGCATCCCCACCGGGCGCAAGCTGCCGGTCAAGGGCACCCCGATGGACTTCACCGAAGAAAAGACGCTGGGGCTGGACATCGGCGCGGATTTCACCCCGCTGACCGATTGCTGCGGCTACGATCAGTGCTATGTCATCCGTGACAGCGGTCTGCGTCACGCCGCCTGGGCTGTCGGCCCCGAGACCGGCATCCGCATGGAGGTGCTGACGACCCTGCCGGGCGTCCACCTGTACACGGCCAACTTCCTGGCCCCGGTCACGGCGGGCAAGGACGGCGCACACTACGCTTCCCGGGATGCCGTCTGCTTTGAGACGGAGGACTTCCCCGACGCACCGAACCACCCGAACTTCCCCGACACGACGCTGCTGCCGGACAAGCCGTACAGCTCGACGACGATCTACCGGTTTGATTTGGCGGAGATGTGATCTTCCTTGCCTTCCCCTGCGGGGGAAGGCGGCCGAGGCCCCGCCCGAGGCCGGATGAGGGGCGGCCTTGCGGCAATTGCCCGGTAACGGGCTGCTGTCGGTAGCTTTGCCCTCATCAGTCAGTGGTCGGGGCCACTGACAGCTTCCCCCGAGGGGGAAGCCTTTCCCTGCAAAAAACCGCCCTGCACGTTTTTTCGTGCGGGGCGGTTCTTTTTTACTTCTCTTTGCTCAGCAAGATCCGGTCATTGTCCAGCGCGTGGCCGACGTTCTCTGCGAAGCGGTCCAGCAGGCCGTCCACGGTGGTGTGGGCGCGCTCCTCGCCGCTGATGTCCAGCACAATATGACCGTGGTCCATCATCAGCGTGCGGTTGCCCAGGGTCAGCGCGTCGTGCATGTTGTGGGTGATCATCAGGCAGGTCAGGTGGTTTTCGGCCACGATTTTTTTTGTCAGCTCCAGCACCTTGTCCGCCGTGCCGGGGTCCAGCGCCGCCGTGTGCTCGTCAAGCAGCAGCAGCTTCGGCGTGACGAGGGTCGCCATCAGCAGGGTCAGCGCCTGGCGCTGGCCGCCGGACAGCAGCCCCACGGGCTGCTTCATGCGGTCCTCAAGCCCCAGACCCAGCGCGGAGAGCTTTTCGGCAAACAGCTCCCGGTCCTTTTTGTTGATGCGGGAGAACGCCGAGGTGTGCCCCGACGCGCGCAGGAAGGCCAGCGCCAGATTTTCCTCAATCGTCATGTGCGGGGCCGTGCCGCGCAGCGGGTCCTGGAACATGCGGCCAATCGCCTTGGAGCGCTTGAAGTCCGGCAGGAAGGTGATGTCCCTGCCGTCCAGCGTGATCGTGCCGGTGTCGGCGATGAACTCGCCCGCAATGGCATTGAACAGCGTGGACTTGCCCGCGCCGTTGGAGCCGACAATCGTCGCAAAGTCGCCGTCGTCCAGATGCAGGTTCACGTTTTCGAGGGCGACCTTCTCATTGACAGTGCCCGGATTGAACGTTTTGCTGATGTTTTTCAAATCAAGCATGGCGGGCACCTCCCTTCTGGGCGTTGGCGCGGCGGCGGCGGAAATCTGCCTTGGCCTTGAGGGCCGGGGCTGCAATGGCCAGCGCGACGATGACGGCGGAGATCAGCTTCAGGCACTCCGACGGGACGTTGGCACGCAGGGCCAGCGCAATAATGAAGCGGTAGATGACGCTGCCCGCGACGGCGGCCACAGCCTTGACCCACATGCCGCCGCGGCCAAAGAGCGTCTCGCCGATGATGAGCGAGGCCAGGCCGATGACGACCATGCCGGTGCCGAGGTTGATGTCCGCCGAGCGCTGGTACTGGGCCAGCACCGCGCCGGACAGCGCGGTCATGGCGTTGGCGATGCAGAGGCCCACTGTGATGGTGAAGGCTGTGTTGATGGACGACGCACGGACCATGTCCGGGTTATCGCCGGTAGCGCGGACGGACAGGCCCATCCGGGTGCCGAGGAACGCGATGAGCAGCGCGCAGACCACAACGGTGACAAGCGCCGCCACGATGAGCTTATAGGGTGCGCTCTCACCAAAAACGCCCTGTGCAGCGGTAAAGACCGTTTTGGTTTTCAGCATGGGCACGTTGGAGGAGAAGCCCATGACCGCAAGGTTGACCGTGTACAGCCCCGTGTTGGTGATGATGCCCGCCAGAATCGACGGCACAGCGAGCTTTGTCTGCAAAAACGCGGTGATAAAGCCCGCCGCCGCACCGGCCAGCATGGCCAGCGGCAGCCCCAGGAACGGGTGGCCCGCCACGGCGGCGGTGGCCGACACGGCGCAGCCCAGCGTGAACGCACCGTCGGTGGTCATATCGGCGATGTTCAGCACGCGGAAGCTCAAAAACAGCGCCATAGCGACCAGCGCGTAGATAAAGCCCAGCTCCAGTGCATTCAGCACGGTGGCAACGGTAAACATAGGGTGACTTCCTCTCTGATTAAACTTGTCCCCCTCTGCGAGGGAGCCGGGATTTTTTTATTCCGCCGTGGTGACCTCGACGACCTGGCCGGCCAGATCGTTGAAGGCGCTGTAGTCGATGCCCAGGGCAGCGGCGGTCTCGGTGTTGACGGTGATGATGCCGCCGTCCATGACGTGGTACGCGGGGACAACACCGGTCTCGAGGATGTCGAGCGCCATGTCGGCGGTGTAGGTGCCCAGCTCGGTGTAGTTGACGCCGCAGGTTGCAAACGCACCTGCCGTGACGAAGCTGTCCGCGCCGGTGTAGAACGGGATGCCGCCCTTGGTCAGCGTCTCGGAGACAGCGGCGGCAGCGGCCATGACCACGTTGTCCGTCGGGGTAAAGACGGCATCGACCTGGCCGACCATGCTGGACGCGGCGGTCATGATCTCGTCGTTGGTGTTGCCGGTCTTTTCGACGTAGGCAATGCCCTTGGCATCCAGATACGCCTTGGCCTCGGCAATCGGGGTCGTGGAGTTGGCCTCGGAGTTGGAGTAGAGCAGGCCGACGGTCTGGATGTCGGGCTGAACGGCGAACATCATATCCATGATGGACTGGGTGTTCAGCGCGTCGGACGTGCCGGTAACATAGTCAATGTCGGTCAGGTCTGCGGCGGCGGGGTCGGAGATGGCCGCGTAGATGACCGGGGTCTTGGTGGACTCGGCGGCGGTGGTCATGCACTGGGCGGCCAGCGTCGCAATGGGAATGATGGCGTCATAGCCGTCGGCGACGACTTCTGTGCCGATCTGGTTCAGCGTTGTGGCGTCGTTCTGGCCGTTGAAGTCCTTGTACTCGATTGTGATGCCCTTCTCGGCGGCCTTGGCGTCCAGCTCTTTCTCAATAGCCACGCGGATCTCGTCGAGGCTGGCGTGGTCGAGCTGCTGGACAATGGCGACCTTGTAGCTGTCAGCGGCGGCGGTGTCCGCGGTGCTCTTGGCAGCGGACGCGGCAGTGTTGGCGGAAGATGCGGCAGTGTTGGCGGTATCGGCGGTGGATCCGCAGGCGGCCAGGCTGGTCATCATGGCGGCGGCGGACAGAACAGCAACAAACTTTTTCATGGTAAATTCTCCTTACTTTGTAAATTGTAGTGAATGTCAGGTTTGTAGGGGCGGTCATTGACCGCCTGCGGGCGAGCAATGCTTGCCCCTATAGTGTCCGGTGCGTTCCCGGGCCATCCAGTTTTACAAATTCAGGCTTGCCATCGCTCTTTCATCAGGTTCATGTTCCCTCTCCCCCATTGTCAAAAACAAAACTGCCCTTGCACAGAACTTCTCCTGTGCAAGGGCAGATAAAACAAAATCTGTGGTGCCACCTTGCTTGCCGTGCTTACTATACAATCACGGCCACTCTGTAGGGAACCAACATTCCCCTGCTCTGTAACGGGAGCTGCCCGTCAACGGATACTGCGGGCCTTGCCCGTTTCCCCGTGCCCTCCGCGAACCATTATGCAGACCCGCTCTGTATCCCCTTCCCAGCATCGGGGACTCTCTGTAACTGCGCTGTGTGCTTTACTTTCGCTTCATTGGTTTAAAGCATTTATACCACACACGGGCGTGTTTGTCAACACCCAATTTCAAATTTTATTCGGATTCTGCGGATTCCGGCGACGCCATGTTGTTTTTATCCAGCACAAACAGTTTTTGCACCTGTTCGGCCACGGGGATGTCGGTGTCCTTCAGCAGGCAGTTCTCCGTCAGGTAGGGGCTGTCCTCGCCGTCCAGCGCCAGCAGCATATCTTTTCCGCGCAGGGCGTCGCTGCCCAGGTACTCGGTCAGGCTGTCGGCGTCCCAGGCGGTCTCGGTATCGTCGGGCGTGAAGCTGCCGGCGTTGCTCCAGGTGCCGTAGACTGCGCCAATTGCGCAGACGCGCTGCGGGTCCTCGTTCTCGCCGTATTTCTGCTTATCCAGCTGCGCCTGCAGCTCGGACGCCATGCTGCCCTCGGTCATCAGGGCGCTGGCCTCGTCGGTAAAAATCAGGATGCCATCCTTCTTATAGGTTTTCAGCAGCTGCTTCGCGTCGTAGGTCGGCAGCTCACTGTCGTCCGCGACGTTCAGCGTGCCCTGCATGGCGTAGTACAGGCGGGACACGGCGGCGTAACTGCTGCCGAAGAACCGCTCCATCTGGCGCGGATATTTGGCCATCGCCGTCTTGAACCAGTAGACGGCATTGCTGGTCGTGCCGCTGCGCATGACCTGCACAGCCTCGGCGATCTCTGTCTCGGGCGTGTTGTGGCTCGCATTGGCCAGCACGGTCAGCGCTTTGCCCACTGTCGCACTGCGGGCATCTGCCCCCAGACCCGCGGCGTGGAAAACACCGGGGTAGCGCGTGCGGACGTGCTCCCACAGGGTGCGGGCGCTGTCGCGCCGGTCGGCGGGCAGCACGGACAGGTAGCTGTCCAGGCTCCCGGTATTGCCGGTCTGCAGATAGTTGTCCAGCAGCACGCCCGCGGCGGCGCCGTCCGGCACGGCCACGACCCGCACGCCCGCGCTGTACAGCTTGTCGATCAGCGCACCGCGCAGCTCATCGCCGCGCAGGTTGTCGGTGTCGGCCACAAAGACGCGGTAGTCGTCGCTGCCGAAGTCCGACGCATCGAGCGCATAAGTCATATCAATGCGGTGCAGATGCTTACTGTTGTACTCCTCCACGGGGTTGGTCACGTCGGCACTCTCGCGGGTCGCAATGACCAGCTCGCCCGCGGCCTCGGCGGCAGCGGTCTCCGGCGTGGCGGCAATGACCTCCTCGGCGGTCTTATCATTGTACAAAAAGTCCTGCAATGCCTTAATATTCACGACCCAGTCGGGGTCGTACATCAGGCGGTCATCCATGCCCGTGCGGATGCCGTAGGTACCCTGCAGCGGCATGGACATCTGCTGTACATCGCAGCCCAAAAAGCCCGGCAGCTGCACGAGCAGCGCGGCGATCTCGGACTTGGTAAAGTTCGTCTGGATCAGCGGCAGAACGGTGTTGAGCAGGTTGTCCAGCTCCATGACGCTGGCGTTCTGCACCTGATCCAGCACGGCCTTAATGACGGTGCGCTGGCGCTCGACGCGCTTCCAGTCGTTGTCGATCTTGCGCAGACGGGCGTATTGCAGCGCCGTGTAGCCGTCAAAGTGGTTGGGGCCCGGGTCAACGTGGTTGACGATCAGCATCGAGTTGGAGGGGACCTCCCAGTTCAGGGCCTTGGCCTCCATCTCGGTAATATCAAGGTCTACGCCGCCGACGGCGTCCACGATCTGGACGAAGGAGTTGAAGTTGACGCGGACGTAGTGGTCTACCTGCACGTTGAAGCAGTCCTCGATGGTTTTCATTGTCAGTTTTGCGCCGCCGTAGCGGAAAGTGTGGGTGATCCAGTCGCACTGGCCCTCATAGCCGTCCAGCAAGATCGGCACGCCGGTGCCGCGCTCAATGGAGACCAGCCGGATGACGTGATCCTTGATGTCGAGCGAGACCAGGATCATGCTGTCGGCGCGCGCGTCGTCGCTGAACTCGGTGGTGTCCTCCGTGCCGTCGAGCTGGTTCAGGTGGGTGAAGGCATCGGCGTCGTTGACGGCCTCGGTGCGCTCGTCGGTGCCGATGAGCAGGATGTTCAGCACGTTGTCGTCAGAGAACGGGCTGCCCTCGGGCATTGTCATCTCGCTTTCGGTGTGGGTCAGGCCGGTTCCGTCCAGGTCCTGGTCCTCGTCCGCGCCGATCTCACCCATCTCGCTGACGCTGCCGTCATCATAGCGCAGCAGGTCGAGCTTGCCGTTGACGTAAAGGGCCGCCAGCACAGCCAGCACGGCCAGAATGCCGACAACAATGACCGCGATTTTGCCGCCCTTGGGCAGGCGCCGCCACGGGTTCTTTTTTAGCGATCCATCGGTTGTTTTTTCGGTTTTCGTTTCCAGTTCGTTCATATTTTTACTTTCCCCTGTTGTTGCCTTGCCTATAATCCTGTTGTGTAGGGGCGAGCATTGCTCGCCCGTGCCCGCTTGCCATGTGCACACCTTTCCCGGAAAGAACTGCCGCGGCAAGGTCGGCGGGCGGCCAATGGCTGCTCCTACACGTATTACGTGCGTTTTAAGCGTTTGGCGATTTGCCGCACATCACAGCAATAATACAAAAACGCCAGCCCTGCAAAGACGGTCAGTCCCAGTGCGCGCCAGGTGAACCAGCCGTGCTGGATGCTGTGGGTGCGCAGCGCGATGAACCACGCCGGGGTCATCAGCGCGCAGAGCCCCAGCGGCAGTGCGCGTGCGAGCTGCTGCCTGTCCCGGATGCTGGCTGCAAACAGCGCCAGAAGCAGAACGACAGCCAGCACCAGCGGCCAGAACAGGTGTTTGCCCGCCAGTGTCGTGTATACAAAATGTAAAATATTACCCCAGGTCAATTCCATGCCGTGCCAGCTGTCAGCGGCAGTGCGCACGCCCACCTGATGCAGCGCGTCGGCAATGACGTTCTGCCCGGTGACAAGCCCGGCCAGCACCCACTTGGATGCCCAGCAGAGCAGGTAGCCGACGCCCCACGTCAGGCTGCCGCCCACAACGATGCCGCACTGCCTTGTGCCGGCCCGCAGGCGCTGCTGCGGCTCAAGCAGCCAGCAGGCAAGCGGCAGGCCAAGGGTCAGGACCGGCGTGACGAGCAGGTCACAGAACGACGTCACAACGCCAAGAACCAGCAGTGCCAGGCAGACATCATCGCTGCGGCGGGGCTTGGCCAGCACCCAGACGCAGCCCGCGTAGGCAACGGCAAAGCAGGTGAAAAACTGTACCTGATGCGGTGCCCAGAACGCCGTGACCAGCAGCTGACTGACCGCGAACCACACCGCGGCCCGCAGCCCGCAGCGGCGGCGCAGCAGCACCGCCACCGCGGCAAACAGCGCCGCCAGCACCAGATACTGCACCACACGCACGCCGGTGATGTCGGTGACCAGCAGCAGCGGGCGCAGCCAGATCAGGTAGCCGTGCCAGTACCGCGCGTAGGAGAACGGCACAAGCGCGGGCGCGTCGGTGCGCTGTGCGCCCGTGGCCCAGTCCCTTTCTATGTACCATTGCAGGTCGTCGGCCAGCGTCTCAAAGTTATCGACGTTGTAGGCCGTATTCGTCATCATGGCGGTCAGCGGCGGGGCCTCGTCGGCGGACGCGGCCTCTGTCAGCATGATCGTGTCGGTGTAGTTGTCCATCTGGAACAGCTTGAAGTTCAGATATTCCGGGTACAGCCCCTCATCGGCGATTTTCACCGCTGAGTCGTAGACATGGTCCCGCACCGGCTCCCCGGGCAGGGCGTAGGCCGCCAGCAGCAGCACAAAAAGCGCCGCCAGCGTCACGGCGAACGCCGCCAGCGCCCGCAGGGCAAAGGGCGGTTTTTGGTTTTTTGGTTTTGCCATGCGGCACCCCTTTCACACAAAAATACAGTTTAATTATAAAACAAAACTCCCGCCGTTGCAACGGTGGGAGTGTGAAAAAAGGTTGAACAAATGTTGGGACGTCCTTGCCTCCCTCTGCGAGGAAGGTGGCCAAGGGAATGTTCCCTACACCATATCCGTCTGCCTGGACACCGACAGCACGATGCCCATCTCCCCCAGCAGCATCAATAAGCTGGTGCCGCCCGACGAGAAAAACGGCAGGCTGATGCCGGTGTTCGGGATCGTGTTCGTCACAACGGCCATGTTCAGAATCGCCTGCAGCGTGACCTGCACGACGAACCCGACGACGAGCAGTGCGCCGAACTTATCCCGCGCGCGCACCGCAATCGACATGCCGCGCAAGAGCAGCAGCAAAAACAGCGCCACGACCAGCGCCGCCCCGATAAAACCAAGCTCCTCACACAAAATCGAAAAAATAAAGTCGTTCTGCGGCTCCGGCACGTACAGATATTTCTGTCGGCTGTTGCCCAGCCCCAGCCCGGCCAGCCCGCCCGATGCGATGGCGTAGAGGCTCTGGATCGTCTGGTGACCTTCGCCCAGCGGGTCGGCAAAGGGGTCGCGCCACGATGCGAGACGGTCCGTGGCGTAGGGCACCAGCTCCGGCAGCGCAATGACCGCCGCCGCAATGGCCGCCGCGCCCAGCCCCCCGGCCAGCCCGAACCAGTGCAGCCCCGTGCCGCCCACAAACATCAGCACCGCGCCGATGGACAGGATCAGCAGCGTGCCGGACAGGTGCGGCTCCAGCAGCATGAGCACCGTGACGACCCCCAGAATCAACGCGAAAGGCACAACGCCTGTGGAAAACGACTTCATCCTGTCGTGATTCAGTGAGATGATATGCGAGAACACCAGCACAATCGAGAATTTTGCGATTTCACTGGGCTGCAGCGTGCCCAGCCCCGGCAGCACGATCCACCGCTTGCAGCCGTTGTACTCCGGCATGAAAAGCACGATGGCAAGCAAAAGCAGCGAGATCCCCAGCATCGGCCAGGCCAGCCTGTGCCAAACATGGTAGTCCACCAGGCTGGCCGCGTACATAGCCAGCACGCCCAGCGCCGCAAACAGCAGCTGCGGGCGGATGTAGGTATAGGCGTCGCCGCGGCGGTAGAGCGCCACCGCGTACCCCGCGGAGAACAGCATGATGAGCCCGTAGCTCAACAACAGCAGTAAGATCAGCAGAAACAGTATGTCGAATGTCGGCAGCGATGCCGCCCGCGCCCGAATCCTTTGTACAAGTGCAGCCATAACAAAGCCCCCTGCGCAGAGTGTACGCAGGGGGCGGCGGGTTTATGCTTTTGTCAGCGGTTCAAATCAAGGCTCAGCATCGTGTAGCCGTTGGCGCCGCTCTGGATGCTCTGGGCGCTGGCCTCATAGCAGGCCTGCAGGACCTCCATGTTGGGCTGGGGCGCGTCCGGGTCGGTGATGGTCCCGGTGGCAAGGGCCTCGTTATAATTCTCAATAATCTGGGCACAGATGCGGCGGCGATCCCGCAGCGGTGTCAGCAGGTTGGCCATCCACTGCTGGTACATGCCGTGGTAGTCGCTGCCGTGGTCAGCAAACAGAAAGTAATATTCCTGCTCGACCTCCATGGGCGACGCCTGGCGGCGGTAGAAATCCCCCAGTACCGTGCGCTTTTTATCGGTGGAGTATTGCAGGATGTCCGACAGTCCATTGGGGAAAAGCTCTGGGTGCCGAATCCATTTGGAGTACGGCTCCACCTGCACTTTTAGTGCATCAAATACGGCCAGAAAATCCTCAAGCGCGATCTTCATCTCGCCCTTTTCCCATTTCTGGATCGTGCGCTTATCCCGGCCCAGACGGTCTGCCAGTTCCCGCTGTGAAACACCCGCTGCCTCCCTCGCAGCGGTCATTGCTTCTGCCACACGGTATCGATATGCGAACATAACATCTTCTCTCCCCTCAAAACGCGATTCACCGCCGGAAAAACAGCAAAGCGGCGGTGCAAAATGCGCCGCCAAAATTCCCGGCACTGGTTGTGTACTTTGCACACCAGGGTATGCTATATTGTGAAGAGCGGCATCTATAAGTACACTAGCACTACCACAATTTTACTCCGGTTACCATTTTTTGTCAATATATTTTGTTATGTAGCATAGCAGGAGTGGGTGAAAATCGTGTATACCTATCGCGTTGTCTGTCAAAAGCTCTCCGCGCCCGAGCTCGGGCCCTACATTACCTACGGCATTCTGGCCGCGCGGGATCTCCGCGGCTGCCAGCAGGTCGTACAGTTTATCTCCGACGTATCGTTGGATCGCGCCCTCGTCGAGGCCCTCGCACGCCGCTGCACCGCCGCCCAGCTCGACCCCTGCCACTTGCTGGACGTGGTCGAGGATGCCATCGGCGGGTAAAGCCTTCCGCCCCCAAAGGCTCCGACCAGGGGCGAGGTGCGCCCTTTTGCCGGGTGTCCTATAGCGCAAGGGACACCTCTCACATACTGTTCCCGGCAAGTGCAATCCTTGCCCGGGTGTGTTTGCCGTTCGACTTTTTATGCGGTCACCGCAACTTGCTTGTCAGCTCCTGCTCATACTCCGGCGTGTCAAAAAATCACATTTGTGGCCTATTGAATATCTAGGGCAACACCGCATAATTCCCGCCTTACGGCTTAAGCACCGATCCGGCGGCTGCGGCACGGCATCTGCGTTGCCAAAATGCTCGATAATACACAAAGTATTATCTGCGCTTTTGGCTTAGCAGCTGCCGCACCTCGCTCGCCGTATCGGCACTTAGAATTATGCGGTATTGCCCTAGGAGCGACCATTGGTCGCCCGCCAACTTGGCGCAGCAACGCCTTTTCCGGGTAAGTTTTTTCACTGGCAAACGGGCACGGGCGAGCAATGCTCGCCCCTACAAGAGTTTTTGACAGTCTGCATACTCAGAGAAGATATAAGATTCCATCTTCAACTTGAACATTGGTGTGCCGCATAAGCTGACAGTCTACCACGGCGTTGACCACGGCGTGGGGCTGGGCAAGGGTCTTGCCTGTGAGGGCTGGCTGGATGAAGCCGTCCGCTTTTGGACAAGCCAACAAAACTGACCCCTGCCCTTTTCGGCTCGGGATAAGGATAAAACCGCAAGCACACACACGACCAAATCCACGGACATTTCAGTTGAATTTGTGTTGTGTTTACGCTTTTTTGTGGCGATTTTTGCGCAATAGTTGCGCAAAAGCATCAGCAAAATTTTAACAAGTGCTTGGCGGTGTGTATAATAGTTGCCGAAAGCGCTTGTCATTGTGACGAATTCGACAAGTCAAAATTTTGCAATCTGCCAAAAATCACTTGCTTGAATGTAGTCGTATTGAAATTTTCATCCCAAAGTATTATACTGCTTTTTATAAAAAGGCACACAACAAACATACCGTGTCTTACTTTTCCCGACGCAAGCGCAAATGTTTGCACATCGGATTATATTCTCAAAAAAGACTGTAAATACAGCACAGCTTGTGGAAAAAGTCCGTTTCCGGGTCAGATGTGCGCAGCGCATAAAATCGCGCCGAATGGCGCGCGTTCCCCCGATATATCGTGAGAACACACATGTATAGAAAAGGAGTCGAAGCAGATGACGAAGGCATTTTCTATCCTGCACCGTGCGGCGGCATTGCTTGTCGCCCTGTGCCTGCTGGTTGGTATGGCTCTGCCGGTTTATGCAGCTGAGGATGGGGCTTTATTTTTTAACGCAGGTTCGGAAACGATTCCGACCATTCCTGCCGCAAACACGTCAAGCGAGGGTGTAGAACCTGCGCAAGAGCCTATTGTATCCGACTTGGAAACGATTCCGGGTGAAGGAGATACCCCGCCCACTGCGAACGAGCCGGGAACAGAAGCGGGAAACACGGTAAACAATACAGCAGCGGTTCCGAACAATGACGGCAAAACCCAGGAAGCGGCAGAAAATCAGACTCCCGCCGCCGATACGGACACCGCCCCTGCCGACCCAGCCTTGACGGACAAAACCCCTGCGGACACTCCCGATACGGCTGCCGCGCCAAACCATGCCATCAACGCAGAGAAAACCACGGCGGCAAAAAACAACACAGAGCAAGATGTTCTTTTTGCTGACGAGGACAACCCCAACGAAGAAGATACTATGCTTGCGGATGATTTGCCTGACAACGATGACGCGAACACAGCTGATACGATAGCGGACACCAGTGTATCGACGGGCTTTATCCCGGCTACGACAACCATTTATTTTGAGGATGACGGCAGATACGATAGTACATATAACGGAAATTGCACCATGCGTTTCCTCGGGTTCACGGGTAACGGTAAAGAAGCCTACATAAACAAAGTCATGGTGGATACCGGAACCACAGTAACCGGCAAAGATGGGAAAAACCACAAAATCTTCAGCATCACGCTGAATTCTGCGGACTATCCGGCGGGCGGGTTTTATCGAATCGCCTTCCAGTATTATGATGGCAGTAACAGTACTTGGCAAGAAGAAATCAACGCCTTTGGCAGGGATGATGGAGTCAATAATGACTACCTGACAGCGATTGACCTGCTTGCCGGCAAAAAGTTTGTTCGTGAAGGCATTACAATCTCAGATCAACAGGGCAAACATTTCAACCAAAATCAACACTACAACCCCTCCCAATGGACGCGCGTGGAGTACTATTACAAGGACACGCCGCTTTACTTCAAAAATGAAAGCGACGCCGCGCTTACCGACGTAACCGCAACATTTTACAAGCTGGAAAACGGCGCCCCGGCACAAACCGGCATCCAAACGATCGGCACGGTTGATGCGGGCAAACTTGCCGCGCAGCAGATCCTGATCCCCGACAATCAGTCGCGGTTTGTGCAATTTACTTGGGGTGAAAGTGGCCGAAGCGCCCTGTATGATTTCACCACGGACTACACCGAAAACCCCGAAACAGGTGTACAGAAACTGGACTTAACAACCGCAAATCGCTATGTCTGCAATGGTACTGATGGCACTTGGGAAAGTGCGGGCGGCGATTTGCTTACCGCGGGCAAAAAGATTTACTTTGACGCCACGCTGTCCGCGTACAGTTATGAGGGCGAATATTTACCGCAGTCCGCCATGGGCGACGGCGAAACCATGTACTGCTTCCTGACGGGTTCAGGCGGCGTCAAATCGCTGCAGATGACGCAGGAAACCGACCCCACAGCCGCCGACCGCAAGCTGTGGTCTTGCACAATTCCTGCGGGCACTTACACCGCAGTGCAATTCTCCGCAACGGATAACCAAAACACCCCCGCAAAAGACAACAAGACCAGAAAGTACAGCACAGCAGAAATCCCCCCAACCCTGCAAGAACCCTGCTTCTTTGCCGACGACGGCGACCCGTCGGCCTACACGGGCGGCGAAGGTGTCAACCGTGACGGTTACTGGGGCGAGAAAGCCTCTGTCCGCGATGCCGAAAGCGGCAAAAATACCACCGTTGTGGATATTGCAAGCGGCGAGTTCAAGCAAGAGCCAGGCACAAAGTACATCACAAGCACCCTGTACGATTACTACACCGACTACGAGCTGAACGGCCTGAACCGCGACACGTACCCGGACGGTAACACAAGTTCCCAGCGCGGGTACGTCACTTTTGAGCAGTTCAACCGCGCACTAAGCAGTGCTTACACGGCAAACAACAATGTCAAATACCCGCTTTATACCGGGCATTTCCAACCGTCAATAGGTGGTTGGGCCAACCCCTTTGCAACCGTTGCCGCAGGTATGAAGCTATACGGCTGGGACGGTAATACGAACAGCCCGGATTACAAAACGTTTATGGCCGTGAACAACTCGGCACTGGATGATAGTGGTAATGGAAACGACGATTACAACCGCACCTTCCAGGGCCTTGTGGAAAGCAAGACCTCTGACGGTACGGCAAACGGTCTGCCGCTGTTAAGAACCAAGAATTCCAACACAAATGCGTCGGTTGACCCACACTTTGACAAAGACTTCCTGCAAGGCAAAAACGCCTTTAACACCGTGCTGGGCAAGGTGTATGAGGATGTTTCCTTCCCTCTCAAGCAAAAAGCCGTTTTTGCGCAAGATCCGAACCGTCCGGACGATAACGACCCGGAGGGCAAAGCCAAATATTGGTACTATGACAGCAACGAAACCTCGCTGTACCTCAAACAGGGCAGCGCCCGCCAAAGCTACTATCTGGTGGGGGATGGCATAAACGAAGCCTCACATAACCGTGATGCCGGCAACAAAACGGATAATATGGGGTATGGTTTCTTCCCGTTTAACGAAGCAGTTACCGGCAGTGCCCCCCAATACAACTACGGCTTTGGCGCCAAGCTGCAATTTGACTTTACGCTTACAGAAAACGGCAAAGTGATTGTGCGGACAGATAGCAGCGGCAAGAACATTGAAGTTCCTATCAAGTTCTTCTTCTCCGGCGACGATGACGTGTGGGTCTACATTGACGGCGAGTTGGTGCTGGATGTCGGCGGCGCACACGGTAAAGCGTCCGGTCTGCTGGAATTTGGCGAAAACAACACCGTAACCCCCTACGTCAGCTCCAACAAGAACACCGACTCAAATGATACCATGGTCTACGAGGATTATGGGTCCGGCGAAACAGTCAAAACCGTCAAATATAACGGACAATCGATCACGTTCAATAAGAAGGGCACCACCAAAACCCTTGAAAACCAATCCACCCACACCCTGACCATGTACTACATGGAGCGCGGCATGTGGGAGTCTAACATGGCGCTGGCGTTCAACTTCCCCGACCATAACGAATTGCAGGTCGAAAAGCAGGTCGATGTTTCGGACGTGAACCCGCTGTTCCGAGACAGTTTCAAAAACCAGAAAATTTTCACCTTCAACATCCAAAATCTGGCCACCCACTACGAAGCAAAAGCAACTGATGAACCGGCAATCCAGACCGAGAAACTTCCGGACACTGCATACAGTTCGGCCACGGGACTATTAAGCTATGAGTCGTCCCTGCCGGAGGATGTAGGAACAGGCAGCGCCGTGCTGTGGTCATCGGATAAAAGTGACCCATCCAGCCTATACCGCGACCAGCGCCGCGGCACACTGACATGGGACAGCTCCATAAATATAAGTCCGTACAGCTACCTGACCTTTGATGTCTATGTGCAGGGCAGCCCGACCGATACCTGCGCCATGAGCAACCTGTATGTGGAACTTTGGGACACAAGCGGCAAGCAAATGGGCTGCCTTGGCAGCAAGGGGCTGCAAAGCAGCGATGTCTACGGCGCGGCGACCGCGCTGCACCCGGGAACGTGGTACACCGTACGGCTGATGTTGAACTCCCTGAAACAAGTCGAGAGTTTCGACAAAACGCAGCTAAAAAGCATAACGGTGGGCGATAACTATGCGCGCAGCATTTACCTGCGCAACTTTACATTCAGCAGTGCGCCGACCCTGCCGAAGCAAACAGGCTTTACCACCGCGCAGTACAACGTCCCCGACTATGGCTCTGCCGAAAGCGGTAAGTTGGAAAACGCGGCCTATGCGGTGTTTTCCTCCAATCTTGGCAACGGCGACGTTGTGGATGAAAACGGACGGTTCCTGCTGCAGGACGGTGAGACCGTTACCTTTAATGACCAGTTCCGCCGCGGCAGCTACATAGCCCTGCAAGAGCAGATCGACACCGAACTGTACGATACAACTTGGACGGTATACGAAAACGGCGTACCTGTTACAAGTGTAAACGGCAAGACCGGCGTTGTTGATACGGGCGATGTTAACACATTGCAAAACGTCAGCGGCACCGCCCCGAACGATGGCCGAACGGAAAAGGTGGTTGATGTAAAACTTGACGGACACAACACCAAGAACGAGTACATAGAGGCCAATAAGCCGAGCAATGCACTGGTTTTTCGCTCTTACAGCAGTTCGGCCGATGGTAACGAGCTGACCAAGCTGAAAGTGGTTTTCAACAACAAGGTCAAGACAGGCAAGCTGATTATACGCAAGGTCCCCGCCAAGGGCGAGACACTGGAAGGCAAGGAGTTTGCCTTTACCGTCCGATTCGGCGATGTTGGCGGCCAAAGCCTCGGCGACACAATCGAGCAGCAAACGTACACCTGCACGGTGAAACAACACGGTGACAAGTACTACGGCGAGATCGTGATCGACAAAATCCCTGTCGGCACACGGTTTGTTGTGTCAGAAAAAGAACAGCCGGGCACAAGCCTGAAATCGGTGTCTATCGATGGCGGCAAAGACTGCGCTGTTGCCGCGGACGGCGTAAAGGTGTACGGCGCCATTGCGGAGGGCGAAGCGAACGCTGCAACGGCAACGTTTGAAAATACCGCCCGCGAACTGATTGACATAACGGTCAAAAAAGAGTGGAAAACGCAGGACGGTAAGGCGGACATTCCGCAAGCCGACCTGCCCAACGCCATTTACCTGCAACTGCAGCGCACCGAAACGCCGGATGAAGCAGACAGCTGGCTGCCGGTTTCGGGGTATGAAAGCGTAGAGCTGAAAAAACCCGACGGTTACGAAGGCTGGACCAAACAGTTTACCGGGTTGGACAAGTACGATGCGAACAAGGCGGGGAATGACCATGTCGCTTACACCTACCGCGTGCTGGAACGCGCGACGGCAGATGGGAAATTTTACGGCGGCGCGGATGGCGATGTGATTGAGATCAACGGCAAGAAGTACAAGGTTCTCAATACCACCGTCACAGGCGATTCGGCCGACAAAACGCTGACCCTGACCAACCAACTGCAGGATGCCAAATATAACTTGGTCATCACAAAGCAGGATGCACAGGATGCCGGCATAAAGCTGGGCGGCGTGGAGTTCAAGCTGGAAAAGCCGGACGCTGAACTGAGTGAAACCAAAACAGGCAAGACCGCCGAGGAAACAGGCGAACTTACCTTTGCAGACCTGACCCCCGGCAGCTACCGCCTGACCGAGACCAAGACCGCCGAGGGCTACACCCTGCTGGCCGAGCCCATCGAATTTACGCTGACAGCGGACGGGCAATGCCGACGCGGCGACGAGACGTTTGGCAAGATAACCCCAGGTGCCGACGGCGTGTACAACATTGCCCTGACTGTTTACAACCGCAAGGGCTTTACCCTGCCGCACACGGGCGCGGACGCACCCAGCCTGTGGCTGCTGATAGGTTTGCCCGCACTGGTGGCTGTGCTGCTGGTGCTGGTGTTCCGATACAATAAGAAAGGGGGCAGACGTTCCTGACCCCACCCCTCTACACAAACCAACACAGAAAAAAGAGGTATGCATCAAAATGAAACTGAAACGTTTATTTACCGCAATCCTCAGCGCCGCCCTGACCCTGAGCCTTTGCGCCATGCCCGCCATGGCGACGGAAGGCGGCACGACGGCGGGGACGCCGCTGGCAGACGGTATGCCTGTTTGGGATACAACCAAAAAAGGCAGCATTACGATTCATAAGTTTGAGTATAACCCTTCATCGGGAGCACCGTCCCAACAGGGTACCGGTGCCGAGGGCGAAGGCGCGCCCGCAGGCGCAACACCACTGGACGGGGTAACTTTTGAGATTTACCAAGTGCAAAGTCAGACTTGGCTGGAAAGTTATTACGGCGGTCAAGTGACTGCGAGTAGTCAAGACTTTTCCAAGATGGATGCAAGTGACTATTATACTAAGAACAGTACGACAGGCGCAATCACAGTTAATAGCGGCGCAACAAAGGTTGCCACGGTTACAACCACAACTACAGAAACTGATAAGGGTGTAGCCAAAAAAGACGGTCTTGCCCTCGGTCTGTATCTGGTTGTTGAAACCAAAGCCCCTGATAAGGTCACATCCCCTGCTGACCCGTTCTTGGTTTCTGTCCCTATGACGCGCATTGCTGATAATGATACCACGAACAAGCTGACGGACTGGATTTATGATGTCCACGTTTACCCGAAAAACAGCACCACCTACGGTCAAGTCACGATTGAGAAAAAGGGCTATACCGGCGGTGGCACCGGAGTTGCGTTGGAGGGTGTTCAGTTCAAGCTACAGAAACAGAATGGCGCAGATTGGACAGATATTACTGCAAACGATAGCAATGGCAGCACCTACAATTTGACAACGGACATAAACGGTAAAATTACAATTGCAGGGCTTTCGCAAGGCGAATACCGCATTTTTGAGGATGCATACAGCAACACTTCTGCTAACAAGGGCTATATCTTGGATGCGGAATACCACACCTTTACCGTGCAGAAAGATGGTAAGATTCAGGTAGACGGAAACGTGTCTGCTAATGCAACCATTCAAGTTGCCAACCACCGCCCCGATATGAAGAAGGAAGTTTACAATGGCACTGAATGGAAGCAAGATGCCCAGTACGGTGTCGGCGATACTGTTCCTTACAAAATTACGATTGAAGTCCCGAAGAACATTGATAAACTTTCCACCTTTACCGTCACCGACACGCCGACAGGTTTGACGGATAATGTAAGCAGCATTGAAGTTAAAGACGACACAACAGACCTGACGAAAAACACGCATTATACAGTTGCGGATAACGGTAATGGCTTTACTATTACATTTACGCCTGCCGAAATGGCAGCTTATGCCGGTGAAAAACTAGTAATCACCTATACTGCTACTGTGAGCAATGATGCTGTAGTCGGCGGCAAAGGCAACTCGAATAACGCAAAACTTACATACACCAATAAAATCAATACCCACGACTCCCCCGCCGCACCTAGCACGAACACCATTGAGGACAGCGCTGTTATGTACAGCTTTGGCATCAAAGTGGTAAAAACTGCGGAAAACGGAACTACTGCACTGCCCGGCGTTGTGTTTGACCTGTACCGTGAAGCCAAGACGGGAGAAACGCCTATTGTAAATGCTGAAACCCTCAAGAAAGCAGGTCTTGACATCACTAAAAAATGGATTCTTGTAAAGTCTGGCTTGACAACTAACGCAAACGGCATCATTGATACGTCTGACTCTAACAACGCCACCAACTACACCCACGGTCTTGCCAATGGTGATTACTATCTGGTCGAAACCAAGACGGTTGATGGCTATAACCTGCTGACAAAGCCTGTTAAGGTTAAGCTGGATGTTACCGCCACAACTACTTGGCAAAAGACCAACGTATATGACGCCAGTGGCAATCTGGTTAAGCATGGCACGGTTACGAAAACCACGTTCACCCATACCAGCAACAATGGCGATGCCACAAAAACGGAACTTGCTGTTGCCAAAGTCGTCAACCGCAAGGGCTTTACGCTGCCTGTCACCGGCGGTTTCGGTACGCTGCTGTTCAGCGGTATCGGTGTGCTGCTGGTTCTGGCGGGCGTCGGCGTTCTGTTCAGCCTGAAAAAGAAATCCAACCGTGCGTAATGCACACCATCCAAACACCCACAGCAAAATAAACGGGTAATCCATAGGGGAAGGGCCGGAAACGGTTCTTCCCCTATGGGCGGTTGTGGCAGTGCGTCAACCCTTTACAGAAAGGCTCTTTGCAATGGAAACCACCGTCAAATTAAAACTTGGCTTTGCTGCGCTGATGATCGTCTCCGGCATCGGCGTGGCCATGTACCCCGTTGTCAGCAACGCGGTGGCACAGCGCCACGCAAGCTCGGTCATTGAAAGCTACAACGACAACGTGCAGTCGATGGACACCGAAAAAATCGACGCCGCCAAGGAGGCTGCGCGCCGCTACAACCAACAGCTGAACAATGCCATCGACCGCGATGCGGCGGGCGAAGCAGACGACATCGGCACAAGCTATGTGGACATGCTGGACGTGGGCGAGAGCCTTGGCTACATTACCATACCCAAAATTGACGTAAACCTGCCCATTTATGAGGGCACAAGCGACGATGTGCTGGTAAAGGGCGTCGGACATCTGGAAGGCTCCAGCTATCCGCTGGGCGGCGCGGGCACCCACAGTGTGCTGACGGGGCACCGCGGTCTGGCCGAGGCGGTACTGTTTACCGACCTGGACAAGCTGGGCGAGGGCGACCGTTTTTACCTCCACATCATGGACGAAGTGCTGGCGTATCAGGTAGACCAGGTCAAGGTCGTGGAGCCGGAAAACACCGAGGATCTGGAAATTATCCCCGGCGGGGACTACTGCACACTGGTCACCTGCACGCCCTACGCCATCAACACCCACCGTATGCTTGTGCGCGGCGCCCGTGTGCCGTATACCGGAGAGGACGAGCAGCCCGACACGCCGCAGACCGTGCAGTACCAACAGCTGAATACCGGCAACGTGGTAAAGCGCATTGTGGACGCCTGGCCGTGGATCAGCGTGACGGGCAGTGTGGTTATCGGCGGCGAGGCGCTGCTGTTGCTGCTGCTGTTGCACCGCTGCAAAAAGCGCGAGGAGGAAGACTGATGAAACGCCTGTTTCTGCAAATTTTTGCATGGCTGGCAATTTTGCTGGGCGTTGGGCTGATGCTGCAGCCTACGGTCAGCCGATATCTGACGGAGCAGAAAAGCACAAAAACCGTGCAAAAATTTGTGCAGGCTGCCGAAGCTGCCGCCCCCTCCGCGCCCGAAACCTCCGCCGCCGAACCCGCGCGCGCCTACCCCGAACTGTACGACGCATTTCTGGCCTACAACCAACAGCTTTTTGCCCAAGGCCAAAGCGGCCTGAAAGACCCCTTTGCCTACGAGACCCCCGCCTTTGACCTGACGGGCTGCGGCTTGCCCGACGACGTTATCGCCGCGCTGTGGATACCGCGTCTGGACTTGGAACTGCCTGTTTATCTGGGGGCCAACACGGCCAACATGGCCCGCGGCGGCGCGCTGCTGGGGCAGACCTCCATGCCGCTGGGCGGCGAAAACACCAACACCGTCATTGCCGCCCACCGCGGCTATTACGGCGCGGAAATGCTGCGCAACGTGCAGCAGATACAAATCGGCGACAAAATTACCCTGACAACGCCGTGGGACACGCTGGTTTACCGCGTGTGCGAGCTTAAAATTATACAGCCGGACGACATAAACGCCGTGCTGATACAGCCCGGCCGCGACCTGCTTACCCTGACGACCTGCCACCCCTACACCCAAAACACCCAGCGTTACCTGGTGATAGCCGAGCGCGACCCCGACGCAGAGGCCGCCACCCATGCGGCAGACCTGGCCGAGTGTGACGAAACCTGGGACGCCGCACCGCGCCAAGTGACGGTGGAGGCCGACGGTACCTCCGCGCTGGAGGAAGTCACTGCCGAAAGTATCACTCCCCTGCCCCACGAGGGCGGCGGCGAAAACGCGGGCGGCGCGTACTCCAACTGGGTGATTTGGCTGGAAAACAACGCCCTGTGGGCGGGATGCCTGCTGATTGCCGCCGTGATCGGCTGTATGCTGATTTGGCGCAGGCATAGAAAGGATTGACCCATGCAGAATATCAACGAAAAGGCGCTGGCCGTTACAGCCGAGGTAAGCAAGGCGGTGCTGGGCAAGCCGGAAGTCGTGCTGAAAATCATGATGGCGATACTGGCCCGCGGCCATGTGCTGATTGAGGATATCCCCGGCGTGGGCAAAACCACGCTGGCACAGGCGTTTGCCCGCGCTATGGACCTGATCCAAAACCGCGTGCAGTTTACCCCCGACGTTCTGCCGTCCGACATTGTGGGGTTCTCGCTGTACCAAAAGGAAACCGGCAAATTTGTGTACCACCCCGGCGCGGTGATGTGCAACCTGTTTTTGGCCGATGAAATCAACCGTACCAGCGCCCGCACCCAGTCCGCCTTGCTGGAAGTCATGGAGGAAAGCGCCGTCACGGTGGACGGCGTGACGCGCGTTCTGCCGCAGCCGTTTACCGTTTTTGCAACGGAAAACCCCGTCGGCTCGGTGGGTACGCAGATGCTGCCGGAATCCCAGCTGGACCGTTTTATGGTCTGCGTGGTCATGGGCTACCCCGATGCGGAGGCGGAAATGGAGATTTTGTCCCGCCAGCCGCGCCGCGCCCTGCTGGACCGTGTGCAGCCGGTGATGGACAAAAACGACCTGCTGGCTATGCAGCAGCAGGTAGACGAAGTATATATGAGCGATGAAATCAGACGGTATATCGTTGAACTCTCCCGCGCGACGCGGCAGGACAGCCGCCTGATGCTGGGGCTTTCGCCCCGTGCGTCGCTGGCAGTGGCCGGTATGGCGCGCGCGGCGGCTTTTCTGGGCGGGCGCAATTATGTGGCCCCGCAGGATATTACCGCGATTTTTGCCGATGCGGCCCGCCACCGTCTGCGCCTGACCGAACAGGCCCGCACCGGCGGCGATACAGTGCAGAATATCCTTGACGATGTTCTGCACACCGTGCCGCGCCCCCGCCCGGAGAAACCGTTCCATGGCAGGTAAGGTGGGCTGCGCGCTGCTGCTGGCCGTGCTGTTTGCCGCGGCAGCGGTCAGCAGCACGTCGTTTGTGATCTTTTTGGCGTCACTGGCGGTGCTGCTGGTCGGCTTTTTGGCGTGGTATGCCTGCACACTGCGCAGGGATGTGACGGTAACGCTGCAGCTGCCTGCCCGTCCCGTGCACCCCGACGAGGATTTTGCCGTACTGGTGAAACTGCACAACAACGGGCGGCGGCCCGTGCCGGAGCTGCGTGTCGTTTTGCAGGCTGTGGACGCCGAAAGCGGAACGGCCATTGAACTGCCCTGCGGCGCGATGCTGGCCCCGCATCAGTGTGCCGATTTGCGCGTGACCCTGCGCGCAGTAAAAAGCGGTCTGTGGCGGTTCCGTGTGCGGGAAGCCACCGTGCGCGACCTGCTGGGGCTGTTTGCCGCGCACTGCGCCGTGCCGCCCCAAAGCAGAGAACTGTGTGTGCTGCCCCCCGCCGAGGGCGAGGACGACGGCGCAGGCACAAAACCGCAGAACTGCGCCGAAAAAGTGACTGCGGCGGGCTGCGATTTGACCGACGGCGTTTATGATCTGCGCCCCTACCGTGCAGGCGATTCACCGAAGCTGATCCACTGGAAACTGACCGCCCGCGTGGGCGAGTTGACCGTTCGCGAGCCGTTGGGCGCAACCTACCGCGCTGACCCTGCGGGCGGCGTTTTGGCAGAGGGGGCCGACGCGCCGCAGCAGTTGCTGCACTTTGGGCAGGCCGCCGTAAAGCGGCTGCGCAGATTGACCCGCCGCAAGGACACCGACCCCGCTACGGGGCTGGTATTTGTGGACCGTGTGCTGCTGCCCCGCACCAAGGCCGCTGCCCACCCCATGGCGGAAACGGCGGCGGATCTGCTGATTTCGGAACTGCTGGCCTTGGGCTTGCTGACAGCGCTGAACGGTGCGTTTGCACTGGCATTGCCGATTTGGGTGTGGCTTGGCGTGGCGGCACTGTGTGCGGCGTGGCCGGCACTGCACCGCGTCCCGCTTTCCAAGGCGGGCCGTTACGGCGCGGCGCTGGCGCTGGCCGTGGGGTATCTGGTGCTGCTGTTTGCCGTGCAGCAGCCGTTTTTGGCCGGTGCGGCACAGTGCGCGGATGCCGTCAGGCTGTGCTTGAATACACGCTTCAACGCAAATTTTGTGGTGTCCGCCTCGCCGGTTTCGGCGCAGATGGGCCTGTTTGCGCTGCTGACGGCAGTGCCGTTTACAATGTTTTTGGCCACGCTGACAGCCCGCCACACCGACGCGCTGCTGCTGGGGGCGGTGCTTCTGCCGATCGTGGTGTTCACGCTGTTGGCGGGGACGGGCCGTGCCGTTTTGGGCTGGCTGCTGCTTTTGCCGGGCTGGTTGGGAAGCTGTGCGGCGGCGCGGTCACTGGTGCGCAAACGGCTGTGGCGCGGCAAGGATTCCGCTGTCTATGCCGCCAACCTGCAGACCCACCGCACAAACCAAAGGCTGGCCGGTGTCGGCATGGCTGCCATTTGCGCGGTGCTGTTTTTGCCTGCCCTGGCACTGCGCCCCGTGCTGATGCTGCCCTTGAACGCGCTGCAGCCTGTGACCGACAAAGTCTGCGCGGCCGGGCTGAGCGCGGCGATCGAGTGGCTGCCGAAAATCAGCGGCGGGGCACTGAATTTCCATGTCAGCGCTGCTGCGGGCGGCGTGGAGGACGGCAGCCTGACACGGGGCGACGGCCTGGCGCTGACGGGGCTGGAGGATATAATGGTCACGACCGACGCCAAGCCGGAGGAGACCGTCTACCTGCGCGGGTTTATCGGCGTGGACTATGACGGCACAAGCTGGCAGGCAGGGAATGCCGCCGCCTTCGACAGTGCCGCAGCAAACTGGAAAACCGACGGCGACGGGCGGCTTGCCATTGCGAACCTGCCGTTTTTGCGCGCGGCATACAGCGGCGCACAGCCGCAGCAAATGACCGTACAGCGTCTGCATGCAAACGATGCTTACACGTTTGCGCCGTACAACGCATATTTTAACGACTACTACACGCCGGACGGCGACGGAGCCATAGCGGGGCAGACCGTGCAGGACGATATGTTCTACTATTTTCCGCGCAAACAGGCAGAGGAGCTGCTGGCGGCCCGTGACGATGATGACGCGGGGGTGCTGGACCGTCTGGAAAGCGCCTACGCCGCGTATGTTCGTGCGCGCTGCCTGGATGTGCCCGACGGTGCCGGGTACGATGCCATAGACAAGGAACTGGCTGCGCTGGTGAAGGAGCGCAAACTCAGGGATGATGACATCGATGGCCGACGCGCACTGGTGCGCAGCTGGCTGAACGAGCACTGCCGTTACAGCGCGGACGCCGAGACACCCGACGACACCGACCCGCTGCTGTATTTCCTGAGCGAGAGCCACGCGGGCAGCAGCACACAGTTTGCCTCGGCAGCGGTGCTGCTGTGCCGCATGGTGGGGCTGCCCGCCCGATATGTGGTAGGCTACGCCGCACCGCAAAGTCTGTTTACCGCTGCGGGCGACGGCAGCTGCCGTGCCGTTTTGCAGGATGATAACGCCCACGCCTGGGCAGAGATTTACCTTTCCGGGCAGGGCTGGACGCCGCTGGAGGTCACCCCCGGTATGACAGCCGAACTGACCGAGGGCGAGCTTGCCGCCGATGCCGCACAGGCAGGGCAAAATGCCGCAGACAGTGATACACCCCTGCTCGCGCGGCAGGAGGCCGACTCCCCTGCCGAAACGCCGCAAAGCGTCCCGCTTTTGTGGGTGCCGCCTACGGTTTTGCTGCTGCTCGTCTTGGCCTTGGCACTTCTGCGCCGTGCAAGGCGCACACCTTTGCAGACCGTACAGGCAGAATTTTGTGCGCTCCATCGCAAGATGCGGCGCTGCGGGCTGGCGGCGGAGGTGTCCTCTGACGAAGCGGCATTTGCGGAATTTCTGCAAACGCATTGCCCGCAGACGGACCGCGAAACCGTGCAGCACCTGCTGGATGCCGTACAGGCGGCACAGTTTGCGCCCGATCCATGCACCGCCGAAACCGCGCAGGAGATACACACCCTGTGCCGTAAATTACGCAAAAAACTGTGCAGACGAACGGTGTGAGAGCTGTGCAAGGGGAAGCTTTACGCAAGAAATAATTGACGATTCGGCAAAAAACGATTATGATAAAAGTAAATACATATCGGAGATGAAAAACCATGTCACCTTTGCCGAAGAACGACAAGCCGATCGATATCACGCAAATCGCGCAGGCGCTTGGCGTATCCAAGGCAACCGTGTCCCGTGCCATATCCGGCAACGGGCGCATCAGCGCAGCAACCCGCCAACGCGTGCTGGACTATGTAAAAGAGCATAACTATACCCCCAGTATGATGGCGCGCGGGCTGGTGAAGCGCTGCTCCTACAATATTTCGCTGGTGATTTCCACGCAATTTTCCGACTTTGAGCTGCCCTTTTTGCGCAAGGTGATGCGCTCTGTCTATCAGGTTGCCGGGGATTCCGACTACGATGTCCTGCTGACACTGGTGGGCGAAAACGAAACCCGTCCTGTGGAACGACTGCTGGATAACCGCAAAATCGATGGTCTGATCTTGACCCGCACACTGGAGCGTGACCCCTTGATCCCGCTGCTGAAGGCGCGCAAGGTATCGTTTGTCGCCATCGGTCAGCCGGAGGACGATCAGGTACTTTCCGTTGACCATGACCAGGTGGGCGGCTGCCGTGAGATGACTAGTCTGCTGCTGATGAAGGGCATGAAGCATATCGCGCTGCTGGGCGGCAGTATGCTGTACACCGTCAACCAATCCCGATTGGAGGGCTTCCGGCAGGCTTATGTCAAGATGGGGCAAAAAATTGACGAAAGCCTGCTGTTTTTGGAGCTGGAAAGCGACGATTTGCGCATGGAGGCTGTGCAGCAGGCTGTAGAGCGCGGGGCGGATTGCATCCTGTGCATGGACGAACGGCTGGCACAGCTGACGCTGAATATGCTCAAGCAGCTGAACCTGCGCGTGCCGCAGGATATCCGGCTGGCGTCGCTGTATGATAATGAGAATCTGGTCAATACCGTGCCGCCCATCTCCGCCGTGCAGTTTAATGCGGATATCCTCGGCTTAAAAGCAACGCAGCAGCTGCTGTGCGCCTTGCAGGGGCAGCCTGTTGAAACCCGCATGGAGCTGGGTTACCAGGTAAGCCTGCGGGAATCGACGCAGACGTGAAATCCGAGCGCATACCGAGGGGTGTGCGCTTTTTTGTCTGACCCATCAAACCGTGTACATTTTCAGGAAAATGTACAAAACAGGGCAAAATAAAACAAAAAGTCCCGAATTGCAGATACAAGCAATTCGGGACTTGATAGGATTTATAGAAGAACCTTAACTGTCAGGTCTTTCCAATTCCCCGGCCAAAGTACGTAACCACGCGAATTTCGATAGGCGCGAGCCTGTTCGTAATTCAACTTAATGGTTATACTCGCTGGCAAATCAGCTGCGAGGCGACTTGATGGCTGCCTGTGCGGCACTATAAAAAAGGAGTGCAATGGAAGCAATTCTAATTTCATAAAAATAATGAGCTAAATATAAACCTCCACTTTCAAATCTGTCCATGCTGCCTCTCTGAATTGTGTAGGCATTTTGTTGGCCTTTCTGTATGCCTTTGCCTGATCGAATGTAATGGTAAAAGTGAGGATTGGCGAGGTTCTAATATTGCACAAATCCGATCTTTCATTTCTCGTGACCTTTTCACCAAAGTTAAGCTTCCAGCGATAAGAATAGTCTTCAAACGGTGTAACAACTTCAACGAAACGATCAATAAGGTTGTCTGCAATCTTCGGTGTCGATATATCCACAAGTTCTTCCAGTGCTTTTTTTATATGAACGACATTCATTTCTTTTCTTGCTTCGCCTATTCCCGGTGCTCCATTGAGTTCACTTTCCAATTTTTCTATTTCTTTATCAAGCTGTGCGACCATTTCCTTATATTCATCACGTGTCAAATCGCCGTCTGCATACATTATGCTAAAATTTTTCTTGCGCTTTTTAAATTTCTCGATTTTTTCATTTAGAGAACGACGCCTTTCTTCATTATTACCTGTCATACCCTTTTGTGCATTTTCAATCATAACACAAGCTTTCAACACGGCTTCTTTTTGATCACCCCAAAAGCGATCAAAAATCATCTTTGCCATCAATTCAAGTTTCCATTCTGGAATACTAATTGCATCACAGTAATTTGTTTGCTCCATACTATTCTCAATAACAAATTGTCTTGATGGATTTTGAGTCCGCACAACACATTGATAGCCGAACACTTTTATTCCATTTGCTAATGTTCTCCAGCAGAATCGCTTATATGCACCGCCGCAACGACAACGAATTTTCGTTACCCATAACAATCTTGGAGATTGTGTACCTTTGCGCCGTTCTTCACCATTTGGCATCCTAAACTTTGTAATCTTTCCTTTTCTAATGCTCTCGCATTTTGTCCAAAGTTCCTCACTGATAATAGGTTCAAAGTCACCCTTCACATATTCAATATTATCCTCATTAAGATTATTGATTCGCTTTTTCTCAAGATAGTTATTGACTGTTGATTTTCGATAGCCAATCATTCCCATATATGTTTTATTACGCAGAATTCGGCTCACCTTTGCACAAGACCAGCAAACCTTTCCCCGTCCATCTTTACACCCAAGTTTCCCCAACTCATTGACTATTTTTTTCTCGCCGTATCCTTTCGAATATAAATTGTAAATTGTCCGAATCGTCTCTGCCTGCTCATCATTAATAACATAAGTGGCTCCCACCCTGTCGTAACCGATAATATTACCATTTCCATAAAGGACATGATTGGCACGACTGGTTGCTTGGCCTGCCCGAACACGTTCAGATATTTTCCGGCTTTCTTCCTGCGCCATTGTTGCCATTATGCTTAACCGCAATTCGCCATCGCCATCCATTGTACGAATGTTATCAGACACAAAGAAAACCTCTACGCCATAATTTCGCAAATCTCGCGTAATCATCAAGGTGTCGACTGTGTTTCTGGCAAAACGGCAGACTTCACGGGTAACAATCAGATCGAATTTTCCATCCTTTGCATCCTCAATCATGCGCATAAATGACGGACGCTTTTTTGCCAGTGTACCCGTAAGCCCTTCATCAATATAGCGGTCAATTACTTTCCAGTTTGGATGATAGTTCAGCTGATCCTCATACCATTGCATTTGGTTTCCAAGTGCGTCAATCTGTGCCTCGTGCTGTGTAGACACACGGCCATAAATCGCCACCTTTCGTTCCCTCTCTGGATCAAGTGCAGTGTTACCAAATAAGTATGTCTGTGCAAATGAATTCATATCAGCACCTCCTTTCCGAATAGTATAGCCTTTGTCAATCTTTAACTGTAGGCTGACAAATCAGCTCTCATCAGACTTGACAACCGCCTTATTTTTTGCTTTTATCCTGTTGTATAAGTGGGCATCAATAGTTCCTTGGTCATACAGCATATCAATCAGCGCTAATGCTATATCCGTACTGTCAATTTCAACTTCCTGCATTAAAATTTCTCCTTTCTGTTTCACATTTTGATTTCACAAGCATAGCGGCCACTTGTGGAAAACAAGTGACCGCCATAATCTGAAATCAAATTGTACGTCCTATTCGACACTACTTCCCGGACATACGAGGGCGAACCACCGACCCGGCTGCTGGAAACAGCTCCCACTTCCTGTACCACATTGTTGGCAGTACCGCCGACGCCTTGAGAGCATCGCCACGGTGCGTATCATGATTGCTGACCCTTCCGCTTGAGGTATGTGTTCCACGCCACCTCTCCCGCCTCTGGGGGGCGCTCCACCGCCGTTACAGCGGTATCCTCGCGTCAGAGCCGGGACGCACCTGCCGAAGCGCTCCTTGGGTTGCGGCAGGGTCAGTTGTATGTAGCCGGTGATTCGGATATTCTGCTTTCAAGGTTCTCAAGGGGAGAGAGCCTTATTTTTGCTCTCATAATATAAAGACTGTTTTCGGAGAAAAAAATTAGAGAAAATTAGAAATTTTTTTCTTGATGCTGAAATTTGTTTGTTTTATACTGTAAGCATACGAATGTGAGGCGATTCGACTCGTGAGACATGAGGGCGGGAACCTAATATATGCTCTTTCCAATGGGAAGCTGGTATCCGTAGAGGATGTTCCTGCGGGGCTCAAATGTGACTGCTTTTGCCCCGCCTGCGGGGAGCAGCTTGTGGCAAAGAAAGGTCAGAAAATGACCCACCATTTTGCACACAAGGCAGGCACAAATTGTGCTTTTGGGTATCAGACCTCCTTGCATTTACTGGCAAAGGATATTCTTGCTAATGCCCGCCGCATGGTGATTCCGGAGTTATATCTGCGCCCGGACAAACCGTGGCTCAGAGATCACCTTATTTCACCTGCGAGAGAGATTTTAATTGATGAAGTTGATGTCGAGCAGAATCATGGCAGCATTATTCCAGATGTTGCCGTCTATGCGGGTGGAAAAAAGTTCTTCGTAGAGATTTATGTTACCCACGCAGTTGACGAGGAAAAACTCTCTAAGCTGAAACAATCAGGAATCTCTACCATTGAAATCGATTTAAGTAAGGCTGACCGATATATACAACAAGCCGCAGACTTATCAGAAGTTCTTCTTGGCAACAGTGAAAATAAGAAATGGATATTCAATACGCAGGTGGACAAGTGTTATCAAGCATTTCTCCAAGTCTCGGAAAAAAGACGTATTTTCCACAAAGGACATGTAGCCTATACGGATTTCTGCCCAAGAAAGCTGCACTGGGTCAATGGAAAACCCTGCGCCAGCCAGCTTGAAGACTGTTTTAACTGTGATTATCAGTTTGAGGTTGGCGACGATTATGTGCTTTGCATGGGGCGGTCACTTGTTACTTCCATTGATGATTTGAAGAAGCCACGAAAAGAGCGCCGCCCTTGCCGAACATCACCTGTAAATTTCAAGACGATGGCAGACGCCAAACTTTGGATATGCCCAGATTGCGGCTATCCCTTGCACCGCGTAGAGGGGAAGCATGGCTCCTTTATTGGGTGCAGCAATTACCCGTGGTGTAATTTTACAATGCCTGATAATAGCAAATAATGGGTTGCCCGACACATCATCGGACAACCCATTTTGTCTTATTTGCTTGTAAGAGTTTGATACATTTTCATCAGTTCGGCAACGCAGGCGCTCTCGCTGGTACGGGCGGGGCTGCCTTTTACAAAACCATAGGCATCCATCACAGCACGGTCATTGGCTTGGTGCGCCTTGCGCTGTTCCGGCGACATGGTCAGTTCATCGTAAAGGTCTGCCAAGCTGCTGTCCGGGTAGAGCGCACGGGCATCGAGGGTAGCCTGCGCAGTCTGCTCGATTTTTAGCTTTTGCTGTTCAGTTGTGGTCGGCCAAGTCCAGCGCCGTTATCCAGCAGCACCTGATTGCCATAGCTGTCGTTCCAGCCGCTGACCAGCACCGTGCCGCTGTGGGCGGCGAGGATGGGTGTGCCCTCCGGTGCTGGAATATCCGTGCCGCGATGCCCGGCATTGCCGAAGGCGTCCACTTCCCCGAAGTGGCAGGATATATAGGTGTGTCCCGGCAGCGGCCAGCACAATTCGCCGTCCGCAACGGCGATCCCACCGCACAGGGCAAGCAGGCTGGGGCGCATTTCCTCGGATAGCAGCTGGTGCAAAATGTCCCGCTGGTCTTGCGTAAAGTGGTACAGATCCGCCAGCGCGTCCACCGATTTGCTGCTGACCGTGATGTGCAGAATGCACTCCGTGACCGGCTCCGGCTCAGGTTCGTCCTCGGTCGGTTCCGGCGTGGCGGTCACTTCCTCCACCTCGGCGCTTATTTCGTGCATCGCCCAAAAGGCGTCCTGAATTAACCGCTTCTTGCCTTCGTCAATGACGACCACATCGCCATCGTTGTTCAGGTTGTTCTGTACAGCAAAGACGGCCAGCACTTCGGGCCAGTAACGCGCCCAAGTGTGACCGTCCTCGTAGTCGTATTCCATCGTGGTTTCGCTGCACTCCGGATGCGCCGACACAATGTCGTTGATCGCCGTGCCGAAGTCGGCATTGGTTTCCGCAACGATTTCGGCAATGCGGATGCTGTTCGGGTCACCGGATTCATCGGCAAACAAGATGCCCATCGGTGAGCCAATCACCGCCGCAGCCGCGCCTATGACCATCGCCAGCAACAGCACCACGCCGCCCGCACCAAGCAGCGCTAGCAGCGAACCGGCTGCGCGCCGTATCGTGCGCGCCAGCACCGCTTTCAGCCGCAACCACGCAGCTTGCAGCACCGTGCGGACTCTGCCCAGCGCGGCTTGCCTGATGCCGCCTCCTGAAAAGGCAGGGACAGTATCGGGCAGTCTGACGCCACTGCCAAGCACCGTGCCGCCCGCCTGCTTTTGCAGATGGCGGCGCACCGTTTCGCGCGTGAGGTGTTGGCGTTTCAGCGCCTGCATTTTGTCACGGTAGGAATCGGGCGTTTTGATCTCCTGCTTATCCAGCGCCCTTTGCCGAAAGCGCTGGCGTTTGAAGGTTTCTCTCTTGTCAGTGGGTTGCGCCAAGGGGGTATTTTCTGTTTCAGCGGGCTGGATGATGTGCGAGGTTGGCACACGCTGGCGCTTTTCCTGTAAAATCCGAAATTGACGGTAGCTGATTCGTCCTGTGTCTAGCGCCTTGCCTTGCAGGCTCTCTGCCGCCTGTGCGGTTTTTTCGGTAACAACCGTCTGGGCGTATTCTTCCGGCGTCTGCTGCTCAGTATCTGCTGCCGATTCCGCCTGCCGCGCCGTCTGCTTTCGCTTGGCTTCAGCTTTTTGCAATGCCGCGCGTATCAGCCGCTTGCGCTTATACTTCATAGTCAGCGCTCCCCACGGTTGGCGGCGTTGCGCTCCTGCATCAGGCGTTTATACTGGTCAGGGGTGCATTTCATCGGCATAATACCAATGGGGGTCGGCAAGAACAGCTCCGGGTCACGGAACAGCTTTTCGTAGTAGCGGAACTGTTTGTCGGTCAAGCTGCAAAATTCCTCCCCGGAAAAACCGCAGATAAAGAAATTGCCCGCGATTACATCGTAGTCCTCAATGCAACGGTTCAGCGGCAGGCCGTCCACCTTGCCCGAATCGTTGCAGATAAGCGCCACATTGTCCTTTGACCACGGATATACGGCCTGAATATCCCCGCCGACAAGCCGCTGAAGGGGATGCAGCTCATTTGCAACAAGCTGTTCTTCCGGATACTTGCCCGGCTGAACATACAGAATACGGATTTTGTTTTCGTTAGACATTGCTATAACTCCTTTTTGACAATAAAAATACCGCTGTATCGGGTGATACAGCGGGCAGCTTGTAGAAAAAGGCTTCTTCAAGCAGTAATATGGGGCGCGTTTCGGAGCGCAACCGCCGCACAGCGGCGGCTCTTGGCGAGGAGATAGCACTCTTTCTTTTTCGGCAAATTCGTTGAGATTTAAAGCAAATTTAGCAATCTTTATGCGAACGAGGCAGGAAATGCCTTCTGTGGTTCATTGTTTTCAGAGAAGGTCTTGTTAATTTATGATTATCCGCACCTTGCTCAGGATAGCCGAAATGACAGGGCATTGTCGGCTCTATGGTCGCGGGCGGGGCAATGCCCCGCCCCTACCGGGCAGCGTCCCCTTACCCCTGTTTTGCAAAAATTTCGTCCAGCGTGTGGGACAAAACCGCCATGTCAATGGGCTTGGCGACGTGCGCGTTCATGCCCGCCGCAAAGGCTTTTTTGCGGTCCTCGTCAAAGGCGTTGGCGGTCATTGCCACAATGGGGATGTTCGCCTTGCGGGGGTCGTCCATGGCGCGGATCTTGCGCGTGGCGGTGTAGCCGTCCATCCGGGGCATCTGGATGTCCATCAAAATCAAATCGTACTGATCGTCGTCGGCGGTGTTCATACGCGCCACGGCGTCGGTGCCGTCCTCCACGCTGTCCACCTGCAGCCCCGCCTGCTCCAGAATGGCGGTGGCAATTTCGCGGTTCAGGGCGTTATCCTCGACCAGCAGCACCTTTTTGCCCGCATAGCCCGCGTGCTGGGGCATCTGCATGGGCTGCGGCTCAGTCTGGGTGTGGGTCAGCACGGCGCGCAGCTCCGACATAAACAGCGGCTTGCCAACAAACGCCGTCACGCCTGCCTCGCGCGCCTCCTGCTCGATATCCGACCAGTCGTAGGCGGTCAAAATGATGATGGGCGTACCCGGTTCAATGACCTTGCGGATGCGGCGCACCGTTTCAATGCCGTTCATATCGGGCATCAGCCAGTCGATGATATACGCCTTAAAATCGCGCCCCTGCTCGTGGGCTTCCTGCGCGCGCAGGATTGCCTCCTTGCCGGAGGTCGTCCAGTCCGCCGTCATCTCGATCTGGCGCAGCATCTTGCTGACGCTCATACAGGTCTGGGCGTCGTCATCCACCACCAGGGCACGCGCGCCGCGCAGCTCGGGGATGGGCTGGCTCTTGGTCTGCGTTTTGCTGATCTTGCAGTCCAGCGTAACGGTAAACTCGCTGCCCTTGCCCTGCTCGCTCTTGAGCGTGATGGTGCCGCCCATCATATCTACGATGTTTTTCGTGATTGCCATACCCAGCCCGGTGCCTTGGATGCCGCTGCGGGTCACCGTCTGCTCACGCGCGAAGGAGTCAAAGACGTGCTGCTGGAACTCCTGCGACATACCGATGCCGTTGTCCTTGACGCTGAACACATAGGTGGTGCAGCCGCTGCGCGGGCAGGGCTTTTCCATGACGCGGATGTTGATGGTGCCGCCCGCCGGGGTGAATTTTACGGCATTGCCGACGATGTTCAGCAAAATCTGGTTCAAGCGCAGCTTGTCGGTGATGATATCCTCGTGCTGGATATCCTGCGTATCCACATACAGATCCAGCTGCTTGGCGCTGATATTGCCCTGTATGATGGTGCGCAGGTCGTGCAGCACATCGGGCAGATGCACGGGGGCGTTGTCCAGCTTGATGGTGCCGCTTTCAATGCGGCTCATATCCAAAACATCGTTGATCAGGCTGAGCAGATGCTGCCCCGACACGCTGATTTTTTGCAGGTAATCCTTGACCAGCTCGGCGTTGTCCAGATGGGTGGTCGCCAGCGCCGTAAAGCCGAGGATGGCGTTCATCGGGGTACGGATGTCGTGCGACATACTGTTCAAAAATACGGTTTTTGCCTTGTTGGCGTGTTCCGCCGCCGCCAGTGCGCTGCGCAGGGCGTCCTGCTGCTTTTGCTCGGTCTGCTTTTCGGCGGTGGTATCGCGGGTGGCAACCAGCACCGCCGTGACGCTGCCGTCATCGTCGGTGCGCTGGGGGATCAGCAGCGTGGTAAACCACAGATCGTTGACGGTGCGCCCGGTGAACGCCAGCGAGGTATGCTTCTTCAAGCGTGCCGTCATGGTGGTCGCGTCCATAAATTCCAGATATTCCGCGCGGTACGGCTCGGCAACGATGGCCTGCGTGCACCGCAGCATCTCCTCGCGCTGCATGGGGCGGATGCGCTTATATTGCTCCTCGCCGGGGACATCCTTGAGGGTTTCGACGGTGTTTTTCTTCAAGTCCAGCAGCATGATGGAGTCATACGCCGTACCCAGCGCCGTGATGATGCCCATACGCTTTTGGGTTTCCTTTAAGGCGTCCTTGTCGGCGCGGCTTTGCAGCAGCAGCACCATCAAAAAGATCATCACGGAAAGCGCGAGGTAGGACACGCAGATGATGTTGCGCGTCAAAAATACCTTTCCCGCCGGGAAAAAGACAAACACCTCGTACTTGCTGATATTTCTGCGGCTGCCGTACCAGACGCCGCGGTTGCTGTGCAGCTCGACAATGCCGCCGGACACACGGGTTTGCTTGTCGTTGTACAGCTGCCGGCATTCCTCGCTTGTGCGGTTGAGCTGCGCCGTACTGTTGCTGGTCAGCACGCGGTCATCCTGACAAATGGTGGCAACGCCGCCATCCTCCAGCGGGAAATGATCCAGCAGGTAGCCCACCGTCAGATCGCCGACATCCTCGCTGCTTTTCTTCACATAGGCGATCAAAAGTCCCGGTGCATCGGTGCGCGCAAGGGCGGCAAAATCGTAAAGCTTGCCGTCCTGCTCGATGTTGGCGGCGTAGGATTTTTGGGGGCAGTCCAGAATATCGCGGACATAGTCGCTTTGCAGCTGCTGCTTCCACAGCTGCATGGCGTTGCCGTCCCGCGTGCTTTGCATTTCCAGCTGCAGCTCGCCGTCCAGCACCAGCACGCCGGTCAGCCGCTGGGTGTCGGCAAAGGCGTTGAGGTCGCTGGGGGTAAAATCGCCTTTTATCGTCATTTCATCGCGCAGGGCGGCGGCCTTGTCCTGCAGGCGGGTCAGGCTTTTGATGCGGTCGTTGGCGGCGTCAACCTCGTACAGATGCAGGCGCGTTTCCACATAGGTATAGGTTTCGTCCAGGGTTTGGCGCAGCATGGCGCGGTCTATGTTGGTAAAAAGGACAAAAACGCCGATGCCCACCACAATCAGTGCCAGCAGAAACAGCTGGTTTCTTCTGCTGCGTGCGTCTTTAGGCATTTTCATCCCCTCCCATCGCTTTTTGTGCGTCTACGCCGTATTTTTCCAGAATGCGCCCCGTGGTGCCTTCGTACTGCATCTGCTCCAGCGTCTGGGTCAGCGCGGCGGAAAGCTCGGCGTGGGTGCCTTTGGCAAAGGCAACGCCCAGCTCGCTTTTCATGGGGCTTTCGTCCAGCAGGCGGTACGCAATGGTTTCGGTGTCGATCCACCCGGCGAGCAGCGCCTCATGCCCGCAGACCGCGTCCACATAGCCCTTGCGCAGCGCGGCGAACATATCCTCGGTCGTGGCAAAGCTGCTGACCTGCCCCGCCGCCGGCAAGTCGGAGGGGATCTTGCCCAAAAACAGCCCCTCGCCCTTGGTGGTGGCCTGCACGCCGATGCGCTTGCCCGCCAAGTCCGCCAAGTCGTGGATGTTGCTGTCGGCGCGCACCGCTACGACCTGACGGCTGTACATATACGGACCCGACCACTGGTATTGGTCGGCGCGCCCGTTCATGCTGAAGCACGCCCAAAGGCAGTCCACGGTGCCGTCCTGCAGCAGGCTGTCCTTGTCGGGCCAGTTGATTTCCTGAAATTCGACCTTGTACCCCAAGCGGGAGAACGCCTCGGTTGCCAGCTCAACGTCGATGCCGGCATATTGCCCGTTGCTGTCCAGATAGCAGTACGGCTCAAACGGGTCCATACCGATAGTGACGGTGGGCGCATTGGCGGGCAGCGCGTTATTTTGCCCCGCGCAGGCGCACAACCCCGCCGCCAGCGCCGCCGCCAGCGCAAGGCAAAGCCCCCCGCGCTTTGCCCGGGAAATGCACGCAGCCACAGCAGAACGTAAAAAACGGAAAATCATGGAACACCCCACTGTATTTTGGATAAGATTTTATAAATATTGTGTGATATTTTTACAGTCGCTAAATTTAAATTATAGCATAGATTAGTTTTTTGGGCAATAGGAGTGCGGAAAAATCAGGGCGACAGGTCGTTTTGCATTTTACGCCCCGCAAATGGCAAAATCTGATAAGAATTGTTACTTCGTGTAAAAAAAACTTCAAAAACAGCTTGAAACACTTTTGCCGCAATAGTATAATAATATCGTCATTTTTATGGTAACTCGGCGCAAACCCCTTTGCGGACAGGTCGCAAGCGCAGGAGTTCCTATGGGGCGTGTAAGAATAGCTAAGGCAGCGCTGCGTTAAAGCACTTGCGCAGTACTGTCTTCCGAAAATGTGAGGCAGGTACTATTGTATGATGAAAAAAATCTCTCGCCGCTCTTTTTTGCAGATTGTCGGTGTGCTGGCAGCTACGGCAGCACTGACCGCCTGCGGCGGCAACACCGAAACAGCTAAAAAAGACGATACGCACGAAGTCATCACCTTTATGGCACCCTATATGGAGGAAGAAGCCTTTATTGAGCAGGTACACAGCGTTTACCCGGAAGTGAACATCGAGATCGTGCCGTACAGCGGCGATAACACCACCACCTGCCTGCAGAATATGTTTGAGGCGAACGACCTGCCGGATATTTGCACCCTTACAGTCTATGATCCCATGACCTACCATGTGTCCGACAAGCTGCTGGACCTTTCCGGTTACGATTTTACCGACAACTATGTAGAATCCCGCCTGCAGGAAGTATCCGATAACGGCGCGATCTATCTGCTGCCCTCTTCCTACAACTGCTACGGCATTACCTACAATAAGACCCTGCTGCGGGAACACGGCTGGGAGCTGCCCAATTCTTTCGCTGAGCTGGAAGCACTGGCTGCTGAGGCAAAGGAAGCCGGGGTCGATCTCTGCCTGCCGCAGATCCAGTACCCCGGCTATGGTTTCCAGTATCTGTGCAACATTGCAGACGCCGATTTCCTCGGCACACTGGACGGTAAGCTGTGGCAGAAAGATTATCTGTCCGGCGAGGCGAATGTCAGCAATACCCCCGGCATGATGCAGGCGATGGCGTATGTCCAGAAGTGGAAGGACATCGGGATGCTGAACGACTCCGGCGATGCCCTTGATGACAATGTGACCCGGCAGAGAATGACCGAGGGCAACACCCTGTTTTTGATAGGCGGCACCAACGGCATCGTGGAATCGGATGACAATGCCGATAAATTCGGGTTGATGCCCTATCTGTCAGAGGACGGCACCCAGAACGTTTTTGTGCTGAAGGTGAACCGTTTCTACGGTCTGAACAAAAAGCTGGAGCAGAACCCCCAGAAGCTGGAGGATGCGCTCAAGGTGATGCGCGTGCTTTCCACCGTTGAAGGCTCCAGTGCCTTGATTCCCGCAAAGACGCTGAAATGCAGCCTTCTGCCTTTCAAGGATGCAAAGGCAGATGACACCTACTACGCCGATGTTGCCGATGTCCTGAACGCGGGCAATACCGCGCCCTTTATCTACTCCGGCTGGGAAAACACCATCGTGACCACCGGCACCAAGATGCTGGACTTTATCAAGGGCGATGCCACCATGGAGGATGTGATCCGTCAGATGGATGAGGATCAGGACAGTGTGGTGAACAACACCCCGGATACCATCACTACGGTCACGGAGGAGCTTTCGCAGGAGGACTGCGCTATGCTGGTGGGGCGCTGTTTTGCGCAGGCTACCGGCAGCGACCTTGCGCTGGTTTCGCTGAGCACTTGGATTCCCGGCAATCCCACCGATCAGAACCATCACGGCGTAGCCGCCAAGCTGTACGCCAAGGGCATTACGGATTACGACCTTTCGGTCATCCTGCCCACCGGTTGGAACCGCACCATCCAGACCGTCACCCTGACCGGGCAGCAGATCAATGACCTGCTGGCTACGGGCTACGATGCCTACGGCAACGGCAAGGGCTACCCCTATGTGATGGCAAGCCCGGTGCAGCCGGAGGCGGACAAGACGTATCAGGTTGCCATCTGCGGTGTGAGCGACCAGTTGGCCGCCGAGGCTGACGTCGTGGACAGCGGCGTGGTGGGTATGGATGCCGCAAAAGCCTTCTTTGGCGCATACACCTCCATCAGCCGGGCAGATACCGCATGGAGCTGAATAGAACGGACAGGAGATACTGGATGTGAACAAGAAAAAATACAAACATCTGCTTTGGGGCATCGGCGTTGTCAGCCTTGCAATCATCCTGACCCTTCTTATCGTGAGCCAGACCTACATCCGGAACCTTGTCTATCATGAGCGGCTGAGCCAGATGGAGGAGGTCACCCACCAGATGTTCCGCAGTCTGGATGATGTGATCGACACCCACTGGAGCGATGTGGATGTGCAGTGCAATTATTTGTACAACACCCCGCTGGAAACCGATACCGATCTCTATCGCTATCTGAATAAGCTGTCGGAGCTTTCCAATTACCCTGAAAAACAGACTGAGCTGGTAGCCGTGGATGCGTCCGGACGTTATTATACCGAGCATGGCAGCATGGGGTTGCTGCGAGAAATGGACTATCTGGCAGACTCTCCGCAGCGGGTCAGCTACGTTTCCAACTCGCTGACCGTGAACGATTCCCGGATGGTGTTTCTGGAACAGCTTGCCACCCCCATCACACTGCAAAGCGGAGAAAAAGAGATCACCCTGCGCTACTTTGGTATTTCGCAGAGCATGACCCAGCTGAACGATTATTTCCGCTACGATGCCTACGAAAATAACAACAGCGTCTATGTACTGGACAACAACGGTTTCAAGCTGTTCAATGCCAATGATACCGAACTGCTGAAGGGGCATAACGTATACACCGTGCTCTCCCAGATGTCCTATCTGCACGGTTCTTCCTTTGCGGAAGCAAAGGAGCAGCTTGCCCGCACAGGCTCCTGCTATTCCAACGCCGTACTGGACGGAACCGAGTATTTCTACGCCCTGAGGCAGATGAAAAACGCCCAATGGACGCTGGCATTCCTTGTCCCTGCAGAATATGTAGCAGTGAATACGCAAAAGCTGGTCAACATCGTCATGGGCATCATCATAGGATTTGCCGTGGTGCTTTCGATCACAGCAATTTCCGTTGGCTGGTTCTTCCTGCGGGAAAAACAGCAGCGAGAGCTGCGGGTCGAAAAAGAAGCAAACCTCCGTCTGGAACAATATAACATCCAGCTGACGAAGGCAAACGATGAAATGCGGAAGGCGCAGGTCATTGCCGCCGATGCGTTACAGACTGCCGAGCGCGCCAGCAAGGCTAAGACGGACTTCCTCTCCAACATGAGCCACGACATCCGCACCCCCATGAACGCCATCATCGGCATTACCATCCTGATGAAAAACGAGCTGCATCAGCCGGAAAAGTTGGCCGAGCATCTGGGTAAGCTGGAAAGCTCCGGTCAGCTGCTGCTGGGCATCATCAACGACATTCTGGATATGAGCCGCATCGAGAGCGGCAAGACCACCCTGAATGTGGAAAAAATGAACCTTCCCAAGCAGATCAGCCAGCTGGACAGCATCATCCGCCAACAGGCAGGTCAGCGCAGCCAGACCTTTACGGTGGAGAGCCATCTGCAGCACGAAAACGTGCTAGCCGACCCCAACCGTCTGAAACAGGTACTGATGAACATCCTCTCCAACGCGGTCAAGTATACACCCACAGGCGGTCACATCCGGTTGGAGTTGGACGAGCTGCCCCGGAACGAACATTACGCCCGATACCGCTTTGTGGTGCAGGATGACGGCATCGGCATGAGTGAGGACTATCAAAAGACCCTTTTTGAACCCTTTACCCGAGAGGAAAAATCCGGCACCAACAAGGTGCAGGGCACGGGTCTTGGTATGGCTATTACCAAGAGCGTCGTAGACCTGATGGGTGGTTCCATCAGCGTGGAAAGCGCCACCGATAAGGGCACCCGCTTTGAGGTGGTGCTGGAATTTCCCATTGATACCGAAGCTGATACGGTGCAAGAGGCACAGATGCTCCCGGAGGAAGGAGAAATCGCTTCTCCTCTGTCCGGCATGAAGTTCCTCTGCGCCGAGGACAACGCCATCAACGCCGAGATTTTGCAGATGCTGCTGGAAGCCAGTGGTGCAAGCTGCACCATCTGCTCCGACGGTCAGGAGATTGTGGATACCTTTGCCGGTGTAAAGCCCGGTGATTATGACATAATCCTGATGGATGTGCAGATGCCAATAATGGACGGCTTGGAAGCCACCCGCCGCATCCGCAGCGGCGAAAACCCGCTGGGTAAAACCATCCCCATCCTTGCCATGACCGCCAATGCTTTCCTTGAGGATATGCAAAAGAGCAAGGAGGCCGGCATGGATGAACACCTGTCCAAACCTGTGGACATCCGCGCACTGGAACAGACAGTAAAACGTTTCCGTGTTACCCCCCCCCGAAAATGAATAGTGGTAAAGCTCGTTTCAGCAGATGAATGATGCCTGCATCCGACAGAGTGAAACCCTAGTTTCAAATCCAATTCGCAGTATTATAAAAATAGCGCTCACCGAAAAGTGGGCGCTATTTTTTATACACCGGAATGCTTATTCCTGCTGCATGGTTTGTCCGCATTACAATATCTGTGTTGCCGATGCGCAGAACGCAAATGAATGGTGATCCGCGTATTATGGGTGATTGTATCATTCCTCTGCGGTTGCCTGCCCCAACAGCGGTTTTGCCCATAAATAAATCAGCACCGCCAACCCAATGGCGATGCCGGAGCAAAGTAACTGGCGCAAGGTCAGCCCCATAAAGATTTCTTCTTGGTAGCGCCGAATGTCTTTATTGATCGGTATCTGCATACTTTTACAACCCCATCATTTCGTGGATTATGCGGTCAGAGCCTTTGATCAGCCCGACCAGCACAAGCATATTGAAGATAATTTCGGTCAGATAACTCCACACCATTGTGGTGGCCTCGCCGCCTGAAACTGTGGGCGTGCTGACAAAAGCGGCATAGATGACACACGCCAGCACGATGACAGCACCCTCCAAGCAGACGCCGACATAACTCTTGATAAAGGATATGCCGACCGATTGTGTGCTTTCCCCGGCAAAGCTCGCCAGCGGCAAGGGAGCCAGCGCCGTGTACA